>Ga0075435_100000650_pt1 | contig 21382 bp, 18 predicted proteins | sample RhiMethybrSRZTD4_FD_75302 | JGI IMG/M metagenome (GOLD analysis project Ga0075435, IMG submission 75302) | Populus rhizosphere microbial communities from Tennessee, USA - Rhizosphere MetaG P. TD hybrid SRZTD4 | ecosystem: Host-associated > Plants > Roots > Rhizosphere > Soil | place: USA...
CGGGATCGCCGGGAGTGTTGGAGAGACGCTGAGCGAATAGGTTTCAATCAGAATCGTTGCCGGCGTCACGCCGTCGCGCATGAACAGAAACGCCGCGGTGCCGCCGAGGATCGCGAACAGCGGTGTGCCGACGATCGCCGCCGCAACGATCACGAGCATCCCCGGCCAGAGGCTGTGCCCTTCGATGAGCGACGGCGCGCGAAGGAAGAGGATGCCTGCGAGAATCCCGATCGACGCGAGCGCGCGATCGAGCCAGATTGAACGCCCGTGGTCGCGCGCCGTGTCCGTCGTCGCTCGCGTGACCTCCGGAACGAAGGCGGAAGGCTTGGGCGAAGTCGCACCTTTGCCCCAGGGCTCCGCACCTGCGCCGCGCCAGACCAGCCGCACGGCGATCAGCGCGAACCCGACCGGCAACACGAGCTGCGCGATCCACGTGGGGATGCCCGCGCCAATCGTCGTCCCCGCCTCCCGTTCGATCGACGCCATCTGCCATCCGCCCCACGCGAGCACGACTGCGGCGCATGCGCCGAACGCCGCGGCGAGGATGGTCGATCCGCGGCGGAGCGATTCGGGGACGAACGTACCGGTGGCCAGCGCGAGCAGCTTGCCGTCGCGCGCGGCGATGGCCGCGCCGAGGAAGCCGACCCACAACGTGAGATGTTGAACGATCGGTCCCGATGCGGGGATGCCGCGGCCGAACGCGCGGCGAAAGACGATCTCGCAGAGCGGCAGCAGCACCATGACGAGGAGCGCGAGCGAAGCGAACGCGTCCTCGAACACCACGCCGGGCCGCCGCCGCCCCGGCGTCGTCGCTGGCGGTGAGTCGTCAGTCAGCAGTAGTGGCGTCTCCACGGTCGCCGATCGGACTGATGACTACTTCGTCTTGTTCTTGCGGAACTCGTCGCGGGCTTTGACTGCGAGATCGAAGATGTCGGACGGCACCATTTCGCCGCGCATCGTCTTCGCGAGCTCATCGAGCTGCGTGCGCCACTCGGGGCCCGTCGCCTTCGTGACCGTCAGTCCCTGTTTCATCATCGCGGCCACCGCGTCGGCATCCTGCTTCGGCACGTCGGCCTGCAGCCGCTTCTCGACGGCGACCGCGGCGGTGACGAGCTTCGGCTTGTCGGCGTCGGGGATCGCGGCCCACGCCTTCTTCGTGATGACGTTCGCCCCGATGATCGGCGCGAGCCCGATGTCGAGCATGTACGGCGTCTGCCGGTACCACTGAAACAGCATCGCGGCGAGCGGCGGCGTCGGAAGCCCTTCGATCATGCCGGTCGTCAATCCGGTCATGATGTCCGTCATCGCCATGGCGCGCGGCTCGAAGCCGTTCGCCTTGAACCACTGCACCATTCGATCGTTGCCCGCGGACGTGTACAGCTTGATCTTCTTCAGATCGTCAACCGTCTGCACCGGCTTCTTGGTGAACACCTGCGTCCATCCGCCGGTGCCCCAGTTGAGCAGGATGAACCCTTTCGGTTCGATCTTTTTCTTGATCGCGGGCGTGAGCTTCTCGGTGACGTAGTTCAGCTCGTCGTACGACTCGAAGAAGAACGGAATGTCGAACACGTTGAACGAGGAGTCGATGGTGCCGAGGCCGACGGCGGTGAACGCCGCCGCCTGCAGCGCGTCGAGCCGCATCTTGCGCAGCACGGTCGGCTCGTCGCCCTGGGATCCGCCGCCGTAGACCGTGACGACGACTTTTCCGCCGGTCGCCTCCTTCCACTCCTCGCCCATCTGCTTCAGGCTCTTGTCCCACACAGAGCCTTCGGGAACGACGGTCGCGAGCTTGATTGCGGTCTGTGCGATCGGCGCACTCGACAGCGCGACGACGCACGCCGCGAGTGCGGCTACTGCTTGCGCTTGGCGGACCATGCCATCTGTCCCATGCCGGTCACCTCGGCCTTGCCGTTGACGATCGAATCGCCGTCGACGTCGCCGGTGAGCGACACGTCGACATCTCCCTGCGGCGTCTTCGCGATCATCGTCAGTTTCAGCGCGTGACCGTCGAGCGTGCCCGAGACCGGCGCTTCACCCAAATGACTGCCGAACGTGCCCGACAGCGTGCCGCCGTCCTGCGCGAGCGTCGCCGTCGCCGGAAACTCGCCGCCGGGCGTGACGAAGGTCACGATCCATATCCCCGCGGCGTTCGAGGGCGTGCCGCCGTTTGCAGGCGGCGCGGTCGTCGCCGCCGGAGTAATGGGGCTCGTTTCGTTCGGCGTTGTCGCCGCAGCATCGGTTGCAGCGGGTGCAGGTTTCGCGGTGAACTCGCCTTCGCCGAGGCCGCCGAAATTCGCGGTGCCGGCGATCGACGCGCCGCTCACCTTGCCAGTGAGCGTGATGTCGATCGGGTTGCCTTGCACGTTGAGTGTGAACGCGAGCTTCAGATCGTCGCCGACCAGCGTCCCGCTGACCGGTAGTTCGCCCGCCTGCGACTTGAACTTACCGGTCACTTTCTCCCCATCCTGTTTGAGGGAAAGCGGCGTGGTGCGCGGACCCATCGGTGAGTTCACCGTGAGCTGCCAGTCGCCGGTGATGTCGGTTTGCGCGTATGCAGGCGCGGCGATGAAGGCCGCAGCTGCGACGAGCAGCGGCAGCAGACACGATTGTGCACGAGTCATGATGTCGGCTCCTGCGATGGACACACGCGGTCGTGTGAACGGAAAGATCGAATCTTACTACGGGTTGCGGCTGACGCGGCGCGCCTCGAGGGAGCCCTCGCCGACGTTGCCAAGCCGCGCGACGCCGGTAATGAATTCGCCCGTGACCGTGCCCTTCATCGTGATCTGCATCGGCTTGCCCTGCTCCGGGACGGTCCACACCACCGTGATTTGATCGCCGTCAATCGTCCCCTTCAGTTCGAACTCCCCGTCTTCGTTGACGACGTGGCCGGTCAGCTTGGAGTCGGCCTGGTTGATCGTCATGTTGACGCCGACCTCGCCCTGAGACGCCGTGACGAATTCCACGCGCCAGTTGCCGGCAACATCGGCGGGCGGGATGACGACGGTCAGCGCGAACAGCAGTGCCGAAAGCATGACGACAGTTTACTTCCGGCCCGCCAGGGCCGCCCGCTCAAAGACGGTGTTCAGCGCGCGCTGTCGAACGAAGCTGCGTGCGCGCGCGAACGCCGTGCCGCGTCGCGACATCAGGCGCCCGACCAGCAGCGCGGGCTCGACGAGATCGATGGCTCCGTTGACGTCGCAGATGCCGGCGAGCTCATGATGCATCGCCTCGGCTGCGTCCGCGCTCGCGCGCGCATGACGCACGAGCGTTGTCGCGAAGTAATCGGCGTCGCGGGCAATCCACGGGCCGGTGACGTCGCGCGCCGATGGAGTGATGCGATAACGTTCGAGATATTCGAGCGAGCCGCCGACGCGTAGCGCGAGCTCGTGCGCCAGCGTTTTGAAGCGCCACGATTCGCCGCGGCGCGCGCGGCCGGACATCATCGCGTCGCTCCAGTACAGGCGGCCCTGGCCTGCGACGTCGATCGCGAACCGCTGATCAAGATCCGCATCGGCGAACGGAATGATGGGATCCCACTGGCAATGCAGCTCGCCATCGTCCTCGACAACGTACTCGTGGCGGACGACCGCAGTGTCGAGTTCGCCGCCCGCCTGCGGATGGATCTGCATTGCGGACTGCGATGTCAGGACGACGCGCGCGCCCGATCCGACGCGAACGGTCTGATGAAAGCAGTCGCCGCCGAAAATCCCGGGACCGGAACAGACGACGATCACATACAGCGCGTCGTCCAGCGCGAACGGCCGTCCGATGCGGAACGGCGGCTCGACGTACGCATGGGCGACGACAGTACGCCCGCCGCGCCGCTCGAACGAGAGATCGAGCCGCGCATGACGTCCGATTGCGGCAGTTGGCCGGTGATCGCGGCCCTGAAAGGGCCGCGCCACATCTACTGCATGTGGGGCGGCTTGTACATGTGGGGCGGCCCTTTCAGGGTCGCCGAACATTGGTGGCTTTAGGGCGGCCCTTCCAGGGCCGCCTACGATTCGTACAGCAGCTCGTGTTGAATCCACGCGATCACGTCCGGCAATCCATCGCCGCTCTTGAGGTTGGTGAAGACGAACGGCCGCGCCCCTCGCATCGTTTTCGAATCGCGCGCCATCACGTCGAGGCTCGCGCCGACGTGCGGCGCGAGATCGATCTTGTTGATTACGAGAAGATCGGATCGCGTCACGCCGGGTCCGCCTTTGCGCGGGATCTTGTCGCCGCCCGACACGTCGATGACGTAGATCGAGGCATCGACGAGCTCGGGACTGAAGCTCGCCGCGAGATTGTCGCCGCCGCTCTCGAGAAAGACGATGTCGAGCGACGGATGGCGCGTGGTCAGCTCGTCGAGCGCGTCGAAGTTCATCGACGCGTCTTCCCGAATGGCCGTATGCGGGCAGCCGCCGGTCTGCACGCCGATGATCCGATCCGCCGACAACGCCTCGCTGCGCACGAGGAACTCCATGTCCTCGCGCGTGAAGATGTCGTTGGTGATCACGCCGAGGCGGTACCGGTCGCGCATCGACTTGCACAGCGCGTCGACGAGCGCCGTCTTGCCGGAACCGACCGGTCCGCCGATCCCGATCCGCAGTGGCCCCTGTCTCATGATCGAAACAATCGTGAACGAACGTACTGATGCGTCATGGCGGCGACGTCCATCGCCGGCGTGTAGCTTTCAGCCGCGGCATCGCGGAGAGCGATGTCGTCCACGACCGCCGGCAGCCGGTCGAGCGTACGCGCCAGCAGCACGTGCGCGTCGGTTTGTCCGAGCGGCATCAATCGCATCGCCGCTGAAATCGTCGCCGCAAAGCGCGTGTACCCGAACGCTTCGACCGACGCGCGCCGGTCGATGCCGGCCGACGCGCAGGCTGCCGCGAACGCAACCGGAAGCGCCGGAGCGAGGACGTTCGAATGCGCCAGCGTCAGCAGGTGCTCGAGGCGCGGATCCGGATGAAGCGTCTGCCACATCGTCGTCAGCCGCAATCCCATCGCGCGCGTCGAGCGGCGCGCGGCCGCGGCGGGACGCAGCGCGACGATCTCGTCGTCGAGCGTCGCGAGCGCGTCCCATTCGCGCTCCTCGAATGCGCGCCACGCGCGCCAGACCGTCGGCCCCTCCGCGCGGGCGAAAGTGTCGGCAACGAGCGCATCGATCCAGCACCGCAGGTCGAAGGCCGCGCCGCACGCGGACACCGCTGCCAGCGCCGCCTCGAGACCGTCGGAGTACGCGAATCCGCCGAGCGGAAACGCGCTGTCGCACAAATGGAGAAGCTGCAGCAGCACTCAGAGCTCTTTGATTGAGATGCTGCGGAACTGCACGAGGCTGGGCGGCCCGACCCACGTTCCGTTTTTCTTCTCACCGTGATGCTGGAGCGCGATCGGTCCGCGCGGCGCCACGCCCGGCAGCTGCGCGCCCGTGATGACTTCCTCGCCGTTCAGCACGACCGTCAGTCGATCGCCTCGCATCGTGATCTCGAACGAGTTCCACGCGCCGATGTCGCGATCGGCATTGCGCTTCGGCGTGACGCCGGCGCGCACCGTGGCCGGCATCGCCGCGTCCGTGCGGTAGCCGTACACTTCTCCCGATCCGATCGGCCAGCACCAGATGTTCACCTGCGCCTTGCTGTTGCCGCGAAGGTAGATGCCGGAATCGGAATCCGGCACCGAGATGTGGATCTCCCGGCCGCTCGCGTCTTTCTTGTGCGTGCCGTCGAAGCGGACGATCGGCACGGCCGTGTTGATGTAAGGCGTGCTTTTGATGCGCCAGTCGGCCTTCAGCGTGAAGTCGGCGAATTCGCGTTCGCTCCAGAGGCTCTTGTCGCCGGAGGCCTCGCTTTCGGCGTCGTAGTCGATGACACCGTCGACGACGCGCCAATGGCCGTTGTCGCCGGCTGGAATCTTCCAGCCCGCAAGATCGCGTCCGTTGAACAGCGGGACGAAGTCGGCCGCTGCGATGCCCGGATCGATCGTGCCGGACGATGCGCTTGTGGCGCGCGCGGCGTTCGAGGCGGCGATTGCCGCCGCAACGACCATCGTCGCGAGTGCAATGTGCTTTGCCTTCATAGCGGCACGTAGTTTAGGCTAGCCGCTTTCCGATGGCTATCAGCAAGCGAACCCTCGGCGTCGCGGTATGCGGCTCCGGCTGGTGCGCGTCGCAGCACATCGCGGCGTTTCAGCGCAACCCGCACACGGCGATCACCTGGATCTGCGGACGAGATGTGGAGCGCACGCGCGCGAGCCTCGCGAAAGCGGGGCTGACCGTTCCGGACGCGCGCGTCACCGCCGACTACGACGACGTCCTTGCCGCACCGGACGTCGACATCGTCGCGATTGCGACGCCGAATCATCTGCACGCCGATCAGGCGGTCGCCGCGGCGCGCGCCCGCAAGCATCTCGTCCTCGAGAAGCCGACCGGCCTCGACGTCGCCGAGCTCGTGCGCATCCGCGATGCCGTTCGAAGCGCCAAGGTGCGGACCGTCGTCTCGTTCGTCCTGCGATACAACGCGTTTTTGAAATTCGCGCGGTGGCTGCGTGAAGACGGATGGCTCGGCCGCATCCGCTTCGCGCGCACGCAGTATTTGTCCCGCGTCACCGACTGGTACGGCGGATGGTCGTGGGTGCGGACGCGCGTAAGCGGACGCAGTCACCTGCTCGCCGCCGGCTGCCATGCGGTCGACGCGCTGCGCTGGTGTTCGGGCCTCGAGCCACGCGAGGTCAGCGCGCTTCACACGCATTTCACCGACGGCTACGAGTGGCCGACGTCGATCGTCGCGAACATCAAGTTCGACGGATCGGCGCTCGGGCACGTCACGAGCTCCACAGACTTCATGCTGCCCTATACCTTTCTCGTGGAGCTGATGGGCGATCGGGCGACCCTTCGGCAGGACCTTCTGCAGTGGCTCGACACACCGATTGATTTCGACGCGCTCGTCAACGCGAACCCGTTTTCCGACGTGCGGCTGGAGCGGACGATGGCCAGCGGCCATCCGGCCATCCGCATCCACTGCGCCATGCCGGACTCCGGCGACGTCACCCATCATCCGTTTCAGGCCGAAATCGACGAGCTGGTTGCCTGCGTGCTCGAAGAGCGCGCGACGACTGTCGATGTGTTCGATGCGCAGAAAACGATGGAAGTCTGCCTTGCGGCCGACCGGTCGGCGCAGCTTGACGGCCGCCCCGTTGCGCTGCCTTTGATCCCCGAAACGGAGTAAAAATACCGCAACGAAGAGGGCTGCTATGAAACAACGACGCTCGCGGCGTGACTTTCTCAAGGCGGTTGCGGCGACGACGGCGGTTCCCACCGTGCTGCGCGCGCAGACGACTGCGGCGCAAACCACCGCGCCAAACGATCGCCTCCGCGTCGCGGCGTTCGGACTCGGCATTCGCGGACAGCAGGACGTTCGAGCGGCGCTGCGCACGCCGGGCGTCGAGCTCGCCGCGGTCGCCGACGTCTACGACGGTCGCCTCACGCTCGCGAAGGAACTGTGGGGCGATCACGTGCTCACCACGCGCGATTATCGCGAGGTGCTCGCGCGCCGGGACATCGACGCCGTGATCGTCGCGACGCCGGATCACTGGCACACGGAGATGGCGCTCGACGCGATGAACGCCGGCAAAGACGTCTACGTCGAGAAACCGATGGTGCAGACGCTCGAGGAAGGACCGCGTCTCATCGAAGCGTCGCGCAAGACGGGACGCATCCTGCAGGTCGGCAGTCAGCGCGCCAGTTCGATCGTCTACGCGAAAGCGAGAGAGCTGTTCCGCAGCGGCGCAATCGGCGAGCTGAATCTCGTCGAAGCGTGGATCAACCGCAACTCACCGACCGGTGCGTGGCAGTATTCGATCCCGCCGGACGCGTCGCCGCAGACGATCGACTGGGATCGGTTCATCGGTCATGCGCCGAAGCACCCGTTCGAGCCGGTGCGGTTGTTCCGCTGGCGCAACTATCGCGACTACGGCACCGGCATCCCCGGCGATCTGTTCGTGCATCTGTTCACCGGCATCCATTTCGTCCTTGATGCTGCCGGTCCGACGCGCGCAATCGCGAGCGGCGGACTGCGCTACTGGAACGACGGCCGCGACGTCCCCGACGTGATGCTCGCGATGTACGACTATCCGAAAACACAGACGCATCCGGCGTTCACGTTGTCGCTGAAGGTGAACTTCGCCGAGGGCGCGGGCGACAATCAGGCGTTCCGCTTCATCGGACCAGACGGCGTCATCACGATAGCCGAGAGCGCCGTCACGCTCTCGCGACGCCAGCCGCCGAAAGAACCGGGCGAGACGAGCGACACGTTTGCGAAAGCCACGCAGCAGGCGTTCCTGAATGAATACCACGCGAAGTACGGGGACCGTCCCGAGCTCCGCACGCGCGGCGACGAGGTGTACGCGGCGCCGCCGCGCTACAGCGCGGACGAGGATCACTTCCGCAACTTCTTCGACGCCGTGCGCACGCGGCATCCGGTCGTCGAAGACGCCGTGTTCGGCCTGCGCGCGGCCGGGCCGGCGCTGCTGGCGAACCACAGCTACTTCGAGAACCGGCCGATTGGATGGGACGCCGAGAAGATGACGCGCACGCACATCGAGTCGCATCAATGAGCGCACAGCGGATTGGCGCGACGTTCATCGGCGTTGCCGCGATTGTCGTGTGCGGCTCGCCGCCGATGCTTCACGCGAAGGCGGAAAGGCTCGCCCTCCACGTCGCTCGCAGCGCGAGGCTTTCAGCCGAGCGTTACGCCCGCTCGCCTGAAAAGCTCGCGCTACAGGAGAAACGGACGGCGAATACGGTGACACCGGAAGAGAAAGCTGACGGCTGGCGGCTGCTGTTCGACGGTGCGACGACGAACGGCTGGCGCGGGTATCGGCGCGAGACCATTCCCGATGGATGGAAAGCCGTCGACGGCGCATTGACGCGCATCGGCGCCGGCGGCGACATCGTCACCGTCGACGAGTTCGACGATTTCGAGCTGACGCTGCAGTGGAGGGTGGCAGCCAACGGCAACAGCGGCGTCTTCTATCGCGTCGCCGAGCTCGATGACGTGATGTGGCACAACGCGCCCGAGTACCAGATCATCGACAACGGATACAGCGAGCCACTGAAGCCGGCGCAGCACGCGGGCGCGAACTACGATCTCGATCCGCCGTCCCGCGATGCCACACGTCCGATCGGCACGTGGAACGACACGCGCCTGGTCGTCAACGGTCCGCACGTCGAGCACTGGCTGAACGGCGTCAAGGTGGTCGAGTACGAGCTGTGGACCGACGCGTGGCAGCGCCGCGTGGCGGCCAGCAAGTTCAAGGATTTCGCCGGCTACGGCCGCGCGCGCCGCGGCCACATCGGACTCCAGGATCACGGCGACCGCGTCGCCTTTCGTGATATCAAGCTTCGACAGATCAGACACTAGCGAGGTTGCATTTGGGCGTCGCGAGGCGATCTAATCTCGCTCGTCCTGAGCTCAGTCGAAGGACGAGCCGTCTGCTCGTGGTTCGACAAGTGCATCCTGAGCGAGCCGCTCATGGTTCGACAAGCTCACCATGAGCGGCGAGTCGAAGGGCTCACCACGAGCGTGGGTAACTAGGACCTTGTGCAAAACGTGATAGCGAGGTGCCCGCCGTCGTTCACGATTAGCCGCAGGACGTTTTCCCTGCAGGAGGACTCGCAATGCGGTCGTTTCTGCTGTCCCTCGCGGGCGTCGTCGCGCTGGGTGTGCTCCCGTGTTCGCAGGCTGCGTGCGCGGGCGACAACGAAGTCGCGCAGGCGGCCGATGCGCCAATCGGCATCCAGACCGGTCAGATGTTCGTCACACTCGAGAACCGGACCGGCGGTCCGCTCGTCGATCTGCTGATTACGATTCAGACGGCCGGCGCGCCGTTCACGAATCGCATATGGCGCCTCGAGGCCTCCGAGAAACGCGACGTGTCGTTCAGTAACTTCTCGAGCCGCGACGGCACGACGTTCAATCTGCGGCTCGCGCGGCCGAAACTGGTCCGCGTCACCGCCAACGATCTGTCACAGAAGAAATACGAGGCGCAGGCGCCCTGGAAGTAACGGTGCGCGTCAGCCCGGCATCGCGGCAAACGTGTTCTCGATGTTCTCCAGGACGGCGAGCGTCGATCGCACGGCGGCCGTGAGATAGCGCTCGCCGATTTGCGGCGTCGACTTGCGCGCGTCGCCCCACGTGCCCGACCGCGTCGCGCGAAAGACGGAGCCCGGTGAGCTGAAGAAGAACGCCGTGTGCACCGGCGGCACGTTCACCGTGAAATCGGGGAACGGCGGAAACTCCGCGTTCGCGTGCTCGAGATCAACGAGGTTGGGATTGATCGCGAGGATCGCCGACGTCTCCGCGGCGTTCGCGTGAAGACCGTTCTTCAGCCCCGAAAACTCGGCGACTTCCTCTGCCGTGAGTCCGTCCCAGTAGTTGACCGGGAACGCCTTGACGCCCTTCGGCATGCGATCGGCGGCGTCGGCGCACGCGTACGCGATCGCATAGGTGTTGTCGTAATGGCCGTTGAGGAACACGATCCGCGTGAATCCCATCGCAGCGAACGACGCGCAGAGATCGGCGACGAGCGCGAGGAAGGTCGGCACGCGGATGTGCACGAGGCCCGTGAACCCGACGTGCGGGTACGACAGCGCGTAGCTGATCGGCGGCGCGACGACGGCGCCGATTTGCGGCGCGGCGCGGCGCGCCACTTCCTGCGGGATGAGGACGTCGGTCGCGAGCGGACCGTGCGGGCCGTGCTGCTCGGTCGATCCGGTCGGAATGATGACCGTGTGATGCCGCTGGAGAAACGCTTCGACCTCGCGGTTCGTCATCTCGCCGAGGAATACCGTCGCCGGCTTCATGTCACGTCCCTGGCTTCTGCCCGGCGAGAAATCGATCGACGCGGGCGGCAACATCCTTCAAATACGCGGCGTCGCCCTCCGGGAGCTCCGTGGTCATGTAGCCGCGATAGCCGATGTCGGAGAACGCCTTCCGCACCTCGACCCAGTCGATGTCCCCTTCGCCGAGATTGCGCCACGCGAATCGGCCGCCGGGACGATCGAGCTGGAAATCTTTCAGGTGCACCTTCGCGATCCGCGCGGCGAGCGTCCGGATCCAGTCCTGCGGGAACGCGTAGAACACGACGTTGCCGACGTCGAAGTACGCCTTCGCCCACGGCGAGTCGAGCTCGTCGACGTACCTGGCGAACTCCAGCGGGCTGAGGAGGAACTTGTTCCACACTTCCTCGATGGCGACGATCACTTTCAGGTCGCGCGCCATCGGCAGGAGGCGTTCCCGGATGACCTGCTGCGACCTGCGCCACGCGTCCTGATACGACGTCGTCGCATCGACGACGGCGGGCACGAGCAGAACGGCATCCGCGCCCCACAATGCCGCGTTGCGCAGCGACGTCTCCATGCCGGCGACGCTCTTCTGAACGACGCTCGCGTCTGCGCTCGACAGCGGGAAGCGCCAGTGATCCATGTTCATCACCGAATGGATGCGCATTCCCGATGTCTTCGATGCATCGCGCGCTTCGGCGGCTTCCTCGTCCCGCATCACGGTCTGCATCTCGACGGCCTCGAAGCCGGCGTCGCGCGCGATCGCGAAACGCTCGGCGTACGACGCGCTCTTCGGAAGCATCGAGATGAGGACCGCCTTGTGCGGTCCATCGCGGCCCTGAAGAGGCCGCGCGACGGAGTCGTCGTCCAGGCGCCGCGCCACGGCGCCGGACTCATCGAGACGGTGTGACGCGGGGCTTTCAGCCCCGCGTTCGCGGCTCTGAAGTCGCAGCGACGAGATGAGCGGCGCCGCGCCGAGCGTGTGCAGGAACGTGCGGCGATCCATCACACGTCGCCGGCGCGCAGCCGTTCTTTCAGGAAATCGGTCGTCCGCCACGCCATCGCGAGGATCGACCAGGTGGTGTTCTGCGTGCCGCCGCTGACGAACGGCGCCGCGTCCGCGATGTACACGTTCTTCACGTCGTGCAGCCTGCAGAATTTATCCGTCACCGACGTCTTCGGATCGTCGCCCATGCGCGCGGTGCCGATCTCGTGAATCGACCAGCCCGGCGGGAGCGGCTCGCGTTCGATCTTGATGTCTTCCGCGTGCGCCTCGTGCAGCATCTCCTCGATCGAGTCGGCCATGTCCTTCGCCATCTTCAGCTCGTTGTCGCCGAACCTGTAGTCGAAGCGCAGCACCGGAATGCCCCACGCGTCTCTCACGTCGGGATCGAGCATCACGCGGTTTTCCTTGCGCGGCAACACTTCGCCGAATCCGCCGAAGCTGATGATCGCGGGATAGTACTTGCGCACGTTCGATTTGAACGCTTTCCCGTATCCGGGAATCTCGTGCGCCATGCCCGGATATTCTCCGCAACCGCCGCCGCCCTGGAAGTGATAGCCGCGGATGAAATCGGGATGTTTGTCGGTGATGTTGCGGAATCGCGGAATGTACGGCGACACCGGTCGTCCATCGTCGAGCGTCGTCTCGGTCCCGATGCGCACCGGCATGTACCCGCTGCCGCGGATGCCCATGATGTGCTCGCTCAGGTGACAGCCGAGCAGCCCCGATGAATTGCCAAGCCCGTTGGGATGCGCCGCCGATTTCGAGTTCAGCAGGATGCGCGTCGTGTCCAGCGTGCCGGCGCCGAGCACGACGATCGGCGCCTTGAAATCCATCACCTCGCGCGTGTTCGCGTCGATGACGCGCACGCCGATCGCGCGGTTCGACTCCTTCCCGACGAGCACTTCCGAGACGATCGAGTACGGCCGGATCGTCAGGTTGCCGCTGTCGCGCGCCGGATACACGAGCGCGGTCGGCGAATGAAACGCCGCGCCGATGTTGCAGCCGCGTCCGCAGCGTCCGCGGCCCGCGCATCGCGCGCGGTACTTCGTATTCAACACGCCCTCGGTCGTTACGCCTGCGCGTCCCGGAATGTAGTGACGGCCCATCTTCGCGATCGCGCGCTTGAACGCCACCTCCACGCAATTCAGCTTCGACGATCGCTGGAACACGCCGTCGGGCACCTGGAGCAACCCTTCCTTCGTCCCCGCGCACCCGAGCAGCACGTCCACCTTGTCGTAGTACGGCTTCACGTCGTCGTACGAGATAGGCCAGTCGACGTCGAATCCGTCGCGGCTCGCAGCGTTGAACTGCAGCGGACCGTACCGCAGCGCGCCGCGTCCCCAGAAGTTCGTCTTGCCGCCGAGCACGCGCGCGCGCACCCATGCGTACGGCGTTCCGGTGGTCGGATGCTGCCGCTCGTCGACGACCCAGTTGCGCGTGAACGAATTGCCGGCGTACGACAGCACCTTCTGCGATTTCTCGTACAGCCGGTTCGCGCCGTACGGCCGATCGACGAAGTTGTATTCGGCGACGGCGATCGGACGTTCGCCGGGCGGCAGCCGATGGCGCCGCATCGACGCGTACGGCCATTCCATCGTCCGATACTCCGTCCGCTCGTCGATCATGCGGCCCGCGTCGAGCATCAGCACTTTCACGCCCGCCATCGCGAGCTGAAAGCTCGCCATGCCGCCGGCCGCACCGCTGCCGACGACGATGACGTCCCAGCGGTCGCTCGCGGGCGTCGTCTGGTCGGCGAGCCGTTTCGATTCGTTCAGCGCCCGCGTGAGGTTCACGTCGAGCGTCGCGTCAGTCTGCATATGGTGTCCTTCGGTGAAGGAGTCTCCGTAGGCGACTAATCCCTGATCCCTGATCCCTGATCCCTGATCCCTGATCCCTGATCCCTGATCCCTGATCCCTGATCCCCAATCCCTATTCACGACGTGTGCTTCTGGCCGCAGTGCGGGCAGTCCTTGCCCTCTTCGGTCTGGCAGCCGACGAACTCGCGCAGGAACTTGTTCCCCTGATAGCGCAGCTCTTTCTGGATGCCGATCTCGGACGTGTAGTAGCCCTGAATCGTCGCGTTCTTCGTCATGACGAAGAACGTCTCGAGCGGCGACGTCGGCGCGCGCTCGTTGCGGCTGATGTCCTGGAGAATGGCGTCGATCTGCGGCGCGCTCAACCGTGCGAACGTCGTGTTGAATCGCGCGGCCGCCTCGCCGTCCAGCGCGGCGAGACCGCCCATCCACTGCAACGCCACGTCCGGGTCCGCCTCGCTGAGCAGCAGATCGATGTAGTCCGCGACGCGCGCCTGCTTCGCACCGGGCGATCGATCGTCGGCCGGGATGATCGCCTCGACGAGCGTTTCGAGCGCCTGAAACTGCGAGGAGGTGAGGACCTTCGGAGTCGGCGGAGCGTTCGTCTCCTGAATGCGCGCGAACGCGAGCAGCCCGCTGTCCGACAGCCACGGCAGAGCGGCGACCGTCGTGATGCCCGCGCCGAACGCTTTCAGCGCGGCTCGTCGAGTGACCGCTCCGGGTTGATCGACGTTTTTCATGCGCACATCATCGTGCGTACGAGCGGCCGAATCAACACGTACGCACGAGCTCGGCCGCGGTCATGGCTTTCCGCTGCCGCGGCGAAGCGTGACGAGGCGATCGCCGGTGATCCCGCTAAAACGTTCGCGCGTTCCATCCGGCCATTGAACGGTGATCGCATTGATTGCCGGTGACGATCCGAGCCCGAAGTGGGCGCGAACGTCGCTCGCCGACAGATAGCTGCCGTCGGTCCGCACGCGGCGCCACAGCGTCGGACCGCTCGAGCGCTCGACGCCGATCCACGCGCCGATCGCGAAGCGGTTCGCGGTCGGCTGCTCGAGCCGCACCTGCAGCCAGTGGTTGCGTGAGCCCGTCTGGTTGAGCAGCAGCCGGACGGGTCCGCCGTTCGTCGTGACGACGATGTCGACGTCGCCGTCGTTATCGATATCACCGAAGGCCGCGCCGCGGCTGATCTCGGCCTGCGCGAATGCCGGACCGGCGATCGCGCTCGTCTCCTCGAATCGACCGCGGCCGGTGTTGTGAAACAGCTGATTGCGCATCCGGTACGGCAGCGGCTGCCCGCGCTCGGACTCGATGATGTTGACCGCGCCGTTCGCAACGAAGAGATCGGGCCAGCCGTCGTTGTCGTAATCGATCCAGTCGGTGCCGAACCCGGTGAACGCAGCCGTTGCGGCCGCCAGCCCGCTCTTCGCGCGCGCGTCCTCGAAGTTGCCGCGTCCGTCGTTCACATACAACGCGAACGTCTCACCGATGATGTTCGTGACGAACAGATCCTCGTCCCCGTCGAGATCGAAGTCGCCGGATGCGATGCCCATGCTCCCTTCCGGGTTGCCGGTCGGACTGACCGCGGATCCCGAGAGCAGACCGTTGTCCGCGAACGTGCCGTCATGACGGTTCATCCAGAGCTGGTTCGGCGTCGCATCGTTCGCGACGTAGACGTCGGGCCACCCGTCGCCGTTGTAGTCGCCGACGGCGACGCCGAGGCCCGCGCCGTACGCCTTGTTGATGCCGGCGGCCTCGCTGACGTCGACGAAATGTCCGTTCCGATCGTTGTGAAAGAGCCGCGCCGGCACGGGACGGTACGATCGCGGTCCGCAGTAGTCGCGAACCCCGACCGGATCGTTGCACAGCTTGTTGCCCGCAATCGTGAAGTCGACGTAGCGAGCGACGAACAGATCGAGGAAACCGTCGCGATCGTAATCGAAGAACGCCGCGCTGCTGCTCCACTGCGTGTCGGCGACGCCGGCCTCGGCCGTCACGTCCGTGAACGTACCGTTCCCGTTGTTGCGAAGCAGCGTCGTCGCACCGAACGATGTGACGAAGAGATCGACGAACCCGTCGTTGTTGTAGTCGCCGGCTGCGACGCCCATTCCGTAGCCGCGCACCGCAATGCCGGCGCGTTCGGTGACGTCGGTGAAGTGGAGCGTGCGGCGGCCGTCCGGCGTCACGGTGAGATCGTTGCGAAACAGACGGCAGCCGCCGGCGCCGCGACCGGACGAAGCATCCGACTTCGCGTCGAGCGTGCCGCTCTGCACGAGGAAGACGTCGAGGTCGCCGTCGTTGTCGTAATCGAGGAGCGCAACGCCGCTGCCCATCATCTCGGGCAGGTAGTAATTCCCCGTCGCGCCGTTGACGTGCGTGAAGGTGAGACCGGTCGCCGCCGCAGATTCCACGAAGAGCGGCTCGGATGACGACACAAAGGACGCAAAGGATACGAAGGACACAAAACACACAAAGGACACAAAAGACACGAAGACAACCGAAGAAGTTGTTTTGACGGTGTTCTCCATCATTTCAGCGTTGCGAGCTCCCGCTCGATCGCGGCAGCAAGATCATTCTGACCGAACTGCAGCGCGAGCGCCTTCGCATCCGACGCCCACTTCACCCCTTCCGCGCGATGCCCCGCGCGCACGTACGCCGTTGCGAGCGCGAACAGATACCGCGGCGATTCGGCATCGCGCGGCTCGGTCAGTTTCTGCAGCTCGCCGATCGCTTCGTCCGGCTTTCCGAGCGCGATGAGCATGCGTCCCTCGTTGAAGCGCGCGAGACGGAATGTCGGTTCGGCTTCCACCGCGTGCACGTACGCGTCGGCCGCGCCCTGCACGTCGCGCAGACGTTCGAGCACCTGGCCCAGATTGTTCCACGCGTTTGCGTGCCGCGGGTTCACCGCGATCGCCAGACGGTACGCGGCAGCCGCTTCGCTCCATTTTTCCTGGAGAGTCAGCAGCACGCCGTAGTCGTAATGCGCATCCCCGAGGTTGAAGCCGAGCGCGACGACGGCGCGGTAGTGTTCTTCGGCGCGAGCCCAGTTGTGCACGCGCCCGTAGAGCGAAATCAGGTTCGCATGCGCCTGCGCGATTGACGGATCCACGGCGAGCGCCGCCTCGTGTGCAGCGATCGCGCCTTCGAGATCGCCGGCCTCGGCGAGCTTGAGGCCGCGCCGCAGGTTGGTGTCGGCGTCGTCTCGCAGTGCCGTGACGCCGCGGAGCACCGGATCGTCCACGCCGGGCCAGCGCGCGCCGTACTGCGCGTGCCGCTCGAGCGCACGCTGCGCATCGTCCTGCCGGCCGACGGCGCGATAGGACAGAGCGAGGGCGTAATACGCCGCGCCCCATTCCGGAAACAGCGCGACGGCGCGTTGGAAGTGCGTGACCGCCTCGTCGTGACGACCCTGCGCGGCCGCCAGACGTCCGAGACCGAATTCAGTTGCGGGCTCCGCGGCCGGCGCCCCGCGCAGCGCCTCGAACGCTCGCGCACTGCGATCGCGATCGCCGGCATCGAACAGCGCTTCAGCAAACGCGATACGCGCCGGCAGGTAGTCAGGCTTCAATTGCAGCGCACGCTCGAGTGCTGAGGCGGCATCTGCATGACGCGCCAGCCGTTCCAGCACGAGCGCATCCAGGTACTGCCACTCGAACGTCTCGGGGGCGAGCGACTGCGCACGAACGTACGTGTCGTGCGCGGCGCTCCACTGGTCCCATGCGTGCAGCGCGCGTGCAAGCGAGCCGACGGCGCTCGCGTCGTTCGGTCGCGCGACCGCCGCGCGATAGAACGGCTCGAGCGCCTTGCGCGTCGACGAAGGGTACGAATCGAGTGTGAGCTGAGGAACCGGAGGGACTGTGGTCTGCGCCATGACAAGCACGGCGCAGACCATTGCGGATTGAAGATTGCGGATTGCGGATTGATTGCGGATTCGCGTCTTCAATGATTCCGCGATCCGCAATCCGCCATCCTCAATGTCAGAAGCTGAATCGAACCCCTAACCGAACCTGTCGTTCTGGATAGAACGCCGCGCCATTGTTGTTCGCGACCGCCGTAATCACTCCGAACGAACTCGACGTGATGTTGTTGGTCGGGTTCGCAAACACTCCGGTGTTGAAGATGTTTCCCATCTCGATCCTGGCCTCGAGCCGCTTCTGGCCACCGAGCGGGAACGTGCGGAACACCGACAGATCGAGGTTCACGCCGCCCGGGCCGTAGAACTGATTCCGTCCGGTGTTGCCGAAGCGGACGCCCGTCGGCTGCGCGAACTGCGACGTATCGAACCACGCACCGTCCGCGCCGATCTTGCCCGTCGTATTGTACGAGCCGGTCAGGTCGACGGTGTTCGCGCCCGTAGTGCCGCCCGCGTCGTTACTTGGCGTGTTCAGCGATGTTCCGCTTGCGATGATCGTGTACGGCTGGCCGCTGAACGCCCCGAACGTCCCGTTGATCTGCCAGTCGTTCGCCAGCGCGCTGCCGATGCTTCCATACCCGTTGCCGCGGCTCTGCCATGGCAACGCATAGACGAATCCGAGCTGGAAGTTGTGGCGGCGATCAAAGCCGGCTGGTCCCCAGTTCAGGTCGAGCACACTCGGAGTATTGAAGTTGAGCGTCGCGCGGCCGTCGTTATCCGATTGGTTCATTGCCTTGCTGAGCGTGTACGCCCCCTTGAACAGGAACCCGTGCGTGAACGGTTTCCTGAACGCGACCTGCATCGACTTGTAGTCGGTCTTCAGGCGCTGTCCCCACGAGTAGAGCGCAATCGTGCGGCCCTGTGATGCGTACGGGCGGCTTGCGACGCCACCGCCGAGCACCGTCGGCGCGTTGATGTCGATCGCGCCGTATCCGCCGACGCCCTTCGCACCAACATACGCGGCGTCGAGAGTGACGTCGTACGCGAGGCGTCGTTCGATCGTGGCGTTCCACGTATGCACGTAGCCGCGATCGACATTGCCCGGCTCGGGCGACCACTCGGTTGCCGCGCGGGCGAGCGGAATGCGGCCACTGCTCAGATCCGGCCCGACGATGAGCGGAATGCCCTGCTGCAGCGGGGCGTAGTAGCCGAAGCCGGTCCTGTCGTTGTTGTTGATGAAGCTCGACGAGATCGTCACCGGGTAATCGTTGTCGCCACGCACCGCGCGCGCCCAGCCCTGCGCGTTGTACGTGAGACCGTACCCGCCGCGGATGACGGTGTCGTCGTTGAGGCGGTACACGCCACCGAGGCGCGGCGCGAAGTTGTTGAGGCCGGTGCTCAACCCGTTGTCCTGCGGGTTCGGACCGCGGCCGGCGACGAGCACGTCGAGCGACGGCAGATCGAGCCGATCGACGCCGCGCCCCTCCGCGCGGTGCATGATCGGGTAGTACTCCCACCGCAGGCCAAGGTCGAGCGTTACCTTTGTCCCCGGCGTCCATCGATCGCGGAAGTACAGCGCGTGCTGCCACTCGCGCGCGGTCATCAGCTCGTTCTGGACGCTCTTGCTCGACGTGCCGACGAGCCCGAGCAGGAACGATGCGTATGCGTTATAGAAGTTGTTGGTCTGCGGACCGCCAAAGAGCGCCGTGGTCGCGCCGTTGAAAATGAAGCGGCCGCGCGGGTTGTCGGTTTCGGGCTGCCAGTGATCCAGGTACAGGAAGTTCAGGAAGTACCCGCCGCGGAAATCGTGCTGCCCCTTCACCTTCGTGATGTTCGTCGTGAGCGAGTAGGTGCGTTCGTCGCGGAAGATCGGGTTCCAGCCATCTCGGTTGCCGAGTTGACTGAAGAAGCCCGTCGTCGTGCCGCCGAACCGGAATTCGGGATAGCCCGCATAGCGCTGATCCGTCGACCCCTGACCGTTCGTGCCGGGAATTCCGAGCGTGTCGAGCCCGAAGTTGCCGGCGTTGAAGTCCGGGCCGAGCACGTCCTGCTTCTGGCGCGAGAAGCCGAACGTGGCATCCCACAACAGCGACGGGCTTAGGGTATATGTCGAACCGGTCGTCAGCTGCCACACCTTGGTGTTGCCGCCGCTGCCCTTGGCGCTCGGAACGCCGAGGTAGTTCGTCAGGTCGTCGACGATCGCGTGCATGTGGCTGAACTTGAACCAGAGCTGGTGCGTCGACGTCCGGTTCCAGTTCACCTTCGCGTCGTAGTTCTGCCGATCGACGGCGCGATCTTCCTGACGCTGGTAGTTGTTGGTGAAGCCGCCGGCGCCGATGCCCTGGATGTTCGGCAGCGGGAACAGCTGCAGGATCTTCAGCGAGATCGGATTGATCATCCCTGACGGAATCTGGTTGTTCGCAAACGGCTGGCGGTCGCTGCCGTCAGGGTTCCCGGTGAACGGGTTGTAGATGGTCTGCTGCGAGCCGTTCGCGTTGATCGCCTTGCTGAAGTCGCCGGCGCGGAGCGCGGCGTCCGGCACCGTGAAGAACGTGAAGAGGCTCTGTCTCCGGTTGTAGCCCTCGAACGATCCGAAGAAGAACAGGCGGTCTTTGCGGATCGGCCCGCCGAGCGTGCCGCCGTAGTTGTTCGTCTTCACCGGCAGCTTTTCCGGAGCGGGGCCGACGCCGAAGAAGTACGGCTTGTGGTTCAACCCCTGATTGTTGAAGTACTCGAGCGCCGAACCTCTGAAGTTGTTCGTGCCCGATTTCGTGATGACCGTCACCGCGGCGCCGCCCGCCATGCCCTGCTCGGCGTCGAAGCTGCTCGTCGACACGTCGACGGTCTCAATCGTTTCGGCCGGCGAGACGTACATCACGTGATTCGGCAGCCAGATGTTCATATTCGTCGCGCCGTCGGTGCGCGTTGAATTCTGCGTGTTCGGCTGGCCGTTGATATTCGTGGCGAGCGACCGCGCCGGCGTGTCGGTTTCGGCGTTGCCGAACGCCATCGGCATCGTGCCGGGAGCCAGGTTCAGCAGACCCTGGAAGTTGCGGTACCGGTTCAGCGGCATCGACGTGATTTCCGACGACTTCAGCTGCGTGTGCACGTCGGTCTTGTCGGTCTGCAGCAGCTCGGCCTGCCCGGTGACCATGACGGTCTCTGCAACCGCTCCGACGTCCAGCGTGACGTCCACGCGTGAGATCTCGCCGATCGTCACCGGCACGTTGTTCCGCGCGAAGTCGCGGAAGCCGGTGAGCGTCACCTTTACGTCATACGGGCCCGGAAGCAGGTTGATGACGCTGTATGCGCCTTCGGTGTTGGTCGTCGTCTCGCGGGTGAGATTGGTATCTCGGTTGACGACGGTGACTGTCGCGCCCGGGATGAGCGCGCCACTCGAGTCCTTGACGACTCCAACCAGGTTTCCATAGAGGATCTGCGCGCTCGTGGATGTTGCCATCACGCAGGCAATCACTACGGCACCGACGATGAGGAGCCACCGACGCTGGGCCCCTCGTACGGTCTGTCCCATACAGTCCCTCCCTCCAAGTCCGAAGCTTGCAACCACAACTCGATTAAGCGGGGCTTTTTACATTCCTTAGCGCCGCCCTGTTACAACACGGCCGCGATAAGGAGTCAAGCACGAACCGCCGCCCGGCTCAGCACTCACGTGCAGCGGTTCGATGAAATGGATCGCGTTTGGCTGAGTTAGCGCTGTCGCTATAGAGTGCTTCGCGCTGTCGCCGTAGGGTGCTTGGCGCCTTCGCTGTAGGGTGCTTCGCGCTGGCGCAGTAGGGCGCTCGGCGCTTACGACGTAGGGTGCTCGGCGCTTACGACGTAGGGTGCTTGCGCCTGACGCTGTAGGGTGCTGGGCGCTG
>Ga0075435_100000652_pt1 | contig 21330 bp, 16 predicted proteins | sample RhiMethybrSRZTD4_FD_75302 | JGI IMG/M metagenome (GOLD analysis project Ga0075435, IMG submission 75302) | Populus rhizosphere microbial communities from Tennessee, USA - Rhizosphere MetaG P. TD hybrid SRZTD4 | ecosystem: Host-associated > Plants > Roots > Rhizosphere > Soil | place: USA...
CGCTCTCCAAGGGGAACAAGCGCGTCTCCGCGTCGAAGGCGTGTCCCTCGCGGGCCGTCGGATCGACGCCGATGGCTTTCGTCGGAGGACGAGCGAGAGAGAGCGTGCGCCCGGCGTCCACGCCGATCTCCAGGTACACCCCGGGACGCAACGCCTCGTGAAAACGCCGCAAATACGCGAGGAAGTCCTCTCCGGGAAGCTTCGCCCGCGCCATGCAGACGTGCGCGGCCAGAGAGTCGGGGTCAATCGAGAGGGCTTCGCGACAGGCCGCGATCGCCTCCGCGGCGCGCCCGGCGGCGAGCAGCCGCTCCGCCTCCGCGACGCGCTCCGCGGCCTCCATCTCAGTACACCGCATCCTCGAGCGACACGCCGAAGAGGCCCGAGAACATCTTCGGGTAGAAGTGCGTGGACTTCTGCGGGAGCCGGTCTCCCGCGCCGACCACGGCCTCGACGTCGGACACGGTCGTCGGGCGCATCAGGATCGCGGCCTGCGACTCGCCCTTCTCGACCGAGGCGATCGCCGCGGCGGCGTCGGAGGTGAACGCGATGCGCTCGCCGCGCGCGATCGTATCCGTGCCGATGCCAAGGAGCTTGTCGAAGAAGGCGACCTCCAGCGCCGCGACGTCGAGGTTGCGCCACGCCTCCGAGCGGCCCTCGGGCCACGGCAGCGGCGCCGCCGGCTTTTCCAGGAGCGTCAGCAGTGTCGGCTTGACGTCTTTCGAGACGAGCACGAACGCGGGGAAGCGCCGCGCGTGGCTCTCCAGGGCCGCGTAGGCCTCGGGTGCGGATGCGAACTCTCTGGCTTCGAAAAAGTCGCGCGCGGCATGGAGCGTGCGCACGGGTCTCCAGTCGGGCAGGTCCTTGAGGAGGCGGTGAATCGGGCGAACGATCAAGCCTTGCGAGTCCATGTCGACGATGGCGCAGAGCTTGTACCTCGCTCCGGGCAGCTTCTCGGCGGCGGGATCCTTGGAGAACGCGAGGGCGGTTTCGTAGCGGTGATGTCCGTCGGCGATGATCGCCTCGGCGTTCTTCACGAGACCCTGGAGCTCGACGTGGGCGGCGTAGTCCGAGATTCGAAACGCATCGTGGCGCACGCCGTCGGCATCCGTCGCCGTCAGCTGGGGCTGGCGTCGAGTCGACAGAGCCGCCGCGAGAGGAGCCCGCGTCATCAGGAACACAAGCTCGAAGTCCGCCTTCGTCGCCGCCAACAGCGCCAGTCGATCCTCCTTGGGCTTGGCGAGCGTGCGCTCGTGGGGACGCACGACCTGCTTTTCGTACTCGGCCAGACGCACGAGCCCGACGAGCGCGTCGCGGACGTAGGTCTCGCCGCCCTCCGTGAACGTCTGCCGGTAGATCCACAGCGCGGGTCGTTTCTCCTTCTCGAGAGTGCCGTCGGCGAGCCACGCGGCCTGCGTCATCGCCGCGGCGGCGTACGGATCGTCGACGTCGCGCTTGGGGTAGGTCACCCGAACGATGTTCTCGGGCGCCTTCGCGTAGAGCTCTTCCTGCCGCACCGGCGAGATTTGGTCGTACGGCGGCGCGAACACGGTCGAGAGCCCGCGCGCCGCCAGTACGCGGGGCGAAAAGCGAATCGAACGAAAGGGCCGCAACTCCATGGCGGGGCATTCTAAGGGGTCATCCCCGAGGGACGGCGGACCCTTCCAAGCCGGTCGGTGGCGGCAAAGGGATGCCTCGCTGCGCTCGGGAGGGGCGCTACACTGATGGCGCGTGATCTCGCTCTCCCGCGCCATCGACGGCTTCGAGACCCACGTGGCCGACGAGAGGCGATTTTCTCCCCGGACCGTGCTCGCCTACCGAACGGACCTCGACCGATTCGCCGATTTCTGGGAGAAGGAATTCGCCAACGAGAGCGCCGGCAAGACGCCGCTGTCGAAAGTCGACACGCTGGCCGTGCGTTCCTATCTCGCGTACCTCCACCGGGCGAAGCTCTCGAACCGTTCTCTCGCGCGCCACCTCTCGACTCTGCGCTCCTTCTTTCGCTGGGCCTGCCGCGAGGGTCACATCGAAAAGAGTCCCGCCAAAGGCCTGCCCGCGCCGCGAGTTCCCAGGACGCTGCCCCGCGCGATGACGCTTCCCGACACCGAGCGACTGCTCGACTCCGACGACGACGGCCTGATCCCCGAGCGCGAACGAGCCCTCTTCGAGCTTCTCTATGCGACGGGGCTGCGTGTCTCCGAGGCGGCGGGCCTGGACATGGACGACGTCGATTTCTCCGAGCGCCTCGTGCGCGTCACCGGAAAGGGCAGCCGCGAGCGGATCGTGCCGTTCGGCGAGGCCGCGGCCGACGCGCTGCGGGCGTATCTGCCGTCGCGTGCGGCGCTCCGGCACCGGGCCAACGACGAGAACGAGCCGGGGGACCCGCTCTTCGTCAACGCGCGCGGCGGCCGCCTCACGTCGCGCTCGATGGCGCGGCTGCTGAAACGTCGACTGCGCGCGGCGGGCCTGCCGGAGGAGATCTCGCCGCACGCGCTGCGCCACACCTTCGCGACGCACCTGCTGCAGGCGGGAGCGGACCTGCGCGCGATCCAGGAGCTGCTCGGCCACGCCTCGCTCTCGACGACCCAGAAGTACACGCACCTGGATGCCGCTCGTCTGCGCGAGGTGTATCGGAATGCGCATCCGAAAGCGTAAACGGGGTCTCAGGTCCCAGGTCCCAGGTCCCACGTCCGGGATCGTGCTCTTTCTCTTCGCGGCCGGTGCCGTCGCGCAGATGCCGACGCCGGCCGCGCTTCCTCCGGTACTCGCCGAGATCGACCGGCAGATCCGCGAAGGATTCTTCGATCCGAAGTTCAACGGCGCCGACTGGCCGGGAGCCGTCGCGAAAGCCGCGGCGGAACTGTCCCGCTCGCCCGCGCCCTCGGCCGAGGAACAGAGCACGATCTACGACAACCTGCTCGCGGTCCTGAAAGATTCGCACACGTTTCGACTTCCCGCGGGACGGCTTCCCGAGCGCGACTGGGGCACGGCCGGAGTCCGGATCGGACGCGACGGCGACGGCTACGCCGTCAAGGGCGTCATACCAGGAAGCTCGGCCGACAAAGAGGGACTGCGCATGGGAGACCGCGTCCTCGCCGTGAACGGCCGGCCGTACGGAAAAGCGCGCGTCAACTTCCGCGACCTTTTCTTCGCCTTCGAAGGAACTCCGAAATCGACAATCGACGTGACGTGGCAGCGCCCGGGAGAACCGGCGCGAACGTCGAAGCTGCTGCTGGAATACGAGGAGCCGGGCGACCGCCTCGTATGGGACAGCGCCCGCGTGATCCGGCGCGACGGCAAGACCTACGGCTACGCGCATGTCTGGGGCATGAGCGCCGAGACCGCGCTCGCGGTCGTGGACATGCTTCTCGATCGGGAGGAGGTCGCGCGCGCACGCCCCAATCTCGCCGGCTGGGGGCAGCTCGACGGCTTCGTGCTCGACGTGCGGGGCAACAGCGGCGGCTACGATCCCAACATCCTGCCGACGTTCTTGCGCGGGCAGTGGAGCTCGGGCGACTACTACCTCGTCTCGCGCGACGGGAAACGCGTCTCGCCTCCGGCATACAAACCATTACCCGTGGCGCTCCTCGTCAACTCCGGCACCGCCTCCGCCGGTGAGGCCCTCGCCCTGAAGTTCCGCGCGCACAAGATCGGGCCGATCGTCGGAGAGGAGACCGCCGGCATGGCGAGCGGCGGTGCGGGCGCGCACCTGCTTCCCGACGGATCGCTGCTCTGGTTCACCGCCCGCACCGTGGAGGGACTCGACGGCCGCCGCTACGAGGGCCAGGGTGTCGTCCCCGACGTCCCCGCCGCGGGCGTCGAAGACGCGATCCTCGACCGCGCGATCCGGTCCCTTTCGCGGTGACTGCGGTATCCTCGCCGGCAATGGATCGGTGGCATTCGACGACGGTTCTGTGCGTGCGCCATGGGGGCAAAGTCGCGATGGCCTCCGACGGACAGGTCACGCTCGGCACGACCGTCATGAAGCAGACGGCGGCCAAGATCCGCCGCCTCGCTGGCGGCACGGTCATCGCCGGCTTCGCGGGCTCGTCGGCCGACGCCTTCGCCCTCTTCTCACGCTTCGAGGCAAAGCTCGACGAGCATCGCGGCAATCTCGAACGCTCGGCGATCGAGCTCGCCAAGGACTGGCGCACCGACAAGATGCTCCGTCAGCTCGAGGCGCTCTTGATCGTCGCCGACCGGCAGAGCTCGCTGCTGATCTCCGGCACCGGCGACCTGATCTCCCCGGAGGAAGGCGTTCTGGCGATCGGCTCCGGCGGCGCCTACGCGCTCGCGGCGGCCCGGACACTGTTGAAGCACCGATCGGATCTCTCCGCTCGCGACATCGCCAGGGAGGCGCTCCTGATCGCTTCCGAGATCGACATCTACACCAACGCCCACATCACGATCGAAGAGATCTAAACCCCATCTCCTCATGGTCTTAGGCGCGCCCGCCGGCGCGCAGGTGATCCTCGTCATACAATTCGTCCACGAATCGGAGGCCAAAGATGCGCAGCCGCCTGCCCGGCACCCTGGCCATCGCCGTCCTCCTCGCTTCTTTCGTGCAAGCCAGTGACATTTCCGGCAAGCGAGCCGCCGGCACGATTCCCACCGTTCTTTCCACCTGGGGTTACTCGTCGTTTTCCTCGGGAATCGGGCTCTCGGGCATTCTGGTCGCCCGCCCGCATGGACACAGCGAGGTGTTTTGTGCCGGCGAGATCGGGTTCGACTACTGGTACGCGCTGCGCTACGACCCGCCCACCTCCTCGTTCGTCCAGACTTTCGTCAGCGAGCGGATGCCCAGCCGGATCGTGCGCATCGGCTCGGCGGACGTCGACGGCGACGGCGAAGACGAGTTCGTCGTCGCGATGGAGTCGGGTGAGCTGCGGTTCTACGATCCCGCCTCGAAGCGACAGCGGGGATCCTTCACGATCCCGTCGTTCATCGCCGCCATGGCGCTTCACGACCTCGACGGCGACGGCAAGGCGGAGATCATCCTGACTTGCGGGACGGGACTCGTCGTCTATTCGGGTGACGGATCGTTTCTCTGGGGCCTCAACGAAGTCTTCGGAACCGACCTGGCCGTCGGACAGATGGACGACGATCCGTCGCTGGAAATCGCCGCGACAGACGGCAAGGTCGTCGACGTCGCGACGCAGACGGTGCAGTGGACTTGGCCCGACGGATTTGGAGCTCACCTGCGCGCGGCGGACATCGACGGCGACGGCCGCGACGAAATCGTTTCGGCCGATCAGTGGTACTTCGTCTGGGCGTTCGATGTCGAGACGCAGCTTCCGAAATGGTCGATCACGACGAGCCAGGACATCGGAGCGCTCGAGGTCGCCGACGCGGATTGCGACGGGAAGCTCGAGGTTCTGGTGGGCCAGGACCAGTGGGGCAGCATCCTGGCCTTCGATCCCCTGACGAAAGCCCTCAAGTGGCAGATTGCCAATCCCGAGCATGGAATCACCGCGATCGCCGTCGGCGACGCCGCCGGCGACGGGAGGCTCGAGGTGCTGTGGGGCGCGGGCGCCACGAGTTCGGGTCCGGACTATCTCTACGCCGCGGACCCGTCGACGCAGGCGATCCTGTGGCAGAACGCCGACCTGGTCGGCCCCTTCATCGGACCCGAGGTCGGAGACGTCGACGGCGACGGAGAGCCCGAGATCGTCTTCGCGTCGAGCGAGTCGAACGCGTCGTATTCGAGCGGACGGATCATTGTCCTCGACGGCAAGACGCGGAGGTTGCGGGCGATCTCAGATCCGATCGCCGACAACGGGTCTCTTCTCGGAATCCGAGACCTGAAGCTGCGCAACGTCGACGGCGACGCGGCGCTCGAGATCGTCATCGGCACCGATTTCCTCTACAACGGAAGAATCGAGATCTACAAGTTCGACGGCGCAACCAACACCTTCACGCGGATATGGAAGAACCCCGACGGCGAGGAAGGCGCGCCCTTCGCTTCCGTCGAGGTGGCCGACGTGGATCTGGACGGACAGCTCGACATCGTGGGAGGCGGCAGCCGTGCCCACACCGGCGCTCTCGGCGTCTTCATCACCGTCTTCAACTATCCTGCCGGAGACGTGAAATGGCAGACGTTCCAGCTCGGGCCCTACTGGGGCGAGGTGCGTGACGTCGCGGTCCTGACGGCCGGCGGAGGCAACCCCGACGTCGTCGGCGTCGTGCCGGGAGACGCCCTGTACGCCTTCGACGGACCGACCGGCGATCCGCTGCAAATCGATCCCGACTCGTTTACGTCCCTCCGCGCGGACCCGTATGCGCCGGGCCGCTCGATCCTGCTCGGTACGGATCGGGGCGATGTGATCCGGTACGACCGCGGCGCGAGCAAGTACATTTCCTCGGCCACCTACACGCTCGGCGTCGGTGCGGTCGACGGCGTCACCACCCTTTCGGGCGGAGGCGCGCTCGTCGGCGCCGAAGGAGTGCTCCGCTTCTACACGTCGCTCGATGGGACGGCGTCGTGGCAGAGCGCCGAGTACGGCGCTCCTTTCGGACGCGTCGTCGCGCGGGGCGCCGGGGTCAACCAACGGTTTTTCTCCGGCGGCCTTTACGGCCTTCACGAGATCGCGCCAGGGCTGGATCTGGTCTCGGTCTCCCCGTCGTCGGGTCCGGCGGCCGGCGGAACGGCGCTCACCGTGACCGGTACAGCCTTCCAGCCGTCGGCGTCCCTCTTCGTCGGGGATGCCGTCGCCAGCGACGCGAACGTCGGAGGTCCGACGGGCATCCAGGCGACAACGCCGGCCCTCCCTGCGGGCTCTCTTCTGCCCGTCACGGTCATCAACCCGGACGCGTCCATCGAATCGCTCGAAGAGGCCTTCGTCGTCGACTTTTCCGACGTCGCCGCCGCGCATCCGTTTCACGACGCCGTGGAGACCATCTTTCGCCGGCACGTCACGGCGGGCTGCGGCTCGGGCAACTTCTGCGCGCCGAGCCCGGTGACGCGCGCGCAGATGGCGGTGTTCCTCGTGCGTGCGGCGGACGGGGCGAGCTTCCAGCCTCCGCAGGCGCGGGGTCACCTGTTCTCCGACGTCTCATGCGGGGACTTCGGGGCCAATGAGATCGAGTGGATCGCGACGCAGGGCATCACAGCGGGCTGCGGCGGAGGCGCGTACTGCGTCTCCGCGCCGGTCACGCGCGCGCAGATGGCGGTCTTCCTGCTGAAGACTCTGGAGGGAAGCGCATACGCTCCGCCCCCGGCACACGGCATCTTCGCCGACGTACCGGCGAGCGATCCGTTCGCGCCCTGGATCGAAGACCTGAGCGCGCGCGGCATCACCGCGGGCTGCGGCGGCGGAAACTTCTGTCCGGGCGATGCGACGACCCGGGGTCAGATGGCGGTCTTTCTCACGCGCACGTTCTTCACGCCCTGAGTCGAGGGGGCGCGGTCCGCCGCGCCCCCTCTGGTATCCTGCCCGCGATGCGCGCGGAAGCCTGGCGGGAGTCCCGATGGTCTTCATGATGCCCGGCGAGACCGAGGCGCAGGCGCCTCCGGCCGCGGCGCGCACACCTCGCGAGATCGTCGTCGAGCTGGACAAATACGTCATCGGCCAGAAGCGCGCGAAGAAGGCGGTGGCGATCGCGCTGCGCAACCGCTGGCGCCGGCAGCGCCTCTCGCCCGAGATGTCGCGCGAGATCCTGCCCAAGAACATCCTGATGATCGGTCCGACGGGCGTGGGCAAGACCGAGATCGCGCGGCGCCTCGCCCGGCTGGCGGACGCGCCGTTCTTGAAGGTCGAGGCCTCCAAGTTCACCGAGGTCGGCTACGTCGGCCGCGACGTCGAGTCGATCGTCCGGGACTTAACCGAGGTCGCGGTCCAGATGGTCCGCGAGGAGAAAACGGCCGAGATCCGCGACCGCGCGCAGTCGCGCACCGAGCAGCGGCTGCTGGATCTGCTCCTGCCGGCGATTCCCGACACCGAGGCCGAGGAGACGCGCGGCAAGCTCCGGATGCTGCTGCGCGACGGCAAGCTCGAGGATCGCCTCGTCGAAGTCGAGGTCGCCGACAAGACGTTCCCGTCCTTCGAGATCGTGACCAACCAGGGTGTCGAGGAGATGGACATCAACGTCAAGGAGATGCTGCCGGGCCTCTTCGGAGGAAAGAAGAAGCGCCGCAAGACGACCGTGGCCGAGGCACGCCAGATCCTGCAGGCCGAGGAAGAAGGGCGCCTGATCGATCCGGGCCAGGTTGCCCGCGAGGCCGTCGAGCGCGCGCAGTCCTCGGGCATCGTGTTTCTCGACGAGATCGACAAGGTCGCCGGGCGCGAGTCGGGCGGCCGCGGACCGGACGTCTCACGCGAAGGCGTGCAGCGGGACCTCCTGCCGATCGTCGAGGGAACGTCGGTCAACACGAAGTACGGTTTCGTCAAGACGGACCACGTGCTTTTCATCGCCGCCGGCGCGTTCCACGTCTCCAAGCCGGCCGACCTGATCCCGGAGCTCCAGGGACGCTTTCCCATCCGCGTCGAGCTCGACTCGCTGACCGAGGCCGACTTCGTGCGCATCCTGACCGAGCCCGAGAACGCGCTCCTGAAGCAGTACCGCGCGCTGCTCGGGGCCGAGAGCGTGGACCTGTCGTTTTCGGAGGAGGCGATCTCGGAGATCGCCCGCGACGCCGAGCGGGTCAACCGGGCGCTCGAGAACATCGGCGCGAGGCGGCTCCACACGATCCTCGAGCGCCTGCTCGAGGACATTTCGTTCGCGGGCCCGGAGAACGCGGGCAAGGCGATCCGCATCGAGATCGCGGACGTGCAGAACGCGCTGGCCGATCTCGTGAAGGACGAGGACCTCTCGCGCTACGTGCTTTAGACGTCCTGTGTCGACCCAAGTCCGTCGCCCTCGGCTGTCATCCCGAGCGCAGCGAGGGATCCCGGACTCGACAAGCTCGGGATCCCTCGTCGGTTACCGCCGAGCTTCGCTCGGCGTTGCCTACGGCCGCGGGTTTGCCATGGTGGCCGGCTCGCTCCTCGGGATGACACACAAGAGTGCCCTCCTCGGCCTGTGCGTCTTTCTGACCCTGGCCTGCGGAAAGAAGGGCGATCCCCAGCCGCCGCTGCCCCGAGGCCCTCGCGCCGTGTCGGACCTCGCGATCGAGCAGGAGGGCGACGATGCGGTGCTGAGGTTCTCATTTCCGGATCGCCTTCTGACGGGCGACCCGCTGACCGACCTGGATTCGATCGAGATCTTCCGCGTAGACAAGCCTCCCTCCGAGCTGACCGCGCCGCGGCGGACCGGCGCCGGCGCGCCTCCGTCGTCCGTGCCGGGCGCCGCGGGGGCGACGGGGGTCGTGCACCTGCCCGGAGAGATGGAGCGACGCGAAGCCACCAACGTCCGGATGGCCGAGGAGGCGTTCTACCGCCAGGCCAAGCGCGTGGCGTCTCTGTCGCTGCCGGCGATCGCCGAAGCCACGCACGGCGCGACGCTCGAATACCGCGACTCCCTGCTGACTCTCTTCACGCAGGAGGAGAGTCCGTATCCGCTGGCGTACGCCGTCGTGTCGGTGCGGCGCAACAAGGAGCGCAGCCCCCTGTCCAACATCGTCGCGCTCACTCCCGACATCGCACCCCAGGCGCCGGTGTTTCTCGAGCCGATCGTCAGCGAGGGCCGTATCTGCCTCGAATGGACCGCTCCCGAGAAAAACGTGCTCCAGCAGCCCGTCGAGATCGCGGGGTACAAGGTCTACCGCCGCCCGCTCTCGCAGGAGGAGTACGACCAGCCCTTGAACCCGGTGCCCGTTCCGACGACGAGCTTCGTCGACGTGGGCGCTCCCTACGGCGTGCCGCTGGCCTACACGGTGCGGGCGGTGCTCAAGAAGAATCCCAAGGTCGAAGGTCTTCCGGCGGACGAGCTCGCCCTCGAGTATCGCGACATCTATCCGCCGCCCGCGCCCGCGCGGCTGGACGCGCTCTCCGAGGCGAGCCTCGTGCGCCTGCTCTGGGATCCCGTGGACGCGCCGGATCTGGCGGGGTACGTCGTGTATCGGGCTGAGGGGAACGGACCGTTCGAGCGCCTGACGAAGGATCCGGTCACGGATCCGTTCTTCAACGACGAGACGGCGAAGCCGGGCAAGCGCTACCGCTACGTGGTGCGGGCGATCGACCGGGCGGGCAACCAGAGCCCCCCGTCGAAGGAGGCGACCGCGGCGCTGCTGTGAGACCGTGCCCGGTTTCGTTTACACTCCCGCTCCCATGTCCCTTCCCAACCGATTCATCAAGACGGCCGGAGGCGGAAACGACTTCCTGGTGTTCGAATCCGACGGCCGCTCGCTGACCGAGGAAGATCGGCGGCGTCTCGCGCTCGTCTGCCGTCGGGGCCTCTCGGTCGGCGCCGACGGGGCGCTCTTCCTCGTGCCCGGCGACGACGGCCGCGTTCGCGTCGACTACTACAACGCCGACGGCGGACTCGCGAAGTTCTGCGCCAACGGCACCCGCTGCGCCGCCCGGTACGCCGTCCGGCGCGGTATGGCCCGGGGCGCTGATCCCGTCCTCGAGACCGGCTGGTCGCCGATCGAGGCCCATGTCAACGGCGAGAGCGTGACGCTGTCGTTGCCGCCGGTCGGCGTGCCGCTGGATCCGGTTCCGATCTCGGGGCGGGGACTGCCCCCGACGGCGATCCCGATGTCCGTCGGCGTTCCCCACCTGGTCGTCTTCATGCGCGGCGACCTCAACACGATCCAGATCGACCGCCTGGGCCCACTGGTGCGCCACCACGCGGCGATGCCCGACGGGGCCAACGCCAACTTCGTGCGGGTCGGCAAGGGGAATCGGATCGCCGTGCGCACGTACGAGCGGGGTGTGGAAGCCGAGACGCTGTCCTGCGGCTCCGGCGTCGTCGCCGCCGCGATCGTCGCGGGACGGCAGGGGTTCGCCGCGTCGCCGGTCGTCTGCGGCACCAAGAGCGGCGTGGATCTGACCGTCGAGTTCCGCTCGGACGGAGACCAGATCACCGGCGTCCGCTTGACCGGTGACGCCCGCGAGGTCTACGCCGGCGAGCTGTGCCCGGAGGCGTGGCAGGAATAAGCGTGTCATCCCGAGCGCAGCGAGGGATCCCGAAGTCGAGATGACGAGAAGACCGATCGCTTTCGGCTCGCCGGAAGCGCCCGCCTTCCCCTCGAAGATCGTCGCCGTCGGAAAGAACTATCGCGAGCACGCGGCCGAGTTCGGCAGCGTGGCTCCGGAAGACGAGCCTCTGCTGTTCCTGAAGGCGCCTTCGGCGCTCCTCTTCGGCGGCGGAGACATCGTCCTGCCTCCGGAGTCGCAGCGCGTGGATTACGAGGGCGAGCTCGCCTTGGTCGTCGGGCGCCGGATCAAGTCCTGGCCCCAGGAGCGCTGGCGGGAGGCGCTCGCCGGCATCTGCTGCGCCAACGACGTGACGGCGCGCGACCTCCAGAAAAAGGACAAGCAGTTCTCGCGGTCCAAGTCCTTCGACACCTTCTGCCCGGTCGGTCCGGCGATCGTGCCGGATCTGGATCCTTCCGACCTCTCGATCGAGACACGTGTCAACGGCGCGGTACGCCAGAAGGCGCGCACGTCGGACATGGTCTTTTCGCCGGCGTTTCTCGTCCGTTACGTCTCGCAGATGATGACGCTCTACCCGGGCGATCTGATCCTGACGGGTACGCCCGCGGGTGTCGGGCCGCTGTCGCCCGGGGACGTCGTCGAGGTCGAGATCGAAAGATTGGGAGTGCTCCGCAACGCGGTGAAGGATGGGAAGGGCTAAGCCCCGGGGCGTCCTCGCGGTCTTCTCCCTGCTGGTTCTCGCCGTCTCGCTCGCGTCTTCGCTCCAGCCGAGGGAAGTGCCCGAACGCCTCGACCGCCTCGCGCGCGCGATCTCCCGGGAAGCCGGATGGCGCTCCGACCGCGCCAGCTTCTGGTTCGACCCCGACTACGCCGCGTTTCTCGACGAGGTGAAGCGCCGGACGCCCGAGACCTCGACTGTCGCGATCCTCGTCCCGAAGCAGCCCGATCTCTACGTCTACGAGGCGTACTACCGCCTCGCCCCGCGCCGCGTTGTCGAGGAGCGCTGGAAGGACGAGGCCGACGTGATCGCGACGTACCGCACCGAGGTCGGGCGCGGGCCGGGCGGCACGGCGATCACCGGCGGAATGCTTTGGACCCGGTGACGCCGGCGCTATTTCCCGATCTGGGCGTCGTGCTCGCGGGGCTGGCCGCGGCGACGGTGGCGGGCGGACTGCTGATCCGGCCTTTCACCGCGACGCTGACCCGTCGCGAGAGGTTGGCGTGGGGCCTCGCCACGGGGCTTCTGCTCCAGGCGGGGTGCCTTCTGCTGCTGCTCGGTGTTGGTGCGCGGCCGGACGCGTGGAAGATGCTCGCCCTCGAGGCCTTCATCGCCGTCATCGCGGCGCTGGCGGCACGGTCGCGGGGCGTTGCCGCCGCGCGCGTCTCGGCGACGCGAGCCGCACACATGGGCGACCGCCGAGCCCTCGTTGTGTTGCTGTCGTGCGTCGCCGGAGCCGCATGGCTCGTCTTCTTCGTGGGGTCGCTCGCGGACTCGATGTGGGCGACCGACTTTCTCGCCTTCTGGGGATACAAGGGCAGGATCGTCTTCCTCACCGGAGAGATCCCGCAGCGGCTGTTCCACGATCCGGCGCTCTACTTCGCGCACCCCGAGTACCCGCTGCTGGTCCCGCTGACCCTCGCCGCCCTGGCCTCGTTCGTCGGCCGATGGAACGACCAGGCCCTGGCGCTCCTGTATCCGATCTGCGCTCTCGCGACGCTGGCCGCGATCTCGGGCTTCCTTGCGAGGCGCGTCTCTCGCGTCGCGGGAGCCGCGGCGGCGGCGCTTTCGTCCCTTTGCTTCTTTCTCTACCGTCCGGCCAACGCGGGGACCGCGGAGATTCCGTTGGCGCTGGGTCTGGTGCTCGCAACCTCGGCCGCCATCGACTTCCTCCAGCAGGACGACGCCTCCGGCGCGGCGAAGCTGGCCATCGCATCCCTTTTCTGCGCGAGCGTGAAACAGGAGGGCGCGCTCTTCGTTCTGCTCCTTGCGGCCGTTCTCTGGTGGCGGCCGCGAAGAGCGGGGAAGCGCCCGGCCGGCTGGCTTGCCGCCGCCGCTCTGGCTCTGCCGGTCGCAGCGCACGCAATTCTCATGCGACTCCTGCGGGGCAGCGAGCATCCGCGGGATTTCGACTTCTCGCTCCTCGAGCCGGCGCGGTGGCCGGAGCTTGCGAGCCGCTACGGTCTCGTCGTCCGCCACATCGTCGGGGGGGAGGCTCGCCAGGCGCTCGTGCCGATCCTCGCGATCGTTCTGTTCTTCCTGGCGACGCGAAGAGGGATCGGAGATCCGCTGATACCGACCTTCGCGGGCCAGTTCGTCGTCTATACGATGGCCTTCACCGTCTCGGCGTTCGGCCCCTCCTTTGCCATCGACACCGCCCTCGGGCGGCTGACGATGAGCCTCTTCCCGGCATTCACGCTCGTCCTCGGCGCGAGGCTGCCGACCGCCTTCATGGCCTCGGCCGCCGGATCCAGAACTCCACACCGTCCTGCTTCAGGAACGGCTGGAAATTGAGCTCCAGGAACTTCGCGACTTTCGGCGCCCGCACGGCATTGGGCACGCCGTCGATCGGATCCGAGGGCAGACCGGAGCGGACGAGAACGGCGCGGACGTTCGGATTGCGCTCGAGGGCGGCGACAACTTCGTCCTGCGCGGCCTCGGACTCGTAGAAGGCAACTTCGAAGTAACGGATCGGGCAGTCGCGGGCGAAGAGGTAATGGAGTCCCGGAGCGTTGGCGAAGTCGAGCCACGTTTCCTCCGGCGAGAGATTCGCCTCCCGGATCAGCGCGTTCGTCGCGCGAACGAGCGCCGCGTCGGCAGGCATGAAGAGGCCGCCGCGCGCACGTTGCGGCTCTTCGAACGTCGCCAGCCACGAGATGTCCGGGCTCGCGAGCATAGACGCCAGCCTCCAGGGCTTCCCGAGTACGACCACGACGGCGAGCGCCGCGGCGGCGGCCAGGCCGCGCGGACTCGTCCATCGCCGTTCGCCCTTGAACCACAGGGCCAACAGCACGAGCCCCAGCGGGACCAGGAACATCGGATAGCTCACGTGCCTCCGCTCCACGACCGAAACCATGGCGAAAACGATCCAGGCGAGGACCGGAAGCGCCGCGCGCGCGCGATCGCCGATCCGTGCACCGAGCGGAAGCACGGAACCCAGGACGAGCACCGAGAGCGTGACGACGCTGTAGAGGAACATCGTCGGATCCGAGAGAAACGCGGCGAGACTCGAGAATCCCGGGGACCACGGAAGCGCCGGCCGCATGAGCGGTATTCCGTAGGCCGGCAGGAGCGTCGAAAGATAGAAGAACGTGGTCTCGACGAATCCTCCGAGAATCCCCATGGCGGCGAACACCAGCGCGATCGCCAATGCAGAGATGGCGGCGCCGGCGGCGAATCGTCCCAGGTGTCGGAGCCTGGGTCCGCGCGCCACCCAGAGAGCGACGAGCGCGGCTCCCCCGGAATACACGGCAAACTCGACGGCCACGAGGAGGGCGATCGGCACGAGCATGCCGCAGACGATCCAAAGTCGATCTCGTCCCCGTCGTGACGCCGCCAGAGCGAACGCGAGGACCCAGAACGAGGGAATGACGCGCAGGTAGCCGGGCTCGTGATAGGACAGGAACGTCATCAGCAGCGTTCCGAACGCGGCTGCGGCGCTTCCCGTCGCGACGAGCGCCAGAACGCACAGCGATGGCCAGAAAAGCGCGGCTGCGAATGTCTCCGTTCGCAGATATCCGCGGTAATCGTTTCCGAAGAGTCGGAGGCCCGCGGCCTGGAGAAGTCCGTCGCTTATCAGGCCATGACCCGGCACGATGTCCCGATAGGGGAGCTCGCCACGCAGGTATTCCGAGGCCGGAAGAAGACTGTGGCCGTCCTCGTAGATGTTGACGGTGGCACGGTGCCGGAGCGAGGAGACGCACCACAACGTCGCGACGGCGCAGGCGAGCAGGATCACCGCAGTTCGCGGGAGCGGCGGACGCAGTGCGGCCGCCTCCGAGGAGGACTCGCCCGCTCTCGCAATCCATGTTGCGAAGAAACCGCCAACGATTGGACACGCCACCAGGACGAACAGCCGCCACATGTAGCCGTGCGGATCGAAGCCGATCCTCGCCGCGATTCCCGGAAGCTGGCCGGGCTTTGCCGCCATCGAGATCGTCCGGCTCAGCGCGACCCCGACGCAGAATCCCGCCACCGCGCCGAGCCACGGCAGGGCCCGGTTCCAACCGCGAGGCGGAATCATGCGGGGATCAGCTTACGACGGGCCGACCTAGCGCGTTCCGGAGTGTGCCCACCAGTCGAGCGACTCCTCCCGGATTCCGGACGTGGGCGAGAGCTCGGCGCTCGCCTCGCGCCGGGCGCGGGGCCGCCAAGGGGGCGGTACGAGGGGAAAGAGCAGGAAGTGGGTCGGTCCGTACACTCCGGTTGAAACTAGGGTGAGCTCGACGGGACCGTCCCGGTTGGCGGCGAGCAGTGTCGGCGTCAGCGGGACCGTGAGGAATGGCTTCTCGTCCCAACCCGAGTCGGGCGTCGCCCAAAGAATCTTTCCGGCGGGATCCCGCACTTCGAGCCGCGCATTCGTCGGAACCAGCAGAGGAGCGACGCGAACATGCAGCGTGGCGGGCGGCGACTCGGGCAGCCGGCCCTTCGGGATGGTCTGAGCGATACGGATGCCCGAGCGCTCGATCTGTCCCCACTCCCAATCGAGCCACTGAGGCTGCCAGGCGACGAGGGCGACGAGCAGGACGAAGACCGCGACCGCGACAGCGCGGCGTGCCGTGCTCTCGAGCCCGAAGGACGCGACGACTCCGAAAAGGAGAAGCGCCGGCAGAAACGGTGTCGCGAGGCGCGGGAGCGATCCGAGCACGAGGCTCTGGACGACGACGATCCCGACGAGGATCAGCCCGAGCGTCTTTGCGGCGCGGGTACGGCCCGAAAACGGGGCCGCGATCAGCGCGCTGACGCACGCGAGGAGCACCAGCGGCGTCAGGATTCGAGAGACCCGCGACGCTCGCGCGTAGGCGGGAGACCAGTCGGAGTCGTAGAACTCTGTGCCGAGCAGAGCGTGAAAGGCCCGCCACGCGAGCTGTCGGTTTCGATCCGCCGGGTCCTGCGCGAACGTGGCTCTCCAGTTGGCGACCGCCTTCTCGACCTGGACGAACGGCGGCGGCTCGGGAGGCGGCTGCGCGTGCTGGGGCGTCCAGCCATAGTCCACGCTTCCGGTGATGAACGCCGGCGCCATCCCGCGGAAGGGATCTCCCGGGATCGCCGTCGCGAGCCAGATCGGCGCCCACAGCACTGCGAAGCCCAACGTCAGCGGCACGATCCGCCTGGCGCTGCCGGCCAGGCAAAGACTCACGGCCGAGAGCACGAGCGAGGCTCCCCCCGCGTTGGGACGCACCAGGAAGAGCACCGCGGAGGCGACGCCGAGGAGAGTCGCGCCCGCGATTCGCCGGGGCGGGTCGAGGAGCAGCGCCGCGAGAGGGAGGAGCAGCGCCGCCGTCAAAGCCTCGGACATCACGGCGCTCGACGCATCGCGCAGGCGCGCACACAGGATGAGCGCCAGGTACAGCACGACGCCGCTGCGCGGGCCGAACCTCCGGGCGACGAGCACCGACGACATGGCGATCGCGAGCCAGAGCAGGATCGACTGAACGACGACGATCCGCCTTTCGGCGGAAGCGCCGTTGTCGGGCCCGAGCGCCAGGATGGTGCGCAGGAAGAGGATGTAGGCGGGCTTGGGCGGATGGTGTGTCGAGACGACCGGCGTGACGATGCCGGCTCCGCTGCGCGCCCAGCCGAGATCGGCGGCGCTGTCGGACCAGAGAACGACCGGAGCGCGGAGTGCCGGCCAGAGATAGAGGACGAGTCCCACGGCGCCGAGAACGACCACCGCGGCCCTCCGCGGGATGTTCATCGAACGCCGCTGCCGGCCGTTTCGTCCGCGGTGACCCAAACCGGGATTCCTCCGGAGGCCGTCCCGCCGAATCCCGAAGGAACGCGCGCGTCGCCATCGACGCGGCATAGGAGTCCGAAGACAGGGGGGGTCAGAGGAAAATCGAAGAAGTCCTCGGAGCCGGGAGGTCCGATCGATTCAATCGAAAGGCTCAAACCGGACTGCCGAGCCGCCGCGACCTGTTGGGCCGTGAGCCAGACCAAGAAATAGGCCGGATACGACGAGGCATCGCCGGGTCTTCTCTCGAGAACCGGCGTGCCGCCGATCGATGCTCGAAATCCCAAGAGATACGGCGGTTCCTCGTAAAGGCGGAAGTGGACGCGGGCGCCGCCGCGCGCCGGAAGCCCGGAAGACCGCAGGGTCTGTTCGATTCGATGCCCCGGGCCGCGTACGAGCGCGAAGTCGTAGCCGGCGGCGTCGGGAATCCGAGAGACCCGCCAGACGAGAAGCGCGAGTGTGAGCGTCCCGGCAGCGATGGCGACGCCGCTCCATCGAACGGCAGGCAGGGCACCGGCGACTCCGGCGGCGAGCAACGGCAGCACCGGGAGCGTCAATCGAGGATCCGCACCGCAGACGATCGACTGAAGAACACAGAACGCGACGACGAGCGCTCCGATGAACCGGAAGGGCCCACGGCCCCCCACGGCAACGAGCACCGAGAGACCCGCCAGGGTCGAGGCCGCGAGCCACCACCACTCGCGCAGCGTTCGGTCCAGTCTCTGGTAACGGCCGCCCCTCCATTGCGACGGAAGCTCCTCGCTCGAGACGAAGCCGTGCAGCGTCTTCCATTCGAGCGAGCGGCGCTGATCCTCGTTCCAATCGCGCAAAACGGAGCGCCAGCGTTCACCGACCCTGGCCCACTGGAGCCGTGCCGTCTCCTCCGGCGTGCGCCCTGTGGGCCAGCCTTGGGCGTCCGGACGCCAGTAATAGTCGAGCGTTCCCCAGAGCAGGGTCTTCGTGGCATCGGCACGCGGCGAGGACCGATAGCCGGCGGCGTAGAAAAGCGTAAAAGCGACCAGTACGGTCCCGAGAAATGAGATGGCCGCCCTCCAGAGTCCGGATCTCGCCGCTGTGCCGGCCGGGATCGCCATGAGCGCGGCTGCGGCGACGACCAGCGCGCCGACGTTGGGCCGTAGAGCGAACAGCAGGCCCATGCAGACTCCGGCGAACAGAGCCCAGAATCGGCTTCCGAGCCGACCGAGGACGAATGCGCCGAAGGCCAGCAGGACCAGACCGGAGGCCGTCGCCTCGCTGGCGACGTAATCGCAGGCGTCTCGCACCTGTGGCATCCACGATAGAAACGCGAGGAACGCGACGCTCGCGGGCCTCTCGGCTTTCCTCAGTGCGATCGTCGCGAGCCCGATTCCCGCGACCATGAGAAGCGCGTTCAGCACCAGGAAACGCCGGGCGTCCCCGGGATCCGCGGCGCCTCGAGGGAACAATCCGCGCAGGAGAGCGATCCAGCCCGGCTTCGTCAGGTGCGCGGAATCCGTCGGGTGCGTGGTCAGGCTTCCCGTCTCCCGCCAGATGCGCACGAGATCGAAGTCGGGCGCGGACGGCGTTGCCGATGGAACGGAGCGAAACGCGCCGACGACGTAGACGCCGCAAACCGCGAGCAGGAGGAGCCAGAAGGCGGGAACGAGAGTGCGGCGCCCGCTCACAACCTCTCGGCGAGCGTCTCCGGAAGTCCCCCGAAGGCGCCCGACGACATCAGGATCAAAACGTCGCCCGGGCGCGCCTCGCGCCGCAGGATCGCAGGGATCTCGTCAATCGTATCCGGAGCGAAGGCGAGCCTTCCGGCGTTCTGGAATTTGCGTATGAGCGCTCCACGATCGATACGGTTCTCCGCGCCCAGACGTTGGGCATGAAAGATCGGCGCGACGACGAGCGCTTCGGCCCCGTCGAACGCTTTGGCGTACTCCTCCTCGAACATCTTCCGTCCGGCGGTGTTGGAGCGCGGCTCGAAGAGGGCCCAGATCCTCCGGCCGGGGTAACGAGTGCGCGCGGCCTGGAGCGTCCCGGCGACGGCCGTGGGGTGATGCGCGAAGTCGTCGACGACGAGGATGCCGTTCTTCTCTCCCTTGACCTCGAGCCTCCGCTTGACGCTCTGGAAACGTGGAAGCGCGCGCGCGATCTCCGAATCCGAGAGGCCGAGCCCGCGGACGAGGGCGATCGCGCCCAGAGCGTTGCGCACGTTGTGGAGGCCGGACAAGGGGGACGACAGGCGCGCGACCGGCATCCCGGCCTCGAGCAGCGTGAACTGCGCTCCTTCCGGCGAGTACGCGATGTCGCGCGCCGAAAAGTCCGCACCCGGATCCTCGAGCGACACGCGGACGAGGGGCCCCTCCGCCCCGCGCGCGGCCTCCATGACGCGCGGATCGTCCGCGTTGACGACGACGGCGCCGTCCCTCGGAACCAGATTCACGACCCGGCGAAACGCCTCGACGATCGACGGAAGATCCGGATAGAGATCGGCATGGTCGTACTCGATGTTGCCGACGAAGAGGTGCCTGGGCTCGTAGTGGAGGAACTTCGGTCCGCGGTCGAAGAAGGCGGCGTTGTACTCGTCGCCCTCCAGCACGAAGTGCGCGCCGGCTCCACGCCGGTAGCCGCATCCCAGGTTCTTCAGCTCCCCCCCGACGATGAACCCGGGGTCGCGGCCCGAGTCGAGAAGCAGCCAGGCCGTCAACGCCGAGGTCGTCGTCTTGCCGTGTGTGCCCGTGATCACCACGGAAGTCTTGCCGGAAAGCAGGTACTTCCGCACCGCCTGTGGCAGCGAGAGGACAGGAAGCCCGCGGCGGTTCGCCTCGGCCGCTTCGACGTTGTCCCGGAGCGCGGCGTTTCCGACCACGACGACGTCGCAGTCGGAAGGCACATGCTCGGGCGCGAAGCCCTCCGCCACGGGAATCCCGAGGCGCTCGACGGTCGTCGACATCGGAGGGTACAGAGCGCGGTCGCTGCCGGTCACCCGATGGCCCTCCTCGAGGAGCAGGGCCGCCAGAGGGACCATGGCGGTTCCCCCGACCGGCACGAAGTGAAAACGAAGAGATTCCGGCATCCCGGGCCCGGAGTTTGGTCTAATGGAGGCAATTTCGGAAATAGGAAGCTGTTTCCGAAGGTTTAGCGGCTGTGGCATCCCCACAAGCAGGAGGAAACTCAGATGATTCAGGCTTTTAAAATCGGCCGGCTTGGAGTCGGCGCGCTCCTGGTCGCAGGGGTTGCCCTGGCCCAGAAGCCGGCGGAGTCCAAGCCCGCTGCTCAGCAACCGGCCAAGCCCGCCGCCGGAGCCCAAGCCCAGGGCAAGGCGGTCGCGGCTCCGAAGATCGAGATCTCTTCGGAGACCCGGGACATGGGCACGGTTCCCAAGGGCCAGGTGATCGAGACGGACTTCGTCATCAAGAACACCGGCGGCTCGGACCTCGTGATCTCGGACGCCCGCCCGTCGTGCGGCTGCACGGTCTCCAACTTCGACAAGCTGATCAAGCCGGGCGCCGAAGGCAAGGTCCACACGAGTGTCGACACCAAGAGCTTCTCGGGCCCGATCTCCAAGTCGGTCCTGGTCGTCTCCAACGATCCCGACCGCCCGCAGATGAACCTCTTCGTCAAGGCGATCGTCAAGCCGTTCGTGGACGTGGCGCCGCAGCAGTATGTCCGCTTCTCGGTCGTCAAGGGAGATCCGGCCTCGCAGGACGTGATCCTCATCTCCGAGGAGAAGGGCTTCAAGCCGACCGTCGCCGAGACCGCGCAGGCTTACGTGAAGGCGGAGATCTCACCCGCCGGAGACAAGGACAAGATCGCGGGACGTCCGGGTGACCAGTACAAGCTGGCGATCTCGGTCACGCCCGATGCGCCCGAGGGTCTTCTCAACGCGCCCGTGCGCGTGACGACCGGCGTGGCGCAGCAGCCCACGCTCGAGGTTCCGGTGTCGGGCATCGTGCGGCCGCGCGTTTCGGTCTCGCCGATCACGGTCAACTTCGGAAACTTCACAGCCGGCAAGGACCCCATCACGCGCAACATCGTCGTGACCAACAACAAGCCCGGAACGCCCGTGAAGGTCACCAAGGCCGAGGTCAGCGTGCCCGGCTTCCAGACGGACGTCGTGCCGACGCAGGAAGGTGTCTCCTACACGGTCGTCGTCAAGGCGTCGGACAAGGTCAAGAAGGGCGCGGTGGACGGCAAGGTCACGCTCCACACGTCGGACAAGGAGAAGGCCGTCATCGAGATCCCGCTCAAGGGCGAGGCGCTGTAGGCCGTACCCTCGCATCGAATACTCAAACGCCCCGGGCAACCGGGGCGTTTTTCGTTTTGCTCGAAAGGGATCCCTCGGGCCGGGGGGCCCTCGG
>Ga0075435_100000656_pt1 | contig 21303 bp, 20 predicted proteins | sample RhiMethybrSRZTD4_FD_75302 | JGI IMG/M metagenome (GOLD analysis project Ga0075435, IMG submission 75302) | Populus rhizosphere microbial communities from Tennessee, USA - Rhizosphere MetaG P. TD hybrid SRZTD4 | ecosystem: Host-associated > Plants > Roots > Rhizosphere > Soil | place: USA...
CCCGCCGGCCGGAACCAATGCGCGGGCGCGGCGGCTCCGAATATCTGGCAGAGGCCGCGCGATTCCCCGCAGCCTGGCATGTGGTGCCATGGGAGAATCGCCATGACGAACCCGGCGCCTGCGCTGGGAGCAGCTCTTCTGCTTTGTATCAGTACCGGCCTCCTGGGGTGGTCAGCCATGGCTGACACGTCACCCACCGGGCGCGTTGGCTGAGGATGCGACCGTACAGTGTGGGTGCTCCGCTTGGGCTAGGCGTGCAAGCGGCGGGGCGTGATGATCAGAGCTTCTGAGAACTGCTCGGCGAACTCGCGCGCCGTGCCAAACATCGCCCCGATGCGTTCGGCGTACTTCGCCGCATACTGTGGCTGCTGGTCGGCTGGGGGCACATCATCAGCGTGCACGGCGGTGCCGTCGATACGGACGATGTCCCTGCCTATGTCGGTCACGTCGAGCCCCAGCGTCACCTTGGGGTTCTCGCCAATGTTGCGCAGCTTGGTCTTGTTCGGCCTGCTGTAGATCAGGATCGTCTCGTCATCACGCATCAGGAACCACACCGGCACACTGTCGGGCTGGCCATCTGGGCGGACCGTTGTCAGCCATGCCATCAAGTTGCTGCGCAGGCGTGCCTCGACATGCTCGCGACGTCCGGGAGGCAGGTGTGATGTCAGGTTCATAGGAACAGAAGGTTATAGCTGGCGACTGGCTAGCTGGCTGTGACGGTGACTCCCGCCTCCCGTGTCATGTTCCCCATCGTGGCGGTGGCGTGCACGACGGCGCTGGCGTTGGGCGCGGTTATCTGGAAGGTCGCAGCCGGGCCGGGCCCGGGGCAACCGAGGTGAACTCGGTCGGGCCGGCGCGGCCAGTCCGGCCCACCGGCTCGGTGCCCACCGAGCACCAGCAATCGTTATGCGCTCAGGCGGCGCTGTCCTGAACATGACGCCGGAAACGAAAGATGAGCCAGGCACCCAGAACGATGCCGCAAAAGAAGAGGAGCACTCCAAGGAGCGCCCGAAGAATCAACCGCAGGGTGATCGGCGGTAGCAGTGCACGCAGCTCTCGTGCGTCATTCGCTCCTACCGCAGGGCCGGGGGATCCGGGCTCACTCCTCATATGACGCCCTCTGCCTGTCATCGGTCTCCCTCTCGTCGGGCCTATCAGCTTCGGGACAGGCAAGTGCCAGCAAGTAGTCCCCGTATCGGCTGCCCAGCAGCTGGCAAGCCATGCCGGCATCATGGGAAAGCGGGGGTGCCTGGCAACAGCCACGGCTTGCCGCTCAAGACGGTATTACCAGGTCACCCACCCGGATATGGCCGGGCCGGATGATTTCGCACCAAACGCCGAAGGTGATGTCGTTCTTGCCACGGAGCCGGGCCAGCGCGTGCAAGATACGCGCGTCAGTTGCGCCTGACTCGGGGTTACGAGTGGTGACGACGCAGCGCGGCACGGGCGCGAGGACGCGCAGCGCAATGTCTCCGATGGTCACCTGTTGCCCGCTCCAGCCGTGTTCCGCCCAGGGGCGGGCGCCCGTGACCGTGACGGTCATGCGGAATCGGCGCGGGTCAGGAACCGTGCCGCTGAACTCCGCGGCGAGCGCGTGCAGCGATGCCGCGGACATCAGCGTCACGGGACGATCATCGTTACCGAGGTGGTCTGCCGCCCGCCTGAACAGGTGAACGCCCCGGCCGAGGTAGCCGGAAAGCGCGGCGCCCAGGGGTCCGGAGATGACCTGTCCAGGTATTTTCCGGCCGTCATACATCCGGGTAACCGCGGCGGTCCCGGGCCCGGGCTCGTCCTGGACGACGCGGCCGTCAGGGAAACGCAACGCCAGGAGGTTCCGGACCGGTTCCCAGGACGGCTCGATCCGCAGCAGCCCCGGGTTCCGGGCGGTCAGGAGCAGCTTGCAATCCTCATCGACGATGAGGAATTCACGGTCACCTGTTATCCCGTGCCGACCGAGCTGGAGCTCGGTACTGCGCTGCAGCCGCATGCCCTTGACCGGCGCGATTGCCAGCTCAGAAACGGTGATCGGCACCCTTCACACCTCCTGCCGACGACGGTAACAGTTGGCGGCAAAACGCCCGCGGCCCCCAGCGCAGGCGCATGTGACGGCCGACGGGGGATGAAACCGCGTCGCGCCCCAGGTGCGGTTGAGCGCGAGCGCGGCGACTACGCCGATGACGATCAGGGCAAGCCCCGGCTCCTGGTCCAGCCGCGCGCTGTCCGGGTGAGCTCGCGGAATCCGGAAGCCGACAGGAACGCACGGTAGCCGGCGTAGCCGCGGCCCGCGGCATCCCTGCCGCCCAGGTAGGCGTAGTCGAGCAGCCGGTCAACCTGCGCTAGCTCGAGCCAGTCGGCCGCCTGGCCGAGCAGCCAGGTGGCAATCCCGCGCCTTCGGTAGCGGTCAGTTACGTTCAGGTTCCCGACATCGGCCCAGCCGCCATTGCGGGAGAGCCGCTCGCCCTCCTCCCGGGCCTCAACTTCGATATAGCCGATCACCTCATCGCCGAGGACGGCTGACAGCCGGGTGCCGTTCATGCCCACCGACCGCGCCGCGGTCAGGCCCGGCAGCGGCGCCGCCGGGTGAGGAAGGCCGCCGACCCGGGCCAGGTAGACAATCTCGGTGCGCCCGGTATGGCGGAACCCGGCCCGCTGGTAGAGCGCCCGGATATGCGGCCACTGCTCGGGCACGCCATAGACGCCGAAGACGGGCAGGGCGCCGTCGGCTCCCTGACTGGTCACCTGCCACCGGTCAAGCTGGCGCAGGCACCCGGCGATCAGCGCCTCGGCCGCCCCGGTAGCGTCGGCCCAGTAGGGATTTCCTGAGGGGGCCTCGGGCCAGAACACGAGCCAGCTGATCTCCCCCAGGCCCCGGTAAGCCTGCCCGGTGCGCTCGTCGGCGAAGTAGCGCAGCAGGTGAGCCGCACCGACGATCCGGTGCCGCTGCTCGGCGACCAAAGTGGCGCGCTCGCGCACCCAGGGATCGGTAATGGGCTCGCCGGGATTTCGCTCCAGGCTGGCAAGCAAGGCCGCGACCGAGGTACCCATGCCAGGCACCACCGCCTCGGCATGCGCATTCACCAGGTCAGCGAGCTGGCCCCGGTCAGCGCGGCGGAACGGCCGCACCTCGACAGATGACATTGAGGGACTCCTCGGACAACGCGAAACGTGCTGGCGAAGGGCCCGCTACCGGTGCGGTACGCCACGAGCATATCGCGCCGGAACTCGCGCCGAACGCCCGTCTTGCGCAGGCCCGGTTACTCCAGTGGCGCGTGCGGCGGTTATGGATCGAATTGCCAATGCCTGGGTGATTCCAATCGGGTCGAAATGTGATCGCACGGTTCTTGCCCGTGAGGGCAGGGCTGGCGGTCCTTTACCAGTTCGGGATGGACTCGGGGCGAGGGACGTGACCAAGATGCGGGTGGAGAGAGGGGAGACCAGGATGCGGCGGAGACTATGGCTATGCGCAGCGGCGGCGTTGCCGCTCATAGCGTTGGTAATGACTGGCGGAGGTGTGGCACCGGCCGGTGCAGCTTCCCATCACCACGCGAATATTGGCAGCGTGCGCAAAACAGGCCTGGCGGCGGGTAATCCGTTTTGTAAGTCACTGATGGGCAAGCGCTACTGGGCGTCGGCAGGAGCGCACGCGTTCTGCTTCGGCCCTGGGCGGCAGGCCGCTCCGCAGCCTGGGCGGGCCGGCGTCAGCGAGGGACCGGGATCGCCGCGCAACGTCGACGCGGCCAGTTTCACTGAGGACGTCAGCCCCGCCGGTGTGCAGGTCGATGGCCAGTCAGAGGTGTCAATCGCGGCGTCCGGGCCGTACGTAGCCGAGGGATGGAATGACTCGACAGGATTCTTCTCCTCGTGCCCCTCGGCGATGTCGAAGGAGGAACTGAGCGGGTTTGGGTTCTCCGCCAACGGCGGGCGGTCCTTTACCGACCTGGGTGGGCTGCCGAACGCCCAGTGCACGAAGGACGTGTTTGAGGGTGACCCGAGTGTGTCGGCCTACCGGGTGGGCGGGAGCACCTATTTCTACTTCTCGGGCCTGTTCAACTCACCCACCGGCCTGGGCGTGTCGAAGATAGCGCTGGACGCCTGCAAGGTGGTCGGCGCCGGCAGCCGCGCGACGCTCAGCTGCGGCCAGCCGGTCATCGTTGGAAGCAGCACCGAGTGCCTGAAGGTGAGAATCGGGCGGCACAGGACCGCACGTTTCTGCAGCTTCACCGACAAGGACTTCATGACAATTGATCCCGCCCGCGGGCGGCTCTACATGACCTACACCGATTTCCTGTTCAGCGGAGGCACCCGGGTCGAAGCCGGGGTATGCGATCTAGGCAATGCCTCGGGAGGTCCTGGGCCCGCTGGCGGCACCCCGGCGGCACCCGTCTGCAAGCACGGCACGCCTCTGGTTCAGGTGAGCCCGAAGCACTTCAAGGCCAAGCCGTACTTCACCGTGGCCAAGCCAGACCCGCGCGGCTGCGAGAACGAGGGCGCCTACCCGGCGGTCGATCCCGCCACCGGAGCGATGTACGTCGCCTATGAGTACAACATCTTCACTGACCTGTTCCCGCCGTGTAACGGGGCAGCGACGCCCACGGCCGACGTGATGACCAGAACGCCGCTGAGCTGCCTGCCGCTGGCCGCGGTGGCCACGTGCCCGGGCCCGAAAGCACGGATCTCCCAGCCGATCATCTCGCTCAGCGCGACGCCGATCCTTGGCTACAACCGGTTCGCGTCTAACGACTTCCCCCGGCTCGCGGTCAGCGACCGATACGGCACGGTGAGCATGGTCTGGAACGACGCCCGCTACCACCCGCTGGGGGACATTCTGCTGGAGAGTTTCCGCCTGGGATCGCTGCGGCCCGTCCAGGCGGTTCCTGTGGTGCTTGACCGGCCCGCCTCCGGCGGCGTGCAAATGTTCCCCGCGATACGGACCGCCACCAAGGCGGGGCTGCTCGACGTGGCCTGGTACTCGCGGGCGTCGGCAACTACCGCGATCACCAATGTGGACGCGGCCGTTGGCGTCAACCCGCGCGCCAGGACCGGACCGCGTTCTAACGTTCGGATCACCACCGTGGCGTCGAACTGGCTCAACGCCACCTCGATCGTTACTCCCAACTTTGGCGACTACAACGACGCCGCCCTGTCCACAACCGGGACACCGCCTTACGTCGGCAGCACCCTCTACATCGCATGGAGCGACGGGAGGTTCAGCATCCCGCAGCCATTCGAAGCGCACCTACCCGGGTAAGCGGGCACGCAGGCAACCACGGCGCACGAGCCGCGCGGCTCCTGCGCCGTGTACCTGCGGATATCCCGCCGCGCGGGAGGGCAGGCCGGGTAATGGTGGAGCTTCACGCCGCGCGCCCTGCCCGTCTGTCCCAGTTACTGTGCGCCAGCGAGCCTGTCTTCCCAGACGAAGAAGGGTGCAGGCCGGGTGGGGGTAGGTGGCGATTGGGGAAGATGTGATCAAGGGTGTTTGGGCCGGGATGGAGGGCGCGGATGAATAAGTCGTTGCTGGCGGTGCTCAATGACACGGAGCGGTTGCTGGTGGCCCAGACCGAGCGGGCTGAGCTGGCCGCGCTGGATGAGGACGCGGCGATCGAACTGGAAACCCGGATCCGGAGAGCCAGGAACAAATACGTGGGCCAGTATCGCCGGTCCGCCAGCGCCGCGGTGGCCGTGCACGGCGGGCGGGGCAAGGCGCGGCCGGAAAACCAGCGTGCAGCGTGGAAGGCCGAGGCGTTCGAGGAGGCGCTGGGCCGGGTGAGCGCGCGTGTCGCGGCGCTGGCCCGGCAGTCGGCCGCGGACCTGCGGGCGCAGCGGCTGGCGGCGGCGCGGGCGGTCCGGCAAGCCAAGCCGCCCTCGGCCGCGGACCCGCCCCCGGCCGAGGCGCGCAGCGGTCCGCCGGTCACTGGCGAGCCCGCCGGTGACCGGGCGCTGCGCTCGCCCGCCCGGGCGCAGCAGCGGGCGGGCACCCGCGCCGCGGGTGCCCGCCGGCAAGCCAAGCGGGACAGCCGGTAACCACCCGGGCCCTGGCACCGCCGGGTCAGCCGACATCCCGGATTTGCCCGTCCAGGCCGCGCACCCGCCGCGGCACTTCCCGGTATGCCTCGGGCGGCTCCAGCGGGCGCAGAGTGTCAGCGCGGACCTGGACCACCTTGTGCTGCACCCGGCCGCCGGACTCGTGCACCCAGGACACCCAGGCCCACCAGGAGCCATCAGCCTCGACCTTTTCCCAGCACAGCAGGTGCCCGGTCACGCCGACGGACAGTTCCACCAGCGGCGGTGCCCACGGCGGCTGAACCCGTGCCATCAGCCAAGTATGCGAAATCTTGTTCGATTCCGCTGGGCCTGGGCGAAGGTTCAGCAGCCGGGAGGGAACGGCGCGCGGTCCCGGCGCCGTGATCAGGAAATGCTGTGCACGGCCACGGCGACCGGGGTGTCTCCGCCGACCAACTCGAGCGTCTGATGCCGGGTACCCGGATTGTCGAGCAGGGCAGCAATGACGGCAGCGACGTCGGCGCGGGAGACCGTGTCGCGGGGTACCGGCGGGGGTGCGAGCCGGACCCTGCCGGTGGGCGGGGCATCGGTGAGGCGGCCAGGTCGCAGGATGGTCCAGTCCAGGTCCCAGGCGCGCAGGTCGTCCTCGGCGGCGGTCTTTGCCGTGATATAGGCGGCCCAGACCTCATCGGTGCCGGGCCGCGGCGGCTGGCCGGTGCCCATCGAGGAGACCTGCACGAACCTGCGCACCCCGGCGCGTTCGGCGGCGTCGGCCATCAGCACGGAGGCGCCACGGTCGACGGAGTCCTTGCGGGCGGCGCCGCTACCCGCACCAGCACCGGCCGCGAATACCACCGCGTCAGCCCCGGACAGCAGCATCGCGACATCCTCGGCCGAGGCCGTCTCCAGATCACAGATGACAGCTTCGGCGCCGGCCTTCTGCACGTCGGCGACGTGGGCCGGGTTCCTGATCAGCCCTACGGCCTGGTCGCCGCGCTCGGCGAGGAGGCGCTCCAACAGCAGCGCGATCTTTCCGTGCCCGCCTGCGATCACTACGCGCATGCCACCAGCCTACTTACCTGGATCATTGAGAAACGGCGGCGGCGCCAGCCGCGCTCATCGGCATCGTGGGGCGCGTCTGCTGGTCCGGTCCGACTCCGGTTCAGCCGGCCCGGGTGAAGTCGGCGGTCCAGTTGGTTTCCCAGGTCTGGCCGTTGTCGAGCGAGAACGCTTGCTCCCACCGGGCCGTCGTCGCTGTGATGCCCGACCACTTGTACCGCACCGTGATGTCGCGGCCCTCGTACTGCTCCTTGTCGTAGAACACGCCCACCCCGTCGCTGAACCGGCCGGTCACCGGCGGCAGGGCCAGCTCGCCGTTCCGGCTGTTCACCCAGTAGATGGACCACTCCCCGGTCGCAGGATTAAGCAGCCGGACCGACAGGCCGGAAAAGCCCCAGTCCCGGAAATGAACTTCGTCGACGTTCGCCGCGCCGCCGAACACCTGCCAGCATCGCGTTGTGGCCGAGGATTCCTCCCATTCATCACAACCGGCGAGCGGTTTCTTGAGCTTCCGCTGAATGCTGGTCCAAGATCCGACGAAGAAATCGAAGTCGCCGACTCCATTCCGGTCACTCACCGTGCACCTCCGGTCCTGCCCTCGGGCAGGGTGTCGTTGATGTATCCGGTCAGGTCAGGCAGGTCTGGCTCGAGGATGTGCCGCACCCAGGACGATCGCTCGTGGCCGAGCGGCGCCAGCTCCCAGACGCAGCCGATCCACCTGCGGTCGAACACACCGAAATGCTCGGGATCGGTATCAGGGCAGCCAAGGTACGGTTCTCCGGCCACCGCCGACCGCATCTCGACGACGTTGCCCCAGACCCAGCTGTAAGCGCAAAGATAGGCGCCGCTGGCGCCCGTGTGCAGGACCAGCCAGCCGGCGGGCGGTGTCTCGTCGTCGGGCTGAGGCACCAGTTCAGGCAGGATATCGTAGGCGGCCTTCTGGATTCCTGGTTCGATCTCGGCCTCGACGCTCGTGATGTGATACCGCTTGAGCATGCGCCCGCTGGCCTCGATCGGACCCGGCGCGCGGAGGAATTTCTCGGTTATCGACATGTCCCGACGTTAATCACGTCTCCCTGACATCTAGTGTCAGTGATATGCGCGCGAGCCGGCTTGTCTCGATCATCTTGCTGCTGCAGGCCCGCGGCCAGATGACCGCCGGGCAGCTCGCCGCCGAGCTTGAGGTGTCGGTCCGCACCATCTACCGGGACGCCGGCTCACTCCAAGCGGCTGGCATACCGCTCTATGGCGGCGCCGGGCCGGCAGGCGGCTACCAGCTCGTGGCCGGCTACCGGACCCGGCTGACCGGCATGACAGCAGCCGAGGCGGAGGCGCTCGCGCTAGCCGGAATGCCAGGGCCGGCCGCCGATCTTGGCCTTGGCGGCGTGCTTGCCGCGGCCCAGCTCAAGCTCGATGCCGCGCTGCCCGCCGAGATGCGCGCCAGGGCGGCACTTGTCCGCGAGCGGTTCCACCTGGACGCGCCCGGCTGGTACTACGACGGCGACTCGGTGCCGCATCTGAGCACGGTCGCTGACACCGTCTGGAAGCAGCGGCGGATCGAGGTCCAGTACCGGCGGTGGCGGGCGCCTACCGACGTGACCAGGAGCCTGGATCCGCACGGGATCGTGCTGAAAGCCGGAAAGTGGTACCTCGTCGCCCGGGATCATCGCGGCATGCGAACCTACCGGGTCAGTCAGATCCTGAGCCTGGCCGTGCTGGCCGAGCACTTCGAGCGGGCCGAAGACTTCGATCTCGCCGAGTACTGGGCAGCCGGCATCACAAATTTCCGTGCTGGACTGCACCAGGGAAAGGCAACGATCCGGCTCTCCCCCGCTGGGCGGGATCGCGCCGCGGAGCTCTACAACGCCGAAACCATCCGCGCGCTCCGCGCCACGGCGAGTCCGCCGGACCAGGACGGCTGGGTCAGGGCCGTAGTGCCGATCGAGTCAACCGAGAACGCTCAGTCCGAGTTCCTGCGGCTCGGCGCGGAAGTCGAGATCATCGAGCCCGCCGAACTGCGGGCCCGGATATCGGCCGTCGCCCACAGCCTGGCCGCGATCTACACCGCGCACCAGCCGCGCCAAGCAAGCTCCTAGCACCAGGCGCTCACACCGCCCTTCCCGTAAGGTCACATGCGAGGCCCGCTCCGCGGCCCCCGCGCTCTCCCTCGACCCAGGCGGCAGGAGCTGTGCATTCCTAGATCTTGCGCTGGCTCGAGACTGAAAGGCGGCAAAGGCTATGCACGAACTGCCCGTTACCCAGTCATTAGAAAATGCCCCCGTGGTCATCGCCCCCGATGGATCAACGGTCCGGCCGCTGTGCCATCTCAGCGGTCTCGGCAGTTTTGCTCACTTCCAGCTTGATCCCGGCGAAGTCGCAAAAGCCGTCTCCCACGCCACCGTTCAAGAAATCTGGTACATCATCGGCGGCGCGGGACGGATGTGGCGCCATCAGCAAGGTCACGAGCCCACGACAGAGAACCTGCGGCCCGGGATCTGTGTCACGATTCCCCTCGGGACCACGTTCCAATTCCGCGCCGACAGCCCGGACGAGCCACTTCAGGTGGTCGCCGTGACCATGCCACCATGGCCGGCCGGCAGCGAAGAAGAGGCGCGACCGGAGCAAGGCTGCTGGACGCCCGCGTTTCGGCACTAAACACCGCGGCCGCGGTCAGGATCCGGCCCGCGGCGAGGGCTGCCGCTGATCCGCCGCCACGTTCTGCCGTCCGCGGGCACACAGATCATTCAGTACGCATGCTCCGCAGCGTGGCCGCTGCGCCCGGCAGACAGTCCTCCCGTGGCCGATCATCGCGACGTGCAGATCGTACCGGATATCGGCGGGCACCATCTGCCCGAGCAGCCGGTGCGCCTTGTCCGCGGCAGTCTTGGCCGGCAGCCACTCCAGCCGCAAGGCAACCCGGTGAACATGGGTATCCACCGGAAACGCGGCCCTGCCCATGGCAAAGGTAAGTACGCACGCGGCCGTCTTCGGGCCCACGCCTGGCAGCGACTCCAGGTAAGCCCGGGCCGCCGCGTCGTCGAGATCATAGAGGCGGCCGAGATCGAGGCAGCCCTCGCGTTCGGCGATGGCGGCCAGGATCTGCTGGATGCGTGGCGCCTTCTGGTCGGCGAGGCCACCACAGCGGATGGCATCGGCGACCTGCCCGGCGGGCGCTGCCGCCACCTGCCCCCAACTGGGGAATCTTTCCTTGAGTTGCGCGAACGCTCGTTCGGAGTTGGTGTCCGAGGTGTGCTGCGACAAGACCGTCGCCACCACCTCATCGATCACCGGGAGCACCGGCTTGGGGGCAAAAGCGCCCTGTTCGGCGCGCAGCCGTCGCTGCACCTCCCTGATGCAGCCCTCGCCGGGCGTCGTCATGGGTGGATGGTACCCGCCGCTTCGACTGCCCGAAGATGTCTCGGTAGCTAGTTCGCCAGCTCGATCATGAGCCGAGCGATACCTTCAGCGTCGAACACCTGCGGGTCGTGCCCCACGGGGATCTCCCGGTAGGTCCACCCTGCTTCCCGCGCGTGGGCAGCGGCCACGGCCACAGGATCGCCGCCAAATTGCTCTGCGTAGTTACCGGTCGTACAGCTGACAAACGCCTTCGGCACCGACTCCGCCGCGCCGGTGTGACGGATAGGTTCGGTGAACGAGGCCGCCGGATGGGCGCGGATCCGATCGAGATAGTCCTGGCGAACCGCCTCGGGCACCGACCCAGGTGGAATCAGCGCATCGAAGAGTCCCGCCGGCATCGGCACTCTCCACGCCGATCCGTGTTCGGCAATGCCGTCGCGGATCATGTCGGCGATACTGGCCGGGAAGAGGTCTATGGCCGGCCGGCCAGGAACGGGTACAAGCCCGTCGATGTACACAAGCAGCCGGACTCTGTCAGCGGCGCGGTCAGCCGCACCGGTGGCCGCGATCCCGCCGTAGCTGGCGCCGCACAGGACCACGTCCCGGAGACACTCGAACTCGAATACCGCAACGATGTCGTCGATGTGCGTGCCGATGCCGACGGGTTCGCCCTGCGACAGATGGGCACGCTCGCCCATCCCGGTGAGGGTTGGCGTGAAGGCGCGATGCCGGTGCCTGCGGAGGATGTCGGCCACGGGCGACCACTCCCACCCGCCGCCCCATGCACCGTGGACGATGACAAAGGTCGCCATGTTGCGGAGTGTAGTGGCATGCGGCTGGAGCCCGGAGCCAGCCGCGGGCGATTGAATGGCGCCGCTCATCGTGCCTTGACGGCCGGCAGTGTCAACGCGAGAGCAAACTGCCCGTCGATGAACATCAGGCCACGCTGCTGGAACTCCTGGAAGATTTCATGGATAGCTTCATCGGAGAGGCGCAGATCAAGGTTTCGCCGGACCGCGGCCGCGGTCGTGGGTCTATTGCTGCACGCGAGATACAGGTCCGCGAGCGTTCCCTCGAACGTGTATGTGCCATCCCGCCCCTGGTGCCTCTGATCACTGATCTGCACGAAATGAGGTGCTGACCTGTGCGTCAGGTTCGGCGGCTTCTCGGCCCGCGAAACGGCGGACCACGTCGCGACCGCCGCGCGGACCGCACTGTAGGCATCGTCGGGCAAGCCGCCTTCTGCCTGGTAATCGAAGAAATAGGCGACTTGCTCAAGGTCGATATCATGCGGATAGATGTACCGGTAGCTGCGTTCCGGGGCCCGGTCGCGAATCTTCCCGGTATCCTGCCCAGTGAACAACGGGCTGAATCGCTCGAGCCAAATCCGGCCGGTGCTCTCGGGTGGCTGCAGATGCACCAGATGCGGAATGACCGCGGCCTGTTCGCCGTAGTCCTGCTCCGTCTCTCCCGGAAAACCCCACAGTAGGTTCCACGAAACGCGAATCCCGTAATACTGGGACCAGCGCAGGAGGTTGACATTCTGAACAGCGCGGACCCCCTTGCGCATGAGCCGCAATACATTAGTGCTCAATGACTCCAAGCCGGGCTGAATATGGGTGACTCCGGCCTGAGCCATTACTTTTAGTTGCTCACGGCTCAGGTTGGCTTTTACCTCATAGAAGAATTCAAAGTCGGTATCCATCTCGGCAAGCAAAGGAAAAAGATCCTTAAGATATGTCATCTCGAGCACGTTGTCTACCGCTTCGAAATTGAAGCCCCCATATCGTCGCGCTTGCTGTGTGAGTTCATCGAGGACACGGCGCGGCGACTTCGCTCGGAACTGCATAGTCGTGGCGTTCAGCCCGCAGAATGTGCAGTGGTGCTTTGCTCCCCACCAGCACCCTCGGGCCGTCTCGATAGGAAGCCAGATTCTCCGGTGCCCGACATGCCGGAGTATGCCAAGATCCTCCGCGAGGGTGAAGTAGTCCTGGTAGTCGGGTACTGGCAGGTCGTCAAGGTGGGGCGTCGGTGGGAGTGGCGGCGTTACGGTGACCCGCCCGTCCACTTGCCGGGCTGTGCCGGGAACAGCGCTCAGGTCGCCTCCGGCCGCGAGCGCGCCAAGGAGCCGCGGGAAAGCGTCGTCAGCTTCGCCAATGATGGCAACATCGATGCAGTCAAGCGCCCGCACGAACTCAGGACCCATGTCCCCGTCGAAGTTGGCGCCGCCGAATACTGTGAAGATATGCGGGTAACGTTCCTTCAGGCGGCGCGCAAGCGCAAAAGAGGCCGTATTCTGCTGGAATGTCGAACTGAAGCCAACAACCGCAGCCTCGTGCCAGGGGAATTCATCAACGAGCGCATCGAGGTAGGCGGGAACTTCTTCCTGACGTATTCTTGTAAGAGCTGTGCGCAGCTTTTCTTGCGAGGTCCCGAGCGACGAGAGGCTGTCGGCCAGGTCCGCAAGCATATGCGCGTCGTGATCGGGCGCTGCGCCCCCGAAGGCATCTAGTGAGAACAGCCATTCGCCTACCATCGTCCCGCGATGCTCAGCAAGTCGCTGGTAGTATTCCACGCCTATTTTCGCCGCGAATGTCAGATAGGCGTGCACGGTGCGCACGGGAAAGCCGCGAGCCGCCGCCAACGACTTTAGCAAACCAAGCTGGATAGATGGGCGATAGGCGTCCACAAATGGCATGGAAACAAGGATGACCGGCCAGGCGCCGGGCTGTGTTGATACGTTCTTCTCCGGCACGTTATCTCCATGCACACCTCATTCCTGCCCTGGATCCGGCGTTGAACCTTCCGGCGGGTAGGGGGGCGCAGTTGGAGGCGGGAATGGGGATGGATCTGTGGGCTCGTGCGGAGGTGGCGGCGGTGGCGGCGGTGGCCATGTTGGTGGAACACCAATCCTGCACACAATGATAAATTCGTTGTCCTCGCCAGGAATGAACGCGTTGGTGAGCTGGCTTTTGAGCTCGAGAAGAGTTGGCTCCGAGGCTGCCAGGCTTTCGGCCTGGCTGGCTGCCGAGAAAATAGCCAGGAAAAGGCGCCGGTCACGGTCGTCAAGCTGAGGATTATCTTGGCTTAGTTTTTCCGCCAGACTCTCGATCTCGCTTCGGCGGAACTCGATCTCTGTCATTGTCAGCCTCCCCTAGTTGAACGCTGGTCCCTCGTCCTTAGCCGACGACCGCCAGCGGGCAGGAGGTGGACACAAATCCCTGAGCAGGCTAGCGGCGCCGAACGTTAAGATCGCGCAAGCAAAGCTTGTTGTCAAGACTCTTACAGTGCCCCTCCCGAAGATTGGAGCTGTTTGACGACGAGCGCATCCCCGCCATTCGAGATTCCGGGCGCGCTCGCGAGCGTATCCAGCTTTTCGCGCACGAGCGTGGCCTCGGGATGGCCGAGGTCGTCGAGGATGGCCAGCGCAGCCCGCCAGGCCTGCCGAGCGGCGGTGAGGCTGCCGAGGGCGAGGTGAATGTCGCCGAGGCACACCAGGCTGCCGGCTTCGCTGGAGCGGTGTCCGAATTCCCGGTACAAGAGCACCGCTTGCTGGTAGTGGGCGATCGCCTCGTGATACTCGCCAAGGCCCCGATAGGCAGTGGCGATGCTGTCAAGCGTGTCCGCTTGGCCGAACTGGTCGTCTATCTCCCGCTGCAGGTCGAGGGCCTGCCTGCAATAGGTCAACCCTGTTTGGTGGTGGCCCTGCTGGATGTGGAACCAGCCCAGCGCGTTCAGGGTGCGAGCCTGCCCGGTTCGGTGACCCGCGGCCCGGAACAGGTCGAATGCCTGCTGCGCGTGGTGGAGCGCTTCCGGGTAGCGGCGCTGCCGATCGAGCACCAACGCGAGGCTCCGGTGGGCTTGCGCTTCACCGGTATGATCGCCGAGTCCGTGGTACAGCTCAAGCGCGCGCAGAAGGCTGGCATGTGCCTCGGCGTGCCGACCCAGGGGCGCATACGCATAGGCGAGGCAGCCGTGGCATATCGCCTGCGCATGCGGGTCGCCCAAGCGATCGGCCGCATCGAGGGCAAGTCGCTGGGCGGCAACGGCATCGTGATAGTGACCGCGGCGATCGAAGAATGAAGTGAGCGTCCAGGCGAGTTGCCAGGCGTGGACGTCAAACCTGTCATTCGCGGCCTGGTGAAGGGCAGCGAGCAGCACGTGGTACTCGGTGGTAAACCATGCGAGCGCCCTGCGGTGGTCGCCGAGATATTCCGGCGTTACGCGAGGGCTCGCCGGTAGCAGGGCGATGGCGTCGTCGCGGCTTGGACCGAGCAGTTGGTGAGCATGGTAGGCAGTGTCAAGATAATGGTCCATAACACGGTGGACCGCGCGTCGTCGCTCGACAGAGTCGTCCGCGTCGGCAAGTTCCCTGGCGTACGCGCGAAGTAGGTCGTGGAAGGCAAAGCGCCCAATGGATCGATCCGTCAGCATGTGCGCGCTGGTCAGCTCGGCCAGCAGCGCGCGAGCCTGCGCTGGCGGGAGGCCGGCCAGGCTGGCCGCTGCTGGCGCACTGATGTCCGGGCCCCCATGGAGCCCTAGCAGCCGGAACAGTCGTGCCGCCGGTGCACTGAGTGCGCGGTATGACCAGGAGAAGACGGCCCGGAGGTCGGTGTACTTGTCGCCGGCGTTAAGCGCCTGGAGCCCACGGGTGTCGAGCAACTCTTCGGCCAGTTCCACAAGTGGCGACCGGGCGTTCGCCGAGGCGCGAGCGCTCACGATCGAGAGAGCGAGGGGCAGGCCGGCGCACGCATCTATTATCTTGCCGACCGCCGCTGGTTCCGCGGCGACCCGGTGCCTGCCGAGGCGGCGCTCAAGAAGGTCTCGTGCCTGATCAGGGGGCAGCAGGTCGACACTGAGTAGCTGGGCACTATCGGCTGCAACCAGGCTCAGCAGCTGGTTCCGGCTGGTTATCACCACCAGGCTCGTCGGCGTGCCGGGAAGCAGAGGACGCACCTGGGCGGCGTCGCGGGCGTTGTCCAAGACGATCAGGACCCGCCGACCGGCAAGCATCGTGCGGTAGAGGGCGGCCTGGGCATCGAGGTCCACCGGAATTCGATCCGGCGGGACGGCGAACGCGTCCAGGAACGCGCGGATTGCGTCCGCCGGCTCCATCGCGGACCCGGCAGGATCAAATCCTCGCAAGTTGATGTACAGCTGCCCATCGGGAAACCGGTCGCGGATCTGGTGCGCCCAGTGCACGGCCAATGTGGTCTTGCCGACCCCTGCCGTACCGGCGAGCGCTGTGATCACTACCGTCCTTGCGGCATCATCCGCGTCACCGCGCAGAAGTCCGTTCAGCCAATCGATCTCGGCCTGGCGGCCCGAGAAGCCCGCGACGCTATGCGGCAACTGAGCCGGTACCGGTAGCGGGCTACCAACACGAGAGCCAGCTCCGACGGTTGCGTCTTGGTAGCTCGTGGCATCAAGCTCCGGATCGGCGGTCAACATCTGCTGGTGGAGGCGCTGAAGCGGGGCGGCGGGATCCACACCGAGTTCGTCGCGCAGAACGCGGCGCGCGTCTTGGAATGCGACCAGCGCATCTGCACGGCGGCCGGACCGATACAGCGCCAGCATGAGCAGGCTGTGCAGCTTCTCACGCAATGGGTGCTCGTCGACGAGTTGCCGCAACTCGGCGACGAGGTCGCCGCGATCACCGATGGCCAGACTCAGTTCAATGCGTTCCTCGACGATGCTGACGCGCCGCTCGTCATAGTGATCGCGCTGAGCATCCAAGAACGGGCTGGTCAAGCCATCGCAGACCGGCCCGCGCCAGATCGTCATTATCGACTGCAGGCCATCCGCGGCTGCCTGAAGGTCTCCCGCCGCTCGTGCTTTGCGCACCCGGTCCAATCCCCGGTCGAAGACCTCCAGGTCCAGGCTTCCGGTGGGCACGGTCAACAGGTAGCCAGCATCGGTCCAGGTCAGCTGACTGGACGTTGCCCGGGTATCCCGGCCGGGCTCAAGCACACGTCGCAGCCCGGAGACATGCCGGTGCAATAGATTCAGGGCATACCTGGGCTCCGCCTCACCCCATACCGCATTGATCATTTGCTGTCGGCCGACAGGCCGATTTTGCTGCAGTAGGAGTACCGCCAAAACAACCTGCTGTTGCACAGGGCCAAGGTTTATGCCAACGTCTCCGCGCCAAGCCCGCAGCGGTCCAAGCACCTCAAAGCGCACCGGTGGACCGCCTGGATCGCTCATCCCGCCTCCCCGCGTTGAGCAATCCCTTGCAGTTTAGCTCGGCCTTGCTGAACGCCTCATCACAGTTTTCTCCAGGAAGCCTCAACGCACGAACGCCAGGCTGAGCCGGCAAGCGATACCCACTGATGCCGTGTGACTCGGCACTGGCTGTGTAATCCCGAACCACAGAGCGGCTATGGGTGTCCAGCCCCCGCGGCAGTGCATCGGCTGGTGCAGCGACCAGTGCAGCGGTTACTGCAATCCCCGCGGCGATGATGAGCCGGTTCGAGTTCGAAAGGGAGAGCAAAGGGATGACCGCTACGGCAGTTCGGATGCATGGTGACGTGTCAGTCACCGACATGGTTACGCGCGCAAGGAATGACGACAGGCAGGCGTGGGACGTCTTGGTCGAGCGCTACGCCCCGCTGGTGTGGTCGATCTGCCGCAGGTACCGGCTGAGCGGCGCTGACGCCGCCGACGTCGGGCAGAACGTCTGGCTGCGGCTGGTGGAGCAACTTGACAGGCTGCGCGACCCGGCCGCGCTTCCTGGCTGGCTGGTAACCACGACCCAGCGGGAATGCTGGCAGTTCGTGCGCACAGCGGGCAGGAGGCATGCTGTCGAACAGGTGCCGGACGCCGCTGATATTCCCGGCCCGACCGGGGTGGTAGAGCAGGAGCTGCTCGCGGTCGAACTCGGTGCAGCGTTGCGCGAGGCGTTCAGTCAGCTTCCGTCCGGCTACCAGCAGCTGATCACCCTGCTAACTCAGGACCCTCCGGTGCCGTATGCGGAGATCAGCGCCCGGCTTGGCATCCCGGTCGGCAGCATCGGGCCTACTCGCCGCCGCTGTCTCAATAGGCTACGTCGCCACCCGGCCGTCGCCGCCCTGATTAACCCCGAAGCCGACAGCCAGGCGAACAGGACACCGGGCAGGCTCGCTGCGGTTGGTTGCCGGGTATGACCGGACGCCGGAGCTGGGAAACAGCTTGGCCTCACAGCCAGCCTCGTCCGGAGCGCCCGCGAGAACGGAAGCAATCAAGGACAGGAGTCCGCATCGTGGCTCCAATAGCCAGGATCGGCATCAAAGTCCTCCCAATGGCTCAAACTCACCCCGACGCACTGCACAGGAGACGTTATGCCTGAATCCCAGACCGTGAGCTCCGGCGAGCACACTGACCCACAACCCACCGCTGCCGAACATGTTGCACCGGAACGATCCGTTCAGGACCCGGCTGCCCAGTTTCGCGGCACCGTCCGCGGCTGGCCTGCCCTCGATGTCCGCCAACTCAGGCATCCGTCCGAGCCCTCCCGATTCGCTCTCGCCGCCTCGGCATCCATACTTCTTGGAGGTCTCGGCCTGCTGGTGGCCCTGCGGTTCGCCGGCGTTACAGAGATCATCCTCATCACCGCCACCCTGGCGGTGGCACTCGGGTCGGTTTGGTGGCTGGTGCAGGTCCACCGGGCAAAGCTGCTCGGAGGTGCTGCGCGCGTCACGCCGCAGACCTTTCCCGTGCTCAGCGCAGCAGCCGACGAAGTGAAAAGACAGCTGGACTATACCCAGCCGGTCGAGATTTTCGTCCTCGCCCAGATGGACGAGTCAGTCCTGCTCACCAGCTTTTTCGGCACGCACGTCCTCATAATGGAGGGCGCCTTGGTGGCCGAACTAGTCAAACCGGAAAACCGCCCACAGCTAGACTTCATCCTCGCGACCTTCTTTGGCAAGCTGAAGATCAAGACTTTGGCATGGGCCCCGGCCCACATCGCTATCAACGCCCTCAAACTCCCGCATTTCCTGAACTTCCTCTTCGCACCGTGGGAGCGTGCCACGGTTTACACAGGTGACCAGGTAGCCGCCACCTGCTGCGGAAGCCTGGACGAATCGATCATCGCCCTGAATCGGCTGCTGGTCGGCAAGGATCTCGCTCATGACGTCGGCATAAGCGGCCTGATGAGCCAGGCTGCGCTGGTACGCCGAGCCTGGCTTCCCCGGCTGCAGCAGTTGTACTCCTCCTACCCGCATCTGACTAACCGGTACCTCAACCTGCTGAGTTTCGCCGACCAGTCGGCCCCCGCAGAGGCCCGCGCCTTCCGTGACCGCATCGATCCCGTCACCGATGCCCGTGTCCGGGACGTCTCAGCGCGGCTGGCACAGCAGCGCGAGCGCGGACCCCGTGGCGGGCTGGTCGCAGTGTCGATCGCAGCGAGCATCGCCCTTGTCAGCCTGGCAGCCTTCGCGATGTTCTCCACTATCCCCCAGCAAGCCCTCGCGGGCTTCTCGGGGAAGGCGGCGGCCAGCACAGCGACGGACCCGCCGCCGACCCCCTCCTCATCCCCGAGGGCGACCAGCGATCCGGCCGCAGCATTGGAATCGCACGTACCGGCAGCCTTCGCCAGCACATGCAGCGCCGTTACCCCCCAACCTGCGATAACGGGCCTCGTCGCCGCCATCACCTGCACACCTGCTGAAGCTGGAGGCCCCAGGACCGTGCAGTACTACCAATTTGCCGACACCGCCGACATGAACGCCGCTTTCGAGGACGCCGCCAACGGCCTACCCGAGAACGGGGCCTGCGACCAAGGAGGCCAGCGCGGGGCATACCACTTCACCACCGGTCCCGGCCCCGGCTTGTGGGCGTGCTCCGACAACTCCAGCAACGAAGGTCAGATGATCTGGACCAGCACGCGCCTGAACATTCTCAGCGTGGCGACTGATCCCGTTCAGACGCCACAGCAACTGCACGACTGGTTCTACTCCCCAGCCGCCACCGGCCCAGACTGAGCCGGAAGGGGCCATTTGTTCAAACAGCCCTTTCTGCCGTGGATAGGGACCGCCAATAAGCGCTTGGCCTGTCGCCGTCGGCTGAACCTGACCCGTGTCGGCACGGGGGCAGTTTCGTGCGGCCGGGCTGCGCTGCAGGCTGGCCGCGGCCGGGGACGCTGGCCGAAGCGCCTAGCCGCAGCAGAGGCAGAACGGCACCGGCGGCTGCCCTCGCCCCGTATCAATCAGCGGGCGGCATGCCTCTGAGTCAGCAGAGGGCCGCGATCCGGGGAAGCCAGCCTTCCCGGGGGCGCGGCCGGCAACCGTTGGATTAGGAGGAAATCCGATGATGAGATCTGCTCGCTGGGTCCGTGGCGCGCTTGCTGGGGTTACCGCAATCGCCGCGGTGCTGGCCCTCGCTGCGGCCGCCGGGGCCGCGCCGTCATCCGGGAAGGGGCACGCGGCCGCGGCCGAGTCCACCACCCTGCTCAGCTGCGCCGCTACCCGGCTCGGCGTCTGGGTGGCCGCCGATTACGGGCAAGGGGCGGCCGGGAGCACCTTCATTCCGCTGGAATTCACCAACGTGGGTGGTCAGACCTGTACGCTGCACGGCTTCCCGGCGGTCGCCGCCCTGGACAGGAACGGGACCCAGCTCGGCCCCGCCGCGATCCGCAATCACCTCTTCACGCCGCCCACCGTCACGCTCGCGCCGGGCCAGACCGCCCACGCGGTGCTCCAGTACATCCAGGCGGTGGCAACCAACTGCCCGGCCGCCCAGCAGGTTCCCGCGTACGAGCTGCACGTCAACCCGCCGAACCGGACCATCGCAGATCACGCCCTGTTCGACTTCGAAACCTGCCCCGGCAATACCGTCTACCTGACAGTGACGGCCATCCGGGCAGGCACCCTCGGCACCTGAACGCACGCCCGCACCGACGCGGCGTCCGATGCCGTCAGTGACCGTTTCGACGCTGCCTGGCGTGCCCTCGATGCGGGCCGCGAGGAGCATGACCAGGCGCGTCGGGACCGCTGTGCGGCAACGGCAAGCGTATGAGCGGGCGAACACGAGCGGACCGGCTCGCCCGCCGGGGCCGTGGACTCTTCGAGCACCTCGCCCCGGAGACCGAGTAGCGGCTACGCCTGCCAGCGCGGTGCCGTTGTGTGTCCCCCGGTACGCAACGGGCGTTGCTGCGCTGACAGACGTTCTGCCCCGGCCAGCGCACCGTGGTGCCAATCAGCCCCCGCTGGGCAAGATCGACGAGGGTAGCGCTCGCGTGGCCGACGATGACCCGGCCGAGCAAGACAATTCCCAGTTGAGCAGGCCGCAGTCCCTCCGGTGGCGTCGGGGTCTGGGGCCGCTCGGCTTGCATGCCAAGAGTGTAATCCGGCTGGTCGGGCACCTCGCCACGAGATCCATCCCATTGGCTATCGGGTGAAACGTTGCACACTCGGCGGATCGCAACAATGCCAACAGCGGTAAACACACGGAGCAGATATCAATGCTCCAAGCAAATCTGGTCGAGGAGCCAATAACAGCTATAACATGCCGCAATTTTCGGCAGATCCGGTCGACTTCGGCGCGCAGAGCAATCTGATCGGTACCTGAGCCGATGAGCATCGCCTTTCTGGCGGCACTCCGAAAGGGCGGACCTCGCTTGCCTGGCGCGGCCGCGCCCGGCCGTCGAGTGTGAGGACGCCCGTAATCTTGGATTGGCGGGTCAGCTGACGTGCGCCCAGGTTTTGCGGTTGACGGCCGCATGGGCTGATGTGTCGCTGATGCCGAATTCGGCGGCGAGCTGCCGGTACGTCAGCCCGGCTGCCCGGCGCGCCCGCAGCTCCCTTACTTTTCCGGCGGTCAGTTTGGCCCGGGGATTTCCGTCGCCGACCGCGCCGTCATGGTAGCGGTGGCATTTGCGGCACCGTGGCTGGAACCTGACCCAGAGGT
>Ga0075435_100000658_pt1 | contig 21278 bp, 15 predicted proteins | sample RhiMethybrSRZTD4_FD_75302 | JGI IMG/M metagenome (GOLD analysis project Ga0075435, IMG submission 75302) | Populus rhizosphere microbial communities from Tennessee, USA - Rhizosphere MetaG P. TD hybrid SRZTD4 | ecosystem: Host-associated > Plants > Roots > Rhizosphere > Soil | place: USA...
TACAAAAGAAACATCTGGACTTTGCGCTGCCGGCTCTGATCTTTGCATTTACGATGGGCTTAGGATGGGTGGCTGACAGATTTGCGATACGGATGAGCGGCTCTTTATTCATCGTCGCTGTTCCGCTGTTTGTCAGTTATCCCTTGCGCAAACGTCCATTACGGTTTGCGTTGTCACTCGCCGCGGTAATTCTGGCGGCAGGACTAATGGGTGGAGCCCGAAGCAGCACGCTGCACTCCGAGCGCAATTTTTTCGGCGTGTTGCGCGTTATGAATAATCAAGATCTCAAACTGCATTCGTTCCTGCATGGCAGCACTGTTCACGGACGGCAGAGCACCTCGCCGGATCGACGCTGCGAGCCGCTCTCCTACTATCATCGAGAAGGACCACTGGGACGAATCTTTGCGCAATTTGAAGCTTCACACGCCGGAGCGAACGTGGGAATCATCGGATTGGGTACCGGCGCTACCGCCAGCTACTCACAGCCGAATGAACGCTGGACGTTTTACGAGATCAATCCCGCGGTCGTGTCTGTCGCGCGCTCGCGCGAATACTTCAGTTACCTGAGTGACTGCGCCAAGGCGCCAGTGGAAGTGGTGCTCGGAGATGCTCGATTAAAACTGCACGATGCGCCGGATCGATCCTACGACCTGCTTGTGCTTGACGCTTTCAGCAGTGATGCGATTCCGGTCCATCTGATGACGCAACAGGCGCTGGATCTTTATCTCTCAAAACTTGCGCCGCGTGGTCTGATTGTGTTTCACATCTCAAACCGGAATCTTGAGTTAAGCGAGGTCATTGCAGAGCTGGCGAAGAGTCGAAATCTGAGTTGTCTTTCGCTGCTCGACATGACAGAGCAGCAGCCCAACGGAAAGGATCCGTCACACTGGGTCGTGATCGCGCGAAATGCCACGGATTATGGGGAACTGGTCAGTGATCCAGATGCGCGCCCGTTGGTGAGCAAAGACGCCAGCAAGGTTTGGACCGACGATTTTTCGAATATTCTGAGCGTTTTGAAGTGGGGCCACAGATGAACACTGATCTGTGTTCATCCGTGGCTTAAGAGTTTCACTTTTACGCGCTCTTCGCTGCCGTGTCGCCGCTGAGAGTAGAGGTCTTGTTGGGCTGCGGCGTGATTCGCAGGTACGGCTTCGGTGCCCTCCAACCGCCGGGAAACTTCTCCTTCGCGGCTTCGTCCGACAATGCCGGAACGATGATCACATCGTCGCCGTCTTTCCAATTGACTGGCGTCGCCACGCTGTACTTGGCCGTCAACTGTAGGGAGTCGATCACCCGCAGGATTTCGTCGAAATTGCGTCCGGTGCTGGCCGGATAAGTGATCATTAGTTTGACCTTTTTGTCTGGGCCGATAACGAAGACTGAACGGACCGTGAATACGTCGCTGATCTCTGGGTGGATCATGTCGTAAAGTTCAGCGATCTTGTGATCGGGATCGGCAATCACGGGAAAATTGAGTTCGGATCCCTGGGTCTCTTTGATGTCCTCAGCCCAGCGCTTGTGCGAATCCGTGGGATCGACGCTGAGTCCGATTACTTTCACGCCGCGCTTCTCGAATTCCGGCTTCGAACGCGCCACGTAACCCAGTTCGGTTGTACAAACGGGAGTGAAGTCCTTCGGGTGCGAAAACAGGACTGCCCAGCTATCGCCAATCCACTCGTGGAAACGTATTGGACCTTCGGTTGTATCTGCTGTGAAATCGGGGGCGATGTCGCCAAGTCGTAGAGCCATTTGTCTCTCCTTTTCTTCGAAAAACCGATTCCCGGTCCTCAGACCAGGAAAAGGAAGGGTACGAATTAGTCATCTAGGAATCTTCAACGCTTTTACAACTAATGCCCGCATCAAGTCAAACCGCGGGCGCTTCCTTGGAGTGCGGTGCCTTGGCACAGCTTTGGTATTAGCTGCGTATGACTGGTACCAAAGCGGTGCCAAGGCACCGCACTCCAAAGAGGCGTCCATGGTATGCTGCGCGATATATGAAACTCGCGCTCAACGGCGCTACGACGATGCGCGCTGACCTCGCGACGGATTTGCAGGCAGCCAAAGGTGCCGGGGCACAAAATTGATAAAAAGGCTCAGAATTGGAATTGTTGGCGCGGGCTATATTGCGGGAGTGCATGCGAGCGTCTTGGCGCAGGACGAGCGCGTTCAAATCGCTGCTGTGCATGACGTGGTTCCCGAATGCGCGGAGCGACTCGCTCGTGCGCACAATGCCATCCCCGTAGGCACGACGCTCGAACTGCTTGAAAGAGACACCGATTCACATGTTCGACATGATGCGTTTCCTGTTTGGTGAAGTCGAAGGTCTTTATGCGGTCGCGTCTAAACACGAGTACAAAGAGCTCGACGACTTTTCAGTGCTGTTGAAGTTTACGAGTGGCATGCATGCAACGCTGGCAACTGCGGCTGATGCGAGTTGGCTGTATCCGTTCGAGCGCGTCGAAGTGTTTTGCCACCACGCCACGCTCATTACGCGTGAAATGGAGAGTCTCACCTACAGCATCAATCTCGAGGGTCACTTCACGCAACAAACGATGCAGCAGTTACCACGCGAAGAGAAATGGGGCTACGCGCAGGAGGATCGCGCCTTTGTGGACACGATCGTCAACAGCACACCGCCGCTCGTCACCGCGCTCGATGGGTTGATATCAGTCGAGTTGGTGAACGCGGTCTACGAATCCGTGAGGTCGGGCTCTCCCGTGCAAGTGAAAAGTTCAGAGTTCAGCCTTTAGGCTGGTCCGGACAAGCTAAAGCTTGAACTCTAAACTGGCTCGGTCCATCGACCTCTTGAACGAGAATCTGTGTTAATATCCGTTTACCCGGCAACTTCCCCTCTCAGATTATCTTTCCCCTGTTAGGGCATTGCCATGTCTCGAGAGGCTTTTTCACCTCAACAAGCTCCTGCTGAGCCAACCGCGCGACCCGTCGATCTGCACGGCGATCTTTATCGCGAGATTTTCTCCCACTCGAAAGAAGCCATCGCCATCATCGATCCGGACGGCTACTTCCTCCAGCAGAACGGCGCCCACTTCGTACTGCTCGGTTTTGCCGACGACGATCTCGAGGGTCAAACTCCGGCGATTTATCTCGGTGAAGAAACGTTTCAGAAAATCTTTGAACAACTCGCCGAGCAGGGCGACTACGCCGGCGAGACTGTTTGTCGAAACAAGGATGGTGAAGAGTTGAACATTGAGCTCTCAGTGTTCACGATGCGCAGTGGCCTCGGCGAGCCGCTTTGTTACGTCAGTATCGAACGCGACATAACCACCCGCAAACGCACAGAAGAGAAGTTGGCCCAACTTCTGACGCGTGAACGCCTCGCTCGCGCTGACGCGGAGAAAGCCAACCGGTTGAAGGACGAGTTTCTCGCCACTTTGTCACACGAGCTGCGCACGCCGTTGAATGCCGTCATCGGCTGGTCGCGGATCCTGAAAGCCGGGCGCGTCGACCATGAAAGTTCGGCCCACGCGATCGCAGTGATTGAAAGAAATGCCTGGGCGCAAAAACAGATCATCGAAGACATTCTCGACGTCTCGCGCGTCATCACCGGCAAACTTCAGCTTCACCTTGGGCCAGTCGATCTAATCGCGGTGGTCAATGCCGCGCTCGACGCAGTCAGACCTGCTTTCGAAGCAAAGGAGATCAAGATCAAGACACACTATCAACGGGGTCTCAAGATCATCACCGGCGATGCGGATCGCTTGCAGCAAGTGGTTTGGAACCTCCTTTCAAATGCCTCGAAGTTCACTCTCGTGGGTGGTGTCGTAGGCATTCGCGTCGTCCAGGATAAGAACTACGTGACTATTGAAGTGAAAGACACTGGGCCAGGCATCGCCACGGAGTTTTTGCCGCACGTCTTCGAACGGTTTCGACAGGCAGACGGCTCGACGACGCGCACTCACGGCGGGCTCGGTCTCGGACTCGCGATCGTCCGGCATTTGGTGGAACTGCATGGCGGAGTCATAGCGGCTGAAAACTTGACCAATGGCTCAGGCGCGGTGTTTACAGTGAAACTTCCTCTTCCCAGCACTGAGCTGACAGTCGACCGCGCTCAGACTACGACTCGCGTCGAAGAGAATTTGACGGAAGTTGATCTCGAGAATGTGCGCATCCTTGTGGTTGAGGATGAGCTGGATGCGCTCGATTTGCTGACGATTGATCTGGCGGCGCATGGGGCGAAAGTTCGTGGTGCTGCTTCTGCCGCTGAAGCGCTCTCGCTGCTCCGTTCGAATGAATTTGATCTGTTAATTAGCGATATCGGGATGGCAGACACCGATGGTTATAACCTCATCAAGCAGGTGCGAGATCGCGAAGGCCAGGATGGTGAGCACATTCCGGCAATCGCGCTCACTGCCTACGCGCGTGCGCAGGACCGAATACGCGCGATCGGTGCGGCGTATAACACGCATGTCGCGAAGCCGGTGGAGATCAAAGAACTCGTCACAGTAGTCAAATGCCTGACCGGGAAAATAGATTCAGGATCGTCATGATTCTCTGAATCATGTAAAATCCCGAACATCCGTGATGCGTTGCGCCTGGGCCACCACTCCCCTGTCCATCTCCTACCATGACAAAGAATGGGGCGTGCCTCTTCACGACGACAATGGTCTGTTTGAGTTTCTGATTCTCGAAGGAGCCCAGGCAGGGCTTAGTTGGGAAACCATTCTCCGAAAACGTGACAACTATCGCGCAGCTTTTGACAACTTCGATCCGCACAAAGTCGCCAAATACAATCAACGAAAGATTGCCACGCTAATGAACGACAGTGGGATCATTCGCAATCGTCTGAAAATCGGTTCCGCTGTGACGAACGCGATTGCTTTTCTCGAGATACAACGCGAGTTTGGCAGCTTCGATGAATACGTCTGGCGCTTTGTGCGGGGCAAGCCGCTGCGACGGAAACCCGGACAACCCATTGCAGCACGCACCGAAATCTCCGACGCGCTGAGTAAAGATCTGCTCAAGCGTGGTTTCAAGTTTGTCGGGTCAACAATCTGCTACTCGTTCATGCAGGCAGTTGGAATGGTGAACGATCACGATTCAAAGTGTTTTCGGTATCGACAGGTTTAGAAGATTTCCCGCAAAGGCGCAGAGGCGCAAAGAAAGACCTTAAAGGTTGAAATAAGCTTTGCGCCTTTGCGCCTTTGCGGGAAATATTTTTTGTGCGAGTATTGTGCAACTTTGCATATGGAGGCCCTCAAATTTGCGACACAACCTTTCAAAACTCCCGTTGTTAGCTGTTATCGCTGTTCTCTTACTCGCGCCGAGCGCACTCGCGCAGACGTCTGCGCTCTCTTCGCTGCCCGAGGCTGATGCTCTCTTCTACGCCAGTCCGCATCGCATTCTCAACGAGGCCGCACCTCGTGTAGTCGCGCCGGCCGACTTGATCAAGATGCGCACGACGTTTGCGGACCTGAAGAAGGCGATTGGTGTTGATCCGTCAAGCATCGAGTATCTCGTGATCGCGATGCGCTTTCATAAGCCAACCGGCGATCTGAGTTTTGTGGCTCCGGATGTAATGAGTGTCATCGGCGGCGACTTTAGTTCAGATTCGCTTATGAGTCTCGGACAGCTCTATCTTCAGGACAAAATTCGTGTCGAGAAGTACGGATCAAAATCGATTGCGGTAATGAGGGTTGATCAGATCGCGGCGGAGGCAGAAAAGAACCCGATACTAAAACCGTTTGTGGAAATGGCGGCCGTGCCGTTGACTGCGAATTCGCTTGCGTTTGGCAATTTGGGTTATATCAAAGCCGCGGTCGATGCTGTGGACGGCAACGGCCGGATTGGCCCGGCAGCACTCCAGTCGTTGATGCGAGATCCCAATGTGCTCATCGCGGCGTCAGGCGCGCCGCTCGCCGCGTTTGCAAAGAGCTTTGGTTTACTTGGACTTGAAAACACTTCGCGCGCGTCGCGTTGTGACACGAGTTTTGGCAACTTCTACGCTGCCGTTACAATGAACGGCGCTAACTTCAGTTTGCGCGGCGCGATGGATGCCGACAACCCCGATACCGCTAAAATCATTTACAACCTGTTTTCGGGCCTCATGAAAGAAGGCATCAACGCAGTTCCTGACAAAGACGCACAAAAGATTTTGCAGTTAGTCAAAATGTCGGCCAGGGATAACGAGATTGTTTGGGAGGCCGACATTCCCGACAAGGATGTAGCTGAGTTCATTCGTATGCAGCCGAAGGCCAAAGCAGAAGCTAAAGAACCGCCAAAACCTGCGGCCAAACGGACAATCAGAAGGAAAAGAACAAAGTAAAACAACAGTTCCAAGGAGAAATCAGATGATTCGTAAATCGACGGGTCTTTCATTGTTGGCATTTTTACTACTGCTCGCCGTCTCGATACTATTGGTGAGTTCTTTCGACGTCACGATCACGTCGTCAGCGCAGAACGCGAACAGTTCCACTACCAACCAAAATCAGAACGACAATCGTTCGAAGCCGCCCGCGCAGCAGGACTTCTCGAAGAACACGTGGGAGCTTCCTGACAACGCCGCAGAGACAAAGAATCCTGTGGCTGTCACGCCCGAGTCTATTGCCAAAGGCAAGGAACTCTACATGGAGCGGACAAAAGGCAACTGTATCTTTTGTCACGGCGAGACCGGTGCGGGTAACGAAGCGAATCTTCCCAGGCTGCGCCGCAAGCCTGCTGATCTCTCCAATAAAGAACGCATGACAGCAATGACCGATGGTGAACTGTTCTGGAAGATCTCGAAAGGGATCACCGGGATCATGCCCGCCGGTGAGAAGCGCATGACTGAAGAAGAACGCTGGCAGGTGGTGAATTACATCCGCACGCTCGCGAAAGACAAGCAATAGTTTAGGCCGCGGATCTGCGGCTAAAAAAATCGCTCCGCATAATCGCCGATCTCTTTCAACGACGATTCCGCCAACACTCGAAAAACCTTCACCTCGCATCCTGCCGGAATTCTCGGCGCCATCAGTGAGTCGGTAATTACAAACGCCGCTGACCTCAATCCCCTTTCCCAGTTGCGCTCGCGTGCGTCGCGAAAGCTCAATGCGTCTGCATCGAGTCCTGCTGCAATCAACATCGTGCGTGCCCAACGCAAGAACTCTGGCCAACGCGAGACGATCGCCACCAGGGCGTCAGGCGAAGGTCTTGTTTGTCCTCGCATCGATTCGACAACCGACGCGGAGTGAAGCACGAGCACATTCATCTCCGGTTTGATCCGGTCTCCAAACGCTTCGAGATGACCATACAAAACCAGCGGCACAGCTCCCGCAACGCCATCGAATTCTTCCGGCCCAACGCCTCTTACCTTCACGTTTGTCGCTTTTGAGATTTCAGCAACGAGGATCTCGCGGAGTTCAGGATCGAGTTCGAGTAGTAGAAAGTGATCTGGTCGTTGCACGGAGAGCGATCGTTGAATGCCGGTCTGGATTTCGGCGAGTGAATATCCGTTTTCACGAAGGTTACGGAAGAAACGTGCGATCAGTTGATCGAGCGCGAGTTTGTTGTCGAGTGGCTCGTCGTTTCGTGCGCGCACGTAGACGCCGCTTCCCTTGCGAAACTCAACCCAGCCGCGCCGCGCGAGTTCGCGATAGGCTGCACTGACGGTGTTGGCGTGGATTTTGTAACGCCGTGCGAGTTCGCGTGTGCTCGGCAGACGTTCCGCGATCTTGAGATCGTTGCTGACGATTCCAAGGACGATCTGCGTCACCAACTGCTCGCGAATCGGAACTTCACTGCTTTTTGAGATCCAGAGACGCATCGGGGTTAGGATTCGCAGGATTTTACAGGATTCCCAATATGTGCTAATGAAAAAAGCGAATGTTTACGGCGCCATCATATCTGCGGTTGTTGGAAGAAGGAATACTCGAATCGCGTGTCGAGCAACTGGAGCGATTGCTGGAACGTTGCACGGTCTGCCCGCGCGACTGTCTCAACAACCGTCTGAACAACGAAATTGCTGCGTGCTACTCCGGTCGCCTGCCGATCGTCTCATCCTACACGGCGCATTTTGGTGAAGAGCCGCCACTGGTCGGAACGAAAGGCGCCGGCAACGTCTTTTTCGGCAACTGCAATCTTCGCTGCGTCTATTGCCAAAACTATCAGATCTCGCAAACGCACAAAGAGCAACTCAAGAACGAGGTGACTCACGAGCGTTTGGCCGAGATGCTTCTGGAACTCCAGGCGCGTGGTTGTCACAACATCAATTTCGTTTCTCCCACGCATTTCGTACCGCAGATGGCGCGCTCCATTCTGCTCGCCGCTCGACAGGGACTGCGCTTGCCGGTGGTCTACAACACAAATGCATACGACTCGGTTGAGGTCTTGCGTCTGCTTGATGGCATTGTCGATGTTTACTTGCCGGACCTGAAATATGCTGACGACGAGTCGGGTTACTTATATTCGAAAGTGAGTGGTTATAAGGAGTATTCGCGGCTCGCACTGCGCGAGATGTTCCGGCAAACGGGTGATGAGCTGGTGTTTGATGATGATGGTTTATTGAAACGAGGTCTGGTTGTGCGGTTGCTGGTGTTGCCAAACGACATCGGCAGTGTCGCTGAATCGCTTGAATGGATCAGAGACGAGCTGAGTCCGCGTGTAGCGATCTCGTTGATGGCCCAGTATTACCCGACGCACCAGGCAGCGAGTAACAAACGTTATGTGCTGCTCTCGCGGCGGATCAGGGAAACAGAATGGATCAAAGCGACTGCCGCGCTTGAAGAGTTAGGGATGAGTGAAGGTTGGATTCAGGAATTCGACGGCGCCGCCTATTATTACCGTCCTGATTTCGACGACAGGGACACACCGTTTAAGGACATCCGCGATTTTAGCCGCGGATAAATCCGGATTAGATCCGCGTCATCCGCGGCCAACATCGTATCTGACTGCCGGACTACCTGCCGGATAGAACACTCCCAACAGCCGCAATTCACCATCGCCCGTGTTCTCAACACAATGGACCTGTCGCCTGGGAAGATAAACGCATGATCCCGGACCAATCGGCGTGGTTGTCTCGCCGGCCCACATCCTTCCCTCTCCACGCAGAATGAAGAGCACCTCTTCATACTCGTGAAAATGATCCGGCGCGCGGCCAGGTGGAATCGAGCCGACAAATTGCGTCACCTGTTCGCTGCCGATCTCATCGTCAACCAAAACTCGATACCAGCGATCGGCTGTGGGCAAGGCCCTGCGATCGGCAAGTCTCACGATCGGAGGTAACTCACTGCGAGATCCGGATTCTCCCGGACACTGACAACCAACAAACCGAGCAACTTCCGGTCCCGGATTGTGGAGACTGAATGTCTGACCTGCTCTGAGGTAAATCCCAGTTTCTCGCCCAATCTCATAAGAGTTCGCTCCGATCGAGATCGTGCAACCGCCATTCTCAACATAAAGTATCTCGTCGTGCTCGCGATCGCACAAATCCGGCGAAGATCCTGCTCCAAACTCGAGTATGCGCAATGAGATCGCATGGGCGCCGCTCGCCTGGCCGATCTGGTTCCAAATGCGCAGCGAGCCGAACACACGCGGCTCACCTTCGTGCATCGTCGAGACCCGGCAACCTCCTTCCAAGACGACCGCCATCGACAAAGCTCCTAAGATTTGAGCGAATTGCGAACGACGCGCAAATCCGTGCCGCAGGCGCGACAGAATTGGCTTAATTGTCTTTCTTCAGAACCGCAGGACGGGCAGTACATGACCGGGGATTATACGGCAAGGCGGTGGGAGTTCGAAGAATCGAATAGGTCCTATAGGGCTTATAAGACCTATGCGGCCTATTGAGAGGGAACATGCTAAGATCCGCCGCAAGCTTCGCAGAGGTAATGCCATGAAAATACTATTCGCCGCGATCCTGACCCTCGGGTCGTTTTGCTTTTCGCAGTCGTCTGCTGTTGCCCAGGAACAAGCCGCCCAACAACCTTCCACCGAAGACCTGGAGAAGCAGAAAGCTGAAAGAGAAAAGAACGCTTATCGTCTGTTGGAACAGGTGATCGACGAAGCCCAAACGCTTCGGCTCACGGAGAATCGTGTTCGCGTGCAGATAAGTGCCGCCGACATGCTTTGGGACCAAAATCAGGGACGCGCACGCGGACTCTTCACAATGGCTGCTGAAGGAGTGGCGGAACTCGGGCGAACTTCAACAAATAGTAATCGACGCAACGCTTCGACGTCGGATGGCAACGGCGGCTTCATGCTTACAGTCCAGGGTGCTCCTGCGAACTTTCGCTCATTTCAGTTGCGGCAGGAGCTGGTGTTGGCTGCCGCTCGTCACGATGCACCACTAGCTTACCAGTTGCTTGCTGCCACTAAGCCACCGGCCCCGATGCAAAACACCAACGATCCACGTGCGCCTCGCATGCAGGTCACTTCGGAAGACAATCTCGAACAAACACTGCTCGCAGCGATTGCCGCGCGCGATCCCAAATTTGCAGCTCAGAATGCAGAGCAGATGATGGAGAAGGGCCAGTTTCCGCGCACACTTGGCGGCGTGATCAATCAGCTCCAGCGCCAGGATGCTGAAGCGGCTGAAAAACTCGCAGCCAAAACTGTCCAACGACTTCAGGCGGCAAACATTCTGAGTAACAACGACGCAGCGACGCTGGCACAGTCACTGTTGGTGCCTGGGCCACGACCGCCTGCAAGCGAAAAAACAGAATCAACTTCGACAGCACCGCTTCAAGGACGTGCTCCGGTTCTCACGCAGTCTGTTTACGTCGATCTTCTTTCGACCGTTGTAGACGCGGCGTTGAAGTACACACCGGCAAATCAAAACAATCAACGTGGAGCGGCAAATCCACGTGTGCGTGCAATTGGTTCTGGCATTGGTACAAGCGCTTCCGCACAACCGACGGACGCGCAAATTGAACAGAACAACGCCCGCCGTCTCCTTGTCGGCCTACAACCCACGCTGCCACTTATCGATCAGTATCTCCCGTCGAAAGCCGCTCAAGTGCGACAGAAGTTGTCGGAAGGTGTTGCAAACAATTCGCCGGTCAGTCTCGCGCAAACGCTCAGTGCCCTTCAGGGAAATGTGACGGCTGATACTTTGGTCCAGGCCGCGGCTACCGCACCTCAGCAGATGCAATCCCGTCTCTATCAACAAGCTGCTTTCAAAGCGCTCGACGAAGGCGATCTTGACCGCGCGCGTCAGATTGCCGACGAGCACTTGCAAAGCAACGCTCGCGACACCGTGATGCAAAGAATTGATTTTCGTGAGTTGACTAAGAAAGCCGAAGGCGCTCGTATCGAAGAGATCCGCCAAATGGTGGCGCGCTTGCAATCAGACAACGAAAAGATCGATCTGTTGCTACAACTTGCAGGTGACGCCCAGAAGACTAACTCAAAAATGGCGCTTCAGTTGTTGGAAGAAGCGAAGCAGATCGCGAGTGGCCGGGCGACTGGTTATCAAGATTTTGAGCAGCAGTTAAAAGTCGCGCATGCGTTTGCCACAGTCGATCCGGCGCGCGGTTTCGAGATATTGGAGCCGGGTATCAGCCAACTGAACGAGTTGTTGTCAGCAGCCGCGGTGTTGAGTGGTTTTGAAATCAACACGTTTCGCGACGGAGAGATGGCAATGCAAGGCGGAAACGGATTGACCTCCACCATCAATCGCTATGGTCAGGAGTTGGCGGTGCTCGCGCGCAGCGACTTCGAGCGTTCAGAAACGCTCGCCGGGCGTTTTCAGTTTACGGAACCAAGAATCATGGCGCGGATGGCGATTGTGCAGGGACTGCTTGGGATTAGACCAGTTGGTTCAGGCCGAACGACGTTCTTTGGAAATGTTGGCGGCGGTGACATCATTAGACAGGATTAGTTTAGCCACCAAAAGCACATAAGGCACAAATGCTTTGCCCGAACCTCTACGTCTATTATTCGCGGTCAGTGCCTCAGCCTGGGTATTCCGCTTCTTTCGCAGGCTCGGGTTGTTTGGTCTTTTCCTCATGAGTGCCCTCGACTCCTCGTTTCTCGTGCTCCCGTTCGGAAACGACCTGCTGCTCATCGGCTTGATAAGCTCCGATCGGAGCAGTCCGGTCTGGATAGCGTATGTGCTTGCTTCAGCCATCGGATCGGTTGTTGGCGTTTTCGTAATCGACCTGTTGATGCGAAAGGCCGGAGAGAAGGGCTTGGAGCATTTTCTGAGTGAGCGACGCATCGAACAACTCAAATCCAAGATGGAAAACAAAGCCGGCGTGACGGTGTTTGCGGCGACTTTGATGCCGCCGCCATTTCCATTCACGCCTGCCGTAATGACAGCCTCGGCGTTGCAATGCCCGCGCAAGAAACTGTTCGCTGCTGTTTTCGTCGGCAGACTGATCCGTTTCGGCATCGTCGCCATCCTGGCGCTTTATTTCGGACGGCGAATAATCGCGTACATCAACTCCACGGCAGTGGAGTACGTGATTTACGGCCTGATAGCGATTGCGATCGTGGCGAGTACTTTATCGTTAATGCGGTGGCTGCGACGGAACCAAAGTCCTTAATTCGGTTCGCAATTCCAAATGGCTCCGTGTAAAATCCGCAGTCAAAAAAATCTTCATGAAGGGAGCCCGCAGGCATGCCGGAAAGACGGGGCGTTCAAGCCACCGAAGAAGTAAAAGAAGAGTGGTCTACTGCATATAAGTACTACCTGAGGGCGCCGGGTGATCGGTACGACAAGAAAAAAGACCGGACCCAGCGCATAGACTATGTAGCCCAGGAAATGAAGTTGACTCGCAAACAAGCCAAACGCAGAATCCGAAACTACGAAGCGTGGCAGCGAAATATTAAGAAAGGGATCGCTCATCCGTAGACGTCCTAAGCGGCGCAAAAACACAGTCGTTTTTTGACCAAAAGCTTAAGGCCTCACGAATCCTTGGGCTTTGTGCCGGGTTGTGTCTACCTAATTCGTTCTCTGTGCAAGCTCTGTGTTCTCTGTGTCTCTGTGGTTATTTATCAGGAGAAACACTACGGAGACACAGAGAACACACAGAGTTTGCACAGAGAAATCCAAACTGGAGCACTACCGAGCCGGTGGCCGGTTGAGCATTCGTGTGCGTCGCGGGTATAGTGTGGTCCTAATTCCCCAATCCGTTTCTCCCAAAGAATGACTCTCAGGAGGTCGAATGGTGAGATCGATCTGTGAGCGCCGCCATCTGTGGCTTGGCGTCTTTTTCCTTTCGAGTGTGATACTAGCGCTTATGTCGTGTACTAATAACCCAAATTCACTCTCAGGTTCAGGCACTAAAGACGAGGCTGACAAGTTCCTGGCCGATGCCGAAAAACGCCTGCTCGACCTGAACATCAAAGGGCAGCGCGCTGATTGGGTGAAGAGCACATTCATCACTGACGACACTGAAGCACTCGCCGCCGAGGCCAACGAAAACTTGATTGCCGCCACCACCGAGCTCGCCGAGCAGGCACGGCGATACGAAAACCTGGACCTCTCGCCCGAAGCGAAACGCAAACTCAAACTCTTGAAGCTTTCACTGACCTTGCCCGCACCCAAAGATCCGGCAGAGCGCAACGAGCTCACAAAGATCGCAGCTTCGATGGAAGGCGATTACGGCAAGGGCAAGTATTGTCCTGACGGGGACAAAGGCAAATGTCTGAGTTTACCTGAGCTCGAAGAGATCATGGGCAACAGTCGTGATCCGGAAGAGTTGAAGAGGGCCTGGCTGGGATGGCATCAGATTGCTGTACCGATTCGCAAAGACTACGTGCGTTTCGTCGAGCTCAGCAACAAGGGTGCGAAGGAGATGGGCTTCAAAGACACCGGTGCGATGTGGCGTTCGAAGTACGACATGGATCCCGATGCCTTCGCTGCCGAGATGGAGAGACTGTGGCAACAAGTCAAACCGCTTTACGACTCGCTCTACACTTACACGCGTCGCAAGCTGTCGGAAAAGTACGGCAAGGATGTTGTTTCAGAAGATAAGCCGATACCGGCGCACCTGCTCGGAAATATGTGGGCGCAGGGGTGGGCCAACATCTATCCGCTGCTCGCTCCCGCGAATGCCGATCGCGGTTACGACCTGACGCAGATACTTAAAGCCAGAAACACTGACGCCAGGCAGATGGTTCGCTACGGCGAGTCGTTTTTCACGTCGCTCGGCTTCGACCAACTGCCGTCGACGTTTTGGGAGCGATCGTTGTTCCTTAAGCCGGCGGATCGCGAAGTGGTTTGTCATGCGAGTGCGTGGGACATCGATTACGAAAAAGACGTGCGCTTGAAAATGTGCGTGCAGATCAACGAGGAAGATTTCTCGGTGGTGCATCACGAGTTGGGCCACAACTACTACCAGATGGCTTACTCGAAACAACCGTTTCTCTTTCGTGAAAGCGCCAACGATGCATTCCATGAAGCTATCGGCGATACGATTGCACTGTCAGTGACGCCGCCATATTTGAAACAACTCGGCCTGATCGACAAGGTGCCGGACCCGGCGGCTGATATTGGTTTTCTGCTCAATCGTGCGCTCGACAAGGTTGCCTTTCTGCCGTTTGGTTACTTGGTGGACCAGTGGCGTTGGAAAGTCTTTTCCGGCGAGGTTGGACCAAACGATTACAACAAGGCCTGGTGGGATCTGCGCGAGAAGTATCAGGGAGTCGCGCCGCCTGCGCCGCGCAGCGAGCAGGACTTCGATCCGGGAGCGAAGTATCACGTGCCGGCCAATACGCCCTATGCGCGATATTTTCTCGCGGCCATCCTTCAGTTTCAGTTTCACCGCGCGCTGTGTCGCGAAGCGGGTTTCAGTGGTCCACTCTACCAGTGTTCCATCTATGGAAATAAGAAAGCTGGTGAAAAACTGAAAGCGATGTTGGCGATGGGCTTGAGCGAGCCTTGGCCGGCAGCGTTGAAAGCGATGACTGGCGAAGAGAAGATGGATGCCACCGCGATTATCGATTACTTTGCGCCGTTGAAGACGTGGCTCGATGAGCAGAATCGGAAATAAAGAACTATTAGCCGCGGATTAACGCGGATTCATACGTAAGGGTCTTTCTGATCCGCGATCATTCGCGTTTATCCGCGGCTAAAAAATTATTGGGCTGTGGGTGAAATGCTTCTATCACGCACCACGTAATGCGGAGTTTTCAGCTCGGTAATTATGTCTGCCGTTTGAAATTTGCGCAGGACCTCAGGCGGCCACACGCGGTGCGATCTTCCTTCGCGCACGGTCGCGTTGTTCACGCGCATGAAGTCGAGAGTCGAAGGGACGGAAGTCCTTGGGTTGACCAGTAAATACCGGAAAGAGCGACGCTTGGCTACCGTGAATTCTAACGCTGGGGCTTGATTTTTTTGAGCTAGCACTTTATTGGCACCTTTGTTGAACTTGGATTAACTGCTATCCAAGCTAAAGGCAGTGCCAATCGACCGCGGATTCCAGCTTTTATTTAAACTAACGAGGGGCGCCGGAAATTGGCGCCCCTTGGGTTTTGGGCTTTTTGCCTCAGTTTTCCGCGTTAATATCGAGGCCAGCGGTTGTCATAACGACCTCGCCTATTGTAACCATAACGCTGATAACCCTCGCGGTAACCCTGCTCGAACGCACTACGAAACATCTGCTTGTACTGTCCCTTGTTTCCGTAGGACGAGTTGTAGCCTTCGGTTGCATTCTTCCAATAATGCGAACGCTCCGGGTTGTAGCTCTGGCCGCGCTGCGCATCGGCCGCACCTACGTTCAGGCCATAGCTGTAGCCCTGCTGACGCGCTGCCTCATATCCGTAACCACCATTGCGATAGCGATCATCGCGACGATAGCGATCGTTTCTGTAACGGTCGTCGCGGTCTCTGCGGTCTTGGCGGTCACGTCCCCAACCCCATGGATATTGGGCCTGAGCACTTGAGCTGGTGACTGTTATGATTCCAAACAGCAGGAAGAAAGCCAGTAAATATCCGCCAATTTTTTTACTCGAGTAAGCTATTTTCATTTTTCCAAAAAACCTCCCTGCGTGGATGGTCGGCAACTGCCATGCCTCGACTAAGAGTGCCGAATATTCGTGCAGATTGAGTGAGAATTCAGAACACCCCTGATACGATTTGGTGCGATTGTTAACCACAAAAGAGGCACAAGCTCAGGCGGGGCGTTGGAGGTAGGAGCGAAGTTCGGGTCGGGTGGCTTTGCGCATTAAGGCGCTCTTCGCTTTCCATTCCATTGCGCGGCTGAGTTCAACAAGGAAATGCGTTTCGCCGGATTCGAAGGTCGCGATGGGCGCACCGTCATGGTAGAGGACCCGGTTGCTTGTGTGGGCGGTAACGCGTGGGCCCGGAATGATCACGCCGACCAGGTTCAACGGATCGGCGGCACTCACCGAAATCAAACTGTCCTGTGGACCAGCACGACGGATCGAACGCAACATTCCGATCGCCTCGGGCAAAGCAAACTGTTCACCGGAAATACCACCAACAAAACGGCCACCACGAATGTCGCCGCGCGCTTCCAGTCGATGGTAAACGCGAAGCATGACGCGCCACGGCACAGCGAGTCCCTCGCGTTCGAGTAAGCGCTTGAAGACGACTCCATAGCGTTTCAACAGCGCCCATGCCACTTCTTCAACCAACGCCGGCTCCGCAGCATTTGGTGTGACGTTGTTGCGGTGCAGGATGGACCAGCGGCCGGCGCTGGCCATGTCGTAAATCGGCTGGCGATGTTTGCGCCGCACAGCCGCCTGCGTCTTGCGACTGCCGGGCGTTAACAGCGCACGCAGTCCCCCGAAACTGTCGGAAACAACCACACCATTCGCCACCAGGTCCGCGAGCGCTTCTTCCACCTGGCTACGCAGCAATTTGGTGTTTTCAACGATATCAGTGAAGAACGATGCGCCGCGCGTTTGTAGATACTCGTAGACCAACTGCGTGGTCGTCGAAAACTCTCCGGCACTCGCCGGCGCCGGCTGTGGAAACACAGAAGTCCAAAGGGCAAAATTCTTGCGGCGCAAGAGCGCGATGGGAGTGTTTCGCACTGGCGCCGAGCCACGTGCTCTTTCTCCATTCTCCACTGCCGCCGAACGCGACAACGGAGTCAGACGTGCCCAAACCACTTCACCGGACAGGCACAAAGCATCGAGCCATGCCGGATCGTATTCAACCATTCGCGACGGCAGAAGCTCGCCTTCCCATGCTGCTGCGGGTGCCTCGATGCCTTCCAACTGTTCGATGATGGCCCGTAAACTGTCCGGCCCTTCCACCTGATGCTCGGGTGCGACTTTCTGCCAGGCGAGGAGAAAACGCATGAAGTCGGTGGTTGCGACCGGCTCAATCTCCTGCCGCAGTCGATTCAAGGTGTAACTATGAATGCGCGCGAGCAGACGTCGCGCACTCCACTCGGTTTCGGTTGTTCCGGGAGTGAATTTGCCGCGAATGACAAAACCCTCAGCTTCGAGTTTGAGCAACGCGGTTTCGATCTCGAGCCTGCTGAGACCCGAAGAAGCCATCAGTTGCTCGACTGTCACCGGCCCTAAACCTTCGAGGCGTCCACGGATGATCTCGACCAGTGCGTCTTCAAGACTCCACGTAGTTCGCGAGACGCTTTCAGGTGCTGAGATTGCAGGTTGCAATTCAGCATCGCGATAGACAGCAGTGATTTGCGGCAGACGTTCGGCAGCGACCCACAACCTCTTTGCGGCGGGTGTGGTCAACACTGCTGCACGGCGATCGGCGTTCAACTCGGAAAAGAACTCCTGCCATTTTGAACCTTCTTCTTCGGTCAAAAAACCAAGCTCCACCAATGCATCGTGAAGTTCGTCTGCATTGCGTGGATCGGGCCACACTTCTTCACGCACGCGATCGATCGCGGCTTGATCGAGCTTGCCCATGTCGGCGGCGGTTTCGGGATCGAGCCAGCGCCGTTGAAATACTGCGCGTGTGCGGCGTTCTTCGAGCGGAGCGTCGTCGAGGTAAGCGTATGGACGCGCGTTCAGTATCTCCTGTGACAAGGGCGAGGCCTCGATCACGTCGCGCGCAAAAAGGTTCTTTTCGTTTCGCTCGATGGCGGTTAGGAGACGTTCGAGACCATCGATGTCCATTGCCTCTTCGAGACAATCCTTCACCGTCTGCTCGATCAACGGATGCGACGGAATCTCTCTTTCACCGGCAGTTAGATTTTCCGCGCACGCAACCTGGTCCGGGAAAACGGCGGTGAGCAGATCTTCGGCATCCATTCGCTGTAACTGCGGCGGAATCTTTTTGCCGCCGCGACGCCGCAAGACTGCCAGTGACCGCGTGACGTTCCAACGCCACCGGATGTTCCACATCGGCGCGTCAAGCAGAGCCTGGCACAGGAGCTGGCGCACAGTTTTTGAGTTCAAATAATGAAAGACTTCATCTAGTGGGAAACTGTGTGTCGGTCCAAGCGAGAGAACGATCGCATCTTCGGTGGCTGCGGCCTGCAATTCGAAGTTGAACTTGCGACAGAACCGCTTTCGCAGCGCGAGTCCCCAAGCGCGATTCAAACGACTGCCAAAAGGCGCGTGCAAGACCAACTGCATGCTGCCGCTGTCGTCAAAGAATCGTTCAAGCACGAGATTGTCCTGCGAAGGCATAACGCCAAGCACGATCTTTGCACCCGCAAGATAATCGACGATCTGTTCTGCAGCCGAACGCGAGATACCCACTTCATCAGTTAACCAACTTATGGCACCGTCAAGATTAACCCCGGATCCGTCTTCATCCGCGTAAATCCGCGTTGCGATTTCCTCTCGCAAGCGCGAAACCGAAACTGATAACTCGTGCGTTCGCGCGGGCGCTTCACCCAGCCAGAAAGGAATTGACGGTGGCTGACCATGCGCGTCTTCAACTCGCACTTTCCCCTGCTCCACTCGCAGCACGCGCCACGAAGTGTTTCCCAGTTGAAAGATGTCGCCCTGCAAACTCTCAATCGCAAAATCTTCGTTTACCGACCCGATCACCAGATCACTCGGTTCGAGCACGACTGCATAATCTGCCGTGTCAGGGATAGCGCCGCCTGAAGTGATAGCAGCAAGTCGTGCTCCGCGCCGGCCGCGCAACCGCTTGTTTACCGCATCGTGATGCAAATATGTCGACCGCCGTCCGCGTTTTGTGCTGAAACCTTCAGCCAGCATGCGCACCACTGAGTCAAACTGTTCGCGTTCGAGATTGCGATAAGGATAGGCGTGACGAATCATCGCTAAGAGGTCGTCTTCGCCCCACTCCTCAGCCGCGACAGAAGCGACAATCTGCTGGGCCAGAATATCGAGAGGTCGTTCCGGTATCTCCAAACGATCGAGCTCGCCGCGGCGAACCGAATCCACGATGGCCGCGCATTCAACCAACTCATCGCGCGACAACGGAAAGATTCTTCCTTTGGGAAAACCGGCGACCGTGTGATTCGAACGGCCAACGCGCTGAAGAAAACTCGCGATGGAACGAGTTGATCCAAGCTGGCAGACGAGGTTCACGTCGCCAATGTCGATGCCGAGTTCGAGAGAAGCGGTAGCGACCAGTGCGCTCAACTCGCCGGACTTCAATCGCTGCTCGGCCACTAAACGCTGTTCGCGAGCGAGACTGCCGTGATGCGCCGCGATGTTTTCATCGCCGATGCGCTCGCCAAGATGTCGCGCGACCCGCTCGGCAAGCCGGCGCGTGTTGACAAAAACCAGTGTGGTTTTGTGCTGGCGAATCAGTTGGGCCAGTCGATCGTAAACTTCATCCCAAACTTCGCCTGACATCACTGCTTGCAACGGCGACTCGGGCAGTTCAATCGCGACGTCGAGTTTTCGCGCGTGGCCACTGTCGATGATGATGCAATTCGGTGTGTTGTTAGCATCGAGATTCTTCGTGCCGACCAGGAATCTCGCCACCTCCTCAATCGGTCGCTGAGTGGCTGAGAGGCCGATGCGAATGAGAGAGTGTGAATTTTGACGTACGAGATTTTCCAGACGTTCGATCGAGAGCGCCAGATGCGAGCCGCGCTTGTCGCCGACGACAGCGTGAATCTCGTCGAGAATCAACGTGCGCGCCGTTTCCAACATGCGCCGCCCGCCTTCACTCGTCAGCAGGATGTAGAGTGACTCTGGAGTGGTGACGACGACATGTGGTGGTCGCTTCGTCATCGCAGTGCGTTCGGCGGCGGGCGTGTCGCCGGTGCGCACGAGCGTGCGAATGTTAACTTCCGGAAGTCCGAGAGCTTTGAGTTCGGCCTGAATTCCTTCGAGCGGAACCTGGAGATTGCGTTGTACGTCGTTGCTGAGTGCTTTCAACGGCGAGACGTAAATGACGTGCGTTGAATCGTCGAGTTTTCCTTCGACACCGAGTCGAACAAGATCGTCGATAGCTGAAAGAAATGCCGCGAGAGTTTTACCGGAGCCGGTGGGCGCAGCGATTAGCGTGTGGCGGTGTTTCTTGATCTCGGGCCACGCCTGTAGCTGTGGCTCGGTGGGCGCGGGAAAGCTCCGGGCAAACCAGCGCGCTACTGCTGGATGGAAGATTTCCAAGTTCATAACGGACGGACATTATAACCACAAAAGGGCATCTGTTTCATCTGTGAAATCCGTTTGTAACAGGCCTCTCCTTGGAGTGCGGTGCCTTGGCACCGCTTTGGTATTCAGCTTCGAAAGATTAGACCAAAGCGGTGCCAAGGCACCGCACTCCAAGGAGGTGTCTCACTCAAATTGTTTTCTGAACTGCTCGAATTGCTCTTTAAGTTTCTCGACCTCGGCCGCAAGCGCCTCGACCTTCTGCTCCAAACGCTGAGATGAACTCACCGCTGGCTTACGCTCGGCTTCCACAGCCAGAGCTTCAACATCTACCTCGCCCGAAAGCAAATGCGCAAAGCGACCTTCTTTCTGTCCTGGTTGGCGTGGCAGGCGCGCGACGAGTGGATCAAGCTCGCGCGTGATGAGTCCGTTCAGCGTTTGCTCAACTTCTTCCAGGCCGGCAAAGTCGTGCAGTCGCGAAGCGTTGCCACGCAACTCTCCGAGTGTTTGTGGACCACGCAACATCAACACGCACATCAGCGCCATCTCGGGTGGACTGAGGTGCATCACTTCCGGCATCACGTGCTTGTATTTCGGGACGCGGCTCGTGCTGCCGTAAAAAACGTATGCGAGGTTCTTCTCGCGCAGAGTTTCAAGCGCTTCAGAGACCTGATTCTCGGAATACGAAGTGACGGGATTGCGGTTGTTCTTCTGATTGCAGGCAAGCGTCAGTGCGTTGAGCGTGAGGGGATAGTATTCAGGCGTGGTCACCTGTTTCTCAATCAACGAGCCGAGCACGCGCGTTTCGATGTCGGTCAGGACTGTTTCCATCACAAAAGACAGTTTCTCCCGCAAAGGCGCAAAGACGC
>Ga0075435_100000659_pt1 | contig 21245 bp, 21 predicted proteins | sample RhiMethybrSRZTD4_FD_75302 | JGI IMG/M metagenome (GOLD analysis project Ga0075435, IMG submission 75302) | Populus rhizosphere microbial communities from Tennessee, USA - Rhizosphere MetaG P. TD hybrid SRZTD4 | ecosystem: Host-associated > Plants > Roots > Rhizosphere > Soil | place: USA...
GCCGCCACATCTATTTACAGCGCGTCGACGGCCGGACCGCGCTCGACCTCACCAGCGACTCGCCCGCCGACGACTCCGAGCCGGCCTTCTCCCCCGACGGCGCGCAGATCGCCTTCCGCTCCGAGCGCGACGGCGACGGGATCTTCGTCATGGGCGCGACCGGCGAGTCGGTGCGGAGACTGAGCGACTTCGGACACAACCCGTCGTGGTCGCCCGACGGGGCGCGCATCGTCGTGTCGACCGTGGGAGTCGAGTTGCGGCCGCACATTCGGATGACCTATCCCGCCGAGCTCTGGACAATCGACGCGCGGACGGGAGCGAAGCGGCCGCTCATCCAGCACGGAAAAGACGGGCCGGACTTCGGCCGCGACAGCGACGCCGTGCAGCCGAGCTGGTCGCCGCACGGCCATCGAATCGCCTTCTGGGGCATTTCCGATGCGAACTGGCATCGCCAGATCTGGACCATCGATCCCGACGCTCCGCACCCGAAGCAGACGGCCGTGCGCGTGACGTCGGATCCCGCGCTGCATTGGAATCCGGTCTGGTCGGCAGACGGCAAGGTTCTCTATTTCGGCTCCGATGGCGATGGAACGCTGAACCTCTGGCGCATTGCCATCGACGAGTCGACAGGGAAGGCGCAGGGCGCACCGCAGCCGCTGCCGCTGCCGGCCGCGGTCAGCGGCCACTTCAGCGTGTCGCGTAACGGAGAGCTGGCGTACGTCTCCGTCGTGCGCTCGTATCGCCTGGTCGCTCTTCCGTTCGACGCCAAGAGCGCCACGACCGGACCTCCGCAAGCGCTTTTCGGGACGTCGCAGGAGATCGGCGATTTTCAACCGTCTCCGGACCGCCAGACGATCGCCTTCGGACTCGCCAGTGCCGGAAGCGAGAATCTGTTCCTTGCAAACACCGACGGCACGCATCTCCGGCGGTTGACGACCGACGCCGCAAAGGATCACTACGTGAGGTGGTCGCGCGACGGAAAAACGCTCTACGTCTCCTCGAACCGGGAGGGCCGCTACAACATCTGGAGTATCCAGGCGGACGGCGGCGGCCTTACCCGCGTCACCGAGAACGCCGATCTGCAGCGCTACGGAGAACGAGATATCTACATGTCCGACGTCGCTCCGAATGGGCGAACACTCGCCGCCGAGACCGAACACTTCGTCGCGCTCGTCCATCTCGATCGCCCCGCTGCAAGCCGCATCGAAAAACTGCACTTCTATATGGACGGGCCGCTTTTTTCGCCCGACGGCACATCTCTCGTTGGCTCTGCCGCCGACGGCATTTACCTCTTCTCTCTTGCCACCGGACATCATGAGAAGCTGCTGAACCGCGGCGTTCTGCCGCAGTGGCTCCCGGACGGAAGGCACATCGTCTTCTTCGAGGCCGGGAGTATCGGTGTCATAGACCTCGATCGCCATCAAGTCACGACCGCAGTTACCGGTGTTCGGTTGAACGACGGGACGTTCTGGCCGTACGTCTCGCGCGACGGCTCGACGCTGGACATGCGTCAAACAGTGGAACAAGGCAATGTATGGATGGTCCGCTTTCAGTAAAGTATGTAGACTGAAACGGGCTTCCGGTCCATTCACAGCAAGAAGGGAGAAGTCATGGCCAAGATCAGAGATCTCGGAATGAATTTCATTCCTGAGGACGGCTTATTGGCCGCGATCAAGAAACCGTGTCCCGCCCATTCGGCGTGTGCCCACAGCCACTGTCCTCCTCAGGGGTCGACCGGAGCACCAGGCGGAAACTGCCCGTCGCCAAAGTCGGCAAAGGCTCCGAGCAAAAAGAAATCTGCGCTCGGCCCCGAAGCCGTCGAACAACTGCATGCGCAACTGCGCCAGAGGATCGCGAACGTCACCGATTGATCTCCGGACCGGAAGCCTGAGCCCATGAACATCACCGAGCCGTTCGTCCTCAAGGACGACGTCGTCCTCATCCCTTGCTCCGATCTCGCCGACGACGTGCGCGGGCGCATCGCCTACGACGACGGCGACTTCACCCTCTCCCGCCGCCACGGCCGCGCGCTCGCGCAGGTCATCGACGGCGAGACCGCGGCGCTGCTGGCGCTCTTCCGCGAGCCGCGCACGATCGTCGACGCCATCGTCGAGAACAGCCGCTCCTTCGGCCGCAACCCGCAGACCTCGCTCGAGGAGCTGCTCCCCCACCTCGGACAATTTCTGGAGAACCGCGTCCTCGTGCCCGCCGGCTCCGAAGAAGAAAAGGACAGCCGCCCGCGCTTCGACGCCGGCGCGCGCATGGCCGGATGGGAGATCGTCCGCTGCGCGCAGCTCCTCGAAGACAGCGAGATCTATCAATTGCGCAACGGGAGCGACGTGGCCGCGCTGAAGATCGCGCGGACGCTCGAGGTTCGCGAGCTCTTCGAGAACGAGATCGCCGTCCTCCGCCATCTCGACGGCTGCGGTGTCACGCCGCGGCTGATCGACACCGGCGCGGCCGAGGAGCGGCCGTGGATGATCATGGAGTGGGCGGCCGGCGTCGACTGCGGCGTGGCCGCGGCGCAGCGCCGGCGCGACCGCGCCGCGCTCATCGAGATCTGCGCCTCCATCGCCGCGGCGTACGCGGAGATCCATGCCCGCGGCGTGGTCCACGCCGATGTGCACCCGCGCAACATCATCGCCGGCGACAAGCTCACGCTGCTCGACTTCGGCTACTCGCGCTTCGCCGGGCGGCCGCCCGCCGTCGGCCGCGGCGGGATCAACTATTTTTTCGAGCCTGAGTATCACGCCGCGATCCGGAACGGCGACGACCTCCCGGCCTCCGCGGCCGGCGAGCAGTACGCGCTCGCAGCGCTGTTCTACCTCCTCATCACCGGCGAGCACTACCTCGAGTTCCGCCTCGATCGCGAAGAGATGGTGCGTCAGATCGAGCACGACCCGCCGCTGCCCTTCGCCAGGCGCGGTCTGCCGCCGTGGCCCGACGTCGAAGCGATCCTCGTCCGCGCGCTGGAGAAGCAACCGGAGCGGCGCTACGCATCGATCGCGGAGATGGCCGCGGCGCTGGCCGAGGCGCGCGACAAGGCGGTTGCGGAGTCGCTGGCGGCGCCGCTCTCCGACGAGGCGAAGGCGTTCCTGGAGACGACGCTGCGATCGTTCGCGCGCGGCGGGACGATGTTCGCGGCGCGCTACGCGAAGGCGCCGCGGGCCTCGATCAACTTCGGCAGCGCCGGGGCGGCGGTGGGCCTGCTGCGCATCGCCGAGTCGCGCGGCGATCCCGCGCTGCTGGCGCTCGCCGACGTCTGGCACTCGCGCGCCGCGGCCCTCATCGGCAGCGACGACGCCTTCTACAACGTCGCCGATCAACTGCTGCGCGAAGAGCTCGGCGACGTGACGCCGTACCACACCGAGTCGGGCGTCCACGCCGCGGCGGCGCTGATCGCCTCGGCGAAGGGGACGTACGACGCCCGCGCCATCCGCGCCTTCCTGCGCGCCTCACGCCGGCCGTGCGCGCAGCTCGACCTCACCCTCGGCCGCTCCGGCAGCCTGCTCGCCGCGGCCATCCTTCTGCCGCTGACCGCGGGATTCGACGAGCACGCAGACGTTCGCGCCTTCGGGAGCGAGACGATGCAGTCGATCTGGACGGAGCTCCGCGAGCGTCCCGCCGTCGACGGCTACCTCGGCGTCGCGCACGGCTGGGCGGGCTACATCTACGCGGCGTTGCGATGGTGCGCCGCGTCGGGCGAGGCGCCGCCGTCCGACTTGATCGATCGTCTCCACGCCCTCGCCGCGCTGCGCGTCGTCGAAGGCCGCGCCGCGTACTGGCCGTCGATCCTCAACGATTCGTCGTACTCGCTGACCTCCGGCTGGTGCAACGGCAGCGCCGGCCACGTCTTCCTCTTCACCCTCGCCCACAAAGTCTTCGGCGACGACGAGTGGCTGCAGCTCGCCGAGCTCGCCGCGTGGAACAGCTGGGACGAGCCGCGCGGCGTCGCCACGCTCTGCTGCGGCACCGCCGGCCGCGCCTACGCGCTGCTCAATTTTTACAGGCACACCGGCGCCACGGCCTGGCTGAGCCGCGCGCGCCAGCTGGCGAATCACGCCGCCGGCGCCGCGACGACTCCGAGTTGGCCCGGCGCGCTCTGGAAAGGCGATCTCGGCGCGGCCGTGCTGATCGCCGATCTCGCCTCGCCGGAAAACGCGAGGATGCCCTTCTTCGAATAGCCGAGCGGTGCGGGCGCATAATGGTGTCACACACGCCCATGCAGCAGAACCACGACGAGCTCGCCGAGCTGCGCCGCGAGGTTGGTCAGCTTCGCCGCGCCGTGCAGGAGCTGTCGACGCTCAACGACCTCTCCCGCGCCATCGGGGCCTCGCTGCACTCCGACGAGGTCATGCAGACGATCATCAGCCGCTCCCTCAAGGCAGTCAACGCCGAGCAAGGCGTGGTCACGCTCGTCGACCGCCATCGCAGTAATTCCGGCGGCTTTCACGCGAACACGCTCGTGCGCGCCGCCGGCAGCAGCGCCGGCAATCGCGGATCGTTCCACGCCACGCAGGCGCTCATCGGCTGGATGCACCTCAACAAGAAACCGCTCTCCATCGCCGACACGGCCACCGACGCGCGCTTCACCGGCGTCGCCTGGGACGCGAATACGCGCTCCGTGCTCTGCGTGCCGCTCCTGATCAAGTCGGAGCTGACGGGCGTGCTGGCCGTCTACAACAAAAAAGGCGGCCAGCAGTTCGACGCCGACGACGAGCGCCTCCTGGCCATCATCGCCTCGCAGTCCGCGCAGATCGTCGACAACGCCCGCCTGTACGAGGAGGAGAAGGCTCTTTCGAAAATCCGCGAGCAGGTGCGCCTCACCGCCGAGATTCAGGCGCATCTCCTTCCGCGCATGGCGCCGCGGATCGAAGGATACGAGATCGCCGGCCGCAGCGTGGCCGCGCAGGAAATGGGCGGCGATTACTTCGACTACTACGCCCTTCCCGACGGCGCGTGGTCGGTGGCCCTCGGCGACGTCTCCGGCAAGGGGCTTCCGGCGTCGCTGCTGATGGCCAACGTGCAGGGCGTGATCCGGATGCTGTCGTCGCTGAACATGGAGCCCGCCGAGGTCATGAACCGCGCCAACCGGCTCCTCTGCCACAGCACGCCGCCGGCGAAGTTCGTCACGTTCTTCTTCTCCACGCTCGATCCCGCCAGCCACCGCCTCACCTACTCCAACGCCGGCCACACGCCGACCTTTCACTTCCATGGCGGCGGCGTGTCGCGCCTGGTCACGCGCGGCGCGGTTCTGGGCATGATCGAGACGCTCGTCTGTCAGCAGGACGCCGTCACGCTCGCTCCCGGCGACGTCGTGGTCATCTATTCGGACGGCGTGACGGAGGCGGTCGACGCCGCTGAGAACGAGTTCGGCGAGCAGCGCCTCATCGACGTCGTCAGCCGCCATCGGCATGCGTCCGCCGCCGAAATTCTCGACGCGTTGTTCGACGCGGTGGACGCGCACCAGTTCAACCAACCGCAGTACGACGACACCACGGCCGTCGTGATCAGACGAACGTGATCGGCCGTACGGTTGGGCATTACCGCATCACCGACCGCCTCGGCGGCGGCGGCATGGGTGTCGTCAATGATTAGAGGAGCTCTTTCAACTTCGCGGCGGTGATCGGTTTGGGGATGACGCCCTGCACGATCTCCTGATCCCTCGCTCCGAGCGTCACCGCCTCCATCGCCGAGGTGACGAAAATGCGGCTAGGACGCCGCGCGGCCGAGCCGCGCAGGAAGTCGAGCACGTTCCAGCCGTCGAGCCGCGGCATCAGCAGATCGCAGATCATGAGCGCGTACGGGTCGCCTTTCAGAAGGCGGATGGCCTCCGAGCCGTCCACGGCCTCGTCGACCTCGTAGCCGATCTCCTCCAGCCCCGCGCGGATGATGGCCCGCGTCACGGCGTCGTCGTCGACGACGAGCGCGCGGCCGGCCGGCTTGACCAACTCCGCGGCCGACAACGCCTTCGCGAAGTCGCCGGCGCTTCGAAAGCCGTTCGCCAGACATCGATCGACCGCCGCCGCCAGCGCCGCGGAAACGTGCTTCAGCGGCGCGGGCGTGGCCGCCGGTTTGCTTCCGGAGAGCATCTCGTAAAGGATCGCGCCGAGGGCGACGACGTCGCTCTGCGCCGTCCCGGAATCGCGGGCGATCCCGAAGCCGACCACTTTCACGCGCTGCGCGCCGAGGATGATGTTCTCGGGCTTCAGGTCGCGGTGGACGATGCCGTGGTCGTGCGCCTCGTCGACCGCCTCCGCCACTTCGCGCATGATCGCGACCGCCTCGGCCGCCGCGAGGGGGCCCTTGGCGATGACGCGATCGAGCGGCGTCCCTCGGACCAGCTCCATGACCAGATAGAGCGCCGACTCCTGCTCCTCCACCCCGAAGATCGCGGCGATGTTCGGATGATTGAGGCGCGCGGCCAGGCGGGCCTCGCGAAGAAAGGACGGCCTCGCCTCGGGGATGATCCGGATCGCCACCTCGCGCTTGAGCTGCTGATCGAGCGCTTGCCACACCTCTCCCACGTCATCCTTCCTGAGGAGCGTGCTGAGCTCATATTGCGCGACGGACATCGCGGCGATCTCTCGTGCCAAGAGTAATGCAAACGGTACCATGTCGTAGTTACCTTCCGTGGTAACCACGCGTCCAACGTCAGCGAGCGCGTATGCACGTCTCCGAGCCTTTGAACTGGACTGCCGGCTGGAGCCTGATCCTGGCCGCGTTCGCGGCCGGCGCGGTGACGGGGCTCTTCTTCCACCGCGAAGACTTCCTCGGCGGCTACGCCTCCTTCCGCCGCCGGCTCCTGCGCCTCGGCCATGTCGCCCTCGCCGCGCTGGGGATGATCAACATCCTTTTCGCTATCGCCCCGCCGGCCGGGCCGCATCGCGCGGCGTCGCTGCTCCTCCTCGCCGGCGGCCTGACCATGGGTCCGGTCTGCTACCTCACCGCGTGGCGCACGTCGTTCCGCCACCTCTTCTTCATTCCGGTCGCGGCACTGATCGCCGCCGTCGTCCTCGTCCTGGCCGGAGGCGCGCCGTGAAGATCGGATTTCTGGCGATGAGCGGCATCCGCGCCCACGACCCGAAGCTCCTCGCGCTCGGACTGACCCTGCCCGGCTTCGTCGAGCGCAGCAAGACCGTCGCCTCGCTGCCGAGCCTCGGCCTTCTCTACCTGGCTGCCTGCACGCCGGCCGGACACGAGCTCGCGTACTTCGAAGCGGAGTCCGACGGCGCCGAGCCGGCGGCGCTCTACGCGTGCGACCTCGTCGCCATCAGCACCTTCTCCGCGCAGGCCTTCGAGGCCTACGCAATCGCCGACCGCCTGCGCGCCGCGGGCGTGAAGGTGGCCATCGGCGGGCTGCACGCCAGCGTCTGTCCCGACGAAGCGTTCGCACACGCCGACTACGCCGTCATCGGCGAGGGCGAGAACGTCTGGCCCGCCGTCGTCGCCGCCGCCGAGGGGAACGAGGAGGCGCGGATCTTCTGGGCCTCCGACGCCGCGCCGGTCGACGTCGCCGCGCTGCCGGCGCCGCGCTACGACCTCCTCGGCGATCGTCCCTACGACCGCTTCACCGTGCAGACCTCGCGCGGATGTCCGTGGCGCTGCGACTTCTGCGCGTCGAGCGTCATGTTCGAGCGCCCGTACCGCAAGCGTCCCGCCGCCGGCGTCGTGCGCGACATCGAAGCGGTCCAACGCCTCAGGCCGCGGCCCTTCATCGAGTTCGCCGACGACAACACCTTCGTCGACAAAGAGTGGAGCAAGGAGCTCTGCCGGCGGCTCGAGCCGCTGCGCGTGCCGTGGTTCACCGAGACCGACATCAGCGTCGCCGACGACGCCGAGCTGCTCGATCTGATGCGGAAGTCCGGATGCCGGCAGGTGCTGATCGGATTGGAGAGCCCCGACCGGCAGGCCCTGAGCGGCGTCGAGCTGCGGCACGACTTCAAGGCCCGCCGCGCCTGCGACTACGCCGCGGCCATCGCCGAGATCCAGTCGCACCGCATCACCGTCAACGGCTGCTTCGTCCTCGGCCTCGACACGCACGGCCCCGACATCTTCGAGCGCGTCCTCGACTTCGCCAACGCCACCGCCCTCTTCGACGTGCAGATCACCATCCTCACCGCCTTCCCCGGCACGCCGCTGTACGACCGCCTGCTGCGCGAGGGACGCATCCGAGAGCGGAAGCGCTGGGACCTCTGCACGCTCTTCGACGTCAACTACGAGCCCGCGCGCATGTCGCCGCAGCAGCTGCGGGAAGGGATCTACTGGCTGAGCGAGCGGCTGTACGGCGAGGCGGCCACGAAGGAGCGGCGAAAAAAGTTCCTGACGCGCGCGCCGGCGCGGTAGCTCAGTCGAGCATCACCCGCACGACGCCGTACTGCTTCGACAGGTCGTCGTAAATGCCGATGACGATGCGATCGCTGCGCGTGTCGGTGAGCATCTCGAACGAGTACGTGAAAATCTTCGTCGCGGCGTCCTTCGCGCCGGCCGGAATCGTGAACGGCTGCGATTGCTCGTGGACGTCGCTGTTGACGCCCAGCGTCCCGCCCGCGGCGCAGTAGACGCGAAACACGCCGGAGCGGCCACCCGCGTCGGGCAGTGCCGTGAGCGATGCCGCCGGAATCCGGATGACGATCGGGATCCGATAACCGAGCTTCACTTTCTTTTTGCCGAGGACCTGGACGTCGACCGGGATCGCGGAGCCGCGCTGCGGCTGATACAACGCCGCCAGCACGCGATCGGACATCATCATCTCGTCCGTCTTCTCGACGACCTCGCTGCGCGCCCGAACCGTGTAGCCGTGGTTGCTCTTCACGGTGATCTTGTGGGTCTCCATGCCCTTGGGCGTGCGGAAGGCGAGCGAGTAGTACGCGCCGAGGTCCTCGCGGACGGCGCTGGCGATCTTGGCCACATCGCCGAATCCCCACCCGACCACGCCCCCGGTACGCGCGGCCAGATCGCCGATCGACTTCGTCTCGTTCAAGACGACGACATCCGTCTGACCCAGCCGTTGCCAGCTGATCGGAGTCGTTCCATACAGTTGGCTCCGCGTGAGCCGCCCTTGCTCGACGTTTGCGAGCGGGACCTCCACGACACCCTCGGGATAGACCGGATAGAACGTCACGCCGGCAGCGTTCGCGTTGCGCGTCAGCGACTCCCGCAACTTCTCGGTGTCGAAGAACAGCATGTCGTCGTTCGGCGGTCCGAGACCATGGCAGATGAACTCGCAGCCCGCGTACTTGCCGAAGCGCCGCGTGGCCAGGAAGATCGCCTTCCGACCATCGACGCCGGCCATCACGTTCACGAGCATGTTGAGCATCTGCACCTTGCGCCGGATGTCGAGGAACTCGCGCTGAGCCCGGTCCGTTCCTTTCAGCGTCGGCGACGTCCGCAGATCCGCCGACCCGCCTCCTGCGGCAGTCACTTCGGCGTCGAGCTCCTGCAGGTACGCGTTCCGGATCACCTCCCCTTCGATGTTCTCGCCGAAGCGGTCGAACATCGGACGGAGGCGATCGATGGCCGCCTCGAGCCGCGTCAAGTCACCGGTGAAATCCTGTTCGACCTTCGGCACGAAACGGAACGACACGACGGCTGCGGTGTCGCCCGTCCGCATGGTCTCGTGCAGCAGCTTTTTGAGCGACGCGACGAATGAGTCGGCCTGCGCCGGCTTCAAGACCTGCCGTTCGACGAAGAGAACGAGCGTCCGCTTCTCGCGAGCGCGTTGCGGCGCGGACACCGCCGTCGGCGCCCCGCCCTCGGCAGGGGCAGGAGTCGCCGGGCCGCGCACACCGTCGTCGTTATACTCCGCGAAATTCGTGATCGGCTGCGGCACGCCGTTGTCGCGAATCTCGAAATCGGCCGCGGTCAAACCCCGAATGTGATTCCCGTGGCGGTCGGTCACGACGACGTCGACGTTGACGATCGAGACCTCGATCGTTTCACCGGCGGACGGGATTCGCGTTTGCGCCGAGGCGTCGGCGGGCAGGCAGACGGCGAGGAGCAGCGGCAGAGTCCACGCTTTCATGGGCCGATTATGCGAGGCCTGGCGGAAATCCGCAGTGATCGCCAAAAAAAAGTTCTTGACACGTCAGCTAGTGTTATAGTTAACTACAACAGTAGATAGGAGGACAAACACATGAATCCCTTCCGTTTTCTGCTCCCCGTGATCCTTATCTCCTGCGGTCCCATAGCTTTAGCTCAATCCGACACGGCGAAGCCGTTCGAGAGGCTCAAAGCCCTCGCCGGCACCTGGGAGGGCCCCGCGACGACCACCCCGCCTCTGCCGCAGTTCGAGACGAAGTCCCTCACCGTCTCGCTCCGCGTCACCTCGATGGGCCACACCCTCATGCACGAGATGAAGTCGGAGGGCCACGCGGACGATCCGATCACGATGTTCTATCTCGACGGCGACAAGCTTTTCCTCACCCACTACTGCGATGCCGACAACCGGCCGCGCATGACGGGGAGACTGTCGGACGACGGCAAGACGCTCGACTTCGACTTCCTCGACGTCGCCGGCAACCTGAAGTACGGCCACATGCAGCACGTGGCGATCACGTTCGTCGACGCCAACCACCACATCGAAGAGTGGACGTTCGCGTTGCCTGACAAGACGGTGCGGGCGAAGTTCGACCTCACGCGGACGAAGTGATCTATGGGTGCTGAAACGAAATCGGGACGCCTGGCCGGCGCGCTGGTGCTCGCGCACCTGGCCCTCGGCCTGACGACGCCCTTCATCCTGCTGCATCCGCTGGTGCGTTCGGATTGGGCCGCGACCGCGGCCGCGAGCGCGACGCAGATCCGCATCGCCGTCCTGCTGTTCTTCGCCGGCAGCGCCATGCCGATCGCTATCACCGGCGCGGCGTGGGACGTCCTCCGGCAACGGGCGCTGTGGCTGTTCGCGCTGGCCGTGGCGGCCTTCACGCTGCAGGCGGTCGACAACGCCCACATCCTGTCGATGCTCTCGTTCAGCCAGCACCATCTGCCGATGCCGGCGGACGCGCTGAGCGAGGCACGGAAGTGGGCGCACTACACCACGCTCCTCGTCGAGGTCAGCTGGATCGTTCTCTTCTTCGCGCTGCTGTACCGCTTCCGCCTCGTCCCGCGCCTGCTGGCCGGGCTCGGCGTCGTCACCAGCGCGATGCAGATCGCCGGCGTCACGCTGCCGGCACTGTTGGGGCTACCGCCGCGGATCGTGCTGGCCATGCCGCTGGCGCCGGTCTACGTCGGCCTCGCCCTCTGGCTGCTGATCAAAGGATTTCCAACGGAGACACGAGCATGAACGCGCATCTGCCAGCACCGCTGGTCCTCATCCACCTGTCCGGCGCGACGATCGGTCTGATCGCCGGCTACCTCTCGATCATCCTGCGCAAGGGCTCGAGCATGCACCGCATCGCCGGCAACATCTTCGTCGCCGGGATGCTGACCATGGGCGGCACCGGCGCGGTCATCGCCGCATTCCTGCGGCCGAACGACGGCAATTTCATCGGCGGCGTGCTGACGGTCTATCTCGTCTCGACGGGGTGGATTGCCGGCAGGCGCAGAGAACAAGCCGTCAACGCCTTCGACGTGATCGCGTTTCTGGGCATCCTCGCCCTCGGAGCCGCGGCCGTTCGCTGGGGCTTGCTGGCCTCGGCCAGTCCGACGCACCGGCTCGACGGATATCCGCCCGGGATGTTCTTCACCTTCGGCACGATCGCGCTGCTGTTCGCGGCGGCGGACGTACGCATGTTCATCCGTCGTGGCGTGGCCGGCGCGCGGCGCGTGGCCCGGCATCTGTGGCGCATGTGCCTGGCCTTGCTGTTCGCCACGATTTCGCTGTATCCGGGCAACAGCAAGCTATTCTCACCGGCGTTGCGCGGCAACCCGCTGCGCTTCGCGCCCCACATTCTTCTGATCGTGTCGATGATTTACTGGATGGTCCGCACCCTCCGCCGCAAGCGCCAGCGCGCCGCTGCCACGGACGTGCCCGACCTTTCGCTCAAAGCTGCTTGAAATGGACGAGTGGAACGATAGTCAGCCGATTTACCGGCAGCTTCGCGATCGCGTCGTGGCCATGATCCTCGACGGCGCGCTCAGCGAAGGCGATGCCCTGCCGTCCGTGCGCACGGTCGCGGCCGACTATCGCGTCAATCCGCTCACGGTTCTCAAGGGATATCAGGAGCTCGTCGACGAGCAGCTCGTCGAGAGCAAGCGAGGACGGGGCATGTTCGTCAAAGAGGGCGCGCGCGACCTGCTGCTGCAGGGCGAGCGCCAGAAGTTTCTCCAGGAGGAGTGGCCGAGGATCCGGGAGAGAATCCACCGCCTCGGCCTGTCGGAAGAAGAGCTGCTGAAAAAACGGGACGAGGAGAAACGCTGATGGCCTGCATCGAAGCGCGCGGCCTGCGCAAAGTCTTCGGCACGACCGTGGCCCTCGACGGGATCGACCTCCGCGTCGAAGAGGGCCGCATCCTCGGCCTGATCGGTCCCAACGGCGCCGGCAAGACCACGGCCCTCAACGCCATCCTCGGCCTGATTCCGTACGAGGGCCAGCTCACCGTGCTCGGGCGCGACCCGTGGTCCGCGCGCGATCAGCTCATGCGCGACGCCGCCTTCATCGCCGACGTGGCCGTGCTGCCGCGCTGGATCCGCGTCTCCCAGGCCCTCGACTACGTCGGCGGCGTGCATCCGCGCTTCGACCGCGCCAAAGCCGAGGCGTTCCTGGCGAAGACCGACATCAAGCGCACGAGCAAAGTCCGCGAGCTGTCGAAGGGCATGGTGGCCCAGCTCCATCTCGCGCTGGTAATGGCGATCGACGCGAAGCTGCTCGTGCTCGACGAGCCGACGCTCGGCCTCGACATCCTCTACCGCAAGCAGTTCTACGACGCGCTGCTCAACGACTACTTCGACGGCGCGCGCACGATCATCGTGACGACGCATCAGGTCGAGGAGATCGAGCACGTCCTCACCGACGCGATGTTCATCCACCGCGGCCGCATCGTCTTCGAGTCGAACATGGAGGCGTTCGAGTCGCGCTACGCCGAGGTCATGGTCAATCCCGATCGCCTCGAGGCGGCGCGGGCGCTGCGGCCGATCCACGAGCGGCAGCTCTTCGGCCGCAGCATCCTTCTCTTCGACGGCGCCGACCGCCAGCAGCTCGCCACCCTCGGCGAGGTGCGCCGGCCGTCGATCGCCGATCTCTTCGTCGCCGTGGTGGGAGGAGCCCGATGAACACGCAATCGCTCTACTGGTCCGTCCGCCGCGAGCTGTGGGAGAACCGAGGGATCTACATCGCCCCGGCCGCCGTCGCCGCCGTGGCGCTCTTCGCGTTCCTGATCGGGGCGCTGGCGAAGGCGCCGCAGCTTCACGATCAATCCGGCCTCGACAAGCCCTACAACTTCGTGTCCCTGCTGATCATGGGGACGACGTTCCTGGTCTCGATCTTCTACTGCCTCGACGCGCTTTACGGCGAGCGCCGCGACCGCAGCCTTCTGTTCTGGAAGTCGCTGCCGGTCTCGGACACGACGGCGGTGCTGTCGAAGATGGCCATTCCGCTCGTGGTGCTGCCGCTGCTGACGTTCGCGATCACGTTCGCCGCGCAGTTGCTGATGCTGATGATGCAGAGCGCAGCGCTGGTGCTGCACGGCCGCAGCCCCGCCGAGCTGTGGGCGCATCTGCCGGTCATCGACATGTGGCCGATGCTGCTCTACCACCTCGTGACCGTGCACGCGCTCTACTACGCGCCGATCTTCGCCTGGCTGCTGTTCGTCGGCGCGTGGGCGCGGCGCCTGCCGTTCCTGTGGGCCTTCCTGCCGCTGGCGGCGATCGGGATCGTCGAGAAGATGGTCTTCGGCACGTCGCATTTCGGCCACATGCTCGGCTCGCGCATCGCCGGCGGCATGGACGGCGGCACGCCGCCGGCCGGCCACCCGCTGTGGGGCCACTTCATGCCGGGCAGCTTCCTGCTCGATCCCGGCTTGTGGATCGGCTTCGCCGTGGCGGCAGTGTTCCTCGCCGGCGCGGTGCGGTTGCGGCGAGCGCGCGGGCCGATTTAGCGACGACTATCCGCCGCAGCCCTTCCCGCCCGCCCGCAGCAGCACAACGGTGACGTGCGAGCGCGATCCGTAGCCCCGCCGGACGAACGGCCGCGCGCCGCGCGAGCCCTCGCCGACGAAGAGATCGACGTGCCGGCCGCGGAAGTGGCCGCGGTCGGTGGCGGTGAAGACGCCGTCGTGAATCGTGCCGTCGGGAAGGCGCGTCCCCTTCAGCTGCGGGATGTAGATCTTCGAGCCGAGCTTGATGAAATGCGGATCGACGGCCGCGGTGCGGAACGGAACGAGCGCGCAGCCGGTGACGGCGAAGCCGCATCTGGCCTTGACGACGCGGAAGCGATGCTCGCCGCCGATCTTGCGGTCGTAGATGACCGCGCGGCCGTCGCACAGCCAGCCGAAGCCCTCGAGCACGAGGGCCCGCCGGAATTTGCGGCTGGTGTGAGCGACGACGCGGCCGCGCGCGTCGCGCAGCAAGGCATCGGCGCGCCCACGATACTGCGGCGCACTCTCGTCGATGATCCAGTAGAAGCTGAGCGACGCTTTCCCCAGCGACGCCGGCGGCGCGGCCATGGCCGCGGGCGGAAGGAGAAGCGCCAGCGCAACGGCCGTGGTGGCGGATCCGGAGCTCACGGCTGAGGCGGGTGCGAAAGTCGCGCCCGTCAGGGGAATCGAGTAACGTGGAGCAGCGATGCCGACTCCGTCCGAGCTGATTGACAAAAGAATCGCCGAGCTCGGGGACTGGCGCGGGAAGACCTTGAGCCGGATGCGCAAGCTCATCAAAGAGGCGGACCCCGACGTCGTCGAAGAGTGGAAGTGGATGGGCACTCCGACGTGGTCGCACGACGGGGTTCTCTGCACCGGCGAGTCGTACAAGTCGGTCGTGAAGCTGACCTTCGCCAAGGGAGCGTCGCTGCCGGACCCGGCCAGGCTCTTCAACGCCAGCCTCGAAGGGAACACGAGGCGCGCCATCGACATGCACGAAGGAGAAGAGATCGACGCCGGCGCGTTCAAGGCTCTCATCCGCGCCGCGGTGGCGCTCAATACATCGAGACGCAAGGGCGCGAAGTGACCTCGATCGACGCAGCGCCGCCGCGCCCTCGGAGCGTCTTCGCCAACACCCACTTCCGCAACATGTGGCTCGGCGCAGCGGTGTCGGCGCTCGGCGACCAGTTCTATCTCGTGGCGCTGCCGTGGCTCGTGCTGCAACTGACCGGCTCGAACCTCGCCGTCGGCACGGTGCTGATGTGCGCGGCCATTCCCCGGGCCGTGCTGATGCTCGGCGGCGGCGCGGTCAGCGATCGCGTCGCCCCGCGGCGGATCATGCTGACCACGGCCTCGACGCGCACGATCTTCGTCGGCGCCGTCGGCGTGCTGGCCTGGCTCCACGTCGTGCAGCTGTGGCATCTCTACATCCTGGCCTTCGCCTTCGGCGTGGCCGACGCGTTCGGACTGCCGGCCTTCCAGTCGCTCCTGCCGCAACTCGTCGAGCGCGAGCAGCTTCCCTCCGCCAACGCGGCCTTCCAGGGGCTCTACCAGATCGCCATGATGCTCGGCCCCGCACCGGCCGGCATCGCCATCAAGGCCTTCGGCATCGCCTGGGCGTTCTTCATCGACTCGTTCAGTTTTCTCTTCGTCCTCGCGCCGATCTACGGCCTCCCGCGAACGCGGCCCGCGCCGAAGCCGCGCGCCGAAGGGAAACATTTCGGCCACGACATCCTCGAAGGGCTGCACTACGTCTGGCGCGATCCGGCCATGCGCGCTCTGCTGATCATCATGACCGGCGTGAACCTCTGCATCTCCGGGCCGATCATCGTCGGCCTGGCCGCGCTGGCGAAATTCCGGTTCGGATCGCCGACGGCCTTCGGCGTGCTCATCTCCGCCTGGAGCGGCGGCGCGCTCCTCGGCAGCATCGTCGCCGGCGCCCGCAAGCAGCGCACGCACCGCGGCTGGACGATGATCGTCGCCTCCGGCATCGTGGCCCTCGGCATCGCCGCCATCGGCGTGCTGCACACCGAGCTGACCATGGCCGCGGTCCTGGCCGCCTCCGGCGTCGCCGGCGGCTACAACAACATCGTGCTGATCTCGTGGTTTCAGCAGCGCGTCGAGCACGAGCTCATGGGGAGAGTGATGAGCGTGCTGATGTTCGGCTGGGTGGGACTGATGCCGGTCTCCTACCCGATCGCCGGCGCGCTCGCGCAGTGGAGCATCAGCGGGATGTTTCTGATCAGCGGGCTGACCGCGGTGGCCATCACAGCCCTCTGCGCGCTGAGCGGCGACCTGCGCAGGGTGGAATAAGAATTACGGACGCGCGTAGAGCCGGCCGGCATTGAAGAAATGAACGCGACAGCGCTACCTGGCGGCACGGCGCCTAGGCGTGGCGTACGTGAAGGCGTTCGGCAGGGTCACCTGACCGGATCGGCAGGTGAGGACGAGATCGACCGAACCCTCGGCGTGCGGCGGCGCGGTTACGCGCAGCACGCTCCCGGCGCCTTCGACGTTCGTCCCGGCAACGCTCCCGAACGACAGCGCGCAAGGCGGGTCGAAGTGCGATCCGGAGAGCGTCACCCGCGTCCCGCCAGCCGCCGGGCCGAACGCCGGCGCGATCGCCGTGACCAGCGGCGCCGCCGCGCCGAGGACGTCCACCGCGATGCGCGCCATCGCCCCACTGGCCGGATCGCTCACGTCGATCGCGCCACGATCGGCACGCAACGCGTGCACGCGCACTTCAGCGGTCGCGCCCGGAGGAATGGCCACCGATGCGGGCACCTCCAGCAGCGTCGGATCGCTCGAGGTGACGGCCAGGAACTTCGTTACCGCGGCCGCTGGCGTGATCGAGAGCTTCACCACTCCGTCGTCCCCGGCGTGCAGCGTCAGCGCCGGCGGATCCACGGCGATGCCGGCCGGATCGAAAACGACGATGGTCGCCTGCGACGCCGCCGTCCCGAACTGGACGCCGACTGTGGCGGTGCCGGCCCGCAGCCCGGCAACGTCGATGGTCCCGGTCGCGCTCCCCGCCGGAACGGTGATGAAAGCGGGCACACCGACCGTCGAAGGATCGCTTGCCGTGACATGGATCGTAGTCGCCGCCGCGAACGGCCGGCCTGCCTCGAACCGCAGCAGCGCGCTCTGCCCCGCGCGGACCTGGAGCGTCGCCGGGGCGAGGAAGTCGTCGTTCAGAATCGTACAGGTCGCCGTGCCGTGTCCGATCGCCGGCAGGGCGCCCGTCCAGCCGTAGATCGTGACCGTGAAGGTCTTGTCGGCCTCCGGCTTGTCGTTGTCGATGATCGGAATGTCGAACGATTCCTCGGTCGCGCCTGGCGGGAAGTCGATGAACGTGGTACGCGCCGGCGGAATGTAATCGATGTTCGCCCGCGCCGTGCCGTCCTCGGCATACGCTGCGATCGACGTGTCCAGCCCCAGGGGAGCGGAGAGGCGGATCGTGAAATGCGCTCTGCCACCACTCTCGCGCACTGTGACGTCGTCGATCGACGCCACGGGCTGAGGATCGTTGTCGACGATCTGGATCGTGGCCCATGTCAGCGAGGTACCGGGATCGAACATCGTTCCGTCGGTCGCGGTAACGTACACGTCGTCGAAGGTGTTGCCGCCGGACCAGACCTGATCATCGTGGATGAGCAGTGTGAACGTCTTCGTGGTCTGGCCCGGCCCAAACGTCACGCTCCCGCTGCCCGGCTGGAGCGCTCCGCACTGCGTGCACATCGTCATCCAGTTGACGGTGCTCGCGACGGAGAGATTTCCGCTGCGCAGCAGCGTCATCGTCACGCTGCCGGCGTTCTCCGGCACGATCGGAAAATGTTCGGCGAGTGAGACGACCGCGGGCGGATCGGGAGTGATGACCAGGGGCATCGAGGTGGACGCGGCGCCGCGCGCGTTCGCGATCCGGACGGACGGGTGATAGAGGCCCTTCGTGCCGTACGTGTGCGTGACCGTCGTACCGCCGGTGAGCGTCTGGTCGGGCGAGCCGTCATCGAAATGGAACGTGACGGTGTCGCACGACTGCACGCTGTAAGGCGGTGGCGGAACGCCGCAGCCGCCCATCGGGTACGGACACCGGCCCCCCGTGTTGGGGACGACGGCGAGGTTGACGGCTCCGGCCGGACAGTGCCCGGCAAAGCTGCCGCACGAGGAGATGATGAAGCTGCCGGCGAGCGGCGCGCTGGTCGGACAATTCGTCTGCGCGGAAGCAGAAGAAATGGATGTGAGGAGCGCAAGGAACAGTACTGACGCTCGCACGCCCACAGATACGGTCCTGCCGGGCGGTTTGTCTATCAACGGGCGCGGGCCGTGCCGGGGCCGTCTGGTGGAGGGGCGGCCGGCGAGGAGATCGCGCGGCGGTTGGCGTTCGGGAGAAAGCGACCGAAACGCAGCCGCGGCACCTGCATGCCGACCTGATGTTCGGCTGGGTGGGACTGATGCCCGTCTCCTATCCGATCGCCGGCTAAGCGGCGAGCTGCGCAGGGTGGAATAGGACAAGACTCAACGCCACGTATTCGGCAGCGATGGCCGCTTCGCGAGCTTTCTCCGTTTGTCGTCAGCTTCCGCGTTGCGAATGAGGAGAACAACGAAGATCGCGGCCGTACCGATGCCGCCGAGGAGCCATAGCAACATGATTGTTTCCCTTTCCGAGTCTATTGCAGCTCCTCGTCGCCGCGGTCCATCCGCACCGCCTCGTAGCATTCACACGCGCTCGGCTCCAGGGCGTCGCGCTCGATGGCGACCGCTCCGCCGCGGTGCCGGATCGCGCCGGCGGCCGCGAGTTGTTCCATGGCGTTCTCGATGTCGCGCTCGTCCGCTCCGAGCGCGGCGGCGAGCAACGCTCTCGATTTCCCCGCTTCCAGCCTGCCAGAGCGTTCGTCGATCATCAGCAGCCACTTGGCCAGCTGCTGTTTCAAGGGGTGAAAGCGCGCGCACACGCCGTTCTGCGTGACCTGGCCGAGAAATGTGTGCGCGAATTGGAGGATGGCTTTCTGCAGCCTGGCGCTGACGACGAGAAGGTGGCGCAGATCGTCCGCCGGGATGCAGTAGACCGAACCGGCACATTGCACGACGACCTGACCGACTTGCTCGGTGGTGTCGAGAATGATGTCCAGGCCGAGGATGCCCTCGCTGCCGACCAGTCCGGCGGCGACCGCTCGTCCGTCGCGCAGCGGCCGTCCGACCGCCACGAGCGCCGTGATCGGAATCAGGGCCGCGCGGCTGGGGGCGTTCGCGCTCACCAGGATGTCGCCGGCGCCGTAGAACCGCACCTGCGAGGCGCGATGGATGGCATTCCGTTCGTGGACAGCGATCTCGGCGAGCAGCCCGCTCGCGGTGTGCTCGATGACCTGCTGCGCCGCAGCGTCAGTGCGCATTGTTGTCTTGCAGCGCGGGATCGGACTGCGCCTCGCCTTCAGTGCTCGGCGCGGCGTACCGGTTGGCGCGGCGCTCCGCCTTGCGCTGCTGGCGGTCTCGTTTGGCCTGTTCGCGCTGCCGTTTGGTCGTGGTCACTCGTCGTTTAGGCATAGGGCAATCTCCTTGGGTGAAAATCTGCGACAGCCGCGCCCGGATTCGAGCGGTGGCACGTCATCTCCGGCGCGCCATCCCGGCCACAGTCGCACTATGCCGGCACCGCCACCGGCGTCGCGTCGGCTCTTCCTCGGGCAGGAACAACGGTGCGCCATCGCGCCACCGAGTCTTCCGGAATCACGAATTCGAATGTCTGGCGGTCCGAGCGCAGGCGCATCACCTTGCCGGACTCGATGCGGGCGCCGGTGACCAGCTCCGTCGCGTACTCCACTTCGCGAATCCATTCGAGATCGAGCGAGGCCTGCATGTCGGAGTTCTCGTAGAACAGCGTCGAGGGCGTCACGGCCAGGGCCACGTCGAGATGGCGGTTGCCGTCGACGTACTCGCCGCGGCCCACCAGCTGCGACGTTGGACGGCGCCGGTCGACGAACGTTGTCACCGAATCCGAGTGCAGACGCGAGAAGAGGTTCCAGGCCAGGTAGGCGACGACGGCTGCGGCGACGATCCAAATCATGGCCTGCATTCGGTCCTCCTTGCACTGCGAACTGTCGGTCGCGAGAGCGTCGGCTAAGAGGTGGGACTCCAGACGATCCGACTTAGTTCAGACCGTCCGAAGGCAGAGGGAAGTTCCTCGACGTGAAGCCACGATACGCGCGTCGCCGCCGAATGTCACGATCAATCGCCGCAGGAATTCGCGTCCCCTCATTCAGGTTAAGCCGCGTACATCAGTGATTTGCCGCATCGAGGATGAACTCAGTTGAATCTCCGAAGGCAGCACGGAAAGGAGACTCGCATGAGGACATCTGGAAACGTCAAGTGGTTCAACGACGCCAAGGGCTTCGGCTTCATCACGACCGAGAAGGGTGACGACGTGTTCGTCCACTTCTCCGCGATCCAGGGCAGCGGCTTTCGCTCGCTTCCCGAAGGCGCGGCCGTAGAGCTCGACGTCACGCAGGGGCCGAAAGGCCTCCAGGCTTCGAACGTCGTGACGGTATAAGCCACCACGCACGATCCGCACGAAGGACAGGAGCGATCCTGTCCTTTTTTTTTGAAAGAGAGAACCAATGCCATTCACATCGTTCGGACTGCACCCGGATCTTCTTCGGGGTATCCGGGAGCTCGGCTTCACCCGTCCGACACCAATTCAAAACGACGCCATTCCGCCGGCCATGGCCGGGAAGGACGTCCTGGCCGCCGCGGTGACCGGGAGCGGCAAGACCGCCGCGTTCGCTCTCCCGATCCTCAATCGCTTGATCGCCAAGAGGCGCGGGACGACGCGGGCGCTGATCCTGACGCCGACGCGCGAGCTCGCCGCGCAGATCGACGAGCATCTCCGCGATCTGGCCGTCCACACGCCCATCTCCGGCGCGGCCGTGTACGGCGGGGTCGGGATGGGGCCGCAGGAGCATGCCTTTCGCTCCGGCGTCGACGTGATCGTGGCCACGCCGGGACGCCTTCTCGATCACCTGCAGCGCGGCTACGGGCGCCTGGCCGGTCTCGAGATTCTCGTTCTCGATGAAGCGGACCGGATGCTGGACATGGGCTTCCTGCCGGATATCCGGCGCGTCCTGAAGCATCTCCCCGCGAAACGCCAGACGCTGTTCTTCTCGGCGACGCTTCCGCCGCCGATCGTGCAGCTGTCGCGTGAGATGTTGAAGAATCCGGCCATGATCTCCGTGGAACGGAAGG
>Ga0075435_100000660_pt1 | contig 21225 bp, 22 predicted proteins | sample RhiMethybrSRZTD4_FD_75302 | JGI IMG/M metagenome (GOLD analysis project Ga0075435, IMG submission 75302) | Populus rhizosphere microbial communities from Tennessee, USA - Rhizosphere MetaG P. TD hybrid SRZTD4 | ecosystem: Host-associated > Plants > Roots > Rhizosphere > Soil | place: USA...
GCCCTGGAGCGCGCCGGGATCGGCGCCGGCGAGGTGGCCCGCTTCGGCCACGGCACGACGGTCGCGACGAACGCGATGCTCGAGCGCCGCGGCGCCCGCACCGCCTACGTCGCCACCCGCGGCTTCGCCGACGTCCCCGCGCTGGGCCGGCAGGCGCGCCCGCACCTCTACCGGCCCGAGGTCGCGCCGCCGGCGCCGCTGGCGGAGGTGACGGCCGAGGTTGCCGAACGGATGGGGCCGGACGGCGTGATCCAGGCGCTCGACGACGCCTCGGTGGCGGCGGCCGCCCGGCGGCTGCGCCGTGAGCGGGTCGAGGCGGCCGCCGTGTGCCTGCTTCACGCCTACGCCGACCCGTCCCACGAGCAGGCCGTGGCCGGTGCGCTGCGCGAGGCGCTTCCCGGCGTCCACGTGGTCGCGTCGCACGAGGTGGCGGCCGAGTTCCGCGAGTTCGAGCGGGCGTCGACCACGATCGCCGATGCCTACCTCGGGCCGGTCGCGGGGCGATACCTGCGGCAACTGGCGGCGACCGCGGAGGCGGAGGGGCTGCCGGCGCCCGCCGTGATGCAGTCGAACGGCGGCGTGTGCGACCTGGAAGAGGCCGCCGGGCATCCGGCCCGGCTTCTGCTCTCCGGGCCGGCGGGCGGCGTCGCGGCCGTGGTCGCCTCCGGGATCCGCGAGGCCATCAGCTTCGACATGGGCGGCACGTCGACCGACGTGTGCCTGATCCGCGACGGCGTGGCCGGCCGAAGCGCCGAGCGCCGGGTGGGCGGCCTGCCGCTGCGGCTGCCGCAGCTCGACATTCACACCGTCGGGGCGGGCGGCGGCAGCATCGCCTGGATCGATTCCGGCGGCGCGCTGCGGGTGGGGCCGCAGAGCGCCGGAGCCGATCCCGGGCCGGCCTGCTACGGCCGCGGCGGCGGGCGGCCGACCGTGACCGACGCCAACCTGATCCTGGGCCGGCTCGACCCCGAGGTGCCGCTCGCCGGGGGGCTCCGGCTCGACGTCGCCGCCGCGCGGGCGGCGTTGGAGCAGGTGGCGGGCGGGTTCGCCGACCTGCGCGCCGCCGCCGAGGGCGTCATCGCGGTCGCGAACGCCGAGATGGTGCGCGCCATCGGCGTCGTCAGCGTCGAGCAGGGCCATGACCCGCGCGAGCTCGATCTGGTCGCGTTCGGCGGGGCCGGGCCGCTGCACGCCTGCGACGTGGCCGACCGGCTGGGGATGCGCACCGTGGTCGTGCCCGCCGCGGGCGGCGTCCTTTCGGCGCTCGGGATCGCGGCGGGCGAGCGGCGCCGCTCGACGGTGCAGAGCGTGATGGCGCCGCTCGAGCGGTTCGTAGCCGACTTCCCCGACCCGCCGCGTGCCCCTCGCGGCGGCTCCGTCGAGGTCGAGTGCGAGCTGCGCTACCGCGGCCAGGCGCATGAGCTGACGGTCGCCCTGCGGCCGCGGGCGTCGCTCGCGACCCGCTTCCATGCCCGCCACCGCGAGCGCTACGGCTTCGACGACCCCGACGCCGGGATCGAGGTCACGAGCGTGCGCACATCGGTGGTCGCTCCCGGCGCCGGCTACGAGCTCGACCTGGCCGCGCACGTCCCGGCCGTGCCCGGCCCGGCGTCGGTCGCGCTCGAGGGCGCGACGCTCTGGGTCGCCGACGGCTGGACGGCGCGGCGCGGCGGCGACGGCTCCTGGCGGGTGACCCGATGATCGATCCGGCCGCCCTGCAGGTGCTGGCCGCGTCGCTGCGCGGCGTCGCCGAGGAGATGGGTGCGGCGCTCGTGCGCTCGGCCCACTCGGCCAACATCAAGGAGCGGCGCGACTGCTCGACGGCGCTCTTCGCCCCGGACGGGCGCATGATCGCGCAGGCGGAGCACATGCCCGTCCACCTCGGTGCGATGCCGGACGCCGTCGCGGCGGTGCGTGCGCTCGATCCCCGCCCGGGCGCCCTCTATGTCCTGAACGACCCCTACACGGGCGGCACGCATCTGCCCGACATCACGCTCGTCGCGGCCGTGGACGACCTCGGCCTCGTGTGCTCGCGGGCCCATCACGCCGACGTGGGCGGTATGCAGCCGGCGAGCATGCCGGCGGGCGCGACCGAGCTGATCCAGGAGGGCGTGGTCATCCCGCCGGTCGAGCTGACGGCCGACGTGCGCCGTGTGCTCGTCGCCAACATGCGCAAGCCGGCCGAGCGGCTGGCCGACCTGCGCGCGCAGGAGGCGTGCATGGCGGTCGGCGCCGAGCGGTTGCGGGAGCTGGCCGCGACGCTCGGCCGGCGCCGGCTGGCCGAGGGCATGGACGAGCTCTACCGCTACAGCGAGCGCCGCACCCGGGCCGCCATCGCGGAGCTGCCGGATGGGAGCTTCCGGGCTCGCGACACGATCGAGGGCGACGGCATCCACACGCGCGACATCCCCATCGAGGTCGAGGTGCGAATCGCGGGCGACGAGCTCGTCGCCGACTTCGCCGGCACCGCCCCGCAGCAGGGCGGGAACGTGAACTGCCCGCTCTCGGTCACGCGCTCGGCCGTCTACTACGTCGTGCGCGCGGTCTGCGACCCGGACATCCCGGCATCGGGGGGCGCCTTTGCCCCGGTGACGGTGGTCGCGCCGGAGGGCTGCCTCGTGAACGCCGTCTCGCCGGGCGCGGTCGTCGCGGGGAACACGGAGACGTCGAGCCGGATCGTCGATGTGGTCATGTCGGCGATGGGCGGGGCCGTCGACGTTCCCGCGCACGGCCAGGGGACGATGAACAACGTCACGTTCGGCACCCCCGCGTTCACCTACTACGAGACGCTGGGCGGCGGCCAGGGCGGCTCGCCAGCCGGGCCGGGCCCGAGCGGGGTTCACGTGGCGATGTCGAACACGCTGAATACGCCGATCGAGGCGCTCGAGCGCGAGTACCCGCTGCGGATCGAGCGCTACGCCCGCCGGCCCGCGACCGGCGGCGCCGGCCGGCATCCCGGCGGCGACGGGGTGGTGCGCGTCTATCGCGTGCTCGAGGACTGCCGCCTGGGCATCATGAGCGAGCGCCGCCGTCACGGCCCCAGGGGCGCCGCGGGCGGCGCGGACGGCTCCCCGGGCCGGAACACCCTGAACGGTCGCCGCCTGCCCGCCAAATGCAGCCTCGACCTGCACGCCGGCGACGTCCTCGAGATCCGCACGCCCGGCGGCGGCGGCTGGGGATCGGCCTAGCACCAAGCGGGGTCAGACCCCTTTTGGTGCGGCGCAGTCCACCTCCGACCGACGTCGGCGTGCACCAAAAGGGGTCTGACCCCTGAGGGTGGCGGGGTACCATCCAGCCATGGCGACGACGGTCGCACCGCCCGTCCGCAAGCAGAAGCCGCGCCGATCGGGGCCGGGGTCGGGTTCCGGCAAGCCGTGGATGGTGATCGTCCGAAACGACGACCACAACACGTTCGACGGCGTCGCCTTCGCGCTCGCGCGCACGATCCCGGGCGTGTCGTTCGAGCGCGGCCAGGCGATGGCGAACACGATCCACAACTCCGGCAAGGCCGTCGTGTGGACCGGCGACAAGGAGCGGGCCGAGCTCTACTGGGAGCAGCTGGCCGGCTTCGGCCTGACCATGGCGCCGCTCACCCCCGCGGGCTGACGGGCCGGCGATGGTCGACCCGTGGCGGATCGAGGCCGACCCCGCGTGGGCCGCGGCCATCGTCATCGCGGCCGTCGACTACGCCCTGGTCGTGCGCGCCTACCGCCGCCGCGGCGTCGAGACGCCGACCTGGCGGATCGCGTGCTTCGCCGGCGGCCTGGCCCTGATCGCGATCGCCCTGCTCTCGCCGCTCGAGCACATCGCGCTCAACTCGCTCCTCTCCGTCCACCTGCTCCAGAACGTGATCCTGGCCGACTGGGCGCCGCCGCTGCTCGTGCTCGGCCTCACGCCCGCCATGATCGTCGCCTGTGAGCGCCGTCGCCCGGTCCGGCTGGTCACGTCGCCCGCCTTTGCGCTCGTCTACTGGCTGGCCGCGTGGTACATCCTCCACGTCCCCGCCGTCTACGGATACGCGCTCACGCACCGCTGGGCGCTCGGCATCGAGCACCTCGTGTTCCTCACCGCCGGGATCGTCTTCTGGTGGCCGGTGCTCGCGCCGGGCCGGATGCAGCCGGGCCCGAAGCTGGTCTACCTGTTCGGCGCGTTCATCGCCGCCGCACCGGTCGCGCTTGCCCTCGCCCTGACCCACCCCCAGTACAGCTTCTACGTCCACGCCCCGCGGCTGTGGGGGATCTCGCCGCTCGAGGACCAGCAGCTCGGCGCGATCGCCATGGCGGTCGAGCAGGCCGCCATCCTGTTCGCCGCATGCTCGGTGGTCTTCTTCCGGCTGATGGCGGAGGACGAGGCCGGCGACGCCGGGGTAGGCTTCGAGGCGTGAGAGCCGCCTGCATCCAGTTCCAGGCCAGGGCCGAGAAGGCGCAGAACATCGAGGACATGGCGCCGCTCGTGGCGCACGCTGCCGACCTGGGCGCCGACGTGATCCTCCTGCCGGAGAAGTGGAACGCCTGGCTGGACGGCCCCGGCCTGCGCGAACAGGCCGAGCGGCTCGACGCCGGCCCCACCGTCGAGGCCATGTCGGACTGGGCCCGCGCTCATCGCGTGAACCTGATCGGCGGGAGCATCGCCATCCTCGGCGACGCTGACCGCGTCGGCAACGTCTCGATCGCCTACGACCGCGACGGTACCCGGATCGCCGCCTACACGAAGATCCACCTGTTCGACGTGGACGTCGGCGGGATCAGCTACCGCGAGTCCGACGGCACCGAGCCCGGCTCCCAGCCGGTCGTCGCCGACATCGACGGCGTCCGCGTCGGGCTCACCGTCTGCTACGACCTGCGCTTCCCCGAGCTCTACCGCACGCTCACCCTCGACGGGGGCGCGACCGTGCTGACCGTCCCATCGAACTTCACGCTGCTCACGGGCATGGCGCACTGGGAGCTCCTGCTGCGCGCCCGAGCGGTCGAGAACCAGGCGTTCGTCCTCGCCACCGGCCAGCATGGCTACCCGGGCGGCCTGAACAAGCCGAGCTACGGGCACAGCATGATCATCGACCCCTGGGGGACGGTGCTCGCCCAGGCCCCCGACGGCGACGGCGTGATCGTCGCCGACCTGGACATGGCTGCGCTGGCGGACATCCGCGAGCGCCTGCCTGCGCTGCGCCACCGCCGGCCGGAGGCCTACGCCGGGCGCGCGACGGTTCCCGGGTAGACGGCGGTCAGCCCAGGTACTGCAGCGTCCACGTGACCCCGGCGTCGCCGGTGTGCGCGATGCGGGTGGTCCTGCCGTCCGCCTCGGCTACCCATCCCCGGCGCCGGTCGACGAACATGAGGGCGTAGTCGCCGACGCCGCGCGGCACGGACATGCGGCGGTGCACCCACACCCGCCCGTGGGTCGCCGTCGCGGTCAGGGACGGCCGGCCGCGCCCGCACGCCACGCACAGGCCGAGGAACTTCTCCACGGTCGCGGAGACGACGTCGAACGGGCCCGGGTAATCGTCGATGCGGGGCACCTTGCGCGGGGTGTGGATGAACTGGGCCAGCTCGGGAAGCCAGTGCACGCCGCCGTCGAAGCTGGCATAGACGGCATACGCCTGGTGACTGGTCGCTGCTCCGTCGGTGAAGAGCGCCCAGACCGTGCCGCCGCGTGTGCAGTGCACGACGGCCTCCTCGGCCGTGTGGGCGAGCGTGAATTGCGGCTGCCAGGTGGCGCCGCCGTCGTCGGTGAAGAGCACCTTCCTGCCCTTCCCGATCCAGCCGACCGCCCCGGTCGTGAAGCACACCGAGTGGGCCTGCTCCCCCCGCTGCTTCCACGTGCGGCCGCCGTCGCGGGTGCGAACCACTTCCAGGCCGCCGGCCGTCCTGGCCAGGCCCCAGCCAGTTCGCGGCCCGAGGAAGTCCACCTCGGCGAGCGTGGTGCGCAGCCCGCGGTGGGCCCAGTGGGCGCCGCCGTCCCTCGTCGCCAGCACGCCTCGCCGCGACAGTGCAAAGCCGATCTTCGCCGTGGGGAACTGCACCTCGTGGACGCGGTGGCTCGTGTAGCGCTCGAGCCGCCACGAGTGCCCGCCGTCCGTGGTGGCGACGATGCCGCGGGCGACGCCCACCTGTGCGCGCAGGCGGCCGATGGCTGCGACTGCACCGAGCGGGGAGTCGGCCAGTGCGGGAGCCGTCCCCGCGGCCATCGCCAGCCCGCAGGCGGCGGCCAGCACCGCTGCCGCCCGCCGCGCCCGGGTCAGCCCGGTACGGCCAACGGATCGGGCCGGCGGATCCAACGCAGGTGGTCGAGCCACTCGAAGTCTCCGTATCCCTGGGCGGCGAGGGGGGCGAGAACCTCGAGAGCGTACACCCTCTCGTCGGACGGCGGTCAGAGAAAGAGCGCTTCGCTTCCGATCGGCTCGAAGCCCGCCCGCAGAAACGCCCGCAGCGAGGCGGCGTTGCCGGGGGCGACCTGGGCGAAGAGGACGCCGTCCGGACCGACCAGCCGGCGCGACTCGACGAGCGCTCGCCGGGCGACGCCGCGGCCACGGGCCGCCGGCTCGACCTCGATCGATACCTCGGCCCGGCCGGCCAGGCCGCGGCCGAACGTGACCACTGCGCCGTCGCCCTCGAACACGCGCACCTCGTCGCGGCGGGCGAACGCGCGCACGGCGCGTGGGTGGGCGGCCGCCCCCGTCTCCGCGAGCGCCGGCTCGCCCTCCAGGCCTCCCGCCGCCAGGACGGCGTCGATGCCGTCGTCACGCCGGCCGATCTTGCTGCCGAGCTCGGCCAGGAACGGCGCGCTCAGCGGCGCGATCAGGTCGCCCTCGGGGAGCCGCTCCCGCACCCACTCCTCCGGGAGGTCGACCGCGATCGCGTAGTGGGCGGTGAAGCCGACCACTGCCATCGCCGTGCCGGCCGGAGGGAGCACCTCGACCAGCCCGTCAGGGTCGGGGAACCTCCCGCGGGCCGCGTCGTCGAGCAGCACCGCGAGCGGGTGCGGCGTCACGCTTCCGGCGGCGGCGCGGTGGGGTCGGGCAGGACGCCCTGGCGGATGAACCACCAGCGAACGGCGTCGATGTAGGCCTTCGTCTGCTCGACGTGGGCCATGTGGGCCGCCTTCTCGATCACGATGAGCTCGGAGCCCTCGACCTCGTTGTGGATCTCCTCCGACCGCGCCAGCGTGCACGTGCGGTCGTAGCGGCCGACCATCACCAGCATCGGCCGGCGGATCCAGCGCAGGTGGTCGAGCCACTCGAACCCGCCGTACCCCTGGGCTGCGAAGTGAGCCAGCACCTCGGGCGCGTAGATGGTCTCGTCGGACTGCATGAACCGGCTGTAGGCGTCGCCCATCTCCCAGAAGTGGAAGGGCATCTGCGCGTAGGTGTTCTCGCGCGCCTGCTCGACCGTCGTGAGGTGCGCCTCCTCGTCCCATGAGCGGCGGATCTGCTCGCGCATCGCGGCGGGCTCGAAGCGCTCGATCTCGCGCTCGACGTCGGCCATCAGCGCCTCGCTCGAAGCCGCGCCTGCCGAGATGATGTAGTGGCTGGCGCTGCCGCGCTCGAGCGCGTGCGACAGGGCGATGATCCCGCCGAACGAATGGCCGAGGACGGCGTACTCGGTCAGCTCGAGGGCCGCGGCCAGCCGGTCGATGTCCTGGGCGAAGACCCGCACCGAGAGCGTCGCCGGGTCGACCCGGGGCGACTGGCCCTGGCCGCGCTCGTCGACGTAGATCAGGCGCAGACCCATGTCGCCGAGCGGGTCGAGCCACGGCCGGAACTCATGGTGGTCGAGGCCCGGCCCGCCGTGCAGGAGCATCACCGGATAGCCGGAGCCGTGCTCGGCGATGAAGAGCTCGCCGCCGTCCTCGAGTGAGACCAGCCGGCCTTCGCTACCCATTCATCTTCCGGTAGCCGAGGGCGTGCTCGGCCTGCATCATCTTGTGGATCTGGGTGGTGCCCTCGTAGATGATGGGAGCGCGGGCGTTTCGGAAGTACCGCTCGACCGGGTACTCGGCCGAGTAGCCGTAGGCACCGTGCACCTGGATGGCGAGGTTGGCGGCCTTGAACGCGCTCTCGGTGGCGTGCCACTTGGCGAGGGACGTCTCGCGGGTGTTCCGGACACCGCGGTTCTTGGCGTCGGCGGCCTGCATGACGAGCAGCCGCGACGTCTCGTACCCGAGCACCATGTCGGCGATCATGTCCTGCACGAACTGGTGGCGGCCGATCTCCTTGCCGAACGTCTTGCGCTCGTTCGCGTACTTGACCGACGCCTCCAGGCACGCCCGGATCACGCCGACGGCGCCGGCGGCCACGGTGAAGCGGCCCTGATCGAGCGAGTGCATCGCGACCTTGAACCCCTCGCCCTCCCCGGCCACCAGGTTCTCGGCCGGCACCTGCACGTTGGAGAAGAAGAGCTCGCCGGTCGACCCGGCCCACACGCCCAGCTTGTTGGGGATCTGGCGCGCCTCCACGCCCTCCCACGCACGCTCGACGATGAACGCCGAGATGCCCTTGTGACCGGCCTCGGGATCGGTCTTCGCGAACACCAGCTCGTAGTCCGCCTCGGTCGCATAGGAGATCCAGTTCTTCTGCCCGTTCAAGAGGTAGGTGCCGTCGGACTGGCGGATGGCCGTCGTCAGCATCGCCGACACGTCCGACCCGGCCGCCGGCTCGGTCAGGCCGAAACAGCCGAGCTTCTCGCCCCGCGCCATCGGCTCGAGGTACTTCCGCTTCTGCTCGTCCGACCCGAACCGCAGGAGCGACAGCGAGTTCAGGCCGACGTGCACCGAGATCAGCGTTCGGAACGCCGACTCGCCCCGCTCGATCTCCTCGCAGATGAGCGCCTCGCACACGTAGTCGAGGCCCGCGCCCCCATGCTCGACCGGGATCGGCGCGCCCAACAGGCCGAGCTCGGCCATCCCCTCGATGATCCCCATATCGAGGTGATGGTTGATGTCGTTCTCCTGCGCGACCGGCAGCACGCGCCGGTCGACGAACTCCCGCACGGTCTCCTGGATCGCGCGCTGCTCGTCGGTCAACTGTAGGTCCACACCCGCTCCTCGCCGCCGGATTCTCGGCGAGTGATCCTATCGGGGCACCCCGGGACAGGGAGGCGGTTAGCATCGGGGCGTGGACGAGTCCGCGCTCGACGAGCTCCTCTCCGAGCAGCGCCGCTACTACCGCGCCCGGGCGCCGGAGTACGACGACTGGTGGTTCCGGCGCAACCGCTACGCCCTCGACGCCGAGGCCGAGGAGCGCTGGTTCGAGGACGTGGCGGCGCTCGAGGCAGCGCTCGCCCGGTTCGATCCGGCGGGCGACGTGCTCGAGCTGGCCGCCGGCACGGGCATCTGGACGAGCCGCCTGGTGACGTATGCGCACCGTCTCACCGCCGTCGACGCATCCCCGGAGGCCCTCGACCGAAACCGCGACCGCTCCGGCCCGGGCGTCGAGCACGTCGTCGCCGACATCTTCGCCTGGGAGCCGCCGCGCCCGTTCGACGCCTGCTTCTTCGCGTTCTGGCTCTCCCACGTGCCGCGTGAGCGCGTCGCCGAGTTCTGGGCGCTTGTCTCCCGGGCGCTCCGGCCGGACGGGCGCGTGTTCCTGATCGACAACGCCCGGGCGGGCGATCCCCGCCACACCGTCGGGATGGGCGACGAGGTGGCCCGGCGCAGCCTCGCCGACGGCCGCGAGTTCGACATCGTCAAGCGGTTCTGGTCGCCGGCCGAGCTCGAGCAGGAGCTGGCAGCATTCGGCTTCGAGGTCGCCGCCGCAGAGACGCCGAACCGGCTCTTCCTGTACGCCTCCGGCCGCCGGGTCGTGGACCCGCCACACGGGGTCTGACCCCTATTGTCGGGTGCATCGCCTCGACGCGGGCGATGCACCAAAAGCGGTCTGACCCCGCCGGGTGCGCGGCGGCTAGCTGGCGCGGGGGAGGGCGAAGCCCTCGCCGGGCCGCTTGGCCGCGTACATCGCGGCGTCGGCGGCGCGGAAGAGCGTCTCGGGCATCGTGCCGTCAGCCGGGCAGACGGCGACGCCGAAGCTGGCGCCGAGGCCGGCCATGTTGCCGGTGAAGGCCCCGGACATCGCATCCGAGACCCGCCCGGCCACGCCGGCGGCGTCCTCGGCCGACGTCTCGGGCAGGATCAGCGCGAACTCGTCGCCGCCGATGCGGTAGGCGGCGTCCGCCCGCCGCAGGCCGCTCCGCAGCACCGCGCCGATCTGCTCCAGCGCGGCGTCGCCCGCGGCGTGTCCGTGGGCGTCGTTCAGCGCCTTGAAGCCGTTCAGGTCGCAGAGGACGAGCGACATCGGGCTGCCGTAGCGCGTCGCCCGGGCCGCCTCGAGCTCGAGCCGCTCGCTGAACGCGCGTCGGTTGTAGAGCCGGGTGAGCGGGTCGTGCTCGGCCAGGAACTGCATCTCCTCGTACTGGGCGGCCGTGTCGAGCGCCGTCGTGGCCTGGTTCGCGAAGACGCGCAGCGCCTGCAGCTTGGCGTCGGCCGGGATCATGCGGTCGACCGGGTCGTCCGCCCAGATGACGCCCATGAGCCCGCCGCTGCGGCTCCACAGCGGTACGAGCAGCCAGTGGTTGCGCCAGGCCTGCGGCCCGGTGCCGTTGATCTGCGAGTGGTAGCTGTCGTGCTCGGGGGCGAGCAGCCGCATCGCCTCGTCGTGCTCGAGCAGGTAGCAGCCCTCGATCTCGTGCTCCGGCTGGAGCATCCGCTCGAGATCCGAGCGGCTCATCGGCACCGCCACCGCGTCGTCGGACAGGGCCCAGCCGTGGGCGGCCTGGACGCGGAACAACCCGGTGTCGGCATCGGGCAGGTCGATGCACACGCGCTCGAACTCGAGGGCGGCGTGGATCGCGCCGCACACCGAGCTCATGATCGCGTCGATCGAGAAGGTCTCGGTGAGGCGTGAGGAGACGGCAAGCAGCTGCTCGAGCGCGGCCCGGTGGCGGGCGGCGGCCGATGCCTCCTGAGCGCTCTGCACGGCGATCGCCGCGTGGTCGGCCATCGCCACCAGCACCTCGAGCTCATCGGTGCGCGGCACGAGGCCCGCCTCCGGCTCGTCCACCGAGAGGATCCCGATCAGGTGGCCGTCGGAATGGCGCAGCGGGACGAACAGCGCGTCCTCGGGATGCCAGGCGTCGTCTTCGCCCCGCGGCTCGGTCTCCGGCACGTACGAGCCGGGCGCATAGGTGGCCCAGTTGAACTCGCCGTGTGGGATCAGATAGGCGCCGCCGGCCTCGAAGCGCTCGTCCAGCAGCGGCTCCCACATGGTCGCCGGGCGGGTGTCGCCCATCAGCTGCTCCCGGGCGGCATCGCCACCGTGCACCGTCGTCACGACGAAGTCGTCCCAGGCGGGGCGGTAGAGGTGGATGGCGACGGTCGCGTAGCCGAGCGACGTCGAGATCGCGCGGGCGATGGCGGCGAGAAGGTCGTCGAGCTCGTCCTCGCTGCGGACGAGGCGCGTGACTTCGAGGAAGCCTCGCAGACGGGAGAGCTGCTGCAGGTGGGGTGTCGGCATATGAGAAGCAGGCAGGGACTGGGGGCGCGTCCCGAGGCTCAGTGTGGTGGGCGCGGCGGCGCCCGGCAAGCCTCATTCGGGGGAACCGGAACGCGGCCTACGCGGCCAGGCGGACGCGCTCGCCGGAGCGCTTGGCGGCGTACATGGCCGCGTCGGCGGCGCGCAGGAGCGCCTCGGGGTCGTGCGCGTCGCCGCCGAAGACGGCGACGCCGAAGCTGGCGGTGACCGGGCGGCCCTCGGCCGCGCATACCTGCTCGAGGTGAGCGGCGATGCGGCGCACGGCCGCGTGGGCCGTCTCCCGGTCGAGCTCGGGCAGGATCAGCGCGAACTCGTCGCCGCCGATCCGAAACGCCGCGTCCGCGGCGCGCAGCAGTTGGCCGAGCAGGTCGGCGACGCGGGCCAGGGCGGCATCGCCGGCGAGGTGGCCGTGGACGTCGTTGATGCCCTTGAAGCCGTCGACGTCGAGCACGACGAGCGCGAACGGCGAGCCGTAGCGGCGCGACCGCGAGGCCTCCACCCGCAGGCGGTGGTTGAAGGCGCGCCGGTTGTAGAGCCGGGTGAGCGGGTCGTGCTCGGCCAGGTAGCGCATCTCCTCGAAGCGCGAGGCCGAGTCGAGCGCGGCGGTGGCCTGGTTGGCGAAGACGCGCAGCGCCTGGAGCAGCTCGGTCGAGGGCAGCAGCCGGCTGCGGGGGTCGTCGGCCCAGATCAGGCCGATCACCTCGCCGTCGCGGTCGTACATCGGCACGGCCAGCCAGTGCCTGTCCCACGCGTGCGGGCCGCGACCGTTGAGCTCGGAGCGGCGCATCCGGAGCGCGTTCGGCAGGCGCGCCATCGCCTGCTCGAGCGAGAGCAGGAAGCAGCCCTGGCGCTCGAACGGCGGATCGAGCAGCGGCGCCAGCTCCCACAGCGTCAGCGGCGTGTTCTGGCGCATGTCGTCGAGCGTCCAGCCGGTGGCCGCCCGGGTCGTGAAGACGCCCGTGCCGGGGTCGGGTAGGTCGATACACACCTTGTCGAACCCGAGCGCCTCGGAGATGCCGTCGCAAACGGACTGGAGGATGGCGCCGGCCGAGAGCGTCTCGGTCAGGCTCGACGAGACCTGCAGGAGCTGGCGCAGCGCCGCACGGTGAAACGCCGCGGCAGCTGCCTCCTGGGCGCTCTGCAGCGCCAGGGCGGCGTGGTCGGCGACGGCGACGAGCCCGGCCACGTCGTGCGCCGAGGGCCGCAGGCCGGAGCGCGGCTCGCCCACCGAGATGATCCCGAGCAGGTGGCCGTCCGTGTGGCGCATCGGCACGAAGAGCTCGTCGTCCGGGTGCCAGGCGTCGGGGCTCTGGCTCGGCTCCCAGTCGGGGATGTAGCGGGCGCCGACGTCGTCCTCCCAGTCGAAGGCGCCGTGCGGGATCATGTAGGCGCCCCCGAGGGCGAAGCGGTCGTCCAGCAGCGGCTCCCAGCCCTCCCACGGCAGGGCGTCGCCGAGCAGCGTCCGCCGCGCCTCGTCGCTGCCGTAGACGGCCGTCACCTGGAAGTCGTTCCAGGCCGGCCGGTACGTGTTGATGACGACGGTCGCGAACCCGAGCGACGTTGCGATCGAGTCGGCGATCGCCTCGAGGATCGTGTTCGGGTCGGTCTCGGCGCGCACGAGCCTGGTCACGTCCAGGAGGGCGCGCAGGCGGGCGATGGCTGAAGGATCAGGTGGGGCCACGACGGGGTCTGGCCGGCCGCCGCGGGCCGGGTCCGTCGACCCGGCGCGCACGGGCGTGCCGTCCTCTAGTTTTGTCGGGTGAATGACCGGATCGGTTGAGCGGTTTCGCACGTTTGCGCTGATCGTCGTCCTCCTGGCCGCCGCGTGTACCCCCCGCGCGGGGGAGCCCTCGGTGACCATGCCGGCGACGGCGTCGGCGCTCGCGGTCGCACCCGACTTCTCCGGGACGATCTGGGCGGCGACCGGCAAGCGGGTCTACCGCTCCCACGACGGCGGGCACAGCTGGCGGGTCGTGCCCGGCCGCGGTGGCGCGACCGGCGTCGCGTTCCTCTCGACGCGAGTCGTGACCGTGGGCGCGCGCGGCGTCCAGACGGGCGGCTTCGGCGCGGCCACGCTGCGCGCGCCGCGCCCCGTCGGCGTGCCGCTCGTGGCGGTCGCGACCCCGTACTACCGCACGAGCCGGCTCTACGGGATCGACGCCGAGGGCCGGCTGTGGGTCTCGGTGCGAAACGCCGCGCGGTGGGGGCGGCTGCGGGCGGCCGGGCTGCCGGCGGGGGCCGTGGCGATCGCCGCGATCCGCGACGACGTCCACAAGCCCGACACGATCTACGTCGCCTGCGGGGCGAACGGCCTGTGGCGCTCGCGCGACTTCGGCGCCACGTTCCAGCGGGTCGCCGCCGCCGGCCCGGCGACGGCGGTGGCGGCGACCACCGACGACCAGCGCCTCCTGCTGGTCGCCTCGCCACGGGGGATCGAGCTCTCGCGCAACCGCGGCCACACGTTCACGCGCACCTCGAGCGCGGACGACGTGCGCGCCATCTCGTTCGACCTGCGCAACTGGCGGCTGGCCTATGCGGCGACGTCCGGCGGGCGGCTGCTGCGCTCGGACGACGGCGGCCGCACCTGGGACGCGGGCTCCTAGCCGGCTACTCGGTGTCGCGGACGGCCTGGACGAGCCACTCGGGCACGCGCACGGCCCGCATGCGGGCCCGGTCGACGCAGGCGTGGCGGGTCTCTCCGCGGGTGCAGACGCCCTCGGCATCGCGCAGCTCGTAGCCGAACGTGAAGGTCGCGCCGCGGATGCCGACGCATTCGCACTCGATCGTGAAGGTGGTGTCGAAGGTCAGTGGGCGCAGGTAGGAGATGCGCGCCTCGACGACCACCATGTCCATCCCGCCCGAGTGCACGTCGGCGTAGCTGTGGCCGAGCTCGCGCAGGTACTCGATGCGGCCGACCTCGAACCAGGCCAGATAGGCGCCGTTGTTGGCGACGCCCATGGCATCCGTCTCGGAGAACCGCACCCGCATGGGCACGGACGTGCGATGGCTCACGCCCTACCGGCCCCGCAAGCGTCGGCGGAGGAGCCGGATCCCGTCGTCGGCCGCCTGGCGGGCCGCGGGAAGCGCCGGGTGGTCGGCGATGCGCGGGCGGGCGATTCCCCGCTCGGTCGCCTGGATCGAGATCCAGTCGCCGGCGGCGCTGCCGAGCTCGCGGGCGACCCCGCGGCGGCGCGAGTCGAGCATCCAGATCCCGGTCGCGAGCATGGTCTGGCGGGCGAACGGGCGCTTGCCGAGCGGCAGCTTCGTCAGCGCCACCTCGGCGATCAGGAGCTGGCCCACCTCGGTCTGGGCCATGTCGCCGAGCGCGGACACGGCCGACTTGAACCGGCGGCCGGTGTAGTGGCGGCGGGCGCGCTGGGCGGCGTCGAGCTCCGTCGCGCCGTCCACGAACTCGCCCGCGCCGGACGACGAGTCGGCCGCGGTGACCCAGGCCCGCCACCCGCTCTCGCCCCAGGGCTGCAGGGAGAGCTCGAGCCCACGCTGGGCGAACCAGCGGCGGACGGTCTCGAGCTCGGCGGAGCTGTCGTTCCAGGTCACACCCGAACGATACGCGAGAGGATGCCGCTTCCGGGGGTGGCAGTCCAGCCGATCCGGTTGGTACCGTTTGTAAGGAAACCTGGAAGAGGTAGGGAGGGCCCCCTCTATGGACGACCGCAAAACGATCATCGACCGGGTCTTGGAGGCGCGGGACGCGACGGTCAACCGCGTGCAGCAGGGTGTCCAGACCCCCAGCGTCTCCGCCACCAAGGAGCGCGCGCACGCCGTCCGCCAGCGCGCCCAGACCGCGGCGCTCCAGCAGCTGCATCTGGTGACGCGCGACGACGTCGCCCGTCTGCAGGCCTCGCTCGACCGGATCGAGGCCGCGGTGAACGACCTGGCCAAGCGCATGCCGGAGGAGAAGCCGGCCGCGCGGCCGCGCGCAACCCGCACGACGCGCGCGAAGCCGAAGACTTCGAGCGCCTCGAGCTAGAGCTCGGCCGGTACGCGGAGGCGGATCGCCGCCGGGACGACCTCGAAGGTCGCCGGCGTCACGCCCGGCTGCTCGCCGTCGGCCTCGATCGGCAGCGGCGTCTCCGGCTCGATGACCACCCGGACGGCGCGGCTGAAGTCGCTCTTGGGGTGGTTCACGTGCGTGCCCCGGTAGAGCTTGTGCAGCGTCATCGCCAGGTCGAGCTTGCCGACGTCGCCCCACACGAGCACGTCGAGCATGCCGTCGTCGGGCTCCGCCATCGGCAGGATCTTCATGCCGCCGGCGAAGTAGCGGCAGTTGCCCACGATCACGTTGTTCGAGATCTGGTCGAGCTCGCGCTCGTCGATCTGCACGCGGAACCGGCTGTTGCGATGGCCGAAGAACCCCGCGATCGCCCCCCACGCGAAGGCGATGGTCGCCCCGAGCGGCTTCCCTGACCGGTTCACCCGCTCGGCCACCTCGCCGGTCAGCCCCGCGCTCGAGATGTTGCAGAAGAGGCGTGACTCCTGGCCGCCGCCGTGTGCAGTGTAGGTGACGCGGCCGAGGTCGACCGTGCGGGCCGCCCCCTTGGCCGCGACCTCGAGCGCCGCGTCCGTGCGCTTGGGGATCCGGAACGTGCGGGCGAAGTCGCAGCCGCTGCCGCGCATGACGACGGCGAGCTCGGCGGCCGCCGAGACCGGCTGGCCGTCCTCGTAGAAGCCGTTCACGGTCTCCGACACCGTCCCGTCACCGCCGACCGTCACGATCAGCTCGGCGCCCTCGCGCAGCGCCGCGCGGGTCAGCTCGGCGGCGTGGCCGGGCGCCTCGGTCAGGCGCGCATCGACCTCGAGCCCGTGCTCGCGGGCGCGGCCGGCGATCGCCGGCCAAGCTTTGGCGGTCCGCCCGCTATCGGACGCCGGGTTCACGATCATCACGGCCCGCACGGTCGGATCAGCGCTCGTCCACGGCCGCCCGCAGCGCGAGCCGTGTCATCCGCTCCACCGCGGCCGCGAGCTCCTCGTCCGAGATCCGGGTGAACTCCTCGCCCGAGATGATGTCGGACACGGTCAGAAGGCAAGCGCCCTCGACGCCGCGGATCGCGGCGATCGTGAACAGGACGGCCGCCTCCATCTCGACCGCGAGCACGCCGCGCTCGGCCCAGCGCGTATGCCGGCCGGGATCGGGGTCGTAGAACGTGTCCGAGCTCGCGATCGCGCCGACGTGGGGGCGCAGCTCGAGCCCCTTCGCGGCGTGGATCAGCCCGTGGGTGACGCCGAAGTGCGCGGTCGGCGCGTGCGCCTCGCCGCCGGTGTAGCGCAGCGCGGTCGAGTCGCCGGGGACGGCCGAGAGCGCGACCACGAGGTCGCCGAGGCGCAGGTCGGGCTGCAGGCCGCCGCACGTGCCCACCCGGATCAGGCGGCGGGCGCCGAGCTGGATCAGCTCCTCGATCACGATCGCCGCGCTGGGGCAGCCCATGCCGGTCGACTGCACCGAGACGGGCTTGCCGTCGAACCTGCCCGTGTAGCCGAGCATGCCCCGCTCGCCGTTCACCTGACGGGCGTCGTCCAGGAACTCGCGCGCGATCCGCTCGGCCCGCAGCGGGTCGCCGGGCAGGAGCACGGCGGGCGCGTAGTCGCCCTGGTTCGCGCGGAGGTGGATCGGCACGGCCGCGAGAGCTTACCGTGCTCGACCGGCGGCGACACCGAGGGCGAGGCCGGGGAGGCGATAGCCCTCGCCCTCGCGGAAGGGCTCGATCGCAGTGCGGACGGCGGCGGTGAGATCGGCCTGCTCGGCATCGGACAATGTCGGGAGCAGCCGGGTCAGGCCGCCGTTCACGGCGGCGGCGGAGCGCCAGTACGCGTCGAAGTCGGGATAGCGCCACTCGACCGGAATCTCGTCGAATGCCTGCGGCTCGAGGCCGGCGCCGACGAGGAGCGCCTCGACGACGCCGCGGTCGGAGAGTGCGAACATCCCCGGGCCGTCCGGGCGAGCCGGCGGCAGCGGCGCGCGGCTCTCGAGCACGTCCCAGAGCGTCGTCGCCCAGTCGTTTCGCTCGCGTGCAGCCCAGACCGCGAAGGCGACGCGGCCGCCTGGCCGGAGCACCCGCCGTGTCTCCCGGAAGGCGGCCTCGCGATCGGGCACGAGCATGTAGCCGAACCGGCAGACGACCCGGTCGACGCTCGCGTCGGGCAAGTCGAGCGCCTCGGCGTCGAGGACGCGCAGATCGACGCCGGTCGCTCCGCGCTCGGCTGCCCAACGGCCCGCGGCCTCGACCATGGCCGCGGAGCGGTCGGAGACGATCACGCGGCCGTCCCCGCCGAGCTCGCCGGCGATCCTGATGCCCACGTCGCCCGGGCCGGCCGCGAGCTCGAGCACGCTGACGCCGGGACGCAGCTCGAGATGGTCGACGAGCCAGTCCGTCACCGCGGACACACGCTCCCGCATCCGGTCACGCTCGGACTCCCAGCCCGCGGCTGCCTGCTCCCAGTTGAGCGTGCTGCGCTCGCGGTACTCGGCGTCCGCGGCGGCGCTGGTAGCGTCCTCGGGGTGCATGAGTGGACATTGGCCGTCGCCGGCCGGAGTGTCAAACTGACCGAGTGGGGGCGGGGACCGGCGGTCGTCCTGCTGCACGGGCTGACCGGGTCGCGCGCCTACTTCCTGCCGTACGCGGAGCGGCTGGGGCGCACGCATCGCGTCCTCGCGGTCGACCTGCCCGGGCACGGCGGCTCGGACGTGCTCGAGCCGTTCTCGTTCTCCGAGGCTGCCCGGGTCATGGCCGACGCCGTCGCCGCGGCGGGGGTGGAGCGACCGGTCGTTCTCGGCCACTCGTTCGGGGCGCCGCTCGCCGTTGCATGGGCGGCGGAGCGGCCGGTGGCCGGCGTCGTGGCGTGCTCGCCCGTGGGGATGGTGCCGTTCGAGCTGCGCCGAGCCGGCTACGTGCTGCCCTTCCACCGCGCCCTCGCCCTCACCGAGCGGGCCTGGGGCGCCGCCGCCGTCCGGCTGCCGCCGTCGCGGCGGGTGATCTTCGGCTGGTTCGTCGGCATGGCCGGCCTCGACGGCCTCGAACCGGCGATGGCGCGCCAGATGCTGCGCGACTCGGGCCGGGCGGCGCACGTGGTGCCGGGTGTGCTCGGGCCGCTCGCGAGCCTCGACCTCTCGGCCCTCGCGCAGGAGGTCTGCGCGCCGGCGCTCGTGCTGTGGGGTGACCACGACGCGGGTGGCTGGGCGAGCGGGCCGCCGCTGGCCGCGGCGCTGGGCGCGACGGAAGTGGTGCTGCCCGGCGTCGGCCACATGCCGATGCTCGAGGCCCCGTACGCGTTCACGACGGCCGTCCGCTCGTTCCTCTCGGCTACGGTGCCTGCATGATCCCGGCCGCCCGCTCCGACCTCTGGTCGTGCCGCGATTGCGGGACGACCTACGAGCTCGCGACCCGATCCCTGGAGGTCGGCCTGGTGCGGCTGGCCGTCGACGGCGAGGCCGGCTTCCGGCTTGGCAGCGACGGCATCGAGCCGCACATCGAGCCGCTGCTCGCCCCGTGCGACTGCGGCGGCCCCCTCATGCGGGGTCAGACCCCGAACGGAACTGCAACGGAAGTGTCACGCCCAGCGTTCGGGGTCAGACCCCGATTCGAGGCCGAGGCGTTGCGTCCGCTCGCCGAGCGGGGCTGGGCGACCCTGGAAGCGAGCGACGATCCGCGGCTCCAGCGGCTGGCCAGGCTGTGGCGCTCCCGCGCGCTCGTGCTGCTCGGCCGGGAGGACGAGCTCACCCGCGAGCAGCAGCTCGAGCTGCGCCTCGAGGGCCGCCTGGCCGGACTGCAGGACGACATCGAGCGCGCCCGTGCCGCCGGCGACGACGCCGCCGCCCAGGCCGCGCACGCCCGCTACATCGAGCTCGGGACCACCTTCATGCGCCGCTTCGTCCTCGATGACCGAGCCGGAACCGCTGGCTAGCCGGGTCGCGGCCTACATCGCCGAGCACGCACTGCTCGAGCCGGGCGAGGCCGTGCTCGCCCTCGTCTCCGGCGGCGCCGACTCGGCCTGCGCCTGGGGGCTCACGCGCGAGCTCGGCTACGACGTCGAGGCGCTGCACGTCGAGCACGGCCTGCGGGGGGCGGACGGCCTGGCCGACGCCGCCCACTGCGCCGGCCTCGGCGCCACGGTCGTCGCGGTCGACGTCGCGGACGGCCCCAATCTCGAGGCGCGCGCGCGTGAGGCGCGCTATGCCGCCGCCCGCGAGCACGCCGGCGATCGCCCGATCGTGACCGGCCACACGCTGTCCGACCAGGCCGAGACCGTGCTCTACCGGCTCGTCTCGTCGTCCGGTGCCCGGGCGATTCGGGCGATGCGGCCCTCAGCGGGCGGGATCGTCCGCCCGCTCCTGTGCGCCACCGCGCAGGACACGCGAGCGTGGTGCGCCGAGCACGGGATCGAGCCGCGCGAAGACCGCACCAACGCCGACGAGCGCCTGCGCCGCAACCTGATCCGGCGCGAGGTGATGCCCGCGCTCACGCGCGTCCATCCCGGGGCCGAGCGCAACCTGGCCCGTTCGGCCGAGCTGCTCGGCGAGCTGGACGAGCTCCTGCGCGAGCTGACGGGCGAACATGTCGAGCCGCACATCGCGCTCGCAGACCTGGACGACATGCCGCGCGCGCTGCGCGTGCTCGTCCTGCGCGAGGCGGCGGAGCGGGCCGCCGGCCGGCCGCTGCGGCTGCCGCGCGCGCTCACCGCCAAGCTCGAGGCGATGGCCGAACGCCGCAAGGGTGTCGAGCGGCTCTCGCTCGGCCGGGACATCGAGGCGGTGCGCGACCGCGCCACACTCGCCTTCGTCCCGCCCGGAACTAGGTATCCTCCGCCGGGATGAACGTCGAGCAGACCGGCCTCGAGCACGATCCCCTGATCGCCGAGACGCTGGTCGAGGCCGACGCCGTCCGCGCGCGGGTGGACGAGCTGGGCGAGGAGCTCTCCCGCGACTACGCCGGGCTCGACCCGCTGCTCGTGTGCGTGCTCAAGGGCGCCGTCTTCTTCCTGGCCGACCTCGTGCGCCGGATCACCGTCCCGTGCGAGATCGACTTCATGGCCGTCTCGAGCTACGGCAACAGCACCGACTCCTCCGGCGTCGTGCGGATTCTCAAGGACCTCGAGGCCAACATCGAGGGCCGCCACGTGATCGTCGTCGAGGACATCGTCGACTCCGGCCTCACCCTCTCCTATCTGCTGCGGAACCTGCGCGCGCGGCGGCCGGCGTCGGTCGAGGTGTGCGCCCTCCTGACCAAGCCGGCGCGGCGCAAGGCGGACATCGTCTGCCGCTACGTGGGCTTCGAGATCCCCAACCGGTTCGCCATCGGCTACGGCCTGGATTACGGCGAGCGCTACCGCGGTCTGCCCTTCGTGGCAGCCCTCGATGAATCCAAACTCCCCGACGAGTTCGAGTAACGGGGGAACCCAGGGCTCCGCTGTTGGCCCCTCCTTGTCCTGCAGCCGCGCCTCGGAGCCTCGCGCGCAGTCCGTGACCGAGGGCCGGACCGGAGCGCCTCATCGGGTCAGCCCGGCGTCGCCGACGAATCCAAGTCGGCGGCCGATCCGAATATCCAAGGAAACCGCCCCGGGCTTCAAGGAGTCTCCCGTCCTTGCCGATACCGGGGCATTGGAAACCCCCGTGGTATCGTTGGACCGGTAATCCGACTCCCGGCGACCGCGGGCAGGGCCGTCCGACTCTATCCCCGGGGGAAGTAGGC
>Ga0075435_100000661_pt1 | contig 21221 bp, 20 predicted proteins | sample RhiMethybrSRZTD4_FD_75302 | JGI IMG/M metagenome (GOLD analysis project Ga0075435, IMG submission 75302) | Populus rhizosphere microbial communities from Tennessee, USA - Rhizosphere MetaG P. TD hybrid SRZTD4 | ecosystem: Host-associated > Plants > Roots > Rhizosphere > Soil | place: USA...
ATTGCCTTGACGATGTTCACGTAGCCCGTGCACCGGCAGAGGTTGCCGGAGATGCCCCAGCGGATCTCGGCCTCGCTCGGCTTCGGGTGCTTCTTGAGGAAGGCGTAGCTGGTCATGAGCATGCCTGGCGTGCAGTAGCCGCACTGGAGCCCGTGCTCGGCCACGAAGCCTTCCTGGAGCGGGTGGAGCTTGCCGTTCTGCTCGAGCCCCTCCACCGTCATGATCTCCCGGCCATTGGCCTGCACCGCGAACACCGTGCAGGACTTCACGGGCCGGCCGTCGAGGAGGACGGTGCAGGCGCCGCAGTGGGTCGTGTCGCAGCCGATGTGCGTGCCCGTGAGCCGGAAGACCTCCCGGATCAGGTGCACGAGGAGGAGACGCGGCTCGACGTCCGCCTCGAGCTTCTCGCCGTTGATCGCCACCTTGACCTGCACGCCCCTCACCTCCCCTGGCCCGCGCGCTCCAGAGCCTTCCGGATGGCGCGCCCGGCCAGCACTCGCACGAGATCTCGCTTGTACTCGACAGAACCGCGGAGGTCGGCCGCGGGATCCGCGGCCTCCGCGGCGAGCTGCGCGGCCTGCTTGATCACCGCCTCGTCCGGACGCTTGCCCTTGAGCGCCGCCTCCGCCCGGGTCGCCTTGATGGGCACCGGCCCCACGTTGGTGAGCCCGATCCCCGCCGTCTCGCAGGCGCCGCCCCCCTCGAGGGTGAGCTGCGCTGCCACCGCGGCGGTGGCGAAGTCCCCGACCTTGCGCTCCATCTTCACGTAGGCACCGCCGCTCCGTGGGCGCGGCGTGGGGACCCGCACCTCCACCACGATCTCGTCCGGCTTGAGGGCGGTGGTGAAGGGGCCGGTGAAGAAGGAGCCGATGGGAATGGTCCGCTCCCCGCCCGCGCCCCGCGCCACCACCTCCGCCCCCAGGGCGAGCATGGTCGCCGGGTGATCGTTGGCGGAGTCGCCATGGGCGAGGTTGCCGCCGATGGTGGCGAGGTTGCGCACGATGGGATCCGCGATGACCTTGCAGGTGTCGAGGAGCAGCGGATAGCGGGTGCGGATCAGCTCGGAGTCCTCCAGGTCCGCCTCGCGCGTGAGCCCGCCGATGCGGAGCGTCCCCCCCTCCTCGCGGACGTAGGCCAGCCCCGCGATGCCGTTGATGTCCACCAGGTGACTCGGGCTGGCGAGGCGCAGCTTCATGAGGGGGATCAGGCTCTGGCCCCCTGAGAGGATCTTGGCGTCGGAGCCGAGCTTGACGAGGAGGCCCGTCGCCTCCTCGATCGTGCGGGGAGCGTGGTACTCGAAGGCTCCGGGAATCATGTCTGCCCCCTCCAGGTTGGCTGGCGACGCTGCTCGTTCGACAAGACCGAGGATCGGGCTGAAACGTACTGGAGGGGGAGGAGGGTGTCAAGCGGGCGCGGCCGGATGAAAAAAACCCGCCGGCGCTTGGGAGGCGCCGGCGGGATCACTCGGGGAGGTGAATCTACTAGACGCTCATCGTGAGGAAGAGGCTCGCGTCTTCGCGCTGCACACGGAAGAGCATCGGGGTGCCCTTGCCGTGCTTGGCCACGCTCTCGCGGAGCTCGGCCACGCTCTTCACTGGCTTCCTGTCCACTTCCACGATCACGTCGCCGCGCTGGAACCCGGCGTCGGCGGCGGGGCTGCCGTCCAGCACGTTCTGCACCACCAGGCCCTGGGTCGCGCTCACGCCGAGCTGCTGGGCGAGGGCGGGCGTCAGGGGCTGCACGGCGAGGCCGAGGGCAGGCTTGGCCTTCTCGCCGCCGTTGGTGTCGGCCTGAGCGGCCTCCTTGGCGTCGAGGGCCTCCACCTTGGCGGCGAGGGTCACCGGCTTGCCGTCGCGCACCACCGTCAGCTTCACGTCACGACCCACGGGGGTCGCGGCCACCGCACGGGGCAGATCGCTCGCGCGCTCCACCTTGCGGCCGTCGTACTCCGTGATGATGTCACCCGTCTTGATGCCGGCGCGCTCCGCGGGCGAGCCCTCGGAGACCGAGGAGACCAGCACGCCCGTGGTGTCGGCGCGGCCGAAGCTCTTGGCGAGCTCGGGCGTCACGGCCTGGATGCCCACGCCCAGCCAGCCCCGCGTCACCTTGCCGGACTCCGCGAGCTGGGTCACGACGTTCTTGGCCAGGCTCATGGGGATGGCGAAGCCGATGCCCACCGAACCACCGCTCTGCGAGAAGATCGCGGTGTTGATGCCGATGGCCTGGCCGCGCGCGTTGATGAGGGGACCGCCGCTGTTGCCGGGGTTGATCGACGCATCGGTCTGGATGAAGTCGTCGTACGGACCGGCGCCGATGGCGCGGCCGGTGGCGCTCACGATGCCCGTGGTCACCGTCTGCTCAAGGCCGAAGGGGTTGCCGATGGCCATGACGGGCTCGCCGACCTGCATGGTGGACGAATCACCGAGCGGGATCACGGCCAGGTTGGTCGCCTCCACCTTCAGGAGCGCGATGTCGGTCTTGGAATCGCGGCCGACCACCTTGCCGGAAAGCTCACGCCCATCCGAGAGCTTCACGGTGATCTGGGTCGCCCCGTCAACCACGTGATTGTTGGTCACGATGTAGCCGTTCGAGTTGATGATGAAGCCCGAGCCCATGGCGCGCGTGTGCCGCTGCGGCTTGCTGCCGAAGTAGTCCTTGAAGTACCGGTCGAAGGGCGAGCCCTCGCCGAACGGGTTGGGCATCTCGGCGGGCCCCGACTCCGTCCGCTTGGCGCTGACGTTGACCACGGCCGGCTTGAGCTCCCGGCCGATCTTGACCCAGTCGGGCGCCTGCACGGTGGCCGCCGGAGTGTTCGCCGGCTGCTCCGTCCACAGCGGCGGCGTCGTGCCCTTGGTCAGGCCGAAGCCGGTGGTGACGCCGCCTACGGCCAGCGCGGCGACCAGGGCCAGCGCGGGCCAGCCCCACTTCGCGTGTTTCCGAAACCAGTCTTTCATCTGTCTCTCCCCCCGTGTGTGAAGTGAGCTGCTCCTGCCGCAAGCAAACGTAGCAAGGGGGTATGAGAGGGGGATGAAGCCCGGATGAGAAGGTTCTTAGACGAGGGGAAGGCGGATGGTGAAGCGGGAACCGGCCCCGGGAGCGCTCTCGACCTCCACCGTCCCCCCGTGGGCGATGACGATGGCCTTGACGAGGGCGAGCCCAAGCCCCGCCCCCCCGGCGTCCCGGCTCCGCGCGGCGTCCAGGCGCACGAAGGGGTCGAAGATGCGGGTGGTCTCCGCGGGGTCGATGCCGATACCCGTGTCCTGCACGACGATGTGGGCCTGGCCGTTGCGGGCGAGCAGCGAGAGGCCGACCTTGCCGCCCGACGGTGTGTACTTCACGGCGTTGTCCACCAGGTTCTGGACGGCCCGGCGGAGGCTCCCCGCCTCGCCGACGACCGTCACTGGCTCGATCTCCTCGGCGCGCACGTGGACACCCGTGCCCTGGGCACGCCGGGTCCCGACTTCCAGGGCCTCGAGCACCAGGGGCTCGAGATCGACGCGTTCACGTGGAATGCCCAGGGGCGCGGAGGAGCGCGAGAAGAGCAGGAGATCCTCGGCGAGGCGGGTCAGGTGCTTCACCTCCTCGAGGGCGGAGTGGAGCACCCGGCGATATTCCTCGGAGGTGCGCTCGGCGCGGAGCGCGACCTCGATCTCGCCTTGCAGCGCGGTGAGTGGCGTGCGCAGCTCGTGCGCCGCGTCCGCGGAGAAGCGCCGCGCCTGGGCGAAGGCGGCCTCGAGGCCGGCGAGCATGGCGTTGAGGGTATCCGCGAGATGATCGATCTCGTCCTCGGCGCCGCGGCGGCCGAGGCGACGGCCGAGGTCCTCCGCGGTGATCTGGCGTGCCGTGCGGGACATGTCGCGCACGGGATTGAGGGCGCGGCGGGTAACCACGAAGCCGCCTGCCGCCGCGAGGGCCACCGCCACCGGCACCAGGGTGAGGAGCGTGGTGAGATAGCCGGAGAGCGCGTCGTAGAGCTGGGCGAGCGGCGCCGAGACCTGGATGATCTCCACCCGCCGCCCTTCCCGCAGCACGGGCACGGTGAGGAGCCGGATGGGACCGCCGCGCGGATCGTCGAGCGTCTCGAAGGTGCGGCGCCCCTGGCTTGCGTTGAGCCTCGCCTCGGGGGAGAGGGGAAGCGTCACCGCGGGCGGGCCGGAGCGGAAGCGCGAATGACCCTCGGGATCCAGGAACTGGTAGTAGCGATCGGAGAAGCCGGGACCGAGCAGCTCGCGGATGGCGCGATCCACCTCGGAGCCGCCCGCCCCGCGCTCGTCCGTCTCCCGGACGATCTGGGCCACGGAGGCGAGGGAGGCGTCGACCTGCTGGAGCAGGCTCCAGCGCAAGAAGGAATACGAGAGCACGCTCACCACGGCGAGGATGGCCAGGAGCACTCCCGCGTACCAGAGGGTGAGCCGGGCCCGGATGGAGAGCGGTCTCACGCCTCGTCCTTCAGCACGTAGCCCACGCCCCGCACGGTGTGGAGGAGCTTCTTCTCGCCGGACGCCTCGATGCGGCGGCGGAGATAGCCGACGTAGACGTCGACCACGTTGCTCTCGGAGTCGAAGTCGAGCCCCCACACGTGCTGGGCGAGCATGGGCCGGCTCAGGATGCGGCCGGGGCTCCGCATGAAGTACTCGAGCAGGGTGTACTCGCGGGCGGTGAGTTCGACGCGCCGGCTCCCGCGCCGCACCTCGCGCGTGGCGGGATCGAGGGTGAGATCGGCCATGCGCAGCACGGGGCTGGGGCCGGCGGCGGCGGCGCGGCGCAGGAGGGCGCGCACGCGAGCGAGGAATTCCTCGAAGGCGAAGGGCTTGGTCAGGTAGTCGTCGGCGCCCAGGTCGAGACCGGTGACGCGATCGCCCACCGCGTCGCGGGCGGTGAGCATGAGCACGGGCGCCGTGAGGCCGTCCTCGCGCAGGGTCTTGAGCACGCTGAACCCGTCGCGCTTGGGCAGCATCACGTCGAGCACCACGAGATCCCACGGTGAGCCGTCGGCCACGCGCTCGATGGCCTCCGCCCCGTCGCCCGCCACCTCCACCGCGTGGCCTTCCTCCTCGAGCCCCTTGCGGATGAAGCTCGCGACCTTTCGATCGTCCTCGACCACGAGGATGCGCATACGCTCAGTTGTCCATCACCCCCTCCGCCCTGTCAATGCCGCCCGTGCTATCCTCGGCGCCGTCGTGCTCGATCTCAGCCATCTCTTCCAGCACTTCGGCTACGCGGCCATCCTCGTGGTCGTGCTCGTCGGCAATGCCGGCTTCCCCGCGCCCGAGGAGTCGGTGCTGGTGCTGGGCGGTTACCTGGCGTGGCAGCATCGCCTCGACCTGCTCCTCGTCATCCTCGTGGGAGTGGTGAGCGCGAGCATCGGCGACAACATCGGCTTCTGGCTCGGGCGGCGTTACGGCCAGCGCATCATGGCGCGGCTGCCCTTGCCTCCCGGGCGCCTGGACCAGGCCCAACGCATGATGATCCGCTACGGCGCCCGCGCCGTCTTCTTCTCGCGATTCGTGGCGGGGCTACGCACGGTGGCGGGTCCGCTGGCCGGGGCGGGCGGGCTCCCGCCTCTCAGGTTCTTCGTGGCCAATCTGCTGGGAGCCATCTGCTACGTGCCGTGGCCCGTTCTCGCGGGCTTCGGGATCGGCTACGGCCTCGAGGGATACATCGAGAAGCTCCGCGCGAAGCTCGGCCTCAAGGAGGATCTCGCGCTCTTCGCCGCCGTACTCGCGGTGGCGGGCGCCTGCATCGTGATCAGGGCGTGGTTTCGCGATCGGCGAGGCGCGCGGCCAGCCGAGTCGTGAACGCGGCGGGCTCCTCGGGCGAGAGGGCGACCAGCCCCCGCGAGGTGGTGAGCCACACGAGGTGGGACGTGCGGGTAATGAAGACATAGTGCCGACCCGTGCGCGGGTTCCAGCGGAGCCCGTGCGCGCCGAAGAGCGAGTTGAGACCCACCGACCCGAGCCCGCCCACCGCGCGCGGGCGATCGTCGATCTCCCGGATGGCCGCGTAGGCGATGCCGCGCCGGAGCCATCGCCGCTCCAGGATGAGACGGTCCTCCTCCAAGGTGTAGCCGGACGGCGCGAGGCCCTGCGCGAACCACAGCGCGCCCAGAAAGGGCAGGGGCAGGATCAGGAAGAGGAGGTCACCGCTGGTCGCCACGAGCACCACGCTCAGGACGAAGGGCACGCCGAAGCCGCCCACGATTCCCACGAGCCCGGCGATCCACCGCTGCCGGGTGCCCAACGAGGCGGCGAAGGTCTCGTCGTCGCTCACGCGCCGGTCGCGCCCGCGACGGGGCGGCCTATAATTGGGGCGTGATCGCGCTGCTCGCCGGCCTCGCCCTCCTGCTCGCCGCCCCTGCCGCGATCGCCCAGCCCGTCGACTCCTACCTCACCGAGATGGTGACCGTCCCCAGCGGAGGGCTCAAGCTCCGCGCCGTCCTCGGGCGGCCGCAGGGCGATGGCCCCTTCCCTGCGTACATCCAGAACCACGGCTCCATGACCGTCGAGGAGGCGAACCGGAATCCGTGGAGCCGCATCACTCGCGACTCGCTCTCCGACACCCTCGCCCGCAACGGCTACGTGGTCCTCGTCCTCGCCCGCCGCGGCTACAAGGGATCGGAGGGCGTAGCCATGACCTACTCGCAGAATCAGACCTCGGGCGGGCGCAGCGGCCGGCGCGCGTCCGACGTGATGCGAGGGGCCGAGGAGGAAACGGGCGACGTGATCGCCGCCCTCGACTATCTGAGCACCCTGCCCTACGTGGACAAGGAGCGCATCGGAGTGGGCGGCGTCTCCCTGGGCGGGCTGGTGAGCATCATGGCCGCCGCGCGCGACCCGCGCTTCAAGGCGCTCATCTCCATGGCCGGCGGCTACCGGCAGCTCGGTCCCGCCAGCGTCGACGAGGCGTGGGCCCCTCTCCAAGGCGTGTGGGAGAACGCGGCGCGGCGCCTCCACATCCCCGTGCTCATCCTGTGGTCCAAGAACGACATGGTGCTGGACCGCGACGTGGGGCGGGAGCTCGAGAAGGATCTGCGCCTCGCGGGCAAGCGCGTGGAGATGACGGTGTACCCCGAGTTCGAGCAGAACGGGCACTTTCTCTTCTCGCGCCCGGAAGGCTACCCGCTCTTCGTCCCCGACGCCATGCGCTTCCTCGACCGCAACCTCAAGCGCTGACCCGGGCGGGCGCCCGCGCGGCGCTCAGCGCGTGCAGATCTCGAGGGCGTCGAAGAAGAAGGGGATCTCGAAGGCGGCGGACTGCGGCGAGTCCGAGCCGTGCACGGCATTGGCTTCGATGGAGGACGCGAAGTCCTTGCGGATCGTCCCCGCAGCGGCCTTGGTGGGGTCGGTGGCGCCCATGAGGTCGCGCAGGCGCGCGATGGCGTTGTCCCCTTCCAGCACCATGGGCATGCACGGCCCCTGGGTCATGAAAGCGCACAGGCTCCCGTAGAACGGGCGTTCCTTGTGCACGATGTAGAACCCGGCGGCCTGGGTGGGGCTCAGGTGCACGAGCTTGGCCGCGAGCACCTTGAGGCCGGCCTGCTCGAAGCGGGCGATGATCTGGCCGGTGGCGTTCTTGGCCACGGCGTCGGGCTTGATGATAGTCAGGGTTCTCTCGATGGCCATCGACCTGGGGTGTCCTTTCCCTGGTTTGGCTAGCGCTTGCCGACGACCCGGGCCACGGTGGCGCCCATGTCGGCAGGGCTCTTCACGGTGGTGATGCCGGCGGCCTCCATGGCCTTCATCTTCTCGGCGGCAGTCCCCTTGCCTCCCGCGATGATGGCTCCCGCGTGGCCCATGCGCCGTCCGGGAGGCGCGGTCTGGCCGCAGATGAACCCGATCACCGGCTTGGTCACGTGCGCCTTGATGAAGGCGGCCGCCTCTTCCTCGGCGGTGCCGCCGATCTCCCCGATCATCATGATCGCTTCCGTCTGGGCGTCGTCCTGGAAGAGGCGGAGGACGTCGATGAAGCTCGTGCCGTGGACGGGGTCACCGCCGATGCCCACGCAGGAAGACTGACCGAGCCCGCGCTGGGTCAGCTGATGCACCACCTCGTAGGTCAGGGTGCCGCTCCGCGAGACGACGCCGATGGGCCCTTCCTTGTGGATGTGGCCGGGCATGATGCCGATCTTCGCCTTGCCGGGAGAGATGAGGCCGGGGCAGTTCGGCCCGATGAGCCGGCTCGAGTGGCGGCCGAGGAAAGCCTTGACGCGGACCATGTCCGAGACGGGCACACCTTCCGTGATGCAGACCACGAGCGGCATGCCGGCGTCGGCGGCTTCCATGATGGCGTCGGCAGCGGCGGGCGGCGGGACGAAGATGAGGGCGCAGTCCGCGCCGGAGGCCTTCACGGCGTCTTCCACGGTGTTCCACACGGGAAAGCCCTCGTGGGTCGTCCCGCCCTTGCCCGGGGTGACTCCGCCCACCACCTGCGTGCCGTACTCCTTGCAGCGGAGCGCGTGGAAAGTACCTTCCTTGCCGGTGATCCCCTGCACGAGGACCTTCGTCCGCTTGTCGACGAGGATGCTCATGCTAGCGCGCCTTCGCGAGCTCGACGGCCTTGCGGGCACCCGAGCCCATGTCGTCGGCCATGACGAGGGAGAGGCCCGAGTCCGCCAGCATCTTCTTCCCTTGCTCGACATTGGTCCCCTCCGCGCGGAGGACCACGGGCAGATCGAGCCCGAGCTTCTTCACGGCGGCGATGATGCCCTCGGCGAGACGGTCCACGCGGAGGATGCCCCCGAACACGTTGATGAAGACGGCCTTGACGGACGGATCGGAGGAGAGAATGCGGAAGGCGTTCTCGATTTGCTCCGGCGAGGCGCCGCCTCCCACGTCGAGGAAGTTGGCCGGCTCGCCCCCCGCCAGCTTGATGATGTCCATGGTCGCCATGGCCAGTCCCGCTCCGTTGACCATGCAACCCACGCTGCCGTCGAGCTTGATGTAGTTGAGGCCGTACTTGGAGGCCTCCACGTCGAGCGGGGTCTCCTCGTTGATGTCGCGAAGAGCCACGATCTCCTTGTGGCGGTAGAGCGCGTTGTCGTCGAAGTTGAGCTTGGCGTCGAGGGCCATCACGCGGCCGTCGCGCGTCACCACGAGCGGATTGATCTCGACCAGCGAGCAGTCCTTCTCCAGATAGACGCGGAGGAGATTCAGGATCAGTCCCACCCCCGCCTTGAACTGGTCGCCGCTCAGGCCGAGTCCGAAGGCGAGATGACGCGCCTGGAAGGCCTGGAGCCCCAGCGCCGGATCCGCCCACTCCCGGACGATCTTCTCCGGGTGCGCCGCCGCCACTTCCTCGATCTCCATGCCGCCCGCCCGGGAGGCCATGACCACGTGCACGCCGCGGCCGCGATCGAGCGTCATGGAGAGGTAGAGCTCCGCGGCGATGGGTGAGGCTTCCTCCACCAGCACCTTCAGGACCTTGATCCCTTCGGGCGGCGTCTGGGGCGTCTTGAGCATCATGCCGAGGATCTGCCGGGCGGCGGCCTCCGCCCCCGCCGCGTCGTCGGCGAGCTTCACCCCGCCCGCCTTGCCGCGGCCGCCCGCGTGCACCTGTGCCTTGACCACGACCTTGCCCCCGAGCTTTGCCGCGATGGCCTTCGCCTGAGCGGGGGTGTCCGCCACCTCTCCCTGGGGGACGGCGACGCCGTACTCCCTCAGGATGGCCTTGCCCTGGTACTCGTGGATCTTCACTGGATCAGGATTTGCCGGTGATCTTCCGGGCGAGCCAGACGATCGGGTCGTACTTCTCCGTCACCACCCGTTCCTTGAGGGGAATGATGGCGTTATCGGTGATGTGGATGTGCTCGGGGCACACCTCGGTGCAGCACTTCGTAATGTTGCAGTAGCCGAGCCCCGCCTTGGTCTGGGCCAGCTCCAGGCGGTCGTTGGTGTCGAGCGGGTGCATCTCGAGCTCGGCGATGCGCATGAGGAAACGGGGCCCCGCGAAGCCGCGCTTGTTCTCCGGATGATCGCGGATGACATGGCACACGTTCTGACAGAGGAAGCACTCGATGCACTTGCGGAACTCCTGGCTCCGCTCCACGTCTTCCTGCTGCATCCGTCGCGTCCCGTCCGCCTCCTTGGGCCGCGGCTTGAAGGCCGGCATCTCCTTGGCCCGCTCATAGTTGAAGGAGACGTCGGTAGCGAGGTCGCGATAGAGCGGGAAGGTCTTGATGGGCGACACCGTCACCGTCTCGCCCGGTTCGAAGGTGTCCATGCGGGTCATGCACATGAGCCGCGGCTTGCCGTTGATCTCCGCGCTGCACGAGCCGCACTTGCCCGCCTTGCAGTTCCAGCGGCAGGCAAGATCGCCGGCCTGCGTCGCCTGGATGGTATGGATCACGTCGAGGACGACCATGCCCTCCTGCACGGGCACGCGGTAGTCCTTGAAGGCCCCGCCCTTGGCGTCACCGCGCCACACCCGCATGGTCACTTCGGGGCTGCTCGCCATCACTTGCGCTCCTGGAGAAGGGCTTTGAGCTCGGGCGGAGGCTCGGGCAGCGGCTCCTGGTTTACGGTGAACTGCCCGCCCTGCCGCCGGATCACCACGTTGATCTTGCCGAAGCGGTCGTCGGCGAACGGATAGTCGTCGCGGGTGTGGCCGCCGCGGCTCTCCTTGCGCTCGAGCGCGCCCAGGGTCACCGCCTCCGACACGGAGAGCATCGAGTGCAGGTCGAGGGCGAGGTGCCAGGCGGGGTTGAACTCCCGGCCTCCCTGCACCGTCACCCGCGTGAGGCGCTGCTTGAGGATGGCGATCTCCTCCAGCGCCTTCTTGAGCTCGCCCTCCGTCCGGATGATGCCGACCAGCGACTGCATGCACTCCTGGAGGTCGGAGTGGATGGCGTAGGGATTCTCTCCGCCCGTGCGTCCGAAGGGCGAGAGCAGCTCGGCGATGGCGGCCTCGGCCTGGCCACGATCGGCGGTGACCGAGCCCGTGAGACCCTTCACGTACTCCGCGGCGTAGAGCCCCGCGCGCCGGCCGAACACGATGAGGTCGGAGAGCGAGTTGCCCCCCAGCCGGTTGGAGCCGTGCATGCCACCCGCCACCTCGCCCGCCGCGAAGAGTCCGGGCACGCGGGTGGCCGTGGTGTCGGCGTTCACCCGCACGCCGCCCATGATGTAGTGCATGGTAGGGCCGACTTCCATCATCTCCTTGGTGATGTCGACGCCTGCCAGCTCCTTGAACTGGTGGTACATGGAGGGGAGGCGCTTGCGGATGTAGTCCGCGCTCCGCCGCGTGCAGATGTCGAGGAAGACGCCTCCATGGACGGTACCCCGCCCCGCCTTGACCTCGGAGTTGATGGCGCGGGCCACCTCGTCGCGCGGAAGGAGATCGGGCGTGCGGCGGTTGTTTTTCTTGTCGGCGTACCAGGCGTCGGCTTCCTTCTCGTTGTCCGCCGTCTCGCTCTTGAAGTAGTCGGTGATGTAGTTGAACATGAAGCGCACGCCCTCGGAGTTCTTGAGGGTGCCCCCGTCGCCGCGCACGCTCTCCGTGACGAGGATGCCGCGCACGCTCATGGGCCACACCATGCCCGTGGGGTGGAACTGGATGCACTCCATGTCGATGAGCTCGGCCCCCGCGTCGAGGGCGAGAGTGATGCCGTCTCCCGTGGACTCCCAGGAGTTGGAGGTGAACTTCCAGCACTTCCCCACCCCGCCCGTGCCCAGCACGATGGCCTTGGCCTTGAAGACGGCGAGGCGCCCGCTCGCCCGCCAGTAGCCCACCGCCCCCGACACCCGCTCGCCGTCCTTGAGGAGGCGCTGGATGTTGCACTCCATGTGCACGTCGATGCCGAGGTGGACCACGTGCTGCTGCAGCGTGCGGATGAGCTCGAGGCCGGTGCGGTCGCCCACGTGGGCGAGGCGCGCATAGCGGTGGCCGCCGAAGTCGCGCTGGCTGATCAGCCCTTCCTTGGTCCGGTCGAAGAGGGCGCCCCACTCTTCCAGCTCGAGGACGCGATCGGGAGATTCCTTGGCGTGCAGCTCGGCCATGCGCCAGTTGTTCAGCATCTTGCCGCCGCGCATGGTGTCGCGAAAGTGGACCTGCCAGTTGTCCTCCTTCCACACGTTGCCCATGGCGGCCGCGATACCCCCCTCCGCCATGACGGTGTGGGCCTTGCCGAGGAGCGATTTGCAGATCAGGCCCGTCTTGAGCCCCGCCGCCCGCGCCTCGATGGCCGCGCGCAGCCCGGCCCCGCCCGCTCCGATCACCAGCACGTCGTATTCGTAGCTGTCGTAGGTGTTGTCGGTGGCCACTAGAAGATCCTCACGTCCCTGATGACGCCCATGGACACCAGCCGGATGTAGAGATCGGTCAAGCCCACGCTGAAGAGGGACAGCCAGGCGAAGAGCGGATGCCGCTCGTTGAGCCGGGTGATGAAGCGCCAGAGCGCGTAGCGCGTGGGCGCCTTCGAGAACACGTTGACGGAGCCGCCGCACAGGTGCCGGCAGGAGTGGCACGAGAAGGTGTAGCCGGCGAGGAAAAGCACGTTGATCCACATCACGATCGTGCCCACGCCCAAGCCGAAGCCGTCCGGGAAGCGAAAGGCGAGGAGGGCGTCCCACGTGAGGAGGCAGATGAAGATGACCGCGACGTACCACGCGTAGCGGTGGAGGTTCTGCATGAGGAGGGGGAACCGCGTCTCGCCCGTGTAGGTGCGGTGGCCGTCGCGTACCGCGCAGGCGGGCGGCGAGAACCAGAAGGACCGGTAGTAGGCCTTGCGGTAGTAGTAGCAGGTGAGGCGGAAGAGGCCAGGCCCCCACAGGATGAGGAAGGCCGGCGACACCACGCCCAGGATGGGCACACGGGCGTCGGGCAGCCCGACGCCGAACGTCTTGTGATGGCAGGACAGGGCCACGCACGGCGAGTAGAACGGCGAGAGATAGGGCTGGACGTAGTAGTGCGCGTTCTGGAGCGCCGCCCACGTGGAGTAGATGATGAAGCCGCCCAGCACGAGCACCACGCTGGCGGGCAGCAGCCACCAGGTGTCGGTGCGGAGGGTGGCGCCGGCGATCACCTCCCCCCGCTCGTTGCCGAAGAGCCGTCTGGGCATGCGGTCAGTTCCTCGTGTGCCGGGTCGTCAGTGAGAGCCGCCCGCCTGGCGGAAGAAGGCCTCCGACCGCCGGGCCATCTCCCGGGGCGAGACGTCTTCCTTGTGCGTGGCCAGCGTCCACTTCTGACCGTAGGGATCCGTGACGCCCCCGATCCGGTCGCCCCAGAACATGTCGCTCACCGGCATCACGGGCTTGGCCCCCGCCGCCAGCGCCCGCTCCACTGCCGCGTCCACGTTGGGCACGTAGATGTAGAAGTTGACCGGGGAGCCGCCCAGGGTCTGCGCGGACTGGGCGCCCATGGCGGGATCTTCCTCGCCCAGCATGAAGGCGGAGTCGCCGATGACGAGCTCGGCGTGGCCGAGGGCGCCGTCGGGCTTCATGAGCCGCATCCGCTCCTTGGCGCCGAAGGCCTGCTTGTAGAAGGCCATGGCCTCGAGAGCGCCACGGACGCAGAAGCCGGGCGTGAGCGTGTGGTAGCCCGTTGGGATGGCCTTGACGCGGGCGGCCTTCCGGGGCGCCCGCGCCGGACGAGACGTCTTTCTCCGCGGCTTGCTCTTCGCCATGGCTTGGCCCTCCTTACAGCTTCAGCTTGTCCACGAGCTCGCGGACGGCGGCCGCCGACTTGTCGAAGGCCGCCTGCTCCTCACGGCTCAGCTTGATCTCGATGATCTGCTCGACGCCCGCGCGTCCCAGCTTCACGGGCACGCCCACGTAGAGGCCTTTGGTTCCGTACTGTCCGTCGAGGTACGCGGCGCAGGGGAGGATCTTCTTCTTGTCCTTCAGGATGGCCTCGACCATCTCCACCGCGGCCGCCGCCGGCGCGTAGTACGCGCTGCCGCTCTTGAGGAGGCTCACGATCTCGGCGCCCCCGTTGGCGGTGCGGGTGACCAGGGCCTGGATCTTGTCGGCGGGCAGGAGATCGGTGATGGGGATGCCCGCCACTGTGGAGTAGCGCGGGAGCGGTACCATGGTGTCGCCGTGGCCGCCCAGCACGAAGGCCGTCACGTTCTCCACGGAGACCTTGAGCTCCTGAGCGATGAAGGTGCGGAAGCGCGCGGAGTCGAGCACGCCCGCCATGCCGACGACCCGCTGGGGCGGGAAGCCCGACTTCTTCCACGCGAGCTGGACCATGGCGTCCAGCGGATTGGTGACGAGGACGAGGATGGCGTTCTTCGAGCGCGCCACCACCTGCTCGACCACTCCGCTCACGATCTCCGCGTTCTTGAACAGGAGGTCGTCGCGGGTCATGCCCGGCTTGCGGGCGAGCCCCGCCGTGATGACCACGATGTCGGAGTTGGCCGTCTCGTCGTAGCCGTTGGAGCCGGCGAGGGTCGCGTCGTAGCCGTGCACGGGCCCGGCCTGGGCGAGGTCGAGGGCTTTGCCCTGAGGAATGCCTTCGATGACGTCGACCAGCACCACGTCGCCGAGCTCGCGCTCCACGGCGTACTGGGCGACGGAGGCGCCGACGTTGCCGGCGCCGACCACGGTGATCTTGGGGCGAGCCATGGCCGTGTCCTCTCCGCTCAGAGCGACTTCATGCTATCGATGATGGCCGTCCCGAACTCCGAGCACTTCACTTCCTTGGCGCCCTCCATGAGGCGGGCGAAGTCGTAGGTGACGATCTTCTTGGCGAGCGTCTTCTCGATGCCGGCGTTGATGCGATCGGCCGCCTCCGTCCACCCCATGTGCCGGAGCATCATCTCGCCGGAGAGGATGACCGAGCCCGGGTTCACCTTGTCCTGGCCCGCGTACTTCGGCGCAGTGCCGTGGGTCGCCTCGAAGAGGGCGTGGCCGCTCTCGTAGTTGATGTTGGCGCCGGGGGCGATACCGATGCCGCCCACCTGCGCGGCGAGGGCGTCGGAGAGGAGATCGCCCGTGAGGTTGCAGCAAGGGATGACGTCGAACTCGTCGGGACGGGTGAGGATCTGCTGCAGGAAGGCGTCGGTGATGGCGTCCTTCACGAGGATCTTGCCCGCGGGCGGCTTGCCGCCGCAGTCGTCCCAGCCCACGAGCTTGTCGGAGAACTCCTTCTTGGCCAGGGCGTACCCCCACTTCATGAACATGCCTTCCGTGTACTTCTGGATGTTGCCCTTGTGGACGAGGGTGACGTTGCGACGGCCGTTCTCCACCGCGTAGCGCATGGCGGCGCGGATGAGCCGCTCCGAGCCTTCCTTGGACACGGGCTTGATCCCGATGGACGAGGACTGCGGGAAGCGGATCTTGTTGACCTTCATGTCCTTCTGAAGGAACTCCACGACCTTCTTGGCCTCGGGCGTCCCCTGCTCCCACTCGATGCCCGCGTAGATGTCCTCGGTGTTCTCCCGGAAGATGACCATGTCGATCTTCTCGGGATGCTTCACGGGCGAGGGCACGCCCTTGAAGTACTTCACGGGGCGGAGGCACACGTAGAGATCCAGCACCTGGCGGAGCGTCACGTTCAGCGAGCGGAAGCCCTCGCCCACCGGCGTGGTGAGGGGGCCCTTGATGGCGATCAAGTACTCGCGGATCACGTCGAGGGTCTCGTCGGGCAGGAGGTTGGGCGGGCACTCGCTGCCGTACACCGCCTGCGCCTTCTCGCCCGCGTACACTTCGGCCCAGGCGATCTTCCGCTTGCCGCGATAGGACTGCTCGACGGCGGCGTCGAGCACGCGCACGGAGGCCGCCCAGATGTCGGGGCCGGTGCCGTCGCCCTCGATGAAGGCGATGATGGGATGATCCGGCACCTGCAGCTTGCCGTGGCTGATGGTGACCTTCTCGCCGGCAGGGATCTTCACGCGTGACGCCATGTTCGAGTCTCCTTCGATGGGTTATGTCAGGGCGTTCAGGGCGGAGCCCGCCTTGAACCACCCGATCTGCTCGTCGGTGAGCGTGTGCAGGCACTGGATGGAGACGGTCTTGCCCCCGGCCTTGGTGATGACCACGGTCACGGTCTTGCCCGGGGTGAGCTGGGAGAGCCCGGACACGCTCAGGCGATCCCCCTGCTCCACGAGGTCGTAGTCGGAGGGCTTGGAGAAGGTCAGGGGGAGGATGCCCTGCTTCTTGAGGTTGGTCTCGTGGATGCGCGCGAAGCTCCGCACGATGACCATCTGGCAGCCGAGGTAGCGCGGGGACATGGCCGCGTGCTCGCGGCTCGAGCCCTCGCCGTAATTCTCGTCGCCCACCACCGCCCACGCCGTGCCCCGGGCCTTGAGCTCGCGGGCCATCTTCGAGAAGTTCTGGCTCTTCTCGCCCGTGACGGGATTGGTCCCCTTGCCCACCTCGCCCGTGAAGGCGTTGTTGGCGCCGAGGAACATGTTGTCGCTGATCTTGTCGAGATGGCCGCGCACGAGCAGCCACGTGCCCGCGGGGGAGATGTGGTCGGTGGTCGTCTTGCCCTTGGTCTTGACGAGCACGGGCAGCTCCGTGAAGTCCTTGCCGTCCCAGCCCGGGAAGGGCTGGAGGAGCTGGATGCGCTCGCTCGTCGGCGAGACGATGACCTGGACGGTGTCGCCGTCGGCGGCGGGCGCCTCGAAGCCTTCCGCGCCCCGCGCGAAGCCGGCCGCGGGCAGCTCCTCGGACTCCGGCGGGGTGAAGCGGAAGGCCTTGCCGTCGGGCCCGGGAATCGTCCCGTGCACGGGATCGAACTCGAGCGTGCCGCCGAACACGAGGGCGGTCACGATCTCGGGGCTGGTGAGGAAGGACAGGGTGGCCGCGCTGCCGTCGTTCCGGCCGGGGAAGTTGCGGTTGAAGGAAGAGACGATGGTGTTGCTCTCCTCCTTGCCCACGTCCGAGCGCTTCCACTGCCCGATGCAGGGACCGCACGCGTTGGCGAGCACGGTGCCCCCGATCTTCTCGAAGGTCTCCATGATGCCGTCGCGCTTGATGGTCTGGTAGATCCGCTCGGAGCCCGGGGTGACGAGGAAGGGTGTCTTGGCCTTGAGCCCGGCCTTGAGCGCCTGCATGGCCACATGCGCCGCCCGCTTCATGTCCTCGTAGGAGGAATTGGTGCAGGAGCCGATGAGGGCGGCCTTGATCTGGGCTGGCCATCCTTCTTTCTTCACCTCGGCGGCGAGCTTGGAGATGGGCCGGGCGCGGTCGGGAGAGTGCGGGCCCACGATGTGCGGCTCGAGCTCGGAGAGGTCGATCTCCACGATCTCGTCGTAGTACTTCTTCGGGTCGGCTAGCACCTCGGGGTCGGCGACCAGATGCTCCCGATGCTGCTCCGCGAGCTTGGCGATGTCCGCGCGGTCGGTGGCCGCGAGATAGGTGACCATCCGGCCGTCGAACTGGAAGAGCGACGTCGTGGCGCCCAGCTCCGCGCCCATGTTGCAGATGGTGCCCTTGCCGGTGGCGCTGATCGACTCCGCGCCGGGGCCGAAGTACTCCACGATCTTGTTGGTGCCGCCCTTCACGGTGAGGACGCCGAGCAGATACGTGATCACGTCCTTGGCCGAGGTCCAGCCCGAGAGCTTGCCGGTGAGGCGGACACCGATGAGCTTGGGATCGAGCACCTCCCACGCGAGACCAGCCATGGCCTCGCCGCAGTCCGCACCGCCCACGCCGATGGCGACCATGCCGAGGCCGCCTGCGTTGGGGGTGTGGGAGTCGGCGCCGATCATGAGACCGCCGGGGAAGGCGTAGTTCTCGAGGACGACCTGGTGGATGATCCCTGCCCCCGGCTTCCAGAAGCCGATGCCGTACTTGCGCGAGGCGGAGTGGAGGAAGCTGTACACCTCGTTGTTCTCGGTGACCGCGCGCTGCATGTCCTCCGAGGCGCCGCTCTGGGCGCGGATCAGGTGATCGCAGTGCACCGTGCTGGGCACCGCCACCTGCTTCTTCCCCGCCTGCATGAACTGGAGCAGCGCCATCTGGCCCGTGGCGTCCTGCAGCGCCACGCGGTCGACACGCAGGCGGAGCTGCGCCTTGCCGCGGCTCCACTCCTGGGTGTCGAAGTTGTCGGCGTGGGAAACGAGGATCTTCTCGGCGAGGGTGAGAGGCCGGCCGAAGCGCTTGCGCGCCCGGTCGAGCTTGGCAGGCATGGATTCATACAAGCGCTTGATTTGATCTACCGCCATGGTGGGCCTCCCTGACCGCCAAGTCTCCGGAATGACGACCCTACACAGACGTATCGCCTCCCACCCATCAGGGCAGGAGGCGACGGGTGAAATCCAAACGAAACGCTAACATAGCGCCCCCGGGAGGTCAAGGGAACGCGGCCCCAGGGACCCCTTCAGCGCTGAGGAAAGCCGAAGAGACGCATGACGGCCCGCCGGCGAAGGGCCAGGATGGAGTCCGTCGGCGAGAGCTGCATGGGGCAGACCGCGGTGCAGTTGGCCTGGCCGTGGCAGCGGGCCAGCACGTCTTCAGAGAGCAGCGCCTCACCACGCTCGGCGTGGGCGGCGTCGCGGCTGTCTCGCTGCAGCGTGAACACGCGATTGAGCGCGGCGGGGCCGGGAAAGCGCGCGTCGTGCCCGACCATGGTGCAGGCGGAAACGCACATGCCGCAGCCGATGCACTCCACGGCGGCGTCGATGGCCCGGCGCTCCCGCGTCTCCGAGCCGATGGCCGCGAAGCTCGCCTCCTCCCCCGCGCGCCGCACCGGCACGAACACCGCCTTCGTGGCGACCATCTTGCTCTTGATGGGCGCCATGTCGACCACGAGATCGCGGATCAGCGGGAAGTTGTAGAGCGGGCGCACGGTGATTGCGCCACGCGGGAGACTCGAGAGCAGCGTGCGACAAGCCCACCGCTCGCGGCCATTGATGACCATGGCGCAGGAACCGCACATGCCGACCCGGCACGCGTAGCGGAAGGCCAGCGTGGGATCGGAGCCGCGCTGCACCTCGACGAGGGCGTCCAGCACGGTCATGCCCTGGCGCGCCCGCACCCAATACTTCTGCAGGCGCTCGCGCGTGCCCGGGCCCCAGCGGAAGACCTTCAGTACCATCGCCACTTCCAGAAGAGCGCGAAGGCCGCGAACCCGGCCAGGAGAGCAAGCAGCAGGAGGAGCCGGTGCCAGCGTGCAGGCAGTCCGAAGTCCAGGAGGATGGAGCGGATGCCGAGCATGCCGTGGAGCAGCACGAGGCCGAGCAGCGTAGCTTGCACGGGGCGCATGAACGGGTTCTTGAGGTGCATCACGATGACGCCGAGGAGTCCCACCGCCGCCACGCGCTGGAGAAGCCAGGCCCACATGCCGGCCTTGGTGTCGCGCCACGCCTCGGCCGAGCCCATCCGGCGTCTCAGAGTCTTCCGGTCGCGCATGGGCTAGTCGCCGAGTTCCACGTCCGCCGTCTCGTCCTGGGGGGCGGGCGAGCATCTCGTGAGGCGCACTGGCTCGGTCCACACCCGGAGACCCGCCGTATCGTCGGAAGCGACGAGGACGTTGTAGAGCTCCGGGCCCGGGCCGGGATGATCACGCCGGAAGTGCGCCCCTCGGCTCTCCTCGCGCTCGAGCGCGCTCCGGGCGATGAGCCAGGCCGCCGTGACCTGGTTCTGGAGATTCATCCAGTCCTGCCAGGCGAGGTTGAAGGCGGCCCCGCCCGGCACCGACGCCGCCGGCGCGCGCTGGCCGATGTCCTCGATGTCCCGGAGCGCGCTCTTGAGCCCCGAAGCGTGACGGATCAGTCCCACGTGCTCCCACATCACCTCGCGGAGCTGCTGCTGGAGGGCATAGAGATTCTCGCCGTCGCGCCGGGCGAGCGGCGCGGTGAAGCGTTCCTCCGCTGCGTCGAGAAGCGAGGCGACGAGACGGGGCATGGCGCGGCCCGCGACCCAGTCCGCCATCACGTCTCCCGCGATGCCGCCGAACACCGTGGAGTCGGCGACGCCGTTGCCGCCGAGGCGGTTGGCGCCGTGAACACCCCCCGCGTCCTCCCCCGCAACGAAGAGTCCCTCTACGGCGGTGCGGCAAGTAGGATCGATCACCACCCCGCCCATCATGAAGTGGGCGGTCGGGCCCACCTCCACGGGCTCCCGGGCGAGGTCACGCCCGAAATCCCGGCAACGACGCACCATGCCGCGGAAATTGGCCTCGACCGTCTTCGCGCCAAGATGCGAGACGTCGATCCAGACACCCCCGTGCGGGCTGCCTCGGCCTTCTTGCACCTCCGTGAAGCAGGCGCGGGCGACGAGATCCCGAGTGGAGCGCTCCATGCGGCCGGGATCGTAGTTCGCCATGAAACGCTCCCCCTGGCCATTGAGGAGCTTGCCCCCCGCGCCCCGCAACCCTTCCTCGAGCAGGGCGCCCGTCATCAGCGAGTTCGGCACCACGAGGCCGGTGGGATGGAACTGCACCATCTCCATATCCTTGAGGGGAGCGCCCACGTGGAGCGCGAGCGCGATGCCGTCCGCGGCCTTGTCGGCGGAGCAGGCGATGACCTTGTACATGGTCGGTCCCCCGCCCATGGCGAGGAGGGTGGCCCGGCTTCGCACCGCAGTGAAGGCGCCCCGGCGGATGTCGAGCACGAGCGCACCCCCCACCCGTCCCGCCCCGTCCAGCAGGAGCTCCACCGCGCGATGCTCCTCGAGTGCGCGGATGGAGGGGCGGATCCAGACCTGTTCCGTGAGCCGGTTCATGATCTCGATGCCCGTGAGATCGCCCTTGTGAATGGTGCGGTCGTGCGTCTGGCCGGCGAAGGGCTTCTGGTGGATGCGCCCGTCGGGATGCCGGTCGAAGAAGCACCCGTAGCGGCTCTCCAGCTCCAGTACGCGGCCCGGCGCCTCGGTGACGAGCGTCCACACCAGCTCCTGGTCGTTGATCCCGCCCCCACCCGCCAGCGTGTCGAGGAAGTGGGCGTCGATGGAGTCGGGCTTGGCGAGCACGGCGTTGTAGCCGCCCTGGACCATGCGGGTGCAGCCGGCGCGCCCGAGCAATCCCTTCACGACCACGGTCACCGAGAGGTGGGGCGAGCGGTCGGCGGCATGCAGGGCCGCGCAGAGCCCGGCGCCGCCTGCGCCCAGGATGAGAAGGTCGGTCTCGAGGATGTCGATGGCGCGCTCCGGGCGTGACTATAGCGCCGGGCCGGGACCCGGTGCAACGCGCGGCGGGACTTAGGACGCGTTGAGCAGGTACTCGATCAGCTCGCGGGTCGGCCCCCCCGGCCCAGCCGCGGGCACCGAGCGCGCGCCCGACCAGCTTGTGGTCGCGCCCGATGAGAAAGGCCGTGGGCGTGGAGCGGACGCGGTAGA
>Ga0075435_100000663_pt1 | contig 21212 bp, 16 predicted proteins | sample RhiMethybrSRZTD4_FD_75302 | JGI IMG/M metagenome (GOLD analysis project Ga0075435, IMG submission 75302) | Populus rhizosphere microbial communities from Tennessee, USA - Rhizosphere MetaG P. TD hybrid SRZTD4 | ecosystem: Host-associated > Plants > Roots > Rhizosphere > Soil | place: USA...
CCGTAATCGAGCGCGCTCTGCGCGTCGAGATAGAAGTCGGTGCGCTTCGTGTCCTTGATGATCTGCCGCAGTGGCTTGCCCGATCGCACGGAGAGGATCTTGTAGATCTGATCCTGCATCTGTTTCAGCCGCTCGAGATGCTGCGCGGCGGCGGTCGTCGACTGCCAGCCCGCCCACTTCGCCGGCTCGTGAATCATGATCCACGAATGCGGGAACGCGAGGCGCCGTCCGTCGCTCGCCGCCTGCAGCACGATCGATCCCATCGAGTACGCCATCCCCTGGACGATGATCTTGACGTCGATGCCGCGGCTGATGATGTGGCGGATGGAATCGTGAATGGCGAGGCCGTCGGTGACGTTGCCGCCGGCGCTGTTGATGTAGAGCGTGATCGGGCGCGAATTCTCGGCCGCCAGCTCGCGGAGCCGTTCGATACAGAGTCGCGCGGTATCCTTCTCGATGTCGCCTATGAGGTAGACGTCGCGCAGCCGTTCGATCGTCTCTTTTCGCAGCTGCGCACGAACTGCATCGACCAACTCGGCGATCAGGCGATCGCTCAGCTCACCCATCACGGGTGATTATCTCACGGTGACGCCTAGTGGCCCGTCCACGTTGATCAAGGACCAGCTCGCGGGCGGGGCATCCCGGCTGGCGGCGTTGCTCCCTCAAATACTCCCGGTTACTCCCGGTATTCTCGGTCGTCGCGCCTTGCCAGCCGGGCGCCGCGCTCCGCGATCTGGTCCTCGTTCAGCGTGGACGGGCCACTAGCCACGGGCGGGCACGAAATAAAACGCAAGCGCCAGGATGAGATAGACCGCGAACAACTGCAGTCCTTCCACCCAGTTGCTCTCGCCATCGACGACGACGATGACCGTGGCGAGCACGGACAGCGTGATGGCGGTGATTTCGAACGCGTTGAACAACAGCGACATCGGGTGGCCGAGGGCGTAGGAGTACAGAACGATCGTCGGCGCGACCAGGAGCGCGATCTGCGCGCTGCTGCCGACGGCGATTTCCACGGCGAGCGTCATCTGATCGCGATGCGCCGCGACGATCGCGGAGTAATGCTCGGCGGCGTTCCCGATGATCGCGATGACGATGACGCCGACGAACAGTTCGGTGAACCCGAAGCGCGCAAGCGCCGGTTGCATGGCGCCGACGAGGATCTCCGCCTGCACCGCGGTGAGGACGGTGCCGATCGCGAGCAGCGCGATCGCGGCGCCGCTCGACATGGCCGGCCTCTCGTCTCCTTCGTGCGTCGATCGGAACAGATCGCGCTGCGCGGTGAACGCGTAGACGAGACTGCCGGCGTAGGCGGCCATCAGGATGAACGCCGTCCAGAGGCTGAGGCGATCGAGCGCGGCAGGATGCGCGGTGAGGCTTCCGTAGAGCGCGAGATCGAACACCGCCGGCATCACGAGCGCGACGACGGCAAGGAACAACATCGCCGTCGTGTTCGTCGCTGCGGTCCGGTTGAACGATTGCGATCGGCGGCCGAGGCCGCCGACGAAGAACGACAGTCCGAGCACGAGCAGCAGATTTCCGACGATGCTGCCGGTGATCGAGGCTTTCACGAGCGCGACGTGGCCCTCGGAGATCGCGACGATCGCGATGATGAGTTCCGCGGCGTTGCCGAAGGTCGCGTTCAGCAATCCGCCGACCGCCGGTCCCGAGCGCTGTGCGAGCTGCTCGGTCCCGAGTCCGATGAGGCCGGCGAGCGGCACGAGCGAGATCGCCGCGGCGAGAAAGACCCACGGCGACTCCGGCGCCGTGTAGTGCAGCACCCAGCAGATCGGCGCCGCAACGAGGAGCACGTTGAGGCGGTTGTCGGTGAGGGCCCGGAGCAACTAGTCTCCGAACTTCTCGAGGTCTTCGTCCGCCGCGCCGGGCAGGAGATCGAAGAACGCATCGAGGCTGCGATCGAGCGATCGGCGCAGCTGCGGAATGGTGCCGTCGAACGTGTGGAGCGTCAGACCTGCGGTCGAACCGTCGGCCAGCGTCAGCGTCGCTTCGTCGACGCCTTTCAGCGTGCCTTCGGGAATGAGCCGAACGCCATAAACCAGCGTGTAGCGAGCCATAAACGAATCATAGGGCAGGAAGGGCGGGACGGGCAGGAGGGCAGGGAGCACAGGCTCCGTAGCGCGAGCCTTTCAGGCGAGCGTTTCCGCTCGGCTCGTGCAGTTTCCAGATGCGTGTAGCGCGGCCCTTTCAGGGCCGCGTCTACATCGGATCGCGGTTACCGCTTCAGTACCTCGTTTCCGCTGATCGGACTGCCGCAGACCGTTCCCGTATACGTGACGTTCAGATTCGTCGCACTACCCGGCACGGCGGTTCCGTTCAGCGTGAACGGGCAACCGGCCGCGCTGCCGGCGGCTGTCCAGTTGAGCGTGCTGCCGTTCGCCGTGCCCGTGCCGGTGCCGCTCACCGGGAATCCTGCGCAGGTTGCGGCATACGTCACATTCGCCGTCGTCGCGCTGGTCGGCGTGACGGTGTAGTTCGTCGACGTGCACACGTTGTTGGTCGACGCGGCCGAGGTCCATGTTCCCGAAAACGCGCTGATTGGTCCGCTCGTCGTCGAAGGCGCCGTCGTCGATCCCGAACTGGTGCTGCACGCCGCGAACGCAGCGAGCCCAACGACGAGCGCGAGTGATTTCAGAAAGTTCATGTGCGTCCTTTGGTCCCTTTGATCCCTGTATCGGTCGTACTTCTAGTTTCCTTTGCGCCCTCTGCGCCCTCTGCGCCCTCTGCGCCCTTTGTGTCCTTTGTATCCTCTGTGTCCTTTGTGTCGGCGGCGTCCATGATACGACGCGCCGCCGTGATCGCATCGTCCAGCGATTTGATCGCACCGTCGAGTTGTTGCTCGTACACCATCTTCAGGATCTCTCCGACCCGCGGTCCTGGTTTCAGGCCGAGCTCGAGCAGGTGACGGCCGAGCAGGATCGGCTGCGGCGGCCGATGCTCGACGCCGAGCGCGCGCGCGCGTTCGAGGAACCAGTCCATCGCGGAGCAGTCGAAGTTCCCTGGCTTGCGCCCCTCGCAATCCGACTTCGCGACGCGCGCGAGCAGCTCGAGATCGACTTTCTGTGCGAGCCGGCGGAACGCGCCGTCGCCGACTTCATCGCGCACCTTGAACCACGAGCCGGGCTTCAGGTGCTGCGCGACGATGCCGGCGACCTGGCGTCTCACGTCGTATCCGTCGATCGTGTGGATGTTCAATCGATCGAGAAACGACAGCGTCGGCGCCACGCCCTGCTCCTCGTGATCCATCGAGCGGATGCGGCCGTCGATGAACGCCGTCGTGGCCGGCTTCCCGAAATCGTGACAGACGGCGCCGAGCATCACGGCGATCTGCTGCGGCCGCGCGAGATCATCGATTCGCGTTCTCGCCCGATCGATCACCTGGATCGTGTGCACCCACACGTCGCCCTCGGGATGCCACTCCGGCTCCTGCTCGCAGCCGACGAGCGCCTCGAGCTCGGGGAACAGCTTGTCGACGATCAGGAGATCGAGCGCGAGCGCGAACCCAATCGACGGCGTCGGCGCGAGCAGCAGCTTCTCGAGTTCACCCCACACTCGTTCCGACGGTAAGTCGTCGAGCGGCATCGCCCGACACAGCGCGCGCGTCTCATCGGTGAGCGTCAGCCTGAAGCGCGCCGCGAACTGCACGGCGCGGAGCGCGCGAAGGCTGTCGTCCGGAAACGTCTGCGGATCGACGGCGCGCAGAAGACGCCGCTCGAGATCGGCGCGCCCGTCGAATGGATCGAAGTACTCGTCGGTCAGCGGATCCCACGAGATCGCGTTGATCGTGAAGTCGCGGCGCCGCGCCGCCTCGGCGATCGACATGTCGGGATCGCCGGTGACGACGAACCCGCGGTGACCGCGGCCGGCCTTCGAATCGCGGCGCGGGAGCGACACGTCGATGCCGCCAACCTTGTACACCTGGAAGCTTTCGCCGACGGCTTCAACGCGGCCGAACGTTTCGAGCAGCGCGCGCAGGCGATCGCCGGGGATGCCGAAGACTTCCAGATCGATGTTCGGTTCGTCGTGGCGCACGCCGAGCAGATGATCGCGGACCCAGCCGCCGACGATGAGCGCGCGGCCGCCTTCCTCGCGGGACGCGCGCGCGATGGCGCGCGCGAGCTCGAGACCGGTCATCGCGAGGCGAGCGTACCCGGTGCGCGCACCGGTTTGCGGCCGAAGCGCTGGACGATGCGGTCGCAGAGTCCTGGTGCGACGGCGTTCAGCCAGACCAGATAGCGCGCGTTGAAGTACGGATACACCTCCGCAACGGGACGCTCGATCGCGCGAGCGATCGCGTTGGCAACCGCGCCGACGTCCTGCTTCGGACCGGCCGCGCGTACGATCGTGGTGCCGGTTTCGTGCGACATGACGTCGAAGAATTCGGTCTCGGTCGACACCGGGTAGACGACCGAGACGTGGATGTTCGATCCGACGACTTCCGCGCGCAGGCACTCGGCCAGTCCGACTTGCGCGAACTTCGTCGCCGCGTACGCGCCCATATATGGCACGCCGCGCTTGCCGACGATCGACGAGACGATGATGAGGTGACCGGACTGCTGCCGGCGAAACACCGGCCACGCCGCGCGAGCGGCGTAGTAAGTGCCCATGTAGTTGACGTCGATGAGCTTCTGCATCTGCTCGGGCGGGATGTCGTCGATCGTGCCCGCGACGCCGAAGCCCGCGTTGCACATCATCACGTCGAGCTGCCCGAACCGATCGAGAGTACGTTCGACGAACCTCTGCATGTCCGCCGCGCACGTGACGTCGGCGACGACCGGCAGCGCGTCGCCGCCGGCCTCGATCACTTCCGCGGCCGCGCGCTCCAGCATCTCGCCGCGCCGCGCGCACATCGCCACCTTCGCGCGTTCCCGCGCCACGCGCAGCGCGGTTGCGCGCCCGATACCGGCGGAGGCGCCGGTGATTGCAATGACTCTGGTCATGTGTCCCAGTATTGCGGATTGCGGATTGCGGATTGCGGATTTATTGAGGATTGAGGATTGCGGATTGATTGCGGATTGTTGGATCGAGGTGAGTCGATCACGCAATCCTCAATCAATCCGCACTCCGCACTCCGCACTCCGCACTCCGCAACCGTCAATCATCAATCAATCCGCAATCCGCAATCCTCAATCCGCAATAGTAAGCTAACGGCCATGGATCCAGCCGTCCGCCTGCTCCGGGAGCTCGTCGCGATCAACTCGATCAATCCGACGCTCGTGCCTGGCGCGCCTGGCGAGCGTGACGTCGCGGATGCCGTCGCCGAAGCCATGCGCCACGCATCGCTCGACGTCGTCGTCGAAGAAGTCGCGCCGGGGCGGCCGAATGTCGTCGGGGTGCTCGAGGGCGCGAGCGCGGGAAGCACGTTGATGTTCTGCGGCCACACGGACACTGTCGGCGTCACCGGCATGAGCGATCCGTTCACGCCGGTCGAGCGCGACGGCCGGCTGTACGGACGCGGCGCGCAGGACATGAAAGGCGGCGTCGCGGCGATGATCGATGCGGCGCGCGTCGTCGCGCGCCGCGGACTGCGAACGGGACGCATCGTCGTCGCGGCGGTGGTGGACGAAGAGCATTCGAGCATCGGCGCCGACGCGCTCGTGAAAACGTGGCGGGCGGACGGCGCGATCGTGACCGAGCCGACCGATCTCGCGATTGCCGTCGGGCACAAAGGCTTCGCGTGGGTGGAGGTCGAAGTGCTCGGACGGGCGGCGCACGGCAGCCGTCCCGCGGAAGGGCAGGACGCGATCCTGCGGCTCGGCCGCGTGTTGACGAAGCTCGAAGCGCTCGATCGGACGCTGCGGTCGAGGCCGCCGCATCCGCTCGTCGGTGCCGGGTCGCTGCACGCGTCGTTCGTCGAAGGGGGACACGAGTTGAGCAGCTATCCGGATCGCGCGGTGCTGCAACTCGAGCGGCGCACGTTGCCGGGTGAGCCCGAGTCGATTGCGCTCCAGGAAGTGCGCGCGATCCTGGATGCGCTCGCGGAGGAGGACACGACGTTTCGCGCGGACGCGAAGGCGATGTTCAGCCGGCCCGCTTACGAAGTGCCAGCCGATCACCCTCTGCCGCGCCGGCTGGCAGCCGCCGTCTCGACCGTTGGTGGATCGGTGACGACCGGCGGTGCGAGCTTCTGGACCGACGCCGCCGTGCTCGGACATGCCGGGATACCGTCGATCCTGTTCGGACCGGGCGGTGCCGGCCTTCATTCGACTGAAGAATTCGTGCAGACAGCGGACGTTCTGCTGGTCCGCGACGCGCTGGCTGAGCTGGCTGGCTTATTCTGTTGAGCTTGGCGGCGTCGAGAACGCAGAGTGCGCTAAGTCCGCAAAGAACAAGGTCCTTTGGGTCCTTTGCGCACGTTGTTCTTGGCGCCGTACGGCTCGCACGCTGTGCCTGTAGCGATCCCTTACGCGATCCGGCGCGCACCCACGAGGTGAGGCCGGGTTATCGCGTGACGGCGGGCGTCGCCGCGGATCGTGACCGTTGGCGGCGTTTCATCGAGCGACCAGCCGGGTGTTTCGTGGCCGCACGAGACACAGCGCAGGAACATCCGATCCTGCTCGAACTGCAACATGCTGTCGTGGCCGTGCAACCCGCAAAACATCTGGCGCACGCGGTCGATGACGCGGCCCCCTAGCCCATCCGCGTGTGCCCCATCCTCTTCGGGCGCGCTGTCCCTCTCAGACGCCACTGAATGGAGTGAGTTCGTGACCATGTTCGCCTGCTCCTCCTAGCCGTTGCCCCTTATAAAGGACGCTAACGGCCGTCCGTGCGATTCAGCTGAGTTCAAGAGGCGTGCCGTGGTCAACTTTTGTGCGGTAAGTGCAGGCGAGGCGACAGGTTGCCGGAGCTCCGGCGAAAACGGGGCAGTGTGCAGGCTGTCCGCGTGAGCAACAACCTGTGCACCAGATGAGGTCAATCGATGCAATCGCTCGATTGCCGTGGAAATCGGTTACCCAGTTTCGCCGAGAATTCCCCGGACGACGAATGCGACATTCGCCGGCCGCTCGCCCAGGCGCCGCATGAAATAAGGAAACCACTCACGTCCGTACGGTATGTACACGCGCACGCGATATCCGTCTCGGACCAGGGCGGTCTGCACGTCGCGGCGAATTCCATACAACATCTGAAACTCGAAGCGATCCGGAGGGACAGCGTGCTCGCGGGCGAACTGCTGCGCGATCGCGATCATCGGGCGATCGTGGGTTGCAATGGCCGGATACTGCCCTTCGAGCAGAAGGGTCTTCATCATGCGCACGTAGGCGGCGTCGACTTCTGATTTTTTTTGATAGGCGACGCTCTTCGGTTCTTTATACGCTCCCTTAACCAGCCGCACGCGCGCGCCGAGCGCGTTCATGCGCTGGAGGTCCTGCTCGCTGCGGCGCAGCGCCGACTGCAGCACGATCCCCATCTGACGATAGCCGTGGCGCCACAGTGTCTCGAAGATCTCGAGCGTGACGTCGGTGTACGGCGAGTTCTCCATGTCGATCCGCACGAAGAAGCCGGCCGGCTCCGCGCGCTCGAGAATCTTGCGCAGGTTGTCGACGGCGCTCGCCTTGTCGACGTCGAGCCCGAGCTGCGTCAGCTTGAGCGAGATGTTGCGCTCGATCCCCGATCGGACGATCGCATCGATGACGCGCAGGTACTCGCGCGTCGCGGCATCGGCCTGATCGAGCGTGCTCACGCTCTCGCCGAGGAGATCCAGGGTGAGCAGGAGATTGCGCGCCTGAATGGCGCGCGCGGCGTCGATGGCTTCATCGATGCTCTCGCCGGCGATGAAGCGGCGGGCGAAGCTGCGCGGGCGCCGCATCCCGTAGCGCGACGCCAGCTTCTTCAGAACGCGGCTTTGGGCGAGAAGATGAAAGAAAGCCTTCGACGCGCTGTCGAGCATCAGTGCGTACGAACGGACGTCGCGAGCAGGTGCTCGATCGTGCGCGCGTAGTAGCGAAGCACCGTCCGCTCGCGGACGCGGAACCGGCCGCGTTCGGCGACGATGATGCCCCGCGTTTCGAGCGCATCGGCGGCTTCTTCGATGGCCTGGCGGCCGCTGGTGACGCCGAGATTCGCGCGCCGCGCGGCGAGCTCCTCGATGAGATTGTCGATGCGCGACTCGAGATCGCGCCGCGTGATCGAGGGGCGCATCGCCGCGGCGAACACCGCCGTCGGCAGCACCTTATATAAGGATCCGATTCGCGCCCGGACGACACGCGTGAGCTCGAGGACCTCGGTGCGGGAATGGACGTTGATCGAGCCGGCCGGAATCGGCGCGCCGAAGGTGACGAACGCGCGCGACCAGTATCCGACGGCGTAGCGCACCATCTCGGCGAGCTCGCGCGTGAACGGCCGCTGCCTTTTCTTCACACGCTGGTGCGCGAGGATGTGATCCTCGAGCACGAGATCGTACGCGATGGCCGTCGGGATGAACACGAGATCGCGCCGTTCGGCCGACAGCGCCGCGTTGAAGAGTCCGGTCTTCGCCGGTTTCAGCTCGCCGCTGTAGCTGCGCCCGCCCTCGGGATAGAAAAACAGATCGTGCTTCTTCAGGACCTCGGCGACGTACGCCTTCAGCGTGATCAGGTACGCCGGATCCTTGGTGTTGCGGCGAATCGGAATCGCGCCGGTGACGTGCTTGTGGATCAGTCCGAGCGGTCCGCCGAACAGATTGATCCCCGCGGCGATGAGCGGCGGACGAATCCCGTTGTCGTCGAGGACCAGCGGTTCGACCAGATAATCGGTGTGGCTCTTGTGGTTCGAGGCGTAGACGATGCGATGCGTGCGCACCGCGCTGGTCACGTGGTGCAGATGCTCGTGCTTGCGCTCGATCTTGCGCAGAATCGGATAGAGCGGATGCTGGAGCGCGCGGTAGAACTTGTGCCGCTGCGTGGTGCGCAGCTCGTCGAGATAGGCGTGTACCTGTTCGCGCGGGTACTTGAGGACCTCCTCGCGCGCGAGGACGGCCTGAGAGATGTCGTCCAGCATGAAAGCCGTCCCGGACTATAACACGGTCACGATCGCCGCGCGCCGGGAAGTCGAGGATAAGAGAGGCGTTAAGTCAGGTCCACCCGGTTGCTAGCGACTGGCCGCGACCGCCCGCGCGATCGCATCCGCGAACTCGAACGTCGTCGCCGTGCCCCCGAGATCGCGCGTGCGGACGGCGCCCTCGGCGAACACCGCGCCGAGCGCGCGCATGATGCGGTCGGCGGCGGCGTTCTCGTCGATGTGCCGCAGCATCAGCACCGCCGACAGCAACAGCGCCGTCGGATTCGCGAGGTTCTTGCCCGCGATGTCGGGCGCGCTGCCGTGCACCGCTTCGAACACGGCGATCGCCGTGCCGAGGTTCGCGGCGCCGACCACACCGAGGCCGCCGACCAGGCCGGCGCAGAGATCCGACACGATGTCGCCGTACAGATTCGGCAGCAGGAGGACGTCGAATTTCTCCGGCATCATCACGAGCTGCATGCAGGCGGCGTCGACGATGCGCTCGTCGTACTTGATGTCCGGGTGCTCGCGCGACACGCGGCGCGTGCACTCGAGGAACAGGCCGTCGCTCTGCTTCATGATGTTCGCTTTGTGGATCGCGGTCACGCGCTTGCGCCCGTGGCGTTTCGCGTGTGCGAAGGCGAACTGCGCGATCCGCGTCGACGCGCGCTCGGTGATGATCTTCAGGCTCTCGACCACGCCGGGCACGACCTCGTGTTCGAGCCCGGCATAGAGATCCTCGGTGTTCTCGCGCACGATGACGAGGTCGACGCCCTGGAAGCGCGCCGGAACGCCCGGCAGATTCCACACCGGCCGCAGGTTGGCGTACAGATCGAGCGACTTCCGCAGGCCGACGTTGACGCTCGTGAATCCCGCGCCGATCGGCGTCGTCACGGGTCCCTTCAGGGCGACTTTGTTTCTGCGGACGGAATCGATCAGTTCGACCGGCAGCGTCTGTCCCGTCTTCTCGAACGCGAGCACGCCGGCCTGATGCGGCTCCCACACGATCGAGACGCCCGACGCTTTGAGGATCCGCACGACCGCCTCGGTCACTTCGGGGCCGATGCCGTCGCCGGGGATGAGCGTGATGGTATGCGTCATGGCTGATGGCTGATGGGATGGCTCATGGTTGATGACCCCTCTTCACTCGCGGACGTACCAGGCGAGGAGGACGAACCCGAGCGCCATCGTGACGGGAACGAGCGTCTGCGACCACGCGTGGCCCACAGCGGCGAGGGCCACCAGCGCCAGCATGATTCCCGTGATCGCCAGACGCGGAAAGAATCCATGCGGCGGCGGGCCGACGAACTTCATCACCAGCAGACAGACGAGGATGACGCCGCCGCACGCGAAGCCGAGATACGCGCTGTGGCGCACGATCGGCCCGAACACCACGCCGGCCATGCCGCCAATCCAGAAGACCAGCGCCATGAGCGCGATGTACCGGACCACACGCACACGGTCATTATAATTGCGCGATGCGCGCGCTCGAGGAGCTCACCGAGCGTCTGCTCGACGTCGTGCGCTCCACGATGGGCGCCGGCGACGCGCCCGATCCCACTTCGCTGTCGTTTCTGCTGCTCCGCTACCACGCGACCGATGAACCCGCGCTCGGCGAAACCCTCGGCGCCGCGCTGGCCGCCGCGCTTGCGCGGTACCCCGATCTGCACAGCACGCCGGATCGCGTCGCGAGCCTGACGCTCTTCGCCGACGCGACCGCGCTCTCCGACGACGAACGGCTGCGCGACGCGGCAATCGATCTGGCGAACGCGCTGATGCGCGATGCGACCGATCGATCCTCGCCCGCCGACACCGCATCCATCGTCGATGCGTGTCTCAGAACCGGCGACGCCTCGCTGATTCCCGATGCGGTCGATCTGCTGGAGTCAGTCGTCAGCGCGCACTATGAGCCGGGCGAAGGGATGGCGGGAGGAACGCTCGCCGATCAGGTGCGATCGGCGGGAGCGCTGCTGACCGCGTTCGACGCGACCGGACGTCTGCCGTACGCCATGCTCGCCGAGGAGCTGATGCGAACCGCACAGCGGCAGAGGCTCGACGACGCGCCGTTCGCCGACGCGTGCGACGCCGCGCGCGTGCTCTGCCGCCTCGCGAAGCTTCATCAGGACGATGCGTATCGCGCATCCGCCGTGCTGGCCGTCGACGCGGACTATCGTGCGGACGCCGAGCGGATTCTGTCGTTTCTGTCATCCACCCACACGATGCACGGCGCCGACGCCGCGCGCTACGGCCTCGCCCTCGCTGAATACTCGAATCTGAAATAGAATCGCAGGTTGTGAGGTACGTCGACACAAAGGACACAAAGGACACGAAGGACACGATGGTCACAAAGGACATAAAGAGAAATAAAAACTTTTCCTTTCGTTTGTGTCCTTAGTGTCGTTCGTGTCTACGGCTCTTTCGAATTAGCAATCTCTTCAAAAGGGCATTATGGCCATCGATCGCAAGTCTCTCGTCCCCGCGCTGAAAAACATCGCAACGCAGCTGCGCATCGATTCCGTGCGCTCCACATCCGAGGCGGGCAGCGGGCATCCGACCAGCTGCTGCTCCATGGCCGATCTGATGGCGGCGCTGTTCTTCGCGGAAATGCGATTCGATCCGAAGGATCCGAAGAATCCGGACAGCGATCGCTTCATCCTGTCCAAGGGACACGCCGCGCCGATTCTTTACGCCGCGTGGGCTGAAGCCGGCGCGTTCGATCGCTCCGACCTCCTCAAGCTGCGTCGGATCGATTCCGATCTCGAGGGGCACCCGACGCCGCGATTGCCGTTCGTCGACGTCGCGACCGGCTCGCTCGGCCAGGGCATCTGCGCCGCGATCGGCACCGCGCTGAACGCACGCCGCATCAAATCGCAATACCGCACTTACGTTCTTCTTGGCGACGGCGAAACGGCGGAAGGATCGGTGTGGGAGGCGGCCGACATCGGCGCGGTCGATCGCCTCGACAACCTGTGCGGCATCACGGACGTGAACGCGCTCGGTCAAAGCCGTCCGACGATGTGGCAGCACGACATGGATCAGTTCGCGCGCCGCTGGCGCGCGTTCGGCTGGCACGCCATCGTCATCGACGGTCACGATATGACCGCGATCCTCGACGCGTTCGAGGAAGCGCGCCGCACGACCGGTCAGCCGACGATGATCCTGGCGCGGACGATCAAGGGCAAAGGCATCTCGTTCGCCGAGGGCAAGGACGGTTGGCACGGCAAGGCGCTGAAAAAAGGCGACGAGATGGAGCGCGCGATCGCGGAGCTCGAGAAGCAGATCGTGCCGCTCGCCGGCGGCAAGGAGTTGAATCTCGCCGCGCAGATCCAGAAGCCTGCTTCCGTATCGCGGCCGGCGGAATCGCCAAAGCCGGTCGACGCCCCGTCGTACAAGATGGGCGAACAGGTCGCGACCCGCGAAGCGTTCGGCACGGCCCTCGTCAAGCTCGGTGCGGCGGACGCACGAGTCGTCGTGCTCGACGCCGACGTGAAGAACTCGACGTTCAGCGACAAGTTCGAGAAGGCGTTTCCCGATCGCTTCTACGAGAACTTCATCGCCGAACAGGTGATGATCGGGGCGTCGATGGGCCTCGCGGCGCGGGGCGCCATCCCGTTTCCGTCGACGTTTGCGTGCTTCCTCACGCGCGCCGCGGATTTCATCCGCATGGCGGCCATCGGCGGCAACAACATCAAGCTCGCCGGGACCCACGCGGGTATCTCAATCGGCGAGGACGGGCCGTCGCAGATGGCGCTCGAAGATCTCGCGATCGCCCGCGCGGAACCGGACTACGCGGTGCTGTACCCCTCTGACGCCGTCTGCACCGAGCGGCTGATCACGGCGATGGCCGCGCGCAGCGGACCGGCGTACATCCGCCTGGGCCGGCCGAAGACGCCGGTCATCTACTCAAACGACGAGAAATTCCCGATCGGCGGGCTGAAGGTGCTGCGCGAGAGCAACGCCGACGTGGCGACGGTCATCGGCGCGGGCGTGACGCTGTTCGAGGCGCTGAAGGCGTACGACGAGCTGAAGGCGAGCGGTACGTCGATTCGCGTCATCGATCTGTATTCGCTGGCGCCAATCGATCGCGACGGGCTCATTGCCGCCGGGCGCGCGACGGGCGGACATTTGATCACCGTCGAAGATCATTACGCGTCGGGCGGGATTGGCGACGCCGTTGCCGAAGCGGTCGCTGACGCGGGCATGACGGTGCATCGTCTCGCGGTCCGCGAAATTCCCCGCAGCGGGAAGCCCGAAGAGCTGCTCGATCGATTCGGCATCTCCGCCCGGCACATCGTCAGCGCAGTCCGCGCCCACGCAGGGAAGACGGTCGGCGCGCGATCGTGAACAAGGCGCGGTGCCGGTTCGCCGCCGCCGCGCTCGCGTTCGTCTTCTGCGCGCTGGCGGCGTGCTCGCGCGCGGCGCCGCCGCGTTCGGCCTCGGGCTTCAACGTTCTCCTCATCACCATTGACACGCTGCGCGCGGATGCGCTCGGCGCGTACGGCGATCGATCCGCGGCCACGCCGGTGATCGATCGGCTGGCGCAGTCCGGCGTCCGCTTTACATCGGCCCACGCGCACTCTGTGGTCACGCTGCCTTCGCACGCAAGCATTCTCTCGGGGTTGTACCCGTTCCACCACGGCGTCCGCGAGAACGCCGGATTCCGGTTTCCGCCGGCGACCGATACGCTCGCGACCGTGCTCGAGGCTCGCGGCTACCGCACCGGCGCGTTCGTGAGCGCGTTTCCGCTCGACACGCGCTTCGGTCTGTCGCGTGGATTCGACGTGTACGACGATCGGTACGGCAAGAGCCAGGAGCGAACCGCGTTTCGCATGCCGGAGCGTCCCGGCACGGAAACCGTTCGCGCCGCGCTGGACTGGATCGGCGGAGGCGCGCGGGCCGGCAGCGTCAATGTCACCAACCCGACCCACCCGGCCAACCCGACCCAACTTCCGTGGTTCGCGTGGGTTCATCTCTACGAGCCCCACTTTCCTTACACGCCTCCGGAGCCGTTCGCGACGAGATTTCAGTCGATGCCGTACGCGGGCGAAGTGGCGGCAGCCGATGCGGCGCTCGCTCCGCTCGTGACACCGTTCATCGATCAGGGGCCGTCGGGCCGTACGCTGATCGTGTTGACCGGCGATCACGGCGAGGGCCTCGGTGATCACGGCGAGATGACGCACGGACTGTTCGCGTACGAGGCGACGCTTCACATCCCGCTGATCGTCTTCGCGCCGTCGGTTCTGCCGCCGCGGGTCGTCGACGCGCCGGTCCGCCATGTCGACGTGCTCCCGACGATTCTCGACGCCGTCGGCGTGACGCTGCCGCCGGCGATCGACGGCCGTTCGCTCGTCGACGCCGCGCTTGGCGCGAAGATGCCGCCGGCTCCGTCGTACTTCGAATCGTTGTCGGCGTCACTCAATCGCGGCTGGGCGCCGCTCTACGGCGTGCTCCACGGATCGATGAAATACATCGACCTGCCGATTCCCGAGCTGTACGACCTCGCGACCGATCCGGGCGAGCAGCACACGCTCATCAACGCGAACCGCGGCGACCTCTCGGAGCTGCAGCATCTGCTGACCGGCATGCGCGCCGACGATCGCGGCGTCACTCGCGCGAGAGAGACGGCGGAAACGCGCGAACGGCTGCGCAGTCTCGGCTACGTGACCGCTGCGGCCGCGCCGAAGACGCGCTACACGGATCGCGACGATCCGAAGCGGCTCGTCGGACTCGACCGCGAAATCGAAGAGGTCGTGTCGCTGTATCAGCGTGGCGATCTCCCGAACGCCATCGCTCGCGGCGAACAGGTGGTGCGCGAGCGGCCCGACATGCCGTTGTCGCTCGTTCACCTGGCGTTTCTTTATAACGAAGCGGGCAACCATCGCGGCGCTGCAGACGCGGCGATGCGCGCGCTCGCGTTGAATCCGGCGGATCAGGACACGGTCGCGCTCGTCGGCGCGTACCTGACGGAAGCGGGACGCGCGAAAGACGCCGTGGCCGAGCTCGCGCCGTACATAAAAAACTCGACACCAGACGTGGATGTGCTCATTGCGTACGGCGTGGCACTGGCGACGATCGGCCGATCGCAGGAGGCCCTCGCGGTGTTCGAACGCGCGCGCTCTCTCGATACCGCGAACGCGCTTCCGCTCGTGAACATCGGGACCGTGCACATGATGAGCGGCGACAAGACGCGTGCCGTACAAGCGTTCGAGGCGGCGTTGCAGGTCGATCCCGGCGCCGCGCGCGCGCACAACGGCCTTGGCGTGATCGCCGCCGAGCGCGGCGACAACGCGTCGGCGCTCGCCCACTGGGAGCGCGCCGTCGCGCTGGATCCGAAGAACTACGAGACTTTGTATAACCTCGGCGATCTCCTCGTTCGGCTCGGCCGACCGGCCGAGGCGCGTCCGTACTGGAAAAAGTACACGGAGACGGCACCGCCTGCGCTCGAAGCGTCCGATATCGAACACGTGAAACGGTGGCTCGCATCGCACCGCTGAACCAGTGCACCTTTACGTCTAATTACTCTTGACAGTGAAAGCGGTGGGGCGCTCAATGCCATGAATGAGAGGAGCTTCCTTCATGAAACGAGTGCTGGTTCTGATGGTCGCCATGATCATCGCCGCGGCCGCCGGTGCGTCGGCGCAGATAGCGACCGGCAACATCTACGGCACCGTCGTCGACGACCAGGGCGGAGTGCTGCCGGGGGCTGACGTCGCGCTCGTCTCCACCTCGATCGGTGGCCAGCCGCGGACGACGGTCACCGACGCCGGCGGTCAGTTCCGGTTTCTGAATCTGGATCCCGGAACCTACCGGATCGAAATCAGCCTCCCCAGCTTCACGAAACAGGAACGCCAGGTCATCGTCAACACCGGCGTGAACGTGAACATCGCGTTCAACCTGAAAGTGAAGACGGTCGAGGAAACCGTCACCGTCACGGCGGACACGCCGGTGGTCGACACGAAGAAGATCGGCACCATCACCACGCTGACCCAGGAGGAGCTGCAGGGCACGCCGCAGTCGAAGGATCCCTGGGCCATGCTGAAGACGGTGCCCGGCGTCATCGTCGATCGCGTGAACGTGGGCGGGAACGAGAGCGGACAGCAATCCGGGTTCATCGGCAAGGGCGCGCTCTTTTCCGACACGATGTGGAACCTCGACGGCGTCAACATCACCGACACGACGTCGGGCGGCGCGTCCTCGTCCTACTACGACTTCGACGCGTTCGACCAGGTGGCGGTGAACACCGGCGGAAACGACCTGAAAGTGCAGACGGGCGGCGTCGGCATCAACTTCGTCACGCGCCGCGGGACGAACCAGTTCAAGGGCAACGCGAAGTTCACCATCAACAACGACTCGCTGGAGTCGTCCAATCTGCCCGCCGCGCTCGTCGGCGACCCGCGCCTCCAGGGCTCCGACAAGGCGAACCACACCGACTCGATCAAGGACTGGGGATTCGACGTCGGCGGCCCGGTTCTGAAGGACAAGCTCTGGTTCTGGGTCTCGTACGGAAAGAACGACATCAAAATCATCCGTCTGAATCAGACGCACGACGAGACGATCCTGAAGAACACGAATGCCAAGGTGAACTGGGCGATGACGCAGAAGGACGAGTTCTCGTTCTTCTACTTCAACGGCGCGAAGGAGAAGTTCGGCCGCTCGCCAGGTCAGGCCGGCACCGAGGACGACTCGTTCCTCTGGAATCAGGGGAATTTCTATCCCGAAGACGGGTTCCTCCACCCGCTGCACGGTCTGTGGAAGCTCGAAGACAATCACGTGTTCGGACCGAACCTGTTCGTCAACGGCAAGTACGCGTGGTACGGGTGGGGCTACGGGTTCTCGCCGCGCGGCGGAAGCGGACAGGACGGCGGCATCAACTTCGACACCGATCACGCGTACGGATCGTGGTTCACCTACACCGCGCGCAAGCCGTGGCATATCGTCGACGTGAGCGGCAGCTCGTTCAAGTCGACCAGGGCCGGCAGCCACGAGTTCAAGTTCGGCTTCGGCTACCGGCGTAATCCGAACCATTCCACCACGCGGTGGAGCGGCTCGGAGGTCGTCGCGCACGTGAACCCGGGCAACGACAACTTCGCGCTCGCGTATCGCGCGCGTGTCGTCAACTTCACCGGCCAGAACTACGACGCGTTTGTCGGCGACACGTTTTCAAAGGGCCGCCTGACGCTGAACGCCGGCATCCGTTGGGATCGTCAGACGGCATTCAACGATGCGAGCGTCGCGCCGGCAAACACGATGTTCCCCGACCTTCTGCCGACGCTGTCGTTCAACGGCAACTCGCCGAAAATTGCGTGGAACGACGTGTCGCCGCGAGTGGGCGCAACAGTTGCGCTCGACGACAGCCGCAAGACCGTCGCGCGCGTGTCGTACGCGAACTACGCCGGTCAACTCAACCCGTTCGAGGTGACGTCGGCGAGTCCCGTCGGCGCGTACTACACCTATATCGCGTACAAGTGGGTCGACCTCAATCACGACGGATTCGCGCAGAAGAACGAAATTCTCACGAACCTGGGCCCGCAGTACTCGAACGCGATCGATGCGGCGCATCCGACGAGCGTGTCGTCACCGAACACGATCGCGTCCGACTATCACGCGAACCGCGATAACGAAGTTATTCTCGGCATCGATCACGAGCTGATGCCGAACCTGGGTATCGGCGCCGCATACACGTACCGGCGCACGAACGACTGGCCAAGCTGGAATCCGCGGATCGGCCTCACGTCGGCGGACTATTCCGTCGTCGCACGTCCGACGAACGGCGCGTTCAGCGCGATCGTGTACGCGCCGGATCCCGCAAAGGTGGATGCGAGCGGCGGCGGACGCATCCTGACGAACCGACCGGACTACCACTCGCAATACCAGGGCCTCGAGCTGACGTTGAACAAACGGCTCGCGCAGAACTGGATGGCGCGAATAGCCTTCTCGATCAACGACTGGACGGAGCATCTCGACGGTGCCGGTGCCGTCCAGAACCCGACGCGAACCGATTCGACGACGGGGGCGGTCACCGGCGCGTTGTCCGGGCCGCAGGTTCAGGGGGGCCAGATTGCGCCGAGATCGGGCGGCTCGGGCAAGGGCGACATCTTCTACAACGCGAGATGGCAGCTGAACGCCAACGGCTTCTATCAGCTGCCAGCCGGATTCGAAGTCGGCGCGAATCTGTTCGGACGACAAGGTTACGTGTTCCCGCAGATATTCCAGGTGACGGCCGGCGGCGATGGCCGCGTGCGCGCGCTCGCAACGGCAACGCTCGATGAAGTGCGTTATCCGAACCTGTGGGATCTCGATCTGCGGGTCGCCAAAGCGATAAACCTGCAGCGGGCCAGATTCCTGCTGTCGGTGGATCTCTTCAACACCCTCAACGCCGACACGGTGCTCTCGCAAAACAGGAACCTGGCGGCGGGCGCGTTCGGGACGATCAACGAGATCATCTCGCCGCGGATCGCAAGACTCGGCGTCAAGTTCCAGTTCTAGCTGCCGGCTGACGGCTGATATAAAAACGGCCCCGTTCGCGGGGCCGTTTTTTTTGAGCCGCGTAAACTGTGCGCATGTTCGACTACATCGTCGTCGGCGCAGAGATGATTCGCAGCGAGAGTTCCGTGGCTGCCTTCGCGTGATCGAGCGCGCGCCCGATCGAACGCTCGCCTGAAAGGCTCGCGCTACCTGCTGCCTGCTCGCTCGCCTGAAAGGCTCGCGCTGCCTGCGCGGGCGGTCCTCACCCACGCTCGTAGGGCGAGCCTTTCAGGCGAGCCGCACGTCGTACAATTCGACTCGAATGGCAAAACGATCGCCGCAGCCACCGCGCAAACGTCGCGACCGGCGGCGATGGTTCTGGTTCGTCGCGGCGGTCCTCGCGATCGTCGCGATCGCCGCTCTGCTGTTCTGGCGCCGCGTCGCTCCGGCCCGGCCGAACATCGTGTTGATCACGATCGACACGCTGCGCGCGGATCACGTCGGCACCTACGGCGCCGGTCCGGGCGTGACACCGACGCTCGATGCCCTCGCGGCGAACGGTGTTCGATTCGATCGCGCTGAGACGGCCGTTCCGCTCACCGGTCCGGCGCACGCGACGATTCTGACCGGTCAATATCCACCCACGCACGGCGTTCGGGGCAACGTCGTCTTCACGCTCGGCGCCCGCTATCCGACGCTCGCGACGCGTTTGAAGCGGGCGGGCTACGCGACCGCAGCGTTCGTCGGCGCGTACCCGGTAGCCGCCGCGTTCGGGTTCGGGCAGGGCTTCGACACGTTCAACGAGGAATTTCACGAGAGCAGTCCCGGCGAGCAAGGGGCGGAGCGCCGCGCCAACGACGTGGCCGACGCAGCCATTCGATGGCTCTCGACCGATCAGGCGGGCGGCCGCCCGTTCTTCGTGTGGACGCATTTCTACGATCCGCACGCGCCGTACGATCCCCCGGAGCCGTTCCGCGCGCGGTTTGCCGGCCGGCCGTACGACGGCGAGATTGCGTTCGCCGATGCGCAGATCGCGCGCGTGCTCGACGCGCTTCGATCCAATGGACATGGCGACGATACGATCGTGATCTCCCTCGCAGATCATGGCGAAGGACTCGGCGATCATCATGAGCTCACGCACGGCGTGCTCGTCTATCAATCCACGCTGCGCGTTCCGTTCATCGTCGCTGGTCCCGGCATCGGCCGCGGCCGTGTCGTCACTGCACCGGTCGCGACGATCGATATCGCGCCGACCGTCCTCGCGCTCGCGAAACTGCCGGCCGATCGTTCGCTCGTCGGCCGCGATCTCCGTCCGCTGCTCGAGGGCCGCACACTGACAGCCGATCCGTTGTACGCCGAGAGCCTCTTCGGGCGCCTGAACATGCACTGGGCGTCGCTGCGATCGTGGATGTCAGGCGACTTCAAGCTGATCGCCGGCGCCGAACCGGAGCTGTACGATCTCGCCGCGGATCCGGCGGAACAAAAGAATCTCGCGGCGGAGCAGCCGGAGCGTGTTCGAAAGATGCGCGACGATCTCGAGCGCGCGCTCGCGCGGCTCGCGCCGGGCGGCGACCGCGCGCAGACGAATCCAATCACCGCCGAGCAGGAGGAACGACTGCGGAGCCTGGGCTACGCGGCGGGATCGGGCGGGAGCGGATCGCTCGACGATCCCGGACTGCCCGATCCGCGTACGCATGTGGAGCTGTACGATCGGCTGCAGGCCGCGAGCGTCGCATCCGGTGCCGCCCTTCCGCGCGCCTTTGCCGACGTCGAAGCGATCACGCGGCTCGATCCGGGGAATCCGTTCGCGTCGGGCGTCCTCGCGTCGATGGCGTACCGCTTCGGCAATCTCGCCGTTGCTGCCGAGGCGTTCGCGCGCACGCTGCAGCTCGATCCCGATCGTCCCGGCGTCCGGCAGAACTACGGCAAGCTGCTGCGCGAGCTCGAACGCTTCCCCGAATCCGAGCACGAACTGCGAATCGCCGTCGCGCAGGCCGGCGACGATGACGTGCGGACGAAAATCAATCTGGCGGACACACTGATCGCAGAAGGGAAGACGAAGGAAGCGGGCGAGCTGATCGATGCGGTGCTGCGCAAGGAGCCGCGGCATCCCGAGGCGCTCGGCGCGAAGGGACGGCTGCTGCTGCAGGAGGGCCGCGCGGCCGACTCGCTTTCGTTCTTCGAAGGCGCGACCGGCGGATCGGACGCCGAACCGTTCATCGAGCTCGCCGACGCGGCGCTCGCAGCGGGCAATCGCGCGAAGGCGGAGGAAGCGGCGAACGAAGCGCTCCGCCGCGCGCCCTCGCATCCGTGGGCGATGGCGGTCCTCGGCCGCGCGCTCATCGCCGACGGTCAGCGCACCGCCGGCCTCGAATATTTGCAGCGCGCCGTTGCTGCAGGTCCGCGCAGACCGATCGTGTGGAGGAACCTCGCGGCCGGATTTCAAGCCGCCGGCGATCCCCAGCGCGCCGCCGCCGCCATGGCGCGTGCGCGCCCGTCATGATTGTTTGAGCAGTACAGCAACCACGAAACCACGAAGAACACGAAGACGCACGAAGAAGAAAACTTTAAATGGGTTTTCTTCGTGTACCTTCGTGTCTTTCGTGATTTCGTGGTTGCAGTACTGGTCGGCCGTGCAGCGCTGCTCTCATCTAGAACACGAAGACGCACGAAGAAGAAGACTTTAAATGGGTTTTCTTCGTGTACCTTCGTGCCTTTCGTGATTTCGTGGTTGCAGTACTGGTCGGCCGTGC
>Ga0075435_100000664_pt1 | contig 21211 bp, 12 predicted proteins | sample RhiMethybrSRZTD4_FD_75302 | JGI IMG/M metagenome (GOLD analysis project Ga0075435, IMG submission 75302) | Populus rhizosphere microbial communities from Tennessee, USA - Rhizosphere MetaG P. TD hybrid SRZTD4 | ecosystem: Host-associated > Plants > Roots > Rhizosphere > Soil | place: USA...
CATTCCCATCATGCCCAGGATCATCCCGAGCGTGGTGCCGAACCGGGTGCGGAGAGCCGAAAAGCCTGACGCGAGCGGCGTCACGTCCACACGCTGACGGATCAGCGCCTCGCGCTCGGGTCCCGATAATGTCGTGGGCAGCGTCGCCGCTTGGATCGACGGCCACAGCGCGGCCACTTCCGCGCGCGCTGTGCCGATCGACACGCCGGGCGCAAAACGTCCCACCACGTTGACGGATCGAGCCGGCCTGGACGGGTTGTCGCCGGCAGCCCGCGTCACCGTGAAGGGCACGATGAGGTCGGCCGTCGCGTCGACTTCCAGACCGAAGCTGTCCGCCGCGACGCCAATCACCGTCGCCGGCACCGCGTTGACCTTGATCGTCTCGCCGATGGCCGGACCGTTCCCGAAGATGCGCCGGCGGAACCCCTCGCTGATCACGACGACCGCGTCGTCCGAGTCGGTGAAGAACCGTCCCGCCGACGGCCGCGCGCCGACGATGTCGAAATAGGTCGGCGAAACGCCTGCTGTCCACGCGTCGAACACGCCGGCACGCGTCTCGACGCGCAGGAGTCCTCCGCCGGAGTACATCGACATCTGCGCGAAGGATCGCTGGGCGCTGCGGTAGGCCTTGAACGTGTCGGCGTAGAAGTAGCCCGACACGTTCGCCCGCGGCTCGAGGGCCGACAGGGCCACGAGCTGCTCGGGATTGGGAACCGCGAGTGTTCGCAAGACGAGTGCGTTGAGCAGGCTGCCTACTGCCGTGGTCGCGCCAACAGCCAGCGCCAGCGTGACGACGACGATCAAGGAGAAAGTCGGAGCCCGTCGCAGACTGCGGAAGGAATGCCGAACGTCAAGGCGTAGTGCGTCCCACACGCGAGAAGTCTAGCAGCCGCGTGCGCTCCACGTGAAGTTCCTTGCCTATTCTTCTTTCGCGCGCGCTGCGGATGAGTCCTTGAAAGTTGCCCAGTGTGGATCTATTCGATGGGCCGCCGAGGACGCCATGTGCCGGGTCTGTGTCTCATGTGTGAAGCTCGGGAAGTACCTCCACTTCGACCGCACCGATCTCCGCGCGTACATCGATGCGAAACGCGCGGCATCGCGACGCCGGCCCCGCAGACGTTGAGTCCGCCTTGCCAGCGTTAGCGTAGACGCACCAGAGAGCAAGGCGAGCCGCACGCAAAGGAGGTCAACGTGGCTCGTCGCAGATTTCAGAAAGGTCAGTTGTGCAAAAGCGAGAAGACGTGCTACTCAAAAGACGCAGCGATCGGGCACGTTCGTCGGTGGCAGGTGTTGGAGACCGTCGCGGATTTTCCCTCGCGACGTGAGGCGCAGGTTCTTCTCGACGAGCGGCTGCGTCCGGTGAATGGAGGAGCGAGTGTTTCGATCGTTATGTTCCGAGGTTGTGCCCAACTTCTCGATCGCGAAATCGAGCGCAGATTTATGGGAACGGATTGAGAACAACTGGCGGGAGGAGTTCGAAATCTCCTAAGAAAACCAATCGTCGCGTGCGCGGTGGACCTCTCCCTGTTAGGTCCTCACAAATCTACTCGCTCGATGGCGGGAGGTTTCGCGACCTACGGCTTTCGTTTTCCGCGACGAGCTGGCCGAACGAGCTTGGCGTCCTTCCAGAAGTCGCGCGGTAGGTTCGCGAGCTCCTGAGGCGCCGTTCGACGAATCTCTGCGTCCGTCATCGCCTGCAGATGCTTCAAGTCCGCGCGGCCCCGTTTTGGTCCGAGCGGTTGTCGCGCCGTCAATCCCCGGCGGCTATTGCTCATCGCTCACCCCCCTTGGGTAGGATTGTATCGATGAAGATGCCTGGCGGCGATGCCGCCATCGTCGATCGGCGGAAGCTGACCGGATACTGCTTGAAACAGGAGCACCCGCGCGGCAAGCACAAGGCGCGTGTGTTCGCGACGCTCGGCTTCACTGCTGAGAACGCTGACGAACTACGAGCGGCGCTGCTGAAAGCAGCGGCGAGCAATGATGCACAGGCGGCTGCGTCGGATCAGTTTGGCGATCGCTACATGCTAGAGTTTGAGATTGAGGGACCTCAAGGTAAGGGGATCGTCCGGAGCATTTGGATCGTCCGCCGCGGCGAGGGTGCTCCCCGGTTAACGAGCTGCTTCGTGAAGTAGAGGCGAGAAGCAATGAACACCACACCACAGTTGCTCGATGTCGTCGCGCTCCTCACAGACGTCCCACCGCACGGTCTCGTGCGCGGCCAGGTCGGCACCGTCGTGGAGCTTCTAGACGGCGCCTACGAAGTCGAGTTCTCCGATGACGCGGGCAAGACGTACGCGGAGCTGGCGCTTCCGTCGGACCAGCTTCTGATCCTTCACCACCGCCCGCTGCGCGCAGCATAACCGTTACGAACGCACGCGGCGACATTGGTCGGTCCGCTTCTGGGACGACTACCTGGGGGCGAAGCGGCATGGCAAGCCGATATGCCGGCTGCCCGAGAATATGCAGCGCCCGATGGCGCGTCGAGGAGGTCGAACGGGAGAAGCGGGCGAAGATCATTACACGCCGAGGGCGAGCTGGACGCGTCAGCCAGGCTGGCAGAAGCCGGCGCCGTCATCGCGGCGCAGCCGGCGACCGTAACACTCCGACACTTGCCGACGGTCACGGAAATCGCGGTGAGAAGAATTCGACGATCATCTTTCCGGTGCCGACGGATTTGCTCGAACTGCTCACGCGAGCGGCCGAGAGCGATCGGCCGACGCGTTCTTGATGGCCGCCAACATGGCTCGCGGGTGAAGGTCCGCACGTCGCCGGCCGCCCTGCGACGCGCGTCCGCGATACAATGCGCGTCGCATCAGGCCGTGGCTGCCGTGGGGCCGGATCCTCCGATGTTGCCGCCAGAGATCAGTCAGGCATTTCAGGCAGCTCGGCGCCCACATGGTTATTCGGGCCGTCCACTTTCTCGCGTTCGCGATCTTCGCGATTCCGCTGATCTCCGCGTTCCATCTGCCGTGGCCCGTCGGCGCAATCGTCGCCTCTATCCTGATGGTCTCGTTCCTGAGGCCCGAACATGGACTGTTAATCATCGCCGGCCTCTTGCCGCTTTCCACGCCGCTGGCCCAGCTCGTGGGCCCGGCACTTGCCGGCAGCGACATCGGCGAACTTCTGTTGCTTTCCTTCCTGTCGGGCACGTCCGCGAGGTACGTGCTGAGCGGCATTGCCGCTTCGGGTGCTCTTCGACTCGCCGGCGGCGCCGCCGCCGCGATCGTCGTCGGCTCCGCAATCGTCGGTCAAGGCGTCGAGCCGTACACTGCGGCTGTGATTGCCGAGCGGTCCTGGCGGCATGCGACGACGAGCTATCTGGTCGAGGCTGGAGCATTCCCAGCGCTGCACCACGGCATGGTGTGGATTGAGGGGTTGTTTCTCGCCTACCTCGCGGACTTGACGCTTCGGCAACGGCCGGAGATGTCTGACCAGTTCTGCCGCATGCTTCTCGCCGGCGTGTCCGGCGCGTCTCTCTTCACCGTGACCCGTCTGGCCGACGCATTTCTGCGCTACCAACTCTCACTGCCATCGACGCTCGACGCGCTGTCCGCGGTGAGAATCGGCATTCACACGCCCGACATCAATGCCGTCGGATCGCTCTATGCGCTGTTTGTCGTTCCAGCTCTGTTGTCGGCGATTGCGCTGAGACGATTCTGGCGCTGGGCCGTGTTCGTTTCGATCGGCGCCGCGCTGTGGTGGACTGGCTCACGGACGGCCGTGGCGGCGGCGTGCTGCGGTACTCTCGCGGCGGCCGCCCTCAGCCGCAGTGTGGGCAGGCGCACCGTCCTGTGCGGTCTCGCGCTGTCAGCGGTGGTCGTCGTTCTGTCTCTCCGCTGGGAATCGAACGGTCCTCTATCGGCAGCCGATGCCCTGCGGATCCGATTCGACATGGGCAAGACCGGACTCCTCATCGCTACGAAGCACGCGGCGTTCGGTGTCGGGCCCGGCCAATTTCCGGCGGCGTCGCGTCCCCTCATTTCTGAACGCGTGCTTGCGCTCTTCCCAGCCGCTGCAGACGGCGAGAACGCCCACAACAACTTCATTCAGATCGTCGCAGAGTTCGGGATCGTTGGCGCGTGCGCGCTGTTCGGCTTCATCGTGCTTCCGCTGTTGAAATCCTCGCAGGCGATTCGTATGCCCGAGGCGCACCAGGAGCTCCCGGGATTCGTCGGTGGACTGTACGCCTTTCTCCTGACGTGCCTTCTTGGGCATCCTTTCCTGCTTCCGCTGTGTCTATGGCTCTTCTTCCTGACGCTGGGCCTCGTGTCCGGGCTTACTCCGGGCATGGCTCTGTTCACTCGACGTTGGGAGCAGGCGACCCTGCTCTTTGTCCTGCTCGTCGCCGTTTCGATTCCCTGGCGGGTCGTCAACGCGACGCCGCTCGCCGACGCCGAACCGATGGCGGCGATGGAGAGCGGGACCGATCCGGGGTCGGTGGACGGCATCGCTTACACAACGATCGAACGCCACCTCGCGCTGTACATCGATGCCGCGGCGCAGTCCGTCACCGTTCCGATGCGACTCACACCAGACTCCGAGCGTTCCTGCGTTGTCCGCATCGCGATGAACCGCCGCCCGGCCGATGTCGTCAACCCTCCGACAGATGCCTGGCTGAACGTGCGCTACGTCGTGAGGCAAGCCGCGGACAAGAAGCCTGGACGCCTCGATCTCCTGGTGCGGCAGCCGAATTGCCGCGTCAGGGTCGGTCAGATGATCGTGGAGTAACGAGGCGATGCTTCCAGTGGACCGTATCCGGTGAAGTGTTACTCGTCACAGCAAGCCTTCAACCGCGGTTTTCGGGCCGCGACAACGGAGCGGCCCGGTAGTAAGTCCGAGCAGACACGCCACTAGCTGTGCGGCCGCGGTTGTCGAGTCGTGGTAACTGAGGCGATAACAAGGCACGCGTCGCACGAGCATGAAGATGTCGCGCATTCTCCTGAGCCGATCCTTGCCCGGGCACACCTCGTGAGCGGCCAGCATCTGCGCGGCTGACACGACTGTCAACGGTGTCAGCGAAGCATCCGCGAGGTCGCGCTCGTACTCAGGAAACACAATCGCGCCGACAGGCACGGGCTCTCGCGCGACCTCGTCGGGTGCCACTCTCACGATCTCTTTGCGGCGTTCGAGAAACGCCTGCGCATCGCGCTCGTCATGCTCCGCAGGGCGCCTCATCTCGGGCGTGAACGGCAAGGGGTGAACCGTCCATCCTTCCGGATGAAGGGGAACCGCATCGTCAGCGAGGAGACGCCAGTTCCGTTCGAGTAATCGCGCTACCAGCGTGCTCTTGCCGGCGCCGGCGCCGCCCGTCAGGAGAATGGCGAAGCCGTCCCGCGTCGCCGCCGCGGCATGCAGCCACACAAGACCGGGATGCGCGGAAACGAAGGCGGAGGTGATCCATTTACTGGCGTGATGCATCACGTATTCGATGGAACCTGTCGCATTACGGCCTGCCCAGTCATTCAATTCGACGCAGCCGGTTGCGAATTCATGAAGGACCAGTCGCAGGATGATGCGCGTCGCGTCCTCCTGAGGCACCAGCAGGTGAGTCAGCCGCGCGCGGCACTCTGCTTCGAGCCAGTCGGTGTCGACTTGCACTTCGATGTGCCGGCCATCGAAGCCCGCCAGCAACCGGCGATGCCCGTTGGTCATCGTGTCGCGGCTGTGGCGGTGCTGCGAATGAACTCGATCAGGCCGCGTGCGTGCAATGCCTTGAGCGCGCTGGCCACGTCGTCGAGCATCAATTCCTCGCCCACGCCGTATCGGGTCGCGAGCACGCCGGCAATCGCGCCGATGCTCTGCAACCCGTCGCAAAGTTGCCAGATCTCTGTGGCGGTCCGGTTGAGCGCACTCGCCTCGTCGCGGACCGCGCTGTAAAGAAGGCATTCGCCGTCTTGTGCGAATTCCTCAACGCATACACGGCGCGGCACCGACGTGCCGTCGATCGGCGGTTCCGGGCGCATCGCGCCGATTCCATCACCGCCCGCCATCTGAGTCACCGTGCGTATCGGTATGACCGGAGGCGCCCACTCGGCCCGTGTCGCCGTGGAAGTCGACGTGTTGGACGTCGGTGTGGCGCAGGTCAGTGTGCAGACCGAGATCGAAATGCCCACCTGAGCGAACCCCGTCTGTGTGGTCGTCGCTATGCGAGTCGACGTGTGTATCGAGGTGAAACGTGTCTACGTGTTGGGTGTCGAGATCATTGTGACCATCAGTGTGATCTGGAGGAATGTCCCAGTGGTCCCCGTGGGGGTCTGGCGTATTTTTGTCTTGATGGTCGCGATGGCCCGTATCGTTGTGATCGTAATGCGGGCTCGAATCCTGATGGCCGGACGCGTCGGTGTGATCGCGATGCGCGTTGTCCATATGGGTGTCCATATGGTCCGAATGGAACCCCTCGTCCAGGAAATCGGCATGCCCGCCGTCCGTGTGATCCGTGAACACAAAGTCGTTATGGCCGTCGGTGTGATCGCCATGGTCGCTGTGCGCCATGTCTTCGTGCGGTACGTCGGTGTGCGGCGGCGAGTCGGTGTGCGGCGCGTCGGTGTGCGGCGCGTCCGTGTGCGGGATATCGTTGTGCGGCGGCGTGTCGCTGTGCGGCGCGTCGTTGTGCGGGACGTCGGTGTGCGGGACATCGTTGTGCGGCGGCGTGTCCGCATGCGGGACGTCGTTGTGCGGTGTTGGCGTGTCTGTATGCGGGACGTCGCTGTGCGGCGGCGTGTCCGTGTGCGGGACGTCGTTGTGCGCCGGCGTGTCCGTATGGGGCGCGTCGCTGTGCGGCGGCGTGTCCGTATGCGGGGCGTCGCTGTGCGGCGGCGTGTCCGTATGCGGAACGTCGCTGTGCGGCGGCGTGTCCGTGTGCGGCGCGTCGCTGTGGACGCTCGAGTCGGTGTGCGACGGCGGGTCCGTATCCACATGGAGATCGGAATGGATAAAGATTTCGTCTTGGTGAGGCGAATCGCCGTGGGCATCGTTGTGCGGAGGTGGGCTCTGCGCAGATGCCGACGGTATGTTGACCGCGGTCACCATCGGAACGACCCACCCCGCCCGCAGAAGCGCACGACGCGTGAATTCCTTCTGCCGTTCGGATGGAACCGCTTCCAATTCGGGCCGGTTCTTCTTCTGGCCTTCTCCGGAATTCGCCATCGCCTTCTCCTGGAACGCTTGCCGTCAGTCCGCGATGCGCGCCAAACCGGCTGCGCCAGTCGCGTGCGTCGACACCAGGCAGAGCCCGGCGCGTTCGGCAAGGCCTGCGAGGCCCTGATACCGGGTCAGCCACTCGCCGTACGCGTACACGAGCAAGTGCTCGAAGTGGCCGCGTAGCCAGTCGGTCAGCTGGCGTGCGGTCGTGGCATCCACCTCGAGCAGACGGCCGGGCATGAGCAGCACGAGACTGTAGACCGTATCGGCGTCGAGCGGGATCGATTCGAAGATACTCGCCGCCACGAAGTTGGCGCCGAACGCGGGCTGGAGCAGCCGCGCGTGTTCCAACTTCGCGGCATCGCTGTCGACGCCGAACGGGATCAGACCCGGCCGGCCATCGCAGATCTTCTTGAGCAGCGCGCCGTTGCCGCATCCGAGGTCGATGAGCGCTCCGGCTTTGCCAAGTGACGCGCGCGCGAGGTCGACGATCGGTCGATGCGCTTCGTCCATGGCGGCAACGGTGTTGAATCCGTTGTCGGACGCATACCAGTCCGGCGGCGGCGTGTGCGGAGCAATCGGCGCGTCCAGGCCCTTGCGGAATGCGAGCGAGTGCGTGATGCCCGGACGCTCCGGCACCTTGTAGGGAAAGCCGAGACCGCTCGCCGCTTCGGCCGGAACTCGAGCTCCGGGTCGGCGGACGACGAACTCGCGTGCGGTCGCGTCGGTGCGGGTCGATGCCTTCAGCACCGGCGTTTTTATCTCGGCGATACCGTGCAGGGCGGACCACGAAACTGACCAGTTGAGGATTTCTTCGATCCACTCCATCTCGGCGCCATAGCCGATCTCTCGCCCGAGGGCCATCAGCCGATCGGCGAAGTCAACCGTCGATTGACAGTTGAAGGAGCACGGCAGGTGCGGCACGGCGCGCACGCCCATCCAGCGCCAGAGGATGTTGGCCTGGAAGGGCGCGTGCGAATCGATCTCGATCGCCCTCCCGCTTTTCGTAGCCGGCGTACTGGCGGCGGCCATCTGCCAGGTCGTGTCGACGCACGCCTGGTCGACCCACGTCTTTCGAAAAAACGCGATGCAGCATGCGGGAAATCCGAGCAAGCGGCCCATCGTCGCGTCGTCGCCAGCGTCCATGGCCTGCTTGAGCCCGGCGACGTCGGACAATGCCCCCACCGCGACGCGATATTCGAACGGCTCACCGGCCTTGGGAGCCACCGACGTGCTGGCGTAGCCAGGCGAGGCGCCTGACATGGCGACCGGCATGCCGCTCAGATTGTGTCCGGCCCATTCCGCGCTCCGTGACACGAGATGCTGCGCTGACACCGACGTCAGCGCACAGAGCCGGATGCCCGATACGATCGAGCGCCATTCGATTGCGGCCCACGCAGCCCCAATCCGCGAGATCCGGGGTTCCCAGGTGGCGCGTGCGCGATCGCTGACCCAACTGAGGCGCGTGAAATCGGGCAGCACATGGGCGAGGCGGTCCCGCTCGAATTCGTCGGCCGAGGAGACAACGTTCTCAGAACTGGCGACAGTACCCATCACGCGACCCCGTCCTCTGCCTCGAGCCTGGCGAGCTCGCCCTGGATGCCTGGATTCCGACCCTCCGACCATTGACGCAAGGCAAATGCCTCGAGCGCCGGCCGGAGCGGACTGACCGAGACGGGCGTCCTGCCTTCCAGGACGAGCGTCGCCTCGAAGCGCTCGAACAAGGCCATCCACAAGGGGCACTTGCTCGATCGGTTGCGCCAGTCGCCGCCGATCGCTCCGCCGGGGCATTGGCCTTTGCACATCAGAAAAAACCGGCAGTCGCGGCAGCCTCCGAACTCGTGCGGCGTGTGGTACAGCGCGAGGTAGCGCTCGAAGCCTTCGCGGTCGGCCTTGACGAAGTCGATGCCGTCCTTGTTGGTCCGGCCGCAGTTGCTACGCTGTCCGTGCCCCTCGACGCCCTGGACTGCCCGTGTGGTGTACGGATCGCAGCCATTCCAGACGCAGGTCGTCGCCTGATCCTGGCCGAGCATCATTTGGCGGATGTCCGAGAAGACGTCGAATCGCAGCTGCCGGAGCTGTGGCTCGAGCGCCGCGAAATCGATGAACGCGGTGAGCTGCTCGTCCGCCGTCAGCCCGTATTTGGCACCGACCGCCGCGCTCTCGATCTCGAGATCGTGCAGGCGTGCGCTCGTGATTCCCAGCGTGTCGAGGTATCGGAACCAATCGCGCATGCGCGGCAGCTTGTCCGCCGTGGCGTTGTTGCGATGCAAGGTCACGATGATGCTGGGGATGAGGTTTTCGCGCACCAGCCGCTCGATCGCCGCGTGCGTTTTTGCCGTGGCCTCGCGCGTGGCCTGGACCGATCCGGCCCAGCGGACGTCGTTGAGGTCTTCGGGACCGTCCACCGAGATGCCGACGTGCACGGCGTACTGCTTGAAGAGGCGAATATGCCGGTCGTTGATGAGCGTCCCGTTGGTCTGGATGCCGTTGGAGCCGAATCGTTCGAGGCCGAACGCCCACAGATCCTCGAGCACCTGCTCCGGAACGAGCAGCGGCTCGCCGCCGAACACCGTGAAGCTGGAACCGGCCCGCTCGAGCGCCGCCTTCATCCGCGGCACGTCGAACGTCGCGGGAATGTTTCCAGCGTCACGCTGCGGATTCTGGTAGCAGTATTGGCACTGAATGTTGCACTTGACCCCGAAAGGTCTCACCTCGATACTCATGGCTTCGTTCCCTCCGGCGAGCTCACATGGGGAACAACCGACCCGACTCGGCCGAGGCTCCCGATCAGGATGGCCGCTCTACGCTCGTGCGCATTGCACGTTGCGCTGTTGACGAATCCGCGCTCGGACAACTTCATCCCAATCTGTGGACGCGTTTGCCGCACGACGCGGAAGCCAACCATCTCGCCCCGCTTCTCGATTCGCTGCTTCGCAGATGCGTTCAGCACGTTCCCGAGCCAGCCGCCGCGACGCTTCGCGCGTTGATGCTGCGTCACGCCGCGTGGCACCGTGCACGGACCGATGCCCTTCACGAAGTCCTGAGCACGTTCGAGCGACAAACGATCGATGCACTCGTTCTCAAAGGCGCTGCGCTCGCTTGGATGGTCTACCAGGCACCCGCGTTGCGTCCGATGGCTGACATCGATCTGATGGTCCCGCGGCCGGCGGCGCCGCGGGCGCAGGAGGCGCTTCGGCGGCTTGGCTTTCGCGCCGAGCGCACGGCGCGACGCTTCGGGCACAACATGCATCATCTGCCGGTGGCCGCGCGCGTCGATGGCGGAATGACGATCAATGTCGAAATCCACATCGACGCGTTGTCGCGCGATTCGCTGTCGTCAATCGGGCTGAGCAATCTTACCGAGCCGCCACAATCGTTCGTCGTGGACGGCACACGCCACCTCACACTGGGTCATGTCGACATGCTTCGACACCTGACGCACCATCTTCTAACGCCGTCGCCGGATGGTTGCGTGCGACTCATCGCGATCGTCGACCTGTTGCGCTATGCCGGCACCTTCCACGATCAGATCGACTGGGCACGGATCGAGAGGGACTTTCCGTTCGTCGTCAACGCGCTCGGTTGTATCCACCACGTCGTGCCTCTACCCGCCGCCTTACGTCGGTTCGTCTCGTCATCCGCGTGTCCGCCGCCACGCGGGGTTGGCGAGACGATGCGCCCGCTTCGTTCGATCGTCAGACGCGGCCGGCGACCGCGGGCCATCATCCGGGAATTGTTCGAGCCGCCAGACTGGTGGATGCACGCGTACTACAACGTCCCGATAGGGCAATCACTCACGCGGACACACCTCATTCGACATCCGTGGCGCGTCGCGCGTTGGCTGGGTCTTCGCGTTGCCGGCTTCTGAGCACTGCTGTGAGGGCGATCCGACGCGGATTCTAGGGCGCTCCGAACTCGTGGACTATGCATTTTCGGCAGCAGCGATCTGTGGAGGCCGTCGACCTTCACACTTCACAAATCTCAGCTGTGCGCAGCAGCACGAGGCGCACGTCGCGCTCAAACGCGGCCGCCCACATCTGCGCGCACGTCTTCTTCCGGCTGAAAGCGAAAGGCCGCCGCGGTCCGAAGAGCCCGCATCCGATCAAGCGGTTCGACAACGCGTGGAAGCCAGCGACGATCGCGGCGGGCTGTCCAGGTCGCATCCCGCACGACTTCCGCCGCACAGCGATCCGCAGTGCCGTGCGCCGTGGCGTATACACTGCACGAAACGAATTCACGCTTCGAGTCGAAGGCCTGAACGGCCGCAATGATTTTGCGACGATCCCCTCGGACTCCGTGGAATCGTCGGAATGCAATGCGATTCGCCGTTGTCTTCGGCATACTTGCGAATTCGCCACCAACAACTGCGCGGGAGTGGCCGCTCGCCTCAAGCGTGTTGTCTTGGTCGAACTGCCGACAGCGTTCGGCGTCGCCGCACCAGGAATGGTGCGACGACGTCTGCAGCGCCACGCGGACGCCCGAGGCCGGCCGGCGACTCGGCGCCCGGCATTACCGGCGGGCGGTTTGCGTTGCCCAGATGGCAACTCCATTTGCGTCGTAGATCACCAGGTTGCCATCATTTTGCATGACAAGGCTGGCGCCCGGGTGGCTGCTGGTGTTCGTGGCGAACACGGCTCGTGACGCGGCGTCGTAGACGACCAGATTTCCGTCGTCCTGCATGGTCGCCCGGCCCGCGCTCGAGCCAGCCGTACCGCTCGCCCAGAGTGCGCCAGCGCCCGTCTCGTACACTACGAGGTTGCCGTCCGTCTGATACACAAGAAGGAAGCGACCATCCGCTGAAACCAGCGACTCGCCGGGCAAAAGCGTTAGGGTGTCGGTCGGACAAATGCCAGGCGGCCTTGACTGCACCGTCTTGGTCGCCCATACGGCGACACCATCGGCGTAGATGACAGCGTTGCCATCGTCCTGCACCAGCAGGGACGCGCCGGGATATCCCACCGTGCCCGACGCCCACACCGCTGCGCCTGAGCCGTCGTACATCACGAGATTGCCGTCAAGCTGCATCAGCAGCACACCGAGTGTGCTGTCGGCGGTTCCGCTGGCCCACAGCGCGACGCCCTGATCGTAGAGAACCACGTTGCCGTCGAACTGATACCGGAGGAGGTATCGCCCGGATGGCGACGCGATGGCCCCGTTGGGCAGCAACTGATCTCCCGAGGGCAGCCTTCCGGCGCCGCCCGGTATGCAGGTGCCTCCGGAAGAAGGCGGCAGCGGCGGCGGAACCGGTGCCGGCGGCACTGGCGGCGACGGTGGAACGGGTGCCGGCGGGATCGGTGGTGAAGGGGGTGCCGGCGGGATCGGTGGTGAAGGTGGAACCGGCGGAACCGGCAGCGGCGGGGCCGGTTCGGGCGGCGGCGGAGGCGCTGGCACCGTGATCGTCACCGAACTCGTCGCGGTATTGTTCGTCGGCAGCGAATCGACCACCCCAGCCGGCGGGGCGATCGAGGCCGTGTAGACCAGCGTACCGGTTGTCGACGCACTGACCAATCCAGCCACTGCGAATGTCGCGCTGCCGCCCTGAATGAGCGTCACAAGCGTCGAGATCGATCCGACACCGCTCGCGGCAGCGCATAAGGATCCCGGCGTCGCCGTACAGGTCCAGGTGGCGCCAGTGAACGCCGCGGAAGACGTGCTCGTGACCGTCGCGCTCGCGACGTCGCCGGGCCCTACGTCGCTCACGACGACGGTCCATACGAGCGTCGCGCCCGCGTCGACGGTCGTCGCGCTGGGAGTAATCGTCACCGCGAGATCGGCGGCGACGGGCGCAAGCACGATCGCCATCGCGTCGTTGGCGGGATTGGGGTCGCTTGGCACGCTCTCCTGCCGTACCGCGACATTCGTCACGCTGTCAGGCCGATCGCGTCTGGCGGTGATCGCCAGCATCGCGGAGCGTGTGAGCGGCATGACACCGAGCGTCCAGGCTCCGGTTGCCGCGTCATAGGTTCCCTGCGACGCGGCGGCCGACACGAACGTCAGGCCGGCCGGCAGCGCGTCGAGGATCGTGGCGCTCGTCGCGGCACTCGGCCCGAGATTGGTGACGGCGATCGCATACGTCAGCGACTCTCCCACAGCGGGCGCGTTGGTGCTGATGGCCTTCGTCACGCGCAGGTCCGCCTCGGAAGCCGCGTTGACCGAGGCGGCCGAACTGTTGTTCATCGGGTTCGGGTCGAACTGATCCAGCGAAGCCACGACGGCGTTGTGCACGAGGGCGCCAGACTCGGTGACGGTTGCGACGAGCATCAGCGTCACCTGCTCCAACGCGTTGACGCCGCCGACGGTCCAGACGCCTGTCGTCGGGTCATAGGCTCCCTGCGACGGCGTGGCCGAAACCAGTGACAGTCCGGCCGGCAGCGTGTCTGCGACGGTCACGCCGGTGGCCGCGCCGGGCCCAGGGTTGATCACGATGACGGTGAACGTCACGCTTTCCCCCAGGAGCGGGGTGCTTCGATCGACCCGGTCGATCAATGCAAGGTCCACGATCGCCGCGGCGGCATTGATCGCGGCGGCGGTCGAATCGTTGTTGACGTTCGGATCCGGCTCGTTCTGCCGCGTCTTCACTGCTGGGTTCGTGATCGAGTCTGGTGACGTCACGGTCGCGGCGATGACGAGTTGCGCGCTCGCGTCAATCGTCAGCGAGCCGACATTCCACGTCCCGGTCGCTTGGTCATAGGTGCCTGCAGTCGGCGTGGCGGAGACGAACTGCAGTCCCGCCGGCAGCAGGTCGGTCACCTCGATCGCGCTGGCGGGATTCGGACCTCGATTGCGTGCGGCGATGGTGAACGTAACCGTACTACCGGGCGGCGCGCTCGATGGCGACGCCGACTGCGTCAACTCGACGTCCGCGTCACTGTTCACCGTCGTGTCGAACGTCGCACGGTTGTTCGACACGTCGGGATCGGGAGTCGGGCTCGACACGTTCGCAATGTTGACGACTGGAACCGGTCCGGCATAGTCGGACGGAAGCGTGAACGTGGACGTGATGGTCCGTGTCGCGCCCGCCGGCACCGTGCCAAGCGCACACGGGAAGCCGGTCGTGCAGTCGCCGCCGTTCGCGACAAACGTCAAACCGGATGGCGGCGGATCAGTGACGAGCACCGCCGCGGCGTTCGACGGCCCGTTGTTTCTCACCGTGATCGTGTAGACGAGCGAGTCGCCGGGGACGCTGGATGCCGGACCCGATTTGGTGATGGCGAGATCGGCTTGAGGTATCAGCGTGTCAGCGTCCGTGTTGTTGGCCGAACTGGGATCGGATGCGCCGGCACCGGGCGTCACAGTCGCGGTGTTGACGAGGACGCCGACGGCGTCGGACGCGACAGTGGCGGTGACGCTGAACGTGACGGCGCCGCCAGCCGGAACGTCCACCGTCGCGATGATGTCGCCAGTGCCTGAAGGCGTGCTGCACGCGCCGCCGCCCGTTCCCGCGCACGTCCAGGTCGGACCGAGGAGTGCGGCGGGAAGCGTGTCGATCACCGTAGCGCCAACGGCATTGCTGGGGCCTGCGTTTGTGACGGTGATCGTATACGTCACCGCAGAGCCAGGCGTGACAGTCGTCACGCCATCGGTCTTCGAGATTCCGAGATCGGTGACAGGCGCGGCAATCGCCGTTGTCGCGACCGCCGTGTTGTTGCCCGCGGCCGGATCCGGTGTCGTCGGGCTCGACACGGTCGCGCTGTTGACGATCGGATCGGGCGTCGTATAGCCGGCCGGTACGGCAAACGTCGCCGCCGGGCTCAAGACGACAGTCGCTCCCGCGGGGATGGTGCCGAGCGCGCACGGATACGAGACGCACGGGCCGCCGCCGGATACGAACGTCAGCCCCGAAGGCGTCGGATCGGTCAAGGCCACGTTGACGGCGTCCGACGGTCCGGCGTTGGTTACCGTGATCGAGTACGCGATATTCGATCCCGGCGTCGCATGCAGGGGGCCGGTCTTGGAGATCTGGAGATCGGCGGAAGGCGTGACGGTCGCCGTGCTCGAGGCGATGTTGTTCAGCGCGTTCGGATCGGTGACGCCTGCCGGCGCCACGACCGAGACCGTGTTGCCCAGGACGCCGAGCGTGCTCGACGCGATCGTTCCGGCCGCGGTGAACGTCGCCGAGTGCCCGGCCCGCAGATTGACGGTGGTCGCGATGTTCCCGCCGCCAGAGCCCGAGCCGCAGGTCGACCCGGTGTCTGCGACACACGTCCAGAGCACGGCGCCGAAGGCACCGGGAAACGCATCGACGACGCTCGCGCCAGTCACGTCGCTCGGCCCGTTGTTCGTCACGAGGATGGTGTAGGTGGCTGACAGGCCCGGAATCGCTGGCGTCGCCAGCGTCTTCACGATCGCGAGGTCGGCGATCGGCGGAGCGACAGTCGTCGGCTCCGTCGCCGTGTTGTCGCTTGGATCGAAATCGAGCGGCCCGCCGGTCGTCACCGAGGCCGAATTGATCATCGGATTCGGGACGGGAATGCTGTTCGGCGCCCTCGCGAGAATCCCGATTTCGATGCGGCGGCCGCGCAGCATCTCCCCGAGCTGGCATGTGACGGTGGTGGTACCAGTACAACTGCCCTGCGTTGCGGTCGCGGATATCGCCGACACGCCGGGCGGCAGCACGTCGGTCAGCGTGACCGCGGGCGAAGTGGCCGGCCCGCGATTCGCAACCGACAGGGCGTACGAGAAATTGGTTCCGGCGATCACGGGATCGCGGGAGTCGACCTTCACGACCGCCAGATCGGTGACCGTCGCCGGCTGAACCTCCGTCGATACCGAGGCGGCGTTGTTGCTGACATCCGGATCCGCTGTGACGGAGGTGACGCTCGCGCCGTTGACCTCGGTTGTTGGCGTCGCCAGCCCCGCGGCGACTATGAAGGCAGTCTGGATGACGAGGGTCTCTCCAGGCTGAAGTACGTCGAAGTGACAGGGAAATGGCGTGAAGCAATCACCGGAATTCCCGACGAACGCGAAGTCTGGAGGGAGCGTGTCGAGCAGCTGGACCTGCGTCGCGGGTGCCGGACCCCGGTTCGTCACGGTGATGCGGGAAAAGACGGTTTCGCCGGGCACGAGGAGCGAGGGAGTGAACTTCGTGACGGCCAGATCCGCCTGATCCGCGGCTGCAACCGTCGTCGGTTTGCTGAAGGCGTTGTTTGCGGAGACCGGATCGGTCTCGGCCGCGGTGACAGTTGCCGTGTTCACGAAGACGCCGGTGGTCGATGTCAGGGCGACGAGCGTAACGGTGGCCGTCGCCGACGGCGCGAGCGTCCCGAGCGTACACGTTCCGCCGGCGCAGGTGCCCTGGCTGGGAACTGCCGACATGAACGTGAACTCGGGTGGCAGCACGTCGGTCAGCACCACGCCGGTCGCGCTCGCCGGACCGGCGTTCCGGACGGTAATCGTGTAGGTCGCGTTGCTGCCGGAGACGACCGGATCCGGGCTTTCGGTCTGCTCGACCGAAACGTCTGCTTCGGTCGGCGCGGCGACGAGCGTGGTCAGCTGCGTCCGACCGTTCTGCGACGTGAAGTCCGGCGTCGGCGAGGAGACCACCGCGAGATTCGTAATGACCGTGCCGGGCAGGAGATTCGACGACATCTGCAACGTGAAGCTGAACTCTTCAGATGCGCCCGGTGCCAGGAGAGGGGTGAGGCACGAAATCAAGTTGGCGGTTCCCGGCGTAGGTACGGTGCAGGCAGTCGGGGAGGGCGGCACCGTTCCACCGGTGATGACGCCAAGGGCGGGGATGACGTCACTGGAGGTCACGTCCAGCGCCGTCCCCGGTCCCAGGTTCGTCACCGTCCCGACATATTGGATGACGCCGCCGGGCGCCACGACGCTCGAACCGGAGAGCGTGAGCGCGAGATCGGCGCGGTCCGGCAAGACGAGCGTGGAAACGGAAGACGAGTTGTTGGATGACGCTGGATCAGACGCCGCGGAACTCACGGTCGCGGTGTTGACGAACGTGGGCGCCCCCGAGTAGTCGAACGGCACCTGCAAGTCGATGCGGGTCGTGCTGTCCTCGCCGGGTTCGAGCAATGCAATCCTGCAGGGGAATCCCGCGGCGCACGGGCCGCTGCCGCCGGCCAGCGTCAGGCCGGCCGGAAAAGGATCGGACACGAGGACGTCAGTGGCCGTCGAAGGCCCTCGGTTCGTGACGTCGATGAAGTAACTCGCTTGCGCCCCGGCGATAACCGCAGGAAGGCCAGTCTTGGTGACCGTCACGTCCGCCTGCGGCGTAATCGTCGAGGTAACGATCCCCTGGTTGTCCAGGGGCGTCGGATCCTGGGCGTCGCTGCTGAGAAACAGCGCCGCGTTCGTGATCGCCATTGGCCCCGCGCGGCGCAACTGAAAGTCGGCTGGAATGAGGAGTCGTACCGTGAACACCCGGCTGGCGCCTGGCGCGAGAAGGGGAATGGTGCAGACCGGCGTGACGAATGCCTGATTGAGTTCCTGAACCGTTTCGTTCACGCACGGCGAGTCGGCTGGCGCGTGCACGCTCTGAATCAGTTCCGGTCGGAACGGGCCCGAGAACAGCGACTCGCCTTCCTCGACTTCGTCGTCGAACACCAGAGCGCGCACGCTCGACGGACCGGCGTTCGCGACGGTGATCGTGAAGTCCGCCGACGTACCCGGAACGATTTGAGCCGGCCCGCTCATGACGATCGACGTGTCGGCAACGGCAACGATGGTGTCGGCGTCGGTCGAGATGTTGTCCGACGCCGTCTGGTCCTTCACACCGGCTGCAACTGACACGGTGGCGGTGTTCTCGGCCGTGCCTCGCGCGTCGCTGCGAACGAGCGCCTGCGCCGTGATCATGACCGCGTTTCCGGCGCCCGGACTGACGTCGATCAGCGTGTCGACGTCGCCCGACTGAATACCGGTGGCCGCGCAGGACGAGGTGCCGGAGGCGACGCACTGCCACTGGACGCTCGCGAACGTCGCCGGATCGAATTGGTCAACGATTCGACTGCCGGCGGCGGAAGCTGGCCCAGCGTTCATCACGGTGATCAGGTAGGTCGTCGTTTGACCCGCAGTGACCTGGCCGACTCCGTTGGACTTCGACAGGGAAAGAGCGACGATGGGTGCGAGCAGCGACGTCGTTTCGGTCCCGGCGTTGTTGGCGGGGCGCGAATCGGGAGTGCCGGCGGTCGCGGTGGCCGTGTTCACGATCGGGTCCGGCCCGGCGTAAGCAGGCGGGATTTCGTAAGTGGCGCTGAGCGTCTGCCTGCCGCCGGCCGGAATCGCGCAGCCGGGCGATGCGGCGCATGAACCGGAGAGCGGAGTGATCAGCGTGAGTCCGGTGGGCGTCGGATCCGTGATGACGACGTTCTGCGCGTCCGAGGGTCCGTCATTGTCGACCGTGATCGTGTAGGTCAGGTTCGTTCCCCGTTGCCCGGAAGGCGGCCCGTCTTTCGTCACGCGCACATCCGCCCGCGGTGTAATCGACGTGCTCGCCGTCGTCGTATTGTTCGCGGGATTCAGGTCCGGTGCCGCAGGCGCCGCAATCGCTGCACTGTCCGTGATCGTCCCCGCCGGAACGTTCGCCGGGAGCGTGCCGGAGATCGTGAAGATCGCGCCTCCTCCGCTCGGCAACGACACCGTGGAATTCAGGAGACCCGTACCGCCGCCCGGACCGCAGGTGGCGGACGAATTGACGGGCGTGCAGGTCCAGGTAACGGCCGTGAGCGCCGGGGTCGTGCCGCCATCCGTCACGACGGCAGCGTCGACTGCGCTCGGACCGCTGTTGCGGACGACGAGTTGATACCTGACCTGGGCGCCTGGTATCGCGGGCGCACTGAGAAAACTCCCGCTGATGCCGAGATCGGCGGCCGCCACCAAGGTCGTCACGGTGTTCGACTGAAACGAGCGCTGTTGGACCGATGGGCCGCTGCAGCTTGCGAAGTCGAACGTCCAGCGCGCCCTGTTGCTGATCAGGCTGGGATCGGGCCCCGCGACGATAGAATCGATGTGCACCCGAAACGTGACAGTGACCGCCGTGCCCGCTGCAACGGTGCCGAGCGGCACGCCGGCCACAGGATCCGCGCTGGTCTGGACGACGCCGTTCACGCTGAAACTGCTGGCGACGAACGATGTACCGGCGGGCGGGGGATCGAAAAAGACCACGGTGTTGGCATCGACGGCGCTGGCGGAGTTGTCGATCCGGATCGTGTAGGTGAGCACATCGCCGACGGCTGCCGTCGACTTGTCCACCGATGTCGCGCTCGCGCTCGAAAACGAAGGTGCGGCCGTGTCGATCTGGAACCCGAGCGCCGTGATCCAGAACACGTCGCCGCCGCTGGTCGTTCCCTGGGCGAAGGCCGTCGTGCCGTTTTTCTTCAGGTACCCCGAAACGTCGACGTTCGTAATGTCCCAGCCTTGACGGGCACCGGCAACAGGTGTACCCGGGGTGTGATTGCGGTCGCCGAACGTTCCGCCGGTGGCCAGGCTGCCGTCGTCGCGAACGATTTGTGACGCGAAGAAGTTGTTCTTCGGGTTGCGCGGGCCTTGCACGAAGTCGCCGGTCTTGAGCGGCGCCTTGTCGCCGAACCGCATCTGGTCGCCAGCCATACCAGCGTCGCCTTCCATCGCGGTCACAGCGAGGCGGGCAGCGACAGTCGCATTGCCCTGTTGCACAACGCAGAAGCCAGATGCCTGCGCCGTCGCGCCGCCCGCCGCTTCGAGACCGAGCTGGAGTGTCAGGAGGCGAATCGGCTGGGCAAAGTCCTCGTAGACGACGGCGAGCGTCCATCCAGCTGCTGGAGCGCTGTTGTCGGTATTCCCCTGCGTCGCCGGGACGGCGCCGACGGCGTACGTGCCAGGCCCACCCGCAGTCACCAGCGCCGTTACGTCGGCAGTGCGGACGTAATAGCAGCGGGCGCAGGTGCCGTCACCGGAAGGGATGCCGCTGGTCTTTGCCGTCGTCGGATCCGGCGCCACGCCGAGCGTCGCCACCGGCGTGGCAAACGAGATCGCGTGGTCGAGGAATCCGCTGACGTTCTCGCCGCTCGAATCTGCGAACGAGCCACCCCATACGAGCTCTGCTCGCAGCACTCGAGCTCCTGACGGCAGGCGAAGGATCGCTTGCGATCGGTTCAAGCGCCAGTCGCTCGTCGTCCCGAACGGAAAAGGTGGCGCGGTGGACGACGCCGGTGAGTCGTCCCGCAGGCTGGTGTCGGTAGTGATGAACGTGCCGATGGCGCCGCGGGTACCCTGACCGTTCTCATTCACTTCGCCATCGAGGCCGAGCGAGTTCCCGCTGAACGTGATCGCGCCGTTCGTCGTGGTGCTGAATCGTTCGATGTATTGCGCCTCCGCGAGCGCAGGGATCAGAAGTACGCAGCAAATCGACGCCGCGCATCTGGAGCGCCGGTTGGCCAGAGGCCCACGGGCAACGCTCATTGGAGGTCAGGGAAAAGAGCCGGCAGCGGGACCTGAATCTGCGAACGTCACCTCGCCCGCTCCTCGGAACGGTTGAGCGGCAGTGCAAATCACATACGAGCAATTTGCCTGAGGTGTCCGATCAAATAAAGTCTTTAGTCCAGCGTAGATGGGAGGATCTCCGGAGCCGAGGGCTCCGGTCGATTCGACGGAATCCTCCGATATGGCGGACAGAACCCAACTGTTCGTCTGATGAGTATGGACGCGTTGTCAGAGCGTCGGACGCGCGCTTCAGGCGAGAGTCGGTTCGAGCGAAGCGGCGCTACTCAACTCCAACGCAGGCTGTGTTGCACGCGATGTCTTTGTCGAGGGCGCGGTGAGGCTGACAAACACAAGGAGGCAGGTTCTCCAAACCTCCTCCTTTTCGGATCGGCACGCTGGCAAACTGCTGCGCGTTTGGTGTGTACAGATGCAGGAACGCGCCACGCGTGACGAATCTGGGGCCAATTGGGTCCATCAACTGGGCGCCCGCTGGTGCGACAGACGCACAAACGATCGATTTCTTAAAATGAATGTGGAGGCGCCGCCCGGATTTGAACCGGGGGTGGAGGTTTTGCAGTCTCAGACGACGAAAAAACCGAAACCATGAAATCCGGCGCAACTCTCAGAGAACACAAGAATTGTTGCTGACCTA
>Ga0075435_100000666_pt1 | contig 21202 bp, 19 predicted proteins | sample RhiMethybrSRZTD4_FD_75302 | JGI IMG/M metagenome (GOLD analysis project Ga0075435, IMG submission 75302) | Populus rhizosphere microbial communities from Tennessee, USA - Rhizosphere MetaG P. TD hybrid SRZTD4 | ecosystem: Host-associated > Plants > Roots > Rhizosphere > Soil | place: USA...
GGTTTCCAGCTCCAGCCATCCGAGCTGGTGAAGTTCGGGATCATCATCGCGTTGGCGGGCTATGCCAACGAGCACCGGGGTGAGATGAACCCGTGGCGCCTGACCGTGACCATCGCTCTGGCAGTCGTTCCGATCGGCCTTGTCATGCTCCAGCCCGACTTCGGGACCGCCATGGTGCTCGGACTCGTCGTGATCACGCTGCTCGCCGTGGCCGGCGTCAGCGTCCGGCACCTGGTCGTGCTCGCCCTCCTCGGAGTGACCTTCGTCATCGTGGTCGTCAATTTGGGCCTGTTGCAGCGGTACCAGGTCGACCGGCTCACGAGCTTCGTGAACCAGGGCCAGGACGCCCGGAACACGACGTACAACACCGATCAGTCGAAGAACGCGATCGGTAACGGCGGCGTGACCGGACGCGGCTTCGGCAACGGCTCGCAGACCGCGGGCGGGTTCGTTCCCGAGCAGCACACCGACTTCATCTTCACTGCCGTCGGGGAGGAGTTCGGGTTCCTCGGTGGGGCGGCGCTGCTCGCGCTGTTCGCGATCGTCGTCTGGCGGACGTGGCGAGCCGCGCTCTTCGCCAGTGACTTCTTCGGCACGCTCGTCTGCGTCGGCGTGCTGGCCATCTTCGTGTTCCAGATCTTCGAGAACATGGGGATGACGATGGGGATCATGCCCGTCACGGGCATCCCGCTGCCGTTCATGAGCTACGGCGGCTCGAGCACCATCACGGCCTTCGCCTGCGTCGCCCTCGTCGCCAACGTCTCCATGCGCCGGTTCCGGTAGTACCCAAGGGGGATCTGCGGCCCATCCGGTACACTGGGGTTCCAGATGTCCAGCCTGTGGCCGCGGATCGAGCCGCTCCTGGCCAGGGTCGAGAAACCAGCTCGGTACATCGGAATGGAACGAGGGGCAGCGGCGCCGGCCCACCGGCCCGGCGACGCGTCCTGGCTCCTCGTGTACCCCGATACGTACGAGGTGGGGCTCCCCAACCAGGGCCTGCAGATCCTCTACGAGATCCTGAACGAACGCGACGACGCCGCCGCCGAACGGGCGTACGCGCCCTGGGTCGACCTGGAGGCGGAGCTCCGCAGCCACCGCGTGCCGCTGTTCTCGGTCGAGACCCACCGTCCGGCCGGCGACTTCGACGTCATCGCGTTCAACCTGTCCGCCGAGCTGGTGTACACGAACGTCCTGAACTGCCTCGACCTCGCCGGCGTGCCCGTCCGGAGCGAGCGCCGAGCAGCGGACGCCCCGCTCGTCGTTGCCGGCGGTCACTGCGCATTCAACCCGGAGCCGATGGCGGACTTCGTCGACGCCTTCGTCATCGGCGACGGTGAAGAGGCCGTCGGCGAGATGAGCGACGTGATCGGGGCGTGGAAGCGCGCCGGTCGCACCAACCGCGAGGGCGTCCTGCGCGAGCTGGCGACGATCCCGGGCGTGTACGTGCCCGCCTTGTACGACGTCGAGTACGACGGGCCGTTCATCCGGGAGGTGCGCCCCCGCTTCGACGAGGTGCCCGCCCGGGTCGACAAGCGCACCGTCGCCGACCTGGCGGAGTGGCCGTACCCGAAGCAGCAGCTCGTACCGCTGGTCGAGGTCGTCCACGATCGCCTCAACGTCGAGATCTTCCGGGGCTGCACGCGGGGATGCCGGTTCTGCCAGGCCGGCATGATCACCCGGCCCGTCCGCGAGCGGCCCGAGGAGCAGGTGCGCACGATGGTGCAGGACGGGCTGCGCCGCACCGGCTACGACGAGGTCGCCTTGACGTCGCTCTCGAGCGCCGACTTCTCGGGTGTCGACGGGCTCGTCGCCGATCTCGTGAACGAGCAGGAAGGCTCCGGGTGCGTGAGCCTGTCGCTGCCGTCACTGCGCGTCGACGCATTCACGGTCGGTATCGCCAGCGAGATCCAGAAGGTCCGTCGGACGGGACTCACGTTCGCGCCCGAGGGCGGCACGTGGCGGATCCGGCAGGTCCTCAACAAGCTCATCACCGAGGACGACCTGTACGCCGCGGTCGACGGCGCGTACTCGCAGGGCTGGCGGCGCGTGAAGCTGTACTTCCTCGCCGGCGTGCCGACCGAGATGGACGAAGACACGCGTGGCATCGCCGAGCTGGCGCGCAACGTCGTCAAGATCGGTCGCAAGTACACGAAGCAGGCCAGTTGTACGGCGTCGGTCGGCGGCTTCGTGCCCAAGCCGCACACACCGTTCCAGTGGTTCGGCCAGAACAGCGTCGACGAGCTGGAGCGCAAGATCGGGCTGCTGCGGGGCGCAGTCCGCAAGTCCGGCGTGCAGCTCCGCTGGCACGATCCGGCGGCGACGTTCGTCGAGGGGATCGCGAGCCGGGGCGACCGGCGTGTCGGTCGCGTCATCGAACGTGTTTGGCGGGAAGGCGGAACGTTCCAGGAGTGGAGCGAGCGCTTCGAGCTGGGCCGCTGGCTCGATGCGATGGCGGCCGAGGGGCTCGACGCCGACTGGTACGTCACGCGGCATCGCACAGCCGACGAGGTCCTGCCCTGGGACCACATCTCGGCCGGGTTGCATCGCGATTTCCTCTGGCAGGACTGGCAGGCCGCACTGCACGAGCACGGCCTCCCAGATTGCCGGTGGACACCGTGTTACGACTGCGGCGTCTGCACCGACTATGCGCTCGAGCACGTCGTCGCCTCGCCGGTCGCGCCGGCGGGCGGGAGCCAGGGGACCGGCCAGGATCTCAGCCGCGGTGGTGACACGCCGGTCGAGTTCCTCGGCGTGCGGGAGAAAGCGAGCTCCGGTGCGCGGTGACGCGGGGTTTCCTGTGCGCATCCGCTTTGCCAAGCGAGGCAAGGTGCGTTTCATCTCGCATCGTGACGTCGCGCGGGCGTTCGAGCGCGCGTTCCGCATCGAGCAGCTCCCGCTCGCGTTCACCCAGGGCTTTGCGCCCCGGCCCAAGGTGAGCTTCGGGCTTGCCCTGTCCGTCGGGCACGAGAGCGACGCCGAGTACCTCGACGTGCAGCTCGTCGACGAGGTTCCGCTCGACTCGCTCGCACGGCGGGTATCGGATGCGTTGCCGGTCGGGATCGACGTGTCCGGCACGGTCGCGCTGGCCGACCGGGCTCCGGCGTTGCAGGAAGCGGTCACCTCCGTGGCGTACCGCATCACCGTCACGGGCCCCGACGACGAGCACGTCGGCGCCGACGAGCTGGGGGTCGCCGTCGACCAGGCCCTCGCCCGCCCGTCGCTTCCCGTCACCCGGACCCGGAAGGGTCACGAGGTCACCGAGGACCTCCGGTCTATCGTGCGAACCATGGCCGTCACGGACGCCGATGATCTCGGCCCCGTCCTCGACCTCGAACTGTCCACCCAACCGCGCGGCACCCGGCCTGCCGAGGTGCTCACCGCCATCGACGGCAACCTCGTCGACCGTCGGGTGCTGCGCACGAAGCAATGGATCGAGCGCGGCGGCGCGCGGCTGGAGCCGCTCGAAGCCGACGCGCGCTCGCGCGTGCTGGAGGCACGCGCGTCATGAGAGAAGGATTCGATGTCCGACGACACACCCACGGAGGCCCGCCCGGCCTCCGGCGAACACAACGCCAACACTGCGCCGGCCGACGCCGCCGGCGATCAGCCTGAATCGACGAAGCGAACCAGCGGCGACGGCCGCTCCGGCGCCGGCGGCGGTACGCCGAGGCGCCGCCGGCGGCGCGGGTCGCGCGGCGGGCGCAACCGTCGCAAGCCCAAGACGGCGGCCGCGCCCGCCGGCGCCGCGGCCAAGGACCCCGCCGACACGGGCGAGGACTACACCGACGCCGCTGCCGACCGGGGCCTGACAACCGAGGACGTCGCCGCCGACGCACGCGTCGAGGCCGGTCTCGCCGACGCCGAACCCGGCGCGGTCACCGCGGCCGACGCGCCGTCGCCCGCGAAGCCGAAGATCGGTGACACACGTCCCGCTCCGCCGAGCGGCGACGGCACCGCGACCAGGAAGCGCCGTCGCCGTCGCGGCGGGCGCGGACGCGGTCGCGCCCGCGGTGGCGAGACCGACACCAAGACCGCGCCCGAGGCCGTGCGCGCCGACCTCGGCTCCGACGGCGCCGCGGTGTCGCTCGACGAGCTCGACGACACCGCGCTCGAGCGGCGGCGAGGCCGGACCCGCAAGGGGCGGCCCGCCGGGCGCTACATGATGGCCGTGCACGTGCGGGACGACCGCACCACGCACATCGGTGTGCTCGAGGGCCGCAGCCTCGTCGAGCACTACGTCGGCTCGCTCGAGCCCGACGACACCGCCATCGACGGCAACATCTACTTGGGCAAGGTGCAGAACGTCCTGCCCGGGATGGAAGCGGCGTTCATCGACATCGGCACCCCGAAGAACGGCGTCCTGTACCGCGGCGACGTCGCCTTCGACCCCCACGACGTCGAGGAGAGCCACCCTCGGATCGAACGGCTGCTCAAGAACGGGCAGTCGGTGCTCGTCCAGGTCACGAAGAACCCGATCGGAGCGAAGGGTGCCCGGCTCACGCAGGAGGTGAGCTTGGCGGGCCGCTTCGTCGTCATGGTGCCGGGCCAGCCCGAGACGTACGGGATCTCGAAGCGACTCCCCGACGACGAGCGCAAGCGACTCCGGCGAGTGCTCGAAGGCCTGCGCCCGCCGGACGCGGGCTTGATCGTGCGGACGGCAGCGGAGGGCGCGACAGACGTCGAGCTCCGCCGGGACGTCGAGCGGCTCCGCGCCCAGTGGGAGCAGATCTCGAAGGTCGCGGCGCGCGCCAAGGCGCCGTCGCTGGTCTACCAGGAGCCGACGCTGGTCGTGCGCGTGATCCGGGAGGAGTTCACCAAGGAGTATCGCGGCGTCGTCATCGACGACCGCGACCTCTACGAGGAGGTGCGCGGCTACGTCGAGGCGATCGCGCCCGAGCTCGCCGAACGGGTCGAGTACTACGACCCCGAGGAGGAAGGGCTCCCGCTCTACGAGCGCTTCCATGTGCAGGAGCAGCTGCTCAAGGCGCTCGACCGCAAGGTGTGGCTCCCCTCGGGAGGTTCACTGATCGTCGAGAGCACCGAGGCGCTCACCGTGATCGACGTGAACACCGGCAAGAACGTCGGCCGGACCAACCTCGAGGAGACGGTCTATCGCAACAACCTCGAAGCGGCCGAGGAGGTCGCCCGGCAGCTACGGCTCCGGGACATCGGCGGGATCATCGTGATCGACTTCATCGACATGGAGATCCGCAAGAACCGCGACGACGTCATTCGGGCCTTCCGCGACGCACTCGCCCGCGACAAGACACGGACCCAGGTGTTCGACATCTCGGAGCTCGGGCTCGTCGAGATGACCCGCAAGCGCATCTCGGAGGGGCTGGTCGAGACGTTCAGCCAGACCTGCCCGACGTGCCAGGGTCGCGGGTTCCTCGTCGACGAGTCTCTCCTGCAATGACCGGTCGGATAGGCTGACTCGGTTCCCGGGTCTCTCCGACGACCTGACGCGCCGAGGGCGAGCAGCATGTACGCAGTGATCAAGAGCGGCGGCAAGCAGTACCGCGTCGAGGAGGGCGAGCAGCTCGCGGTCGAGCTGCTCGACGCCGCCGGCGAGGTCGAGCTGGCGCCCGTGCTCGTCGTCGACGGCGACCGCGTGATTGCGACTCCGAAGGAGCTCGAGGCGGCGCGGGTGAACGCCCGGGTCGTCGACGAGGCCCGCGGGCCGAAGGTCACGGGATTCACGTACAAGCCCAAGACCAACAACCGGAAACGCTGGGGTCACCGGCAGCGGTACTCACTGATCGAGATCACGGGCATCACTGCAGGCGGCGCCCGCCGCGCACCGTCAGCGGAGAAGGCTCCGGCGACGAAGAAGGCCCCGGCCACGAAGAAGGCCCCGGCCACGAAGAAGGCCCCGGTCAAGAAGACCCCGGCGACGAAGAAGGCGCCCGCCAAGAAGCGGCCGCCCAAGAAGGCGTAGGTTTCTGCCATGTCGAAGAAGAAGGGCGCCGCGTCCTCGAGGAACGGGCGCGACTCCGCGTCCCAGCGATTGGGCGTGAAGGTCACGACCGGGACGAACGTGCGCGCCGGCACGATCATCGTGCGCCAGCGCGGCACCAGGTTCCACCCCGGCGACAACGTGCGCCGTGGTGGCGACGACACCCTGTTCGCCACCGTCGACGGCGTCGTCCGGTTCGGCCACCGCAAAGGCCGCAAGCTCGTCGACGTCATTTAAAACGTCTCGATGTGATCCTGAACTTCGCAATGCGAGGCTAAGGAACGCGTCCCTTCCTATCCTGGCCTCGTGAGTCAGTTCGTCGACGAGGCGCAGGTCAACATGCGGGGCGGGGACGGCGGCGCCGGGTCGATGTCGTTCCGCCGTGAAGCGCACGTTCCCCGCGGCGGGCCGGACGGCGGCGACGGCGGCAAGGGCGGCGACGTCATCCTGCGGGCCGATCGCAACGTCGCATCGCTCCTCGCGTTCCGGGACCATCCGCACCGCCGCGCCGCGTCCGGCGCCCACGGTTCGGGCAAACGTCGGACGGGGGCGGCGGGCGACGATCTCGTGGTCGCCGTCCCGGAGGGCACCAAGGTCAAGACGCGTGACGGGGCGGTCGTCGCCGACCTGGTCAGCCACGGCGACAGCTACGTGGCGGCGCGCGGCGGACGCGGCGGGCGCGGGAATGCGCGGTTCCTCTCGAATGCGCGCCGGGCGCCGAGCTTCGCCGAGCAGGGCGAGTACGGCGAGGAGGAGTGGTTCCGGTTCGAGCTCAGCCTGATGGCCGACGCCGCGCTCGTCGGGTTCCCCAACTCGGGAAAGTCGACACTCATCTCCGCCGTCAGCGCCGCCCGACCGAAGATCGCCGACTACCCGTTCACGACGCTCGAGCCGCACCTCGGCGTCGTGCGGTCGCACGGGCGTGAGTTCGTGCTGGCCGACATCCCCGGGATCGTCGAGGGCGCGGCGGAGGGCCGGGGGCTCGGTCACCAATTTCTGCGTCACGTCGAGCGGGCCCGGGTCCTGGTGCTGCTGCTCGACCTCGCCCGCCTCGACGGCGACGAGCCGGAGCACGAGGACCCCGCCGAGCAGCAGCGCGTGCTCCTCGACGAGCTCGGTCGGTACCGGCCCGACCTGCTCGACCGTCCTCGCCTCGCCATCGGCAGCAAGGCCGACATCGCGCTGTTCGAGTTCGACGGGCCCCGTCTCTCGGCGGTCACGCACGAGGGCCTCGACGAGTTCGTCGGGACGCTCGGCGCGATGGTCGCCGAGGCCCGCGCCGCCGAGCCCGAGCGCGAGCCGTTCGTCGTGCTGCGCCCGGTCGAGGAGGGCTTCTCAGTGGCCAGGGACAACGACGGCGCCTGGCGTGTGACCGGCAAGTCCGCCGAGCGGGTGGTCGCCATGGCCGACCTCACGAACGAGGAGGCGGTGGCGTACGTCCAGGACCGGTTCCGGCGCATGGGCGTCGAGCGCGCGCTGGCACGCGCAGGCGCGCGCGAGGGCGACACCGTGCGCGTCGGTCCCGTGGAGCTCGAGTACATCGAGGGCGTCGGCTGATGGGGGGAGCGGGAACGCCGCCGGTCAAGGTCGTCGTCAAGGTCGGGTCGTCTTCGATCACCGGCGAGGGTGGCGAGCTCGACGACGGCGCCGTGCTCAAGCTCTGCGGCGAGCTCGCCGCGACGCACCACGCCGGCCACGAGCTCGTGCTCGTGTGCTCGGGCGCCATCGCCGCCGGGCTCCCAGCGCTCGCAATGCCGACCCGCCCGAACGACATCGGCACGCTCCAAGCCGTCGCCGCTGTCGGTCAGCCCAAGCTCATGGAGCGGATCGGTGGGATCTTGTCCGAGCACGGGCTGGTGGCGGGTCAGGTGCTCCTCACGCCGCACGACTTCGTCCAGCGTGCGCAATACCTCCACGCGCGCGAGACGCTGCGCCGGCTGCTCGATCTCGGCGTGATCCCCATCGTGAACGAGAACGACACGATCGCCGACGACGAGATCCGGTACGGCGACAACGACCGCCTGGCCGCGCTCGTCTCGCACCTGATCGGCGCCGACGTGCTCGTGATGCTCACCGACACGCCCGGCTTGTTCACCGCCGACCCCCGTCTCGACACCGAGGCCTCGCTGATCGAGGAGATCGCCGAGGTGGACGCCGCCCTCGAGGCCGTCGCCGGCGCGTCCGGGACGCCGCGGGGGAGCGGGGGGATGGCGAGCAAGCTCGCGGCGGCGAAGATCGCGGCGTGGTCGGGCGTGCGCGCCGTCATCGCCGCCGCCGATTCGCCGTCGGTCGTGCTCGACGCGGTCGAAGGGAAACCGGTCGGGACGGTCGTTCACCCGCGCCAGCAGCGCCTCCCGAGCCGGAAGCTCTGGATCGCGTTCGCCCGCGGCGCGGCCGGGCGGGTGGTCGTCGACGACGGCGCCCGCCAAGCGTTGACCCGCGACGGCCGTTCGCTGCTCCCGGCCGGTGTGCGCGACGTCGAGGGCCGGTTCGAGGCCGACGACGCCGTCGAGGTCGTCGGCGAGGACGGGCGCCCGTTCGCCAAGGGCCTCACCCGGGTGTCGGGCGACACCCTGCGCACGATCGCGGGCCGGCGGACGGGCGATCTCCCCGAGGGCATCCCGCACGAGGTCATCCACCGCGACGACCTCGTCGTCCTCCCGTGACTCGGCCCTCGCTCGAATGGCGTTTCCCGGGGCGCTCTTGCGCGGGCGCGTGCCGTCCGTCACACTACGGGCCCGGCAACGACGCCACTTCGCTCTGACGATCCTCGTCGCCGGCCGACGGGGGGAGGGCCCCCGCTCGGGGGGCCTCAACGGCCGGCGAGGAGCGGGGGACGGCAGTGGGGTCGGACGACCGCGCTGAGGCGGACGGCTGCGCCAGCGGCAGCGCCTCCGCCGTGCGGGAGCCCGGCCTCGCTGCCCCCCCGAGTCCGCACTGCCGCCCCGGGGTGCAATCCCAGAACTAGACCGATCGGTCAAGGTTTACACTCGCCTCCATGTCCGAGCTCGTCAGCGCGCTGGGGCGTCGCGCCCGACTTGCCTCCCGGCGGCTGGCGTCGGCGTCGGCGGCCGAGAAGGACGCCGCCCTGCTCACTGCGGCCGACCTGCTCCTCGAGCGGACCCCCGAGATCCTCGCTGCCAACGCCGCCGACATCGAGCGCGCCGCCGCCGGCGGAATGGCGCTCGGGCCGCTCGACCGACTTCGCCTCATCGACGATCGGATCGCCGGCATGGCCGACGGATTGCGAAAGGTCGCCGCGCTGGCCGACCCGGTCGGTGAGTTGCTCGACGGATGGGTGCGGCCCAACGGCCTCGAGATCCAGCGGGTCCGGGTGCCATTGGGCGTCGTGGCGATCATCTACGAGAACCGGCCCAACGTGACGAGCGACGCCGCCAGCCTGTGCCTGAAGTCCGGAAACGCCGCGTTGCTGCGGGGATCGGGCTCGGCGCTGCGCTCGAACGTCGCGATCGCCGGCGTACTGCGCGAGGCGCTGCAGAAGACGGGGCTGCCCGAGGACGGCGTCGTCCTCGTCGAGGACACCGCTCACGAGACCGCCGTCGAGCTCATGCAGCTCACCGAGCTGGTCGACTGCCTGATCCCACGTGGTGGCCACGAGCTCATCCAGAGCGTCCGCGAGCACGCGACGGTCCCCGTCGTCATCGACGGCGACGGAAACTGCCACGTGTACGTCGACGCCGCCGCCGACCTCGACGAGGCGCTCGAAATCGTCGTCAACTCCAAGACGAACCGGCCCAGCGTGTGCAACGCGGCGGAGTCGATCGTGGTGCACGACGCCGTGGCGGACACTTTCCTGCCCCGGGTCTGCTCTGCGCTCGCCGAGCAGAACGTCGAGCTCCTCGGCGACGACCGCGCCCGCGCGCTGTGGCCCACGATGGGAGTCGCGACCGACGACGACTTCGCCCGCGAGTTCCTCGCCCTGCGGGTGACCGTCGCCGTCGCCGGGTCGCTCGACGAAGCCATCGCACACGTGAACCGGTTCGGGTCCGGTCACACGGAGGCCATCGTCACCGGCGACCTCGACGCCGCCCGCCGCTTCACCGGAGAGGTCGACGCCGCCGTGGTCATCGTGAACGCGTCGACGCGTTTCACGGACGGGGAGCGCTTCGGCTTCGGGGCCGAGATCGGGATCTCGACCCAGAAGCTCCACGCCCGCGGGCCGATGGGGCTCCACGAGCTCACCACGTACAAGTACGTCCTGTGGGGTGACGGCCAGGTGGTCGAGTGACCCCCGTCTACCAACCGCCGGGAGCCTGATGGCCGATCGCTTCAAGTCCGTCGACGACGTCGTCGAGCGCTTGCGCGCCGTCGACTACCTCGCCGATCCGAACATCGCCGGTGTCGTGTACCTCGCCGACCGGCTCGAGAAGCCGGTGCTCGTCGAGGGCCCGGCCGGGGTGGGCAAGACCGAGCTCGCCAAGGCGCTGTCCGGGGTCACGGGAGCGCGACTGATCCGGCTGCAGTGCTACGAGGGCCTCGACGAGTCGAAGGCCCTGTACGAGTGGAACTACAAGAAGCAGCTCCTCCGCATCCAGGCCGACCGCGAGCACGAGACGAGCTGGGCCGACGTCGAGGCCGACATCTTCTCGGAGCCGTTCTTGCTCACCCGACCGCTGTTGGAGGCCATCCGCGCCGACGAGCCGATCGTGCTCCTCATCGACGAGGTCGACCGGGTCGAGATCGAGACAGAAGCGCTCCTGCTCGAGGTGCTGTCCGACTTCCAGGTGTCGATCCCCGAGCTGGGCACGATCGCCGGCAAGCAGCGGCCGCTGGTCGTGATGACGTCCAACAACACACGCGAGCTGTCGGAGGCGTTGAAGCGCCGCTGCCTGTACCTGCACCTCGACTATCCCGACCTCGAGCGCGAGAAGGACATCGTCAGGGTGCGCGTTCCCGACGTCGACGACGAGCTCGCGGAGCAGGTCGCGCGCGTCGTGCGGTCCATCCGGCAGCTCGAGCTGAAGAAAGCGCCGTCGATCTCCGAGACCATCGACTGGGCGAAGACGCTCCTCTTCCTGGGCAAGAACGAGATCGATCCCGAGTTGATCGGCGAGACACTCCACGTGCTCCTCAAGTACCAGTCGGACATCGCCAAGGCCCGTAAGGAGCTGCAGGTCGACGGCGGGCCGCTGCCGGCGCGCACGGCGTCAGCCGGACCGTGACGCCGTGCACCACCTGAACCCGGCGAGGCTGAACGACGCCATGTCGAGGTTCGGTCCCACCGATGCCCCGCCGGTCGGCGATCGCGAGTCGATGCTCGACGTGCTCCAGGGGTTCATCCACGAGCTGCGGGCAGCCGGGCTCCCGGTGTCGATGACCGAGAACCTCGACGCCATGCGCGCCGTCGAGCACGTCGACATCGCCGAGCGCGACACGTTCAAGGCCGCGCTCGGAGCCACCCTGGTGAAGCACCACCACCACTGGCGGGCGTTCGAGACCGTCTTCGACGTCTACTTCTCGCTGCACGCCGCGGGCATCGGCGAGGAGGGCGAGGACGGCGAGCCGCTGGACCTCGAGTCCATGGAGGCCATGCGCGCCCAGGGCGGCGGCGCGATGGGCGACGTCTCGCCCGAGGAGCTGGCGCAGATGCTGCTCCAAGCGCTCATGAGCATGGACCGGGAGCAGCTCCGCCAGCTGGCCGGCATGGCCGTGGACCGCTTCGCGGGGATGGAGCCGGGCCGGCCCGTCGGCGGCACGTACTACCTCTACCGGACGCTGCGGCAGCTGGACTTCGAGGGCCTGACCGCCCGGCTGATGGGGCAGGCACGAGAGCGCGGCGAGGTCGGCGACGGCGAGCTGGCCGAGCGCCTGGCCGAGGAGGAGTTCCAGGCCCGCCTGCGAGAGCTGAAGGAGCTCGTCGAGGGCGAGATCCGCCGCCGGCTCGTCGCCGACCGCGGTGTCGAAGCCATGGCGCGCACGCTGCGCAAGCCGCTCCCCGAGGACGTCGACTTCATGCACGCGTCGCGCGAGGAGATGCTCGCGCTCCAGCGCGCGATCTACCCGCTCACGCGCGCGCTGGCCGCCCGCCTGGCCCAACGGCGGCGGCGGCGCAACCGCGGCCACCTCGACTTCCGGTCCACCGTGCGGCACTCGCTGTCCTACGGGGGCGTGCCCGCCGAGCCCAAGTTCCGCCACCCGCGCCCGTCACGCCCCGAGATCATGGTCGTCGCCGACATCTCCGGATCGGTGGCGAGCTTCGCCCGGTTCACGTTGCAGTTCGTGTACGCGATGGCGAGCCAGTTCTCGAAGGTGCGGTCGTGGGTTTTCATCGACGGGATCGACGAGGTCACACGGTTCTTCCAGGAATCGGACGACATCACCGAGGCTGTGCACCGGGTCAACACCGAGGCCGACGTCGTATGGGTCGACGGCCACTCCGACTACGGGCACGCCTTCGAGGTGTTCCACGAGCACCACTACAAAGAGGTGACGCCGAAGACCTCGATCATTCTGCTCGGCGACGCCCGCAACAACTACCACGCGTCCCAGAACTGGGTGCTCAAGGAGCTGCAACAGCGCGCCCGTCACCTGTACTGGCTCAATCCGGAGCCGCGCGGCTACTGGGACACGGGCGACTCGATCATCTCGGAGTTCGGGATCTACTGCGACGGCGTCTACGAGTGCCGGAACCTGCGTCAGCTCGAGCGGTTCGTGACCACCATCGTGGAGGGATAGTCAGTCAGGCCTTCGGCTCGCGCCACATGGTCCAGACCGGCGGGCCGGCGGGCGCGGGCCGGATCTCGCGCTGCACCTCGAACCCGTGGTGCCGGTACCAGGCGACGTTCCCCTCGGTCGAGGTCTCCAGGTACGCGGGGACGCCCGTCGAGTCGAGACGGCCGAGGACGGCCGCGAGCAGCTTCCCGCCCAGCCCTTCGCCGTGATGCGCGGGCTCGACACCGATCACCGCCAGGTACCAGTGCGGCTCTTTCGGGTGGAGCTTCTCGGTCTCCGTCAGGTAACGGAGCCCGTCGCGAAAGGTGTGCGGTGTGAGCAACGCCTGCCACGCCCCGACGAGCTGACGCGCCGCTCGCCGCCGCGTCGGGGGGTACGCGCCCTCGGGGAGCCACCCGGCGGTGCCGACGACAGCGCCGCCCTCGACTGCCGCCCAGACCTCCCCGAACGGGAGCCCGTCGCGCACGATCCCCCGCAAGAAGCTGCGACACGACCATCGCCGGCGACGGGGCGCGGGATAGAGATAGCGGAACACGGGGTCGTCGTCGAAGGCGCGGGCCAGGACGGCCGACGAGTCTTCGAGCTGGTCAGGCCGAAGCGTGTCGATCGTGGGCACGGGGCACGTTGTAGTCCCCGAGCAGCTGCCAGGCGCGATCGGCGATCCCGACCAGCGCCAGCAGCTGAGCGCGTTCTCGGCGGCGCAGCGGATGACCGGCCCGACCCAGGAGCAATGCAGCCTCGTGCTCGGGGAACGCGGCCACGGCGAGGTCGTCGGGACCCGTCACCCCGCCCGAGACCAGGGTCGAGGCGGAGGTGCCGGCGACGAGCGCGTCCAGCACGTCCGGGCTGGGGGGCTCGTCGCCGGCGCGGGCGAGCACCCGGGATCCGTTGACCAGCGCGGTCCAGTCGGCGAGGAACTCACGGTTGGTCTGCGCCACGAGCGCCGCGTGCAGCTCCTCGACCGTGGCGGCATCGCACAACGAAGCGGCGGACTCGAGCGCGTCCAGGCGGGCGTCGGGGAACTGGCCGACGAGCCGAACCTCCTCGACCGCCACTCCGTCGACCTCCTCGATCTCCTGCACCAACGTGGGCACCAGGTCCGGGCCGGGAAGGTCGACGGCGAACTCGTCGACGGCGATGTCGGTGCCGCGCTCCAGCACGTCGACGCCGACGATGTCGCCGCGCACGGCACCGATGCGTGACGCGACCAGACCCAGCGCGCCGGGCCGGTCGGGGAGCCACACCCGCACGAGGACGTGCGCCGACGCGCTCGGAGTCGGGTCGTCGAGAGGCATTGATCTCCTTTGGCGCCGTCGCAAGCTCCGGCGTTGCGTCAGCGGTCGGCAAAGCCGCCACCGCCGCGTCAAGGTTAGGACGGGTGCGTGTCTCCGGCGTTCCAGAGAGGTGAACGCATTGTTTTGGCGCCGCCGGAGTTCATGCCGACCCGTAGACTCCCCGGATCGAGCGAGTCGGTGTTTTCGGTGGCACGTTCGACCCGGTGCACGTCGGCCACGTCGTGGCGGCCGTCGACACCCGGGCCGCGCTCGCGCTGGATCGGGTGCTCATGGTCGTCGCCGGCGACCCGTGGCAGAAGCGCGGCGAGGTGGTCGCGTCGGCGGCTGACCGGCTCGCGTTGGCAGCCGCCGCCCTCGACGGTGTCGACGGGGTCGAGGCGTCGGCGATCGAGATCGAGCGGGGCGAGCCGTCCGTCACGTACGACACGCTCATGGCGCTCAGCGCGTCGGGACGCGAGCTCTTCCTGGTGCTCGGCGCCGATGCGGCCCGCAACATGCCGACGTGGCGGAAGCTGGAGGAGACCCGGGACCTGGCCACGCTCGTGATCGTCGAGCGAGCCGGCGACGCGCACGCCGAGGCTCCTGCACCGGGCTGGCGGGTCGAGCGCGTCACCATCCCGCGCCTCGACATCGCGTCGCGGGACGTCCGGGCCAGGCTGGCGCAGGGCCGCCCGATCGACGGGCTGGTGCCGCCGGCCGTGGTCCGTGCCATCGCCGAACGCGGCCTCTACAATCGTCATTGATGACGACCGGCGAGGCTGCTGCTTGACAGGCGCCCCGGTCGTGCTCCGCCGAGTTGCCGTCGCCGCCGCGGCGGCGTCGGCCAAGAAGGGCGAGGACATCATCGCCCTCGATGTGGGCGACATCCTCTCCATCACGGACGCGTTCGTGATCACCAGCGCGACGAACACGAGGCACGTTCGCACGATCGTGGACGAGATCGAGAAGGCGATGAAGGAGCACGCCTCGACGCCGCCGATGAGCGTCGAGGGCCTCGACGACGCGACCTGGGTGCTGCTCGACTACGGCGACATCGTGGTCCACGTCTTCCTCGACGAGACACGCGCGTATTACGAGCTCGAGCGGCTGTGGGCCGACGCGCCCGGCATCGACTGGGAGCAGCTGGTCCCGGCGTCGCAGACCGCGTCGGCCTAGCTCGACCAGCTAGGTGGATGTGAGATAGGGCCGCAGCGGTACGCCGTGCTCGACCAGCGCGGACTTCAGCTCACGCACGCCGAGGTTCCGGTCGAAGCGTGGCGAGTAAAGGATCGAGCTGATGATCGCGGCCTGGGCGCCGCCGTCCGTGAGACCGGCGGCGATGTGGTCCACGCCGCCGGCGCCGCCCGACGCGATGACGGGCACGTTGACGGCGTCGGCGACGGCCCGGGTGATCTCGAGGTCGTAGCCGGACGCGGTGCCGTCGCGGTCGATGCTGTTGACGACGATCTCGCCCGCGCCGAGCTCCTCGCCGCGACGGACCCATTCGAGCGCGTCGAGACCGGTCGCCTCACGAGCGCCGTCGATGAACACCTCGTATCCGGACGGGATGCCGGGGCGGGCTCCCACCTGCTTCACCTGCGTGCTGAGCACGATGCACTGGCGACCGAACGCGTCCGCGCCCTCGCGAATGATCTCGGGAGTGCGGACGGCCATCGAGTCGACGCTGATCTTCTCGGCACCCGCCTTGAGCACCTCGAACATGTCGTCGACCGAGCGGATACCCCCGCCCACCGTGAACGGGACGAACACATGGCGGGCGACGCGGCGCACGGTCTCGAGGTCGATCTTGCGCTTCTGGGCGCTGGCGGTGATGTCGTAGAAGACGATCTCGTCGATCTGGTCGTCGTAGAGGCGGGCGGCGAGGTCCTCGGCGGGGGCGACGTCGATGTTGTCCTGGAACTGCTGCGCTTTCGTCACCCGGCCGCCGATCACATCGAAGCAGGCGATCAGGCGCTTGGTCAGCATCTCCCGTCCCAGGCCGCGAAGTCGGCGAGGAGCCGGAGACCGAGGCTCCCGCTCTTCTCGGCGTGAAACTGCGTGGCGACGATGTTGTCGTGCGCAACGACCGACGCGAACTCGATGCCGTACTCCGTGCGTCCGAGCGCGTCGCCGGAGTCGGCGGGGTCCGCGTAGAAGGAGTTGACGAAGTAGTAGTGGCCCCGATCGGGGAGTCCGGCAGTGACCGGGTGCGACCGTGTGAATCGAACCTCGTTCCAGCCGATCTGGGGAACGCGCAGCCCATCGGCGAAGCGGCGAATTCTCCCGGGGAGCCAGCCGAGGCAGGGGGTGTCCCCCTCCTCGCTGTGCTCGAACAGCACCTGGAGCCCGATGCAGATCCCGAGAAAGGGCACCCGGTCCCGCTGGACGCGCTGTGCGAGCGCGTCGAGCAGTTCGGATTCCCGCAACGAATCGAGCGTCGCCGCCGCCGCGCCGACTCCGGGAAGGACGAGCCGCTCGGACTCGGTGATCTCCTCCGGCTTCGCCACCAGGCGGCATTCGAGACCGAGCCGCTCGAGCGCGTAGATGACGCTGGGGGAGTTGCCGGCTCGGTAGTCGATCACGTCGATCATGCGGGCTCAGTCTACGGACCGGTTTCGTGACGCCCCGCCGGAATGCGGATCACACTGTCGTCGTGACGCCGGTGGACGAGCAGCGACAGCACTGGTCGGCCACCTTCGCGGCCCAACCCGACATGTACGGCGACGAGCCCAGCGAAGCCGCTGTCGCCGCCGCCGGCGAGTTCGCGGCTGCGGATGTCGCGACCGTGCTCGAACTGGGCGCGGGCCAGGGCCGCGACACGCTCTACCTCGCGCGCCGCGGGTTCCACGTGCACGCGCTCGACTACGCCCGCGAGGGGCTCGAGGCGATCGAAGCCAAGGCGGGTGCCGAGGGGCTCGGCGACCGGGTGACCGTCGGGCTCCACGACGTCCGGCAACGCCTTCCTTTCGCAGACGCCGCCTTCGACGCGTCCTACTCGCACATGCTGCTGTGCATGGCGCTCACGACGTCAGAGCTCGAGCGGCTGGTCGCCGATCTGCGTCGCGTGCTGCGCCCCGGCGGTCAGGTCGTCTACACCGTCCGCACCACCGACGACGCGCACTACGGCGCCGGCATCGCGCGCGGCGACGACACCTACGAGCAGGGTGGTTTCGCCGTCCATTTCTTCGACCGCACGCTGATCGAGCGACTCTCCGACGGCTTCGTGCTCGTGGACGTCACCGAGTTCACCGAAGGTGAGCTGCCCCGCCGGCTCGCCCGGGTCACCATGCGTCGGGTCTAGGTGGCCGCCGGGGAGAGGGCGGGGGAGAGGGAGTGGAGATGATGGGACTTGAACCCACGACTTCCTCCATGCCATGGAGGCGCTCTACCAGACTGAGCTACATCCCCGAGATCTTGCAGAGTACCAGCGGGTCTGCTTCGTTTGGACGGGCTGACGGGCCCAGCTGACCGGTACGCTCGCCGCGCAATGAGCGAAACGACAACGCGCGCCGACGAGGCTCCTCCGTACCGCTACACCGCGCGCCTCGCCAACGAGATCGAGCAGAGATGGCAGGACCGCTGGGAACAGGAGCGGACGTTCTGGACGCCGAACCCCAGCGGTCCGCTGGCCGACGGCTACGAGCGCGTCGCCGACCGCACGAAGCTCTACGTGCTCGACATGTTCCCGTACCCGAGCGGCGCCGGGCTCCATGTCGGGCATCCCCTCGGCTACATCGGCACCGACGTCTATGCGCGCTTCCAGCGCATGACGGGCCACAACGTGCTTCACGCGATGGGGTACGACGCGTTCGGGCTGCCGGCCGAGCAGTACGCGCTCGAGACGGGGCAGCACCCGCGGGTCACGACTGACCAGAACATCGCCACGATGCGGCGCCAGCTGCGCCGGCTCGGGCTCGGGCACGATCCCCGCCGCGGCGTGTCGACCACGGACGTCCAGTACTACCGCTGGACGCAGTGGATCTTCCTGCAGATGTTCAACGCCTGGTACGACGACGAGCAGGACAAGGCCCGCCCGATCGACGAGCTGGTCGTCGAGCTCGAGGCCGGCACGCGCGCGGTGCCGGATGGCCGCCCGTGGAGCGAGCTGGACGCGCTCGAACGCCGGAGGGTCGTCGACTCGTACCGTCTGGCGTATCTCGCCGAGGTCGCCGTCAACTGGTGCCCGGCGCTCGGGACCGTGCTCGCCAACGAGGAGGTCACCGCCGAGGGGCGGAGCGAGCGCGGCAACCACCCCGTGTACAAGCGACCGCTGAAGCAGTGGATGCTGCGCATCACCAAGTACGCCGAGCGGCTGCTGGCCGATCTCGACCTGCTCGACTGGCCGGAGTCGATCAAGATCATGCAGCGCAACTGGATCGGCCGCAGCGAGGGCGCCGACATCGTCTTCCCGGTCGAGGGTCACGAGGACCTCGGCATCAGCGTGTTCACGACCCGCCCCGACACCGTGTTCGGCGCCACGTACATGGTGTTGGCGCCGGAGCTCGAGCTCGTCGACGAGATCGTCGCCAACGAGTGGCCCCGTGAGGCCCCGCTCGAGTGGCGCGGCACCTTCGGTCTCGACGTGTCGCCGCCCGAGGCCGTCGAGGCATACCGCAACTTCGCGTCCACGAAGACCGACCTCGAGCGCCAGGCCGAGGGCAGAGAGAAGACCGGCATCTTCATCGGCGCCTACGCGATCAACCCGGTCAACGACGAGCGAATCCCGATCTTCATCGCCGACTACGTGCTCGCCGGCTACGGCACCGGCGCCATCATGGCGGTCCCCGGTCAGGACCAGCGCGACTGGGACTTCGCCGCGGAGTTCGATCTCCCGATCGTCCGCACCGTCCAGCCGCCCCCCGACTTCGCCGGCGAGGCGTACCTGGGCGACGGGCGCGCGATCAACAGCGACTTCCTCGACGGGCTGAACGTCGACGAGGCCAAGCGCAGGATCACCGAGTGGCTCGCGGAGACGAACAACGGCGCCGGCGCGGTCACGTACAAGCTGCGTGATTGGCTGTTCAGCCGCCAGCGGTACTGGGGCGAGCCGTTCCCCATCGTGTACGACGAGACGGGGCTCCCGGTCGGGTTGCCGGAATCGATGCTGCCCGTCGAGCTGCCCGAGATGAGCGACTTCCAGCCTCGCATCGTCGCCGACGACGAGGAGACCCTTCCCGAGCCGCCGCTGGCGCGCGCCGAGCAATGGGTCAACGTCGAGGCCGACCTCGGCCAGGGCCCGAAGACGTACCTGCGCGAGACGAACACGATGCCGCAGTGGGCCGGATCGTGCTGGTACTACCTGCGCTACCTCGACCCGACCAACGAGAACCGCATCGTCGAGCCCGAGGTCGAGCGCTACTGGATGCAAGGCGACAATCGTTCGGGCGGCGTCGACCTCTACGTCGGCGGTGCCGAGCACGCGGTGTTGCACCTTCTCTATGCGCGCTTCTGGCACAAGTTCCTGTACGACCTCGCCCACGTCTCCACACCGGAGCCCTTCGCCCGGCTCTTCAACCAGGGCACCATCACCGCGTACGAGTACGTCGACGACCGCGGCGTGTACGTCTCCGCGGACGAAGTCGAGGAGCGTGACGGCAAGTTCTTCTTCGAGGGGAAGGAAGTCACGCGCCAGCAGGGGCGGATGGGCAAGAGCCGGAAGAATGCCGTCGCCCCCGACGACATCTACGCCGACTACGGCGCCGACACGCTGCGCCTCTACGAGATGTTCATGGGCCCACTCGACGCCAGCCGCCCCTGGAACACCGCTGACATCGTCGGCGTCCACCGGTTCCTCCAGCGCTTCTGGCGCAACGCGATCGACGAGGACACCGGCGCGATCCGCGTGTCGGACGGGTCCGCCGACGAGGAGACCCGTCGCATCCTGCACCGGACGATCGAGGCGGTGCGGGCCGACATGGCGAAGCTGCAGTTCAACACCGCCATCGCCCGACTGTTCGAGCTGAACAACCGGCTGACCGCGGTGGTGGGGGAGACCGGCGCGGCGCCGCTCGAGGTCGTGAGCGCCATGACGCTGATGCTCGCGCCGCTGGCGCCGCACCTGGCCGAGGAAGTCTGGTCCCGGCTCGGGCACGCCGAGTCGCTCGCGTACGAGCCGTTCCCCGAGCCCGACCCGGCGTACCTCGTCGTCGAGGAGGTCGAGATCCCGGTGCAGGTCGGCGGCAAGGTGCGAGCGCGGGTGAAGGTCCCCGCCGGGGCGAGCGAGGCCGAGCACGAGGCGGCGGCGCGCGCCGATGAGCGGATCGCGCAGTTGCTCGGCGAGGCCGAAGTCCTGAAGGTCATCGTCGTTCCCGACCGGCTGGTCAACTTCGTCACGCGGTAGCAACCGGTGGCGCGGCGTCTCGATGCGAGCGAGCGCGAGAAGTTCACCCAGGTCCCGCCTCGCGATCTCGAGCGGGCGCGTCTCGTCGTCGTGCCGTTGCTCACTCCTGGGATCGCGGGCATGACGCTCGGCCGCTGGATCCTGGTGCGCCGTGGTCACGAGTACGACCGTGACCTGATCGCCCACGAGCTCGTGCACGTCCGCCAGTGGCGCCAACTCGGCGCGGTGCGGTTCCTCGTCCGCTACCTCGGCGCGTACGCCCGGGGCCGCTGGCGCGGGCTGGGCCACCAGGCTGCGTACGAGGCGATCCCGCTCGAGGCGGAAGCGCGCGCCCTCGCCGGGCGCTGAGAATCCCTTTCCGAGCAGAAGCGAGCGCGCTACCGTCACGTCGAGCTCGTCCCGTCCGGGCCTCGACTTCCCCTTCCACTTCCTCCGGTCTCTGTTTCGTCGCGCCCGGAGGTCGCCATGGCCGACTCGCCCCCCACCGACACGGTCGAGCACGACACGCCCGACGCCGCGTTCTGGCGACCTTCCGAGCGGCCCGACCGACCACCCGCGTTCCCGCCCCGGCCGAGCGAATGGGGCGGTCCCCTCGAGCGATTCGTGGACCGAGTGCGCGAGCTGCGCGGCGACCCGCGCGTCGGCGTCGCCGCCCTCCTCGTCGTCGCGCTCGCTGCCGGGTTCATCTGGTACCGGCTCGGCGCCGGCGACTCCTCGTCGTCGACGACGCGCCGCCCGCCGGCGACCAGCTCGCGGACGGCGACCGCGCCGGCGGCAGACTCGACCGCGGCAGGGAGCTCGGCGGCGAGTAGCGGCTCGTCCGGCGCCACCAAGAAGGGCGCCCGCGTCACGGTGCACGTAGCCGGAGCCGTGGCCAAGCCCGGCGTCTACGACCTCGCCGGCGGGGCGCGGGTCATCGATGCGGTCGAAGCCGCCGGA
>Ga0075435_100000673_pt1 | contig 21152 bp, 16 predicted proteins | sample RhiMethybrSRZTD4_FD_75302 | JGI IMG/M metagenome (GOLD analysis project Ga0075435, IMG submission 75302) | Populus rhizosphere microbial communities from Tennessee, USA - Rhizosphere MetaG P. TD hybrid SRZTD4 | ecosystem: Host-associated > Plants > Roots > Rhizosphere > Soil | place: USA...
AGCTTGAACCGCGACGGCAAGCCAATGCAGAAGCTGGCCAGGTCCACGTCGAGGAACGGCGAGCGGAGCTCGAGGCTGTTGGCCATGGACGCGCGATCGGTCTTGACCAGGATGTCGCCGGCCATGTAATCGGCGAGGTCGGTCCGCATCGCCGCGTCGAGGGCATCCGCCCCCGGCTGGCTCGCCTCCAGCTCGAGCTCGAAACCGGCCTCGCGCAGATCCTCCGGAGCGACGAAGTCACGAAGCCGACGGTGAGTCCGCGCCGCCGGCTGACCCGATCGATGACGGTTGAAGGCTTCCAGCCGGCGGGCATAGCGGCGGTGGCCGCCGGGGAGCAGTCGTCGGGCGAGGCGCAGGACCTGGTAGAGGCTCTCGTTGACCCAGGCCTCGTTTCGCTCCAGGGCAACGTGGTGCCAGACGTCTCGGTACCATGGATATCCGCCCAGGAGCTCGTCCCCGCCGTCCCCCGTCAGCACCACTTTCAGGTGCTTGGCGGCCAAGCGAGAAATCATGTACGTGGGGACGGCCGAAGAGTCCGCGAAGGGCTCGTCGTACACGGCGGCCATGTGGGTGACGACGTCCGGAAGGTTCCGTTCGCTGTCGGAGAGCTCGACGTGCTGCGTCCGGCAGCGGTCGGCCACCTCACGCGCGTAGCCGGTCTCGCTGGGCCCTTCCGCGAACCCGAAGGAGAAGGTTCGAAGGCCGGGCGCCAGCTCGGACGCGACCGAAACGACGCTGCTGGAATCCAGGCCGCCGCTGAGGAACGCCCCGACTTCGACGTCCGCGACGAGCTGACGGCGGATGGCCTGGCTGAAGAGACGCCGGAACTCCTCCGTGGCCTCGGCCAGTCCGATCTCGGTACCCGACGGCGGAGGATCCCAGTACCGCCAGACCTGGAGCTCTCCGTCGCACACCGTGAGGGCGTGACCGGGACGGAGCTGGCGGATCGCCGCGTAGATGGACTTGCCCACGGGCACGTAGAGGCGATTGAGCAGGTGCGAGAGCGAGCCCCGATCGAGCGTGCGCGGTATCCGCCCGCTGGCCAGGATGGCCTTGATCTCGGAGGCAAAGACGAACTCCCCCGTGGGCGCCGCCGCGTAGTAGAGCGGCTTCTCTCCGAATCGGTCGCGCGCGGCGAAGAGGGTGCGCCGCTCTTCGTCCCAGATCGCGAAGGCGAACATGCCCGGCAGGTGCCTCAACATGTCGACACCATGCTCGTCGTACAGCGCCAGGATCACCTCGGTGTCCGAGGTCGTGCGGAATGGATAGTGGAGCCGGGCGCGGATGTCCCGATACCCGTAGATCTCGCCGTTGAATACGATGCTTCGCTTGCCGGCGACGTCGCGCATGGGCTGGCGCCCGGAGGCCAGGTCGACGATGCTCAAGCGCGTGTGGCCGAGGACCGCGTCTTCGAAGGTGTCGATGCCGCGGCCGTCCGGACCGCGATGTCCCAGCCGGTCGACCATGGCCCCGACGCGCTGCGCCTGAGCGCCGTCACGCCCGGCCCCGATGATTCCGGCGATCCCGCACATCCGCTACGGCACCTCGGCCTTAGTTCCGACGGGCGCCGGGGGGCCCGGGGCCCTCCGACGCTGAGTCTCGTCGGAGATCGAGCGAATCAGCGGAGTATAACAGGAGGTCCAGCAGGCGGCCCATCTGCCTCTCGCCGTCCTCGTGTTCCGCGACGTAACGCTCGTTGCCGACAACCATCGGGCCGAAGCGGGCGGGGTCGGCCAGGACGACACGGATCGCCTCGCTGAGGGCGTCGGCGTCACGCGCGGGGACGAAGACCGCGTCGAACCCGGCGGCTTGCATGGCGCGGTATTCCGGGTGCTCCGAGAGGACGGGAACGAGGCCGCAGGCCAGCCCCTGGAGGACGCTGACGGAGCGCATGTCGAATCGTGGGTTCATGGAAACGAAGACATCCGCGGCGGACAGGTGGTCACGGTAATCCGGCAACTGGAGATCGCCGGCGAAGGTGAACCGTGAGGCGAGGCCCGCAGACGCGATGCGCTGCCTCGCCTGCGCCACCTCTCCTTCCGCGTAGAGTCCGCCGATCATCACGAGGTGCGCGTCCGCCCGCCGACGCGCGCAGTCGATGAACGCCTCGAGGACGGTGTCGCTCTGCCATTGAGGCAGGAAGCGCCGCGCGTTGATGACGATCTTCGCTTCGGGCGGCAGGCCGAGGCGGCGGCGGAGAGCCGCCTTGTCCGCGGCCGGCGTCGGCCGAAAGAGGCGGAGATCAACGCCCCAGCTCAAGGGCCGGATTCGGGACGGGCTGATTCGGAAGCGGGACGACAGGTAGCCGGTCGCGGTAGCCGCCGTCGGCACGATCAGGTCGGCGCGCCGGAGGGCCCAGGTGACCATCGCCTTCATGGGGAATGACGTTTCGATGACGGTGAAGACATCCGACCCCCACGGGAAGAGGTAGCGCGGGCCCCGACACAGAGCCGTGGCCAGACCATGGCTGTGGACCTCCTGCCCGAGCACGAAGCGAGGATGGAGACGCGACGCGGCCCGGCTGAGCAACAAGGCGTTCCAGAAGGGCTCTATGAAGTCGTACTCCCACCGGTCCGGTGATGCGGCCCCCGCGACGGCCGCGAACCGCGCCGTCCCCCGGCGGACGAGCCACCGTTGGAGCCAGGTCATCAGGGGATAAGCGGCCCGCCGGAGTCGCGCGACCCAGGGCCGGTCGGACCAGCGGACGATCACGACCGGGATGTCCGACGGAAGAGGCCCATGGACCACCGTCGAGACGATGACCGTGGGTACACCTCTCTTCTGCCACTCCCGCGCGAGCGTGCAGGCCCAGATGCCGTCGGCCCGACCCAGGATCACGGCCGGGGCCGGTCCCGTCCCGCCGCCGACCTCAGGCAAGACGGCGGGCCGCTTCAACCACGGGGCGCAGCGCCCTTGGCGGGGCCGGCGGGGATCAAGGCAACCTCGTAGCGCGTTCCCCCGAACTCGACGATCGGGCCCGGGTAGCCGGGAAAGGCCAGCGCGCGCGTGAGGCGCAGGAGGTCGCGCGCGGTCATGCCGTCGAGGGGGGGATGGTCGCGCAACTCGAAGAAGTCGCGTTTCCGATGATACGTTCCTCCATCGGGTTGGGACCGCGCGGGCGGAAAGTCTCCTCGGGCGACTCGAGGCCAGAACTCGACGAAGAGGTTCCACTCGGCGGCGCGAACCTCTTGAAACAGGGTGTAGCCCGTGTGCTGCTCGAGAACGGGTACCTGCTGCTGCGCGACGATCGGCCCGCCGTCCACGTCCACCGTCATCTCGTGCAGGGTGGCGCCCGCGGGCGTGCCCTCCCAGATGGCCCAGAAGACGGGGAAATACCCGCGGCCATGGGGCAGGAGGCCGGGGTGCAGATTGTAGGCCTTCCGATAGCGGGCCAACGCGGGGGGGCCCAGGAGCAGCGGGTAGTGGACCGAGAACACCACGTCGCCGCTCTCGGACATCGCGTTGATGTCGCCGACCTGGACGGGGAGGCCGAGGGCGGCGGCCCGGTCGGCGATGGCCTCGTCGCAGGTCACGACTCGCCGGAGGCCAGACCGGTCCACCTGCGCCAGCACGGCGTCACCGATGTCCGACCCCAGCAGGAGGTCGACGATCATCCGGCCTGTCGAATGGAATCGCACACGGCCTGCACCTGGGTCGCGGCGAGGTCGGCGTAGACGGGCAGGCAGATGACGGACTCCGCCATTCCGTTGGCCACCGAAAGGTCTGCGGCCGCTTCGCGCCGCAAGCCTCGGTAGCACGGGAAGTCGCTGATCAACGGATAGAAGTAGCGTCGCGCGAAGAAGCCCTGCCCGCGGAGACGCTCGTAGAGGGCATCGCGGCTGATGCCGTAGGCGGGCTCGACGAAGATCGGGAAGTAACCGTGGTTGCCGTTCACGTCCGGGCGTTCGGGTAGAACGCGCAGTCCGCGGAGCCCCGAGAGTTGTTGCCGGTAGAGCTCCGTGACCCTCCTTCGCTTGGCGATCTCCGCGTCGATGTGCCTCAATTGAACGACACCCAGGGCCGCCTGCAACTCGTTCATCTTGCCGTTCGTGCCCGGCCCCACGACCGTCACCTCGTCCGCGAAGCCGAAGTTCTTCAGGTAGTCGATTCGCTGCTTGAGCTTCGCGTCGGAGGTGGCCAGGGCACCGCCCTCGGCCGTGGTGAACGTCTTCGTCGCATGGAAGCTGATCATCGAGAGATCGCCGAAGTTCAGCACGGACGTGCCGCGGAGGCGTACGCCAAACGCGTGGGCGGCATCGTAGAAGACCTTCAGGCCGTAGGTGTCGGCGATCCGTTGCAGCCGGTCCACGCGGCAAGGCGTGCCATACACGTGCACGGGCAGGATGGCCGTGGTCTTCGGCGTGATGAGCGACTCCACCTTGTCCGGATCCAGGTTGCCGGTGTCGGGCTCGACGTCGCCGAAGACGGGGGTGCAGTGGTTCCAATAGATCGCGTGCGTCGTGGCCGGAAAGCTGTAAGGAGTGGTGATGACCTCACCGGTGATCCGGAGGGCCTGGAGCCCCACCTGGAGAGCGACCATGCCGTTGCAGAAGAGCGAGACATGGGGCACACCGAGATGGCGGGCCAGCTCCTCCTCGAAGTAGTCGTGGTAGTGGCCCTTGTTCGTCAGCCAACGCCGGTCCCAGATGTCGCGGAGGAGCTCGACGTACTCGTCCAACGGAGGGAGAGAGGGCTTGGTGACGGTAACCAGGTCCTGCGGCCGATCGGAAGCGTCAGGGGTAGTCAAGAGGCGTTCTCCCTCATCGTGGGCCTCCATTGTTGGCCGGTCGTTGAACGACGTAGACGGCGGACGTAAGGCCGATGCCCGCACGGTAGAGCGTCTCCGCGCCGATCTGGCGGGCCGTCCAGAACGAAACGGCAAACCCGGCCGCGGACAGTCGCTTCACGAGCCCCTCCTGCGAATACATGCGCACGTGATCCCCCTGCGCGAAGAGCCGCCACTTCGTGGTCGGGTCCGAGACCCCGGTGTCTTCGATGACTTCCGTGAGCGAGAGATCGATCGGCACCAGTATCAGTCCCCACCCTCCGGGGCGGAGGACACGGTGCAGCTCCACCATCGCCCGGCGGTCGTTCTCGACGTGCTCGAGCACGTGCGAGCACAGCAGGCAGTCGAAGCTGCCGTCGGGGTAGGCCGCCATGTCCATGACGTCGAGCTGGTCGTCGACGCCCTTCATGTTGAGGTCCGCCGTCCGGTATTGGACACGGGGATAGTGCGCCCGGATGTGACGGCTGAGGGGAGCGGCCGGGGCCAGGTCGAGCATTCGCATCGGTCGCGCCAACTCCTCCGCTCGGCTGGCCAGGTAGAGGGCCATGAGGCGGTCGCGATCGGTCGCCCCGCATCTCGGACACCGGTACGCGTTCCAATGCAGGGTCTGGAAGCCACGTCGGACGTAATCGAAGCCCGATTCCTCGAACCACCGCAGGTTCTCGTACAGGGGCTCGAACACGTCGACGCGGGCGCCGCAGGCCGGGCACCAGAAGGGTGACGTCCGCTCACGCAGGAACCGGGCCCACGCCCTGGGACCGAATCGCCGCGCCTGCCGGCGCAAGTAGTTGAGTCCCCTGATCACGCCCTCCGCGTGGCCCTCAATCCGGGAGGGTCACCGTGCTCCATTCCAGGCGGGGCCGGACTGCCCCTGGCCATGGACCGAACCATCGAATGGGGCGTTCCCCCTCCTGAACGGAGAACGCGAGGACTCTTTCCAGGTCCGACAGCGCGTGGCTCACGTCCCTGACCAGGAGCAGCCGCACGGAGTACGAACGCGCGTTCAGGAGGTCCGCCGGAATCCGGCACGTCGCGCGATGCCGTCCGGACCCTCGCTCCGCGACGTCGGAGTAGGTGTTGAGGACGCAGTAGCCGTCGTCAGCATAGAGCAGCATGTTGACATGCAGGGTCGTCCTCGGGACCGGATTCCAGTAGTCGACGACGACGTCGACCGGATCTCCCATCTTGACACTGCGGCCGTCCGCGCTCCGGGAGACGATCCGCGCGGCGAGGAAGTGCGGTTCGGCGCCTCCGGGGCCGGGCGCGAAGGTGGCCTCGAGCGCCCCGTCGGCCGCACCCAGATAGCGTGCGATGACCGATCCCGCGGGGCCGTCATCCTTCTTGGCGCCCCCTCCGAGCAGGATCGCCCGCGGGCACAGCGACTCCACGGCCGCCATGTTGTGGCTCACGAAGAGGACGGTCCGCCCATGGCTGGTGACGTCACGCATCTTGCCGAGGCACTTCCGCTGGAACTCGGCGTCTCCGACGGCGAGGACCTCGTCGACGACCAGGATCTCGGCGTCGAGGTGCGCCGCCACCGCGAAGCCGAGGCGGACCACCATGCCCGAAGAGTAGCGCTTGACGGGGGTGTCGATGAAGCGCTGGCAACCCGAGAACGCGATGATCTCGTCGAGGGTGCGCGCGATCTCCGCGCGCGACATCCCGAGGACGGCGCCATTCAGGAATATGTTCTCGCGGCCAGTCAGCTCGCCGTGGAAACCGGTGCCGACCTCGAGCAAGCTGGCGATCCGGCCCTTGACGAACACGCAGCCCGCCGTGGGGGCGGTGATCCGGGAGAGGATCTTGAGAAGCGTCGACTTGCCCGCCCCGTTCGACCCGATGATGGCCAGCGCCTCTCCCTGGCGCACCTCGAAGGCGACGTCCTTCAGCGCCCATATGTTTGCGGCGGGGCCGCCGCCCGCCCCGTCGAGCACACCGACCGGGCGGGTCGGGTCGGCCCGACCGTGCCACCGTGCCCAGAGCCGGGAGAAGTCCTCCCGCAGTGTCGTAGCGCCGATTTGTCCGAGGCGATAGGTCTTGGAAACCGCCTCGACTCGAATGACAACGTCGCTCATCGCGATCTGTCCGCCGGATTCAAGCGATCAGACGGTGTCCATGAACGTGCGCTCGAGGCGGGAGAACAGCACGGCCCCTCCCACCAGGAGACCGAAGCCGACGAGGGTGCTGTAGGCGAGATGCGGCCAGCTCAGGGCACCCGTTCCGAGGAAGCCGTAGCGGAAGGCCTCGATGATCGGGGTCACGGGGTTGGCGAGGATGATGTAGCGTGATTTCCCTCCATGCATGGCGCTCAGGGGATAGATCACGGTCGTCGTGTACATGGCCAGCTGGACCGTGAGCTGCACGAGGTGCTGGAGGTCGCGGTACTTCGTGGTTGCCGCGGAGATGATGATGCCCCCTCCCAGCGCGAGCGCGGCCAGGACGAGCACGAGCGCCGGCAACAAGAGGGCGGCCCGGTTCATCCGCACCGGCGCCTTCAGGGGTCCGGCATAGATGATCCAGAATGCCAGGAACACGGCGAACTGGAGAAAGAAGCGGACGGTCTGGGAGAGGACGACCGCGACGGGGACGGCCAGGCGAGGAAAATACACCTTGCCGAAGAGGGGCGCATTGCTGCGGAAGGTATCCGAGGTCGACATGAGGCACGTGGCCACGTAGAGCCAGAGGATGTTGCCGGAAAGGTAGAACAACATCTTGGGCATTCCCGCGGTATCGAGTCGCGCGATGTTGCCGAAGACGACGGTGAAGGTGAGTGCGGTGAGCAACGGCTGGAGAACGAACCAGGCCGGCCCGAGGATCGTCTGCTTGAATTGGGCGACGAAGTCACGGTGAACGAAGAGGAGAATGAGATCCCGGTATCGCCAGAGATCTGCGAGGTGCAGCTCGAAGAGGCCCGTTTCGGGCCGGATGATGAGGTCCCATTCCTGGTCAAGGCGTCCATCCTCGGTGAGCCGGCTTGACGCTTGACGCGGTCTCAGGGTGACGGAACGATAGTGCAATTCCGCGCCCCGGACAAGCCGTGGAAACGCCGGTGAACGGCTCTCCGCCGCGCGCGCCCGCGCGGGTTGCGATCGTGGCCACGCACCCGATCCAATACCAGGTGCCCTGGTTCCGGGCTCTGACCCACGTTCCCGACCTCGAGCCGACCGTGTTCTTCGCCATGATCCCGGACGCCGAACAGCAGGGCGTCGGCTTCTCCGTCCCCTTCGAGTGGGACATCCCCCTGCTCGAGGGATACCGGCACGTGAAACTCGAGAACCGCGCGCGCCGCCCCGCCCTCGGCCGCTTCTTCGGCCTGAGCACGCCCGCCATCGGCGCCGCTCTCGAGGGGTTCGACGCCGTGATCATCCACGGCTGGGGTGTGCGGTCGGCCCTGCAGGCGCTGTGGGCGGCGCGCCGCCGGCGGATCCCTTGCGTCCTGCGAGGGGAGGCGAGCGCGCTTCGACCGTGGCCCGGCTGGCGCCGCCTGGCCTACGGCGCCTTCCTCGCCAACTACTCCGCGTTCCTGGCCATCGGCCGCGCCAATCGGGAGTTCTATCTGGGCAACGGCGTGCCGTCCGAACGGATATTCGACGCGCCCTACTGCGTCGACAACGATCGGTTCGGGACCGAGGCGGCGGCGCTTGAGCCGCAGCGGCCGGCGATGCGAAGGGACTGGGGCATTCCGGACGGAGCGATCGCCGTGCTGTTCAGCGGGAAGCTCATCGAGAAGAAGCGTCCGCTGGACCTTCTGAATGCGCTGGCGGTGGCCCGGAATCGGGACACGCGCCTGCATCTCCTGGTCGCCGGCGATGGCAGCCTGCGCGGCGCTTGCGAGCGGCGCGCTCGAGAGCTGGGCATTCCGGCCACGTTCACCGGCTTCCTGAACCAGGGACAGATCGCCCGCGCGTATGTCGCCGCGGATTGCCTCGTCCTACCCTCGGACTATGGCGAGACCTGGGGCCTCGTCGTGAACGAGGCGATGGCATGTGGGCGCCCGGCCATCGTCAGTGACCGGGTGGGGTGCTCCCTCGATCTCGTCCTTCCGGACGAGACGGGCGCGGTGTTTCGCTTCGGCGACGTCTCCGCGCTCACTTCGGCGATTCTCTCCCTCGCCTCCGCCCCGGAGACGCTCCCGCGGCTCGGCGCCCAGGCGCGCGAACGAGTGCGTCGCCACTACTCCATCCAGAACGCGGTCGCGGGTACGGTGGCCGCTCTCCGATTCGCGGTGGGACGGATCGGCTAACATAAGCCTTGCCCTGTGTTGCCTGAATACCTGCTCCTCGGCCTCGTTGTCGTGGCGGCGGCGGTCGCCCTCCGGAAATGGCGGCTGGGAATCCTGCTCGCGATCCTGGTGGGGATGATCCAGGATCCGGTGCGAAAGCTCACCCCCGGCGCCCCGCCCCTGATGGTCCTCGCTTCCGTTCCTGTCTGGCTGGCCGTCTATGCCAGCGTCATGACGGCCGAAGGCGGCGCGCGCGCGGCCCTCCAGCGGGCCTACCCGCGCCTGTCCTCCGTCGCCACGCTGTTCGCGGCGTCGCTCTTGCCTCCGACGGCCCTGGCCTTTCAATATGGGGTCGAGGGTTGGCAGCTCGCGGTGCTCGGCCTGTTCGGGTACCTGTCTCCCCTGATCGCCGTGCTCGTGGGCTTTGCCTTCGCTCGGCATGTGGGAGACGTTCGCCGTCTCCTGATGTTCTACTCGATCGTCTCCGCGTTGATGCTGATCGGCACTCCTCTCGAGTACCTCAAGCTCTTCCCGAACGTTCTGGCGATCGGAACCGATGCTCTGGGAGCGCACTGGGTGCGATACACCGGAGGCGGTGTCGTCGATCTGCACTCCGGGTTCTTTCGGAGCCCCGACATCATGGGGTGGCACGCGGCGGCCGCCGTGATGCTCAGTCTGGCCCTCGCGATGCAGGGGCGTTCGCGAACCGATCGCCTCTGGGTCCTGGTGGCGGCGTGGGGCGGCGTCTGCCTGCTGCTGGCGGGCCGGCGCAAGATGACCATGATGCCCATCGTCTGGGCTGCCTGTCTCGGCGTCGCCCTGCTGGGATCAGGGCGCTTCAAGCGGGCGGCGGCGCTCGCCGTCATGGCCGTCGCGGTACTGTTCAGCGTGTACTACGCGAGCGGCGAGTTCGACGTGCACGAGAGCTACTATGTCTACGCGGGGACGGTCACCACGGAAGGCCCGCTGCGCGTCGTCGAGGACGCGTGGAATTCGGTGTGGGCGACGTATGACCAGGCGGGGTTCCTCGGCCTCGGGCTCGGCGCCGCCTCCCAGGGTGCGCGATACCTCACGGTATCCGGCGCGGAGAGCTGGCAAGAGAGTGGCCCCTCGAAGGTCATGGCCGAGCTCGGTGTCCCCGGGTTCCTTTGCGCCCTCTTGCTGGCCTGGACGATCGCGGCCGCTCTTCGGGCGACCATGCGCGCGGGGCTCACTCGGGGCGGAGGCGGGGTCTTCAGCCCTCCCCTCGTCGGCTTCGTGGTCGCGAACGCGGCCTGCTTCACCATTTCCCATCAGGTCTACAGCGACGCCGTCGTCTTGACTCTCACGTCGCTGATGCTGGGCACGGTGCTGGGAGCCCCACGCTGGGCGGCCGTCGCCCGGCCGCAACCGCAGTCTGCTCCCCCCGCCCCCTGGGCGCGGAGAGGCGCCGCCGCGCCCGTCCAACAGGCCGGGTAGATGGCCACGCCAGAGCACCTGGACATCGCCGCCAATCGCGCGGCCGTCAAATACACGGCCGGGGAGACGTGGCGCCGCCTGGCCTGGATCTTCGGCCGTCTGCTCTTCCGCTTCAGTCCCAGACCGCTGTTCGGATGGCGTCGACTGGTCCTACGTGCTTTCGGGGCGCGGATCGGTCGTCACGTCCACGTCTATCCGACGGCCGAGGTCGAGATGCCCTGGCAGCTCGAGGTCGGCGACTGGTCGGCCATTGGCGAGTACGTCGTCGTCTATAGCCTCGGGCGCATCTCGATCGGCGCCCAGGTCACCGTCTCGCAGCGCGCGCATCTCTGCGCGGGCACGCACGACTTCCGGCGAGCCGACATGCCCCTGCTGCGTCCGCCGATCCGGATCGAAGACCGGGCCTGGATCTGCGCCGACGCCTTCGTCGGGCCCGACGTCGTGGTGGGCGAGGGTGCGGTCGTCGGGGCACGGGGGGTGGTCGTGCGGTCCGTGCCTCCCTGGACCGTCGTGGCGGGGAATCCCGCCCGGCCGGTCGGCTCGCGCGCGCCCACGAAGTGACCCCGCCTCGAGGCCGCGATCCTATACTCAGGCAGCGCATGCGCGTGGCCCTGGTCGTTCCGGACCTGATGCCGAAGAGCGGGGGCCCGGCCCGGAACGTCCCTGCCCTCGCCGAAGCGCTGGGGGCGGGAGGCATCGACGTCGAGGTCCATACCATCGGCCCCACTCCGGTCGCGCGGGAGGCACGGGTCACCTACCGCGCCGCCCATGCCCAAAGGCCGCGCCGCCTGGGACGCAGCGCGGAGCTGATGGCCAACCTCCTCGCCTCCTCGGCCGACCTCATCCACGCGCATTGCCTCTGGATGCTTCCGCTCGGGTATGCCGCGCGGGCCGCGCGCGAGCGGAAGGTCCCGCTGATCATCAGCCCGCGCGGCATGTTCGCGCCCTGGTCGCTTCGGCGTTCGCGGCTGCGCAAGGCGCTGGCCGCCCGCGTCGTCCATCCGAGCGCGTTCCGCGCCGCCGCCGGCTGGCACGCGACTTCCCCTCAGGAAGCGAGGGACATCCGCGCCCTCGGGCACCAGCAGCCGGTGTTCGTCATCCCAAATGGGGTCGAACCGGACTCGGCAACGGAGAGCGCCCGGTCGCACTATCGCGAGCGGGCGCCACGGATCGACGGCCGTCGGGTCCTGCTCTTCTACTCCCGCTTCCACGCCAAGAAGCGCGTGCTCGAGCTGATGGCGGACTTTGCGGAGATCTCCAGGCGACGCCCCGAGTGGTACCTTCTCGTCGTCGGGATTCCCGAGCAGTATTCGGTCGCGCGGCTCGAGGCCGAAGCCGAGAGGCTCGGCATGTCCGACCGTTGCCGCGTGCTCGACGGCTTGAATGGCCCCAAGCCCTACGCGGTGGCAGAGCTGCTGGCGCTTCCGACCCACGACGAGAACTTCGGCCAGGTGGTGGCGGAGGCGCTCTGCGCGGGCCTGCCCGTGATCACGACCACCGGAACTCCCTGGCAGGAGCTGAACGAGCGCGGGGCCGGCCGATGCGTCGATCTCGCCGACTTTCCGCGGGACCTCGACGCGCTCATGGATCGCTCCGCCGACGAGCTGCGCCGAGCCGGAGAACGCGGGCGCGAGTGGGCGCGGGCGACGCTCGACTGGCGGATCATCGGCCTCCAGATGGCGGAGGCCTACGGTCGGATCCTCGAGCAATGGCGGGGAGGGCGGCTTTGAACCGGGTGCCCGTCTCCGTCCTCGTCCCGGTGCGCAACGAAGAGAAGAACCTTCCCGAATGTCTCCGGCACCTCCAGTGGGCCAGCGAGGTCTTCGTCGTGGATTCCGCGAGCACCGACGCCACCGCGCGCATCGCCGAGGCGGCGGGGGCGCGGGTGGTGCAATTCTCGTGGAACGGGAGCTGGCCCAAGAAGAAGAACTGGGCCCTGGCGAACCTTCCGTTCGCGAACGACTGGGTTCTGATCGTCGACGCCGACGAATGGATCACCGACGAGCTGGCCCGGGAGGTCGGGGCCGTCGTCCAGGATCCGGGCGGACGCATCGGCTTCTTCGTGAACCGACGACTGATCTTCATGGGGCGGTGGATTCGTCACTGCGGCTACTACCCGAGCTGGAACCTGCGGCTGGTGCGGCGGGGTCACGCCGCCTACGAGCGTGTGAGTGACCGTGAGCCCGAGCAGACGGGAGACAACGAGGTTCACGAGCACCTCCTGGCGGACGGCCCCGTCGCCCACCTGAAGAGCGACATGCTTCATTTCGCCTACCCCACGATCAGCTCGTTCGTCGAGAAGCACAACCGCTACAGCACGTGGGAAGCGCACGTCGAGCTCCACGGCCGCGGGTCCGCCCTGCGCCCGCGATTGATGGGCTCCGCCCTGGAGCGCCGGCGTTTCTGGCGCCAGGTGTCGAGGAGGCTCCCCTTCCGGCCCTGGCTTCGATTCCTGTACGGCTACGTCTTCCGGCTCGGGTTCCTGGACGGACGACCGGGCCTCGTTCTGTGCCGGCTTCTCGCCTTCTACGAGTTTCTCTCGGCGGCCAAGGCCGAGGAGCTGCGGCGGGGTCCGGGCGGGACGGCCGCAGACGTTCAGTGCGTGGCGGGAAAGGTCACGTAGCGTGGCCCGCGGCGGATGAGCCGCAGCGCGAGCAGGAAAGCGCGCAGCTCTCCGATCAATCCGACCGGGATCCACCAGGGGCGACGGAGGTAGAAGCGCGCCCAGACCTTCCGGAGGGGCCGGGCGAGGATATACGCGATCGCCTCGAGGCCTAGACCTTGTCTCAGCGTGAAGTAATAGTCGCCGACGCCGTGGGCGGGCGAGGCCGACGTGAGATGGTGGCCATGGGCTCGCGTGCCGCCGTGCGCCGCCCGCAGGTGATGGATGCGGGCACGGGGCTGGAACAAGACGCGCCCCCCCTGCCGGCAGAGGCGCCGGCAGAACTCCGTCTCGAAGCGGTACGCGACCCCGACGAAATTCTCGTCGAAGCCCCCGACCGCGAGGGCGCGGTCACGCCGTAGGGAGAGGTTTCCCGCCATCACGTTCTCGACGAAAGTCGGTTCGGTCGAATTGAACGGAAAGTCGAGGAACGCCTTCAGCCCCGACGTCCGGAAGGGCCTCGATGCCGGAGCCGCCATCTCTCCGGGTTGGAGGACCTGGCCCACGACACCCCACGTGTCCTCCCCTTCTCCATAGCTTGCGGCATGGGCCGCAACGAGGTCGGACGCGGGCTCGATGTCGTCGTCGAGGAACAGGACGATTGGACGTGTCGCCTCCAGGAGCGCGACGTTCATGGCCCGGGGGATCGAAGGCTCCCTGAGCCGAAGCCAGCGAATACGCCCCCCTTCATCCATCTCGCGCAGGCGAGTCTCGGTCCGCGGCTCGTGGGCGGGCGTCTGATCCACGACCAGGAGCTCACCCGCACCCGAGGCCTGGAGGGCTTCCAAGGTATCGATGAGGACCGATTCGCGCTGGAAGGTCGGGATCGCGACGCTGACGTCGCGCGGGGTCATGCCGAGGAACGGTCGATCCTCAAGCCGCCAGCCAGGCCCTCCACATCCCCGGGAAGGGTGGCTCGAAGCTTGGCCGTGAACACTCCCGTGAGCGCCTTCAGGAGATAGCCGTGGTCGAAGTAGGTGGGGACGGTGAGAGATCGCGTGAGGATCACCGTGGCGAAGACGCGGCCATCCATGACCAGGGGTACCGTCCAGACGGCGGCCGGGTCGGACAGACCTTCCTGCCGCCCTTCCCACTCCCGGAAGCCTGGCCCCGGCATCACTCCGGCCGCGAAGCGCAACTCCAGACGATCGAACTGGAGCCGCGCGGCGGCATCGGTGAGGATCGCCCAGAGACGTTCGAAATCGCTCGCCGCGGATAGCCGCTCCGCCAGCGTCGCCAGGTAGACGTTGTTCCCAACCGCCCGGCGCTCGTTGATCAGCCCGTAACGAAAGGCCCGCTGCATTTCCGAGAACTCCGCATAGCCGAGCTGCTGGACACCGATCCAGGTGATGACGCTGGTGGCCAGCACGACCAGGCCCACGATCTGGCTCTTCGAAGTCATCGTGAAGAGCGAGACGGCTCCAAACGACGCGGCCACGCCATAGAGCAGGATGACGACCCGGCGTGGGGTGAGACCCATGCGCAGGAGGCGGTGATGGATGTGGTCACCATCGGCCCGGAACAGGTCGTCGCCCCGGACGAAGCGCCGGACCATGGCGATGCTGGCGTCGAGGATCGGCACGGCCAGAGCCAGCACCGGGGCCGCCACCGCGATCGCGGCCGAGCTCTTCATGGACCCGCGAACGGCGATGGCGGCGAGGGCGAACCCCACGAAGAGCGCGCCCGAATCTCCGAGGAATACGCTCGCCGGGTTGAAGTTGTATCGCAGGAATCCGAGGAGGGCACCGCCCAGGGCGGCGGCGATAATGGCGATTTCCCAGCGCTCATTGATGGCGCAGGCAATGAAGAGAGTCGTGGTCGAGAAGAGGCCCACGCCCGCGGCCAACCCATCGAGGCCGTCGATGAGGTTGAAGGCGTTGCTCATGGCCACGAACCAGAGGACGGTGAGCGGCGCGGACAGGAACCCGAGTTGTATCGACTCTCCCGTGAGCGGGTTGGAGAGGCCCGTCATCTGGTAGCCGTTCAGGTAGAGGTAGAGGCCGGCGGCCGCCTGGACGAGGATCTTCGAGAGCGGTCGCACGTCGGCGATATCGTCGGCCACGCCGATAGCCATCACCGCGCCGCAGCCGATGAGGAGGTGGAGATAGGCGCTCCCGGAGATGTCGGCCGAGATGCTCCCCAACTTCTCCAGAACGACGAGGAGCGCGCACACGAGCGCAAAGGCGCCGTATACGGCGACGCCCCCGAGGCGCGGGACCGGTGTGACGTGGAGCTTTCGGCGACCATCGGGGCGGTCCACCCATCCGCGGTCGCGAGCGAAGTTCCGCACGATCGGCGTCAATACGAACGCCGCGGCCGCGGAGAGGGCGAGGCTCAGAACGGTGGGGGTGAACAAGGCCTGGCCTTCCATGATCAAAACCGCAACTCGCCCGCCAAGCCGTAGGCCATCCCCTCGTAGGAATGCTCAGGGACGGTGCTGGTCCGGCTCTCGTGCCGCGCCTGAACGCCGAGGCTGAGATGCTTCCCGAAGTGCCTCAAGAATTCGCCGCCCTCGACCCATCCATGGTCGCGCCGAGGTGGCCCGAACGGATCGCCGGCCGCCGGCAGGAGATATTTCGACTCCAGGAATCCACCCCCCAGCCTCAACTTGAGGCTGAGCGGCAATTCGAAAGCGACTTCCGCGCGGTAGTAGCTCGATACATAGGTGTTGCGGAGGCCGCTCGCCGCCGCCGATTCGAGGACCGAATAGTTCACGTCTCGCCCCGCCGTGAGGAACAGGCGGCTCTTCAGTACGAAAGGGGAGCTCAAGTTCGCGGACAGGAACGGTCCCGTGTAGGGAAGCACGCCCTCGCCCGCGCCGAAACGTCGGACGCCGCCCGCAATCGTCCCGTTGAAGAAGGCGAGCTCGCTGAACGCGAACCCGAGGCCGTAGCGCTGGGAGTCGACCGTCGGCGGGAGACCCGGCTGCTCATTGAGGAATCGGTCCTGGATGAAATCGGCAAAGGGGACGAGGCTCGTCTTTCGCGTGAGCGGCACTCCCCCGTCCACGCGCCGCGTGACCGTCGTCCGGTCGAGCGTGTCGCTGACGTCGTTGCCGTCCACGGTGGCCTCGTCGTCGAAGGTCGACGTCACCCTCGTCTGGGAGCCCGTGACCGTTATCCGGCGGCCCAGGTGCAGAGTGGCGCCGAAAACGTCGCTCGTTTGATGGCGCTGGATCCGCTCGTCGATCTCGATGGTGAAACGCTGGCGATATCGGCCGGCGCCGAGGCCCGCGAACGGGCTCAGCGGCCCCACGTCGACCTCACCGCGCACATCCCCGAAGAGGTCGGTGTAGCGCTGCGTGCTCTCCCGGTGGAAGTACTGAGGCACGATGCCGCCGTTGGCGCGAAGGCGCGCGCGCCGGCCCAGGGGCAGGACGACTTGGAGCGTCGGCGTCACGCTGGCCGATTGGTCGGAGATGCCCTCCGGCGTGTTGTAGACGTTGTTGTCGACGCCCGCGCCGAAGGGAGCCACCACCGACAGATAGAAGGGGCCGAGGCGTATGCCTTCGTACTTCGGCTTCTCACGCGTCTCCTGCGCACCGGCGATCGAACCGATACAGACGGCAACGCAGGAGTGGGAGATGAGAATGAGGAGGTGGCGGCGGAGCGTCGGTCGCGCCATTACCAGTGGCACGCGGCATCGCCATCGGCTCCTCGGACGTCTCTAACGTCCGCCTCTCTTTGCGCTCGTGATGCTCGCGACCTTGCCGCCTCGACGTGCGCCGTCCGCCTGCTGGCCATAGTGCCCGTAGTAATGGCCGTAGTAGTGACCATAGTAGCGGCCATAGTAGTACCCATGGCGTTCGACGCGGGCCCGATTCAGGACGACGCCGAGAAGACGCGCCCCGCTCTCCTTCACCCGCTCGATCGTGGTTCCCACCGCCTTGCGCGGCACCATCTCGGCTCCGACCACCACGACGACGCCGTCGGCCAGGGGACCCAGGATCAGGGGCTCCGAGACGGCCCCGACGGGAGGCGTATCGATGACGATCCAGGAATACACGCCCCGCAGGCCTTCCAGGAACCCGCGCATGGCCTGCCCGGTGACGAGGTCCGCCGGGCTGGGAACGGTCGTTCCGGCCGGTAGGAGGCTGTGACCCCCGGCGAACACCTGGATGGCTTCCGAGGGCTTGGCCTTCCCGACGAGGACGTCGGAGAGTCCCGGCGTGCGCTTCCCGCGCAAGAGCGTGTGCGCCTGGGGCCGCCGCAGGTCGGCGTCGATCAGGAGCACCTTGCCTTCGGCGGAAGCGAGGGTCAGGGACAGGTTCACCGACGTCAACGTCTTGCCCTCGCCGGGCGCCGTCGACGTGACGACGATGATGCGCGGTGACGAGTCGGGCCAGGAGTAGTTGAGCGACGTCCGGATCACGCGATACGCCTCGCTGAAGGTGCTCTGCGTGCTGGCGCGCTGGATCAAGAGGTCGGCCGGAGCCTGACCGGTCTCGGGCACGACCCCGAGGAGAGGCGCGCCCAGGTGCACGCGCACGTCGTCCGGCGTCTTCAGGGTGTTGTCGAGATACTCGAGGAAGAAGGCGGCGCCGAAGGCCAGGACGAGGCCGAGCAGGGCGCCGGTCAGGATGTCCCGCTGCCGATTCGGACGCACGGGCCCGTTGGGCATGACTGCGGGATCGACGATGCGGATGTTCGAGGCCTTCAGCTCCTGGGCGACGTCCGTCTCCTTGTGGCGCTCGGTCAGGCTGTTGAGCACCGCGCGCGACGCGTCCACTTCGCGCTTGATCGAGTCGTAGTGGCCGCTGCGCGCGCCCAGCTCCTGGATCTCTTCCTTGGTGGACTCGAGCGCGGCCGCGAGCGAGGCCTCCTGCGCCGCCGCCGCCTTGTAGTCGTTCTCGGCGGAGCGGATGACGCGCTGGGCCTCGGAGTTGAGCCGTCGCCGCGTGTCCTCGATCTGGCGGCGGACCTTGATGACTTCCGGATGCTGATCGAGATACTGCTCGAGGAGCTGGGCCTGCTTCTGCTCGAGCGTCGCCTGATCGAGGCGCAGCTGCTGCACGACGCTGTCCTTGCGGACCTCCGGCAGGTCTTCGGGCGCATCCGCGCCGCGCATCTGCCGGTAGAGGGCTTCCTTCTCGAGGCGAGCGGTCCTGGTCTCCGTCAGCGCCGTCCCCAGCTGCTGGAGCTTCTGTGCGAGCAGGGTGCGCCGCTCCTCGATGTTGACGATTCCCTCGCGCTCCTTGAGCTTCGTCAGCTCCTGCGTCGCCTGCTCGACCTTCTGGCGCTGCTGGTCGATCTGGCCTCCCAGCCACTGGCCGGCTTCCGAGGAGGTCTGGTAACGGAACTCGAGGGTCTGCTCGATGTAGAGCTGCGAGACCTTGTTCGCGATGTTCATGGCGAGGTCGGCGCGGAAGGCCTCGCTGCCGACGCCGACCAGGCGCGTGCCCTTGCCCGCGTTGATCCTCAGGCGGCCGAGCAAGCCATCGATGGCGCCCTCCATGACGGAGGAGCTGCCCGGAGGCGCGGCGAAAGCGGCTTGCACCTCTTGCGGCGCGCGGGGACCGCCGAACTCGGGGTCCTGGAGCAGGTTCAACGACTCGATGACGCGCCGCGCCAGCGACCGGCTCTGCAGCAGCCGGTATTGCGTCTGGTAGTAGTCGTCCTTGGCGGCGTCGACCTCGGTGACGTCCTTGAAGTTGAGGACGTTCGACTTCTCCCGCTCGATGAGGATCTGCGCCGTCGCCATGTAGACGGGCCGGGTGAGCAGGGTCCGGATGGTGGCGACCGCGGTCGCGGTCAGGAAGATGGCGAGAGCGAACTTCCGATGGCGAAGGACGACGGCGAGGTAGTCCCAGAGATGGTCTTCAGACCCTTGCTCCGGGGGCGCGGGTTGAGAGGGTGAGGCCATTATCTATTCAAGAGGGATCCATGATGGTAGCAGAAAGGCGCGGGGAACGCCGAGAGGTGTGACGGGGCCAGTGACTTAGAACAGCTTCGCCTTGACGATGATCGTGTCCCCCGGCAGCACAGGATCATCCAGGTTGGCCTTGAGCTCCTTGGACTTGCCTTCGACTTCGCGGACGATCCGGATCTTGCCGGTGGCCGCGTCGGCCGAGAACCCGCCGGCGGTGTTGATCGCCTTGCGGACCGTGGCCTCCGGCCAGAACGTGATGGCTCCCGGGTTGCGCACCTCGCCCGTCACGAAGATGCGGGCGGCCTGGGTGACGAAGACGGTGTCGTTCGGGCGAACGAGCACGTTCTTGTCGAGCTGCCCCATCTGGATGTCGCGGATGTTCACGCGAATGAGATCCGCCTGAGCGGTGATGTCCGCGTTGGGGGCTCCGCTCGGATCGAGCGGGACCAGAGGCCCGGTGACGGCGACTTTCGGTCTCACGATCACGACTTCGACCCCGGCGGCGGACGTGGGGCCCGCTTTCGAGAGCAGCTCGAGCACGGTCATGCGGCCGCTCATCGAGTAGCTCCCCGGGCGCGAGACCTCGCCCACGACGAAAACGGTCTTGCTGCGGTACTCCTGGACGGAAACGGTCACCTGCGGGTTTCGTACGAAGCCCTGGGCGAGCAGGGTCGTGATCTTGCGTTCCAGCTCCTTCGGCGTCAGGTCCGCGGCCTTGACGCGTCCGATGAGCGGATAGATGAAGGTCCCGTCCGGCTGGACGACGATCGTCTGCGTGAGGTCCTCGTGCCCGAGCACCGTGACCTTGACGATGTCTTCGGCCCCGATCGAATACTCCAGCGGCTCCTCGACCACGGGGTGCGGCGGGGGGGACGGGAGGGCCTGGGGGACCGGCGCCGCCGTCGGCACCTGGGTGGGTGAAGACGCGCCGGGGGAAGCGGCTTCAGAGGCCGGGGGATTGGCGGAGACGGCGCTTTCGCCCGCCGCCTCCCCTTCGCGCAAGACCTTGTCGACGCCGGCGAAGTCCTTGGGCTTCGACCGTGATGTTCCCTGGGCCCAGACGCGCACGTCCCCGTCCGGGCCGGCGTCCGCCATGCGCGCTCCCGATGGGCAGGACTCGTCGGACTTCGCGACGACGCCCGTGATCTCCGGCGTCTTCCGAACCGATCCGTCCGCGCTCACGATCTCGATGTAGTACGTGACCGACTGGGCCTTCTCACGCGGCCGGGGCAGCTTGCCGACGAATCGGCCCTGGCTGAGAGCCATCAGCACGTAGTGGTATTCGTCCTCGCGCGCCGACTTGAAGAACACGCGGACGTTGCTCACGTCGAGCGCGGGTTGGACCTCGACCTGAAGCTGCGGGAAACGGTCCTTCACGAAGCAGTCGATGGGCTGGTGGTTGATGGAGACGGACGCGGCCAGCAGGAACGGAGTCAAGGCCAGCATTGCGCGTCGATGATAGCAAGCCTGAACGTGAAGTGGCGGAGTCAGTCGTGTGCGGCGTGGGGACGAACGGCCGCCAGGCTAACGTACAAGGCGACGACGGCCGGCAGTTGGAACCCGAAGTCCAGGAATGCGTGCAAGGCCGGGCCGACCAGGGCGGCCAGCAGCCACGCATCCGCGCGTGCGGAGGCGAATGCACGCCCGAAGGCCCACACCATCAGGAGGAGGCCGACGGCGCCTGCCTCGGCCAGGATCTGCACGTAGTCGTTGTGGGCCTGGCCGTACCAGAACATGCCCGAAGTGCCCGGGATGAAACGGTAGCCGGCGAGGGGCAGGCCCACGAACGACGACTCGGAGGGGCCACTCATCGGGCTGGCTCCCTCCGGCAGCTCCCAGGCGGTGGCCCCCGACATGGCGCGGTCGAACGTGTTGAGGCCCGAGCCCGCGAACCAACGGCCGCCCATGCGCTGGAGGGTGTCCTCCCAGACGATGGTCCGCCCGCTCGCGTCGTTCGCAGCGGCGCTCATCCGTTGATGGATGCGGGCCAGCCCGAACCAGGACAGCACGGCCATCGTCAGCAGCACCACGACCACACCCGCGGCCGCCCCACGCCGCCGCGCCAGGAAGACGGTGGCCACGGCCAGGGACGCCAGGAACGCGAGCAGCGCGCCCCTCGAGGTCGTGGCGATGAGCGCGCCCGCCGCCGCCAGCGC
>Ga0075435_100000676_pt1 | contig 21117 bp, 18 predicted proteins | sample RhiMethybrSRZTD4_FD_75302 | JGI IMG/M metagenome (GOLD analysis project Ga0075435, IMG submission 75302) | Populus rhizosphere microbial communities from Tennessee, USA - Rhizosphere MetaG P. TD hybrid SRZTD4 | ecosystem: Host-associated > Plants > Roots > Rhizosphere > Soil | place: USA...
AATGCGGTCAAACATGCGCATGCGGAATCGGTGACGCTGGAGCTTGCCGTCGACGCGGACGATCAGCTGTGCATCACCGTGGCCGATCAGGGCGTCGGGTTCGAGCCGGCACGCCTCGGCGAGCGAGCGAAGGCCGGCCAGGTGGGCTGGGGGCTGTTCAGTATCCGCGAGCGCCTGACACTGCTCGGCGGCCGCTTCGAGATCGACAGCGCGCCCGGCAAGGGCACGCGCGTCCGGCTCGTCGCCCCGCGCGGCCGTGCGCCGCGTGCCGCTGCGAATCGACCGCCGTCAGCCGCCGCACCGATCGTCGCAATGCCGTCTGGCGGCAGCGGTCAGCTGTCGGCCGATGCGCTCAGGATCCTGATCGTCGACGATCACGCCGGCGTGCGCAGCACGCTTCGAGACATCCTCAACGAACGGCCGCAGCTGTCGGTTGTCGGCGATGCGTCGAATGGCTTCGAGGCGATCGCGCATGCGCACACGCTGCGGCCCGACGTGATCCTCATGGACGTCGCGATGCCGCACATGGACGGGATCGAAGCGACGGTGCGCATCCGCGCAGAGCTCCCGAACATCCGCATTCTCGGCCTGTCGATGCAGCCGCGCAGTGCGGCTGCGCAGGCAATCGCGGAGGCCGGCGCGGAAGGCTTCTTCGTCAAGGGGATCGACACGCAGCGCCTGATCGACTACCTGCTCGTCGTCCAGGCGTCGCGCGCCGGGAATCCGGCGAACACGTGATGCCGACGCGCGCCCGCGTCCTGATCGCGGATGATCATCCCGGCTTCGTGAGGGCGCTCGGACGGGTGCTCGCGGGCGAGTGCGACGTCGTCGGCGTCGTGTCCGACGGCAGCGAGGTGGCCGACGCCGCGGCGCGGCTTGACCCCGTCGTCACCGTTGTCGACGTGAACCTGCCGACGATCAGCGGACTGGACGCGTGCCGCGAAATCGTACAGTCGAATCCGCGCGCCAAGGTGATCCTGATGACCGCAATGATCGACGATGCGCTCAGGAGCGAAGCGGCCACGGCCGGGGCCTGCGGCTTTTTTTCAAAACTGACGGCCGCCAGCGAGATGCTCGACGCCATCCGAGAGGCCTGGGCTCAATGCGGGCGTCTCGCCGGTCCGCGGCCGCTCGACGAATAACGGCTCGCGGGCACAACAGGCGTCGCGTCGGTCAACGTCCGGTCCCGAGGAGGACTGCGCGGCAAGCGAGACCGCGCTCAGAATGGCCAGGCAGAACGCGTCGATGCGCATGGCGCCTCCTTGTCCGCGAAGTCCAGAAACTCGTGCCGCGCTCGACGATTGCTAGCGCGTCGGCGCCGGTTCTTCCGGCCGCTGGAACGTGCTCAACGGATATTTGTTGACCTCGTCGACGATCTTTGCGTAGGCACGCGTGGTTGCCTGGAGCCCGGTCCACGGGACCGTGTCGGGGCTTTCACGATCGGTGTGGAAGTAATGGAAGAATTCGCTCGTCGCCACGCCCGGGGTGAATCGATATAACCGTCCGAGATCGCCGGCCGGCGGACGCGGGTTCGCTTCGGTGAGAAGCGGAACGCCGAACTCCTTGAACGCCTTCACCGCGATCGCGGTCAACTCCGGGCGAGCCGGTCCGCCGGCGTACCACTGCTGCGCCATGTACATCGTCGACCAGTGCAGCGCATCGTCGGTGAGATAGCGCGGGCGCACGTAGGTCTGGATGGTCGACGGATGTTCGCAGTTGATCGACAGCGCCGTCTTCGCGAACAGCGTCGCCTTGTTCGCCGGGTCGTTCAACCACACGCCGCCGACGGCCGCTCCCGGCCCGGTGTTGTGGTGGCCGTCGAGGCCGATGAACACCAGGGTCCTGCGCCGTTGCGCCCGTGGGATTTTCGAGTAGTACTCAGCGAGGCCGATCATCGCCGCCACGCCGCCCGCATTGTCGCCGGAGGCCTCGAACCAGCCGTCGCGGTGCGCGACGATGTAGATTGTTTCGTCGGTGGCGCCGGGCAAGGTTCCCCAGACGAGCGCCGTCGTGAGATTCGGCACGAACTCGACGTCGAGCGTTGCCTTGACGCGCGCGCTCTGTCCTGACGGCAGCGAGGCGATCAGATCGCGCACCGCGAGGCCGTCGTCGCTGCCGACGGTGAAGGCCGGCGCCTTGGTATTCGACGGATAGCCCTGATATCGCATGTTGCCCGGGAGCATGTCGACCTCGAACATCGCGACGGCGCCCCGCTCGTCGGCGCGCTTGACGGCGCCCTCGTCGTGCAGCCCGACCATCGTGTAGGTGAATACCGCCTTCCCCTTCAGATCCTTACCGGCGAAGTCGGCGGCGCTGCCCAACCCACCGTAGACGGCTTCGACGTCGATGCCGCCGCGCGGGAGCGCCGCGGCACGGTAGTCCGGCTGCGCGGAATCGAGCGTGATCGTCTTGCCGCCGCCGGAGACCGTCACTTCCCACTTCTGCGGGAACCATTGCGGATCGAGCGGCAGGGGCTGGATGCGGACGTCGCTCATCCCGAGCGACCTGAACGAGTTCGCGAGCCAGTCGGCGCTCTCCGCGTCGGCGGAACTGCCGATGATCCGTCCCCAGAATTTCGGATGGCCCTGATCCCGGTATCGCCGCGAGATCGCCGCCTGCTCGTCGACATAGCGGTGCAGGTGTTTGCCGTCGATCCGTGCGTACGCCGGATCGGCCGGCGGCAGCGGCCATTCGAGCAGCGCGTCGTCGAGCGCGCCGGCGGGAGCAGCGCCGTGGGCACGACTCGTCCGCACCGCGATCATCGTGACGCTCGCAACGACGACCGCGGCCAGAACGCTTGTCACCAGCCTTCGCATGTTGCTCTCCTCGCTGCGCGCATGGTAATCGTCAGCGCGCTGGTGGACAAGGCGTTCGCGTCAGGTCACGCCGAGGCGCGACGCGCCCCGGGTCGTGCGCAGGCGCTGGCGCGGCAAGCGCTTCTCGAACCAGTGATGCGCGTAGGGTTCGTCGTTGAACGGCGGCACTTCGGTGTACCCCGCGCGACGATAGAGCGCAATCGCTTCCTCGAGCGCCCGATTGGTCTCGAGACGAATCCTCCGCACCGCGACCTGGCGCGCATGCTGCTCCAATTCCGCCAGAAGCCTCGCGCCCAGACCCACTCCGCGCCACTCCGGATCGATCCACATCCGCTTCAATTCGGCCGGCGCCTTCGGATGAAATTTCAGCGCGCCGCAGCCGACGGCGCGTTCGCGAGCGTAGGCGAGCAGCAGCAGGCCGGACGGCGCGCGGAGGTGCGCGGCGTCGGCCGGAATACTGCGCGCCTGGTCGAACCCGGCGTCGAAGCGCGCGTCGAGTTCGGCGAAATACTGCTGCAGGCACCACTGCGCGTCGTGCGACCGCGGGTCGACAACGGCGAACCGCACCATCGACGCGCGCAGCAGCCGTTCGACCTCGGTCATCGCCGCGACGAGCCGCTGCCGCTGTCGATCGCTCAGCGGCTGGAGCAGTCCGGCGGCGAGCGTATCGGAGCGCTGATCCAGTTGCGCCCGCTCCGCCCTGCCGCGCGCCGTCAGCGACGCCGTCCGAACTCGGCGGTCGGTGCGGTCGACGCGGACGCGGACGAGGCGCTGGCCGGCGAGCGACTGCAGGACGCGGCTGACGTATCCCGAATCGAGACCGAGGCGGCGCCGCAGCAGCCGCACGTCGATCCCCTCGGATCCGATCTCCCACAGGATGCGGGATTCACCCGGCGGCCGCTTGCGGCCGAGGAACCGATCGCCGGTCACGCCGATCGCTTCCGCGACGGTGCGGTTGAACCGCCGAACGTGGCGCAGCCGGTTCTCGGTCATTCTCTGACTATAGTCAGAGAATTGTCGCGGTGCAAACAAACCGACGAGGCTTGGGGCTTGGAGCTGGCTGTCTTCGTCGGCATCAGCGCGCAGGCACAACTCGATCAGCAAGCCCCCAGTCCCCAGCCTCTGGCGGCGTCAGCGAACGGTGGGGTCCCACCAGAAAACGTAGTCGGCCGTGTACGGAATGAACGCCCGCTTACCGAGATCGGTGGCCTGCGTGCAACCGGTTGCCGGCGCCAGGCCGCCGATTGTGTTTATCCGCTGGACGAACGTCGTTCGGCTCAACCTGTCGCCGCCGGTTGGTCCGGTCTCGACGCCCACAGCCGCCAGCCGCACCCAGGCAACCGCGTCGGGCCGTACGAACGCTGGATCGGTCGCAAACGTTGCAACCCCGGTAGCAGCTGCCCATACGGCGCTCGAGTCCTTCGACGATTCCCACGTCGCGCGAATCGCGCCGCGATCGTCCGGGTTCGGGTTCGGACTGAAGAAATGCGTGGTCACCTGCTGCGTCGAGTCGTTGAACAGCGTTGCCTGCGGCGTGAACAACGACCAGTCGACGCCCGTTCCGGACGGGACGCACACGTAGTTCTGGCTTCCCGTGGCGTGGCCGATGAGAAACACCTCGTTCGGCGCCAGGACCTGGAGCTTGTCGGGAACGCTCGGCGGCGCGATGTCGTCGGCGTGCGCGGTGTGCGGCAGCGCGATGGTCAGCGCCAGGCCGAATGCCGCGATGCACACGGCGCCGCGCATGCGGCCGTGGGAGCGTGAACTGTAGTGCTTCATCTTGATCTCCGTTCCACGCGCGAGCATAGTCGCGGGGAGATTCCCGCCGACGTCGCGCGATGAACTTCACTCTGGTAGGCCGATTGGCCGTGAAGTGTTTCAGCCGCGCGCCGCTAACTGAAAGTCGTAAAAGCGTTTACGAAATACGAACACGGCAGGTCGGGCGCGTTCATCCGTGTACGCCGAACCGGCTGCCGGACGCGTACCGCTTCAAGCCGCGTTCGAACACGGCCGCCGCGAACAAGAGATACGCGGCCGCGGCAGCAATCGTGATCGCGACGAGCGCGGCCGTCGGACGCTGCGCCACCCGCGCGGGCACGTAGCCGACGAATCCGGCCGGCAGCAGCGTGAACAGGACGAGTCGCAGCACGCCGCCGAAGAGCGGCTCCGGATACAGCGCGAACGTGATCAGCAGTTCCCACAACTGCCGCGCGACCGTATCGACGTTGCCCAGCCAGAACGTCAGGCTGTGAAACACAATGCCGCACGCGAGGACGACGATCGCGCTGGCTGCGATCGCGAGCAGCACGAGCGGCGCCATCCGCCACGTCACCTGGCCCGACCACGCGATGAACACCAGCCCGGACAACACGTCGCCGAACCCCGACGCCTGCAGTCGTAGCCCGAGCGCATGCAGGAGCACGGGCTTTGGCTGCACGAGTAGCGTGTCGAGCTCACCCCCGTCGATCAAGCGGCTGAGATCGCGCACGCCGCCAGCCAGCGTCACCGTCAACCCGAATCCGGCGGCGACGATCCCGAACAGCACCTGGATGTCGCCGAGGCGCCAGCCGCGGAGATCAGGGACGCGACGCATCAACGCCCACCAGAACACAAAAAAGGTGAGGTTGTTCAACATCATGAACACGACCTGCATGACGAAGGCGCCGCGCAGCGCCGCCGCCGCCTTGAGGTTGGTGGTCAGCAGCGCCCACGCAAATGAGCGGTTGTTCGATCGTTCGCGCATGTGATCCTCGTGCTCAGCCGCCGTTGATCGTCAGCGTCGCGCTCGCCCGACGGAACGCCCACCACACGGCGAACGCGATCCCTCCGCCCCACGCTGCTTGTTCGAGCGCGAGCGTCAGCGAGTCCGCGGCGCTCTGCCGCAGCACGAACGACGCCGGTCCGGCGAGCATCACCGGAAACGGCGTCCATGCCGCCGCGATCTGCATCGCGCGCGGGTACAGTTCGATCGGCAGCATCAGGCCGCCGAAGACGAACAGCAGCTTCTGCACGACCCAGAACACCGGCGACACGTCCTCGAGCCAGAACGCGAGCAGGCCAATCCACAGGTACATCGCCGCGATCAGCGCCGCTGCCGCGAACCCGAGCGGCAGCGTCAACGCGAGCGGCGCCAGCGGTGGGATCCAGCCGGTGAACGCGAATGCGCAGGCCCACGCCGTCGCCGCCAGCACCGGCGCGCGCACGGCGAGAAGCCCAAGCGCTTCGGCGAATGCGGCGCCGACGTACGACACGGGACGGCCAAGCCGGCAGACGACGTCGCCGCGGCGGATCGACTCCTGCAGTTCGGCATGCACCGGCGGCGCGCTGAGGATGATCCACTCCGTCGTCGCGAGATACCACACCAGCAGCCTGGGATCGGCGGCGATCGGCATGCCGGCTTCCGCGACCGCACGCCACAGACTGGAGAAAACGCCGAGGATGACGGCAAAGAACAGCATGCGGCCGTACAGTTCACCGCGGTCGCGGCGCGCCAGCGCGGTCGCGACGCGGGCGAACGCGATGTACTTGGACACCGCTGATGCCGTCCTCATGATTCGCTGCTCCCTGCCTCGGCCTCGGCGTATAACGCCCGGATCACGGCATCGAGCGGCGCGTCCTCGACGGCGAGATCGCGGACCGGGCTTTGCGCGAGCGCGGCGTCGATCACCTGGCCGACCGACGCGACGTCGAGCGCGACCTCGAGCTCGGTGCGAAATGCGTCGCTCGAGACGACGCGCACACCGGGAAGCTGCAGCTCCAGCCGCTCGGCTTCGCTCCACACCGTCAGCCGCTTCGTCGTCAGGTAGCGGCGTCGAAGATGGGCGATCGGCCCATCCCAGAGCAGCCGGCCGCGATGAATCACGATGACCCGTTCGCAGACGCGCTCGATGTCGCCGGTGTCGTGCGAGGTCAGCAGCAGCGTCACGCCGTTCTGCGCCGACTCGGTATGCAGCAGCTCGCGAATCACTGCCTTCGCCGATACGTCGAGGCCGATCGTCGGCTCGTCGAGGAACAGGATCCGAGGCGCGTGCAACAGGCTCGCCGCGATCTCGCACCGCATCCGCTCGCCGAGCGACAGCTGCCGGACTGGCGTATCGAGGATCGGTCCGAGACCGAACGCCGCTGTGAGCGCGTCGAGGCGACGGCGATGTTCCGTTCCGGCGATTTCGTAGACGCGCCCCAGCAGCGCGAAGGTGTCGCGCGGCGGCAGCTGATACCACAGTTGCGAGCGCTGGCCGAACACGGTGCCGACACGGAAGGCGAGCTCGCGCCGCTGCCGCGCCGGTTCCAGACCGAGCACGCGCACAGAGCCGGCGTCGGGCTGGAGGATCCCGGCGAGCACCTTCAGCGTCGTCGACTTCCCGGCGCCGTTCGGCCCGACGAAGGCCACGCGTTCGCCAGGCGCGATCGAGAACGACAACCGATCGACGGCCGTCACCGTCTGGGTGTGCGGGCGGAAGAAGTTCTGCACGCGCGCGACGAAGCCGCCGGGCCGCGGCCGGCGCACGTGAAAGGCCTTACACAGGTCGGTGATCTCGACGGCGGGCGCGGCGCGCATGACGACGATCTCCTCGTGCCGCCCTGCGGAGCCGCCGGAAAAACGAAACGCCCTTCCGGAAACTCCCGGAAGGGCGCGGTTGATGCTGGATCAGGCTGCTTCCGGTGTCAGACGACGGCTTCGGCGTGCAGTTGGCCATGCATGGCAAACTGGCGCGACGGAAGCACGACGATGACGGCCGGGCTATTCATGTGACTGTACCGATTCTGCGCGAACGGCCAACTCCTGGTCAAACGATTTGTCGAAATATCGTGATCGGCGCTGAACGGCAGCGGGAACGGCTGGCGAAAAAACGGTCGAGTGGTCGTTCCAGATTGCATCGCACGCGATGAGCGGCAAGTTCGAGTTTGGCGAATCGCACGGGCGATTCCGCGCGACGAAGCAGTGACTCGGCCCGATTGCATCGCCGTGTCAGAAACCGACGCCGATGTGGACGGCGAAGCCGACCGACGTCTGCGCGACGCCGTCGGCATTCTCCTGGAAGCGGATCGGCACGACGCCTTCGACGAACAGGGCCTGGTGTCCGAACGGGAATCCATGGTTGATGAGCGGCGTGAATCCCCACGACGACTCGCGGACGTCGAAGGCCATCCGCAGGCCGGCGGCGAAGTGGTTCGGCAGCCCGCGAATGATCCCGGGATGCACCGTCAGCGAGGTGAATCGATGACTGGCGATGACCGGGACGAGTTCCATGTCGAACGCCCACTCCGGGCTCGTCTTCACGGTGATGCCCATCGGAAAGCCGACCTTGGTGTCGTCGCTGATCGTCGTGGTCTCGCCGTTGGCGTGCGAGACGAGCGGAAAGAGGACGCCGAAGTGGCCACCGAGCTGGTCGTCGGCGTGCGCCGGCGACGCGATGGCCACTGCCGCGACAACGAGCGCAGCCTGAGCCGCGCGCCTCCAGATTCTCGTAATCATCGTTTCATCTCCGCGCCGGACCGCGGATCGCGGCCGGCCGTTACTTTTCCGTTGAACCCCGTGTTCAACGCTCGTCCGTCGAGGTCGTAGACGCCGGTGGTGATCGCCACGCAGTAGTCGGCCGGCTGGAGCGACCGCTCACTGGTGAACGACCAGGCGTCGCCTGCACTGGTCGGCGCCACATGGCCGCGGATTGGCGCGGCCGATGTGACGCATGCACCGTCCGCCTGTGCGCGGCGGACGATGAACGTCAACGGCGTGACGTTCATCACCGGACGCGAAAAGGTCGCGGTGATCACGCTGCGGCCGGCATCGACTGCGATCGACGTCACAATCGGCGGCTGCGGGGCTGGCGCGGCGCGGCGAGCCGGGAATCCACTCGGGATTGTCGTGTCCCCGGATCCCGCGCTGCGCGTCGCAGCAACCGTGAATTGCCACACCAGGTCGGAGCGCGTGCACTCGCCGGCGTCGCTGCAGACGCCGCGCTTCACGCGAGCGGTATAGCGCTGGCCGCCGTCGAGAAACACCGCGTCGGGAAAGAGCGCCCACGTGCCGTCGCCGATCTGCGCGATCGCGGCGGGCACGTGCGTGCCGCTGCTGTCCTGCAAGGTGAACGTCTCGTCGGTGAGGTCGCGCACCGGCGCGTCGAAGAATGCCTTGACGACGACGTCCTGGAAGACACCAGTGGCGCCGGCTGCCGGATAGGTGCCGGTGACGCGTGGCACATGGCGATCGGCCGCGCCGTCGATCTGAATCATCGTGTTGCGAACGCTCACCGGCACCGGCGGAGCGCCTTCCACCACCGGCGGTTCGTTCGATGGCGGGCGGCCGTCGCATGGGCCGCCGAGCACGCACGGTTCGAGCACGAAGTCGGCGTCGGTGTCGGCGAGGTTGCCGAGGAACTTCTTCGCGACGATCGCTTCCACCGACTGGTAGTACACCGCCGCCGTGACCGCAATCGGTCCTGCGGTGTCCGGCGGGACGACGACCGAGTAGCGATCGAGCGAGATCGACGCGCCGCTGTTCGGCAGCGGACGCAGCCGAGTGTCGCGCAGAAACGCATCATCGTACACATCACCGTTGCCGTTCAGATCGCGGAACTGCGGCAGCGCGTGAGGGTTGTCGCGCCCGACGACCGCGCCGGTCGCGTCAATCGGCAGGCCCTGCGCGTTGGTGACGAGGTTCAGCGGCGCGGCATACACGAGATCGAGCGTCGGGCAGCCGTCGCCAAGACTTGCGACGGCCTTGAATTGATACGCGAACGGATCGGGCGAACCCGCCGGTATCTTCCAGCCGCAGCCGGGGAAATTCGGATCGATCATGTCTTCGCGCGTCAGGTCGCCGATACCAGACGCGGCGCGCTTCCAGACGCTGTCGTAAATCTGGAGACGGCGGCCGGTCGCGAGGTCGATCGCGTGAACCGCGAGCCACGCGACGCGGCCCTCCGGAAATCCAGTCGGGAAGTTGTGGCCGCTGCCGCTGTTCGTGACGCGGATCTCGAGCGGCACGCGCGCGTTCGCCGCGGCGTGCCCACGCGCCGACACGGCGACGTCCACTGCGTTCCGCAGGCGGTCCCAGGCAAGCCGCGCCTGCTGCGTGACGGCGCCGCGGCGCTCCGCGTGCCGCCAATAGGCGTTCGAGTAGACGCTCTTCTCGTCCTGCGACGTGAAGCTGAAGGCCGACAACTCCGGGTACGGCTCGACGTCGCCGGAGTCGCCGGTGTCGGCGCCGATCATCCGCGGCACGTAGCTGTTGCCGCCGACGAAGTGATGGCTGAAGTAGGTGCGCGTCGGCGCGCCGTTGGCGACGCGATCCGCGAGCGGCGGCCTGGGCGCACCGTGCGAGTACAGCGTCCGCGCCGTGCCCGGCTGGCCGTAGTCCTGCTGCATGTGGCAGGTCTGGCAATCGCGCTTGAACGCCGGATCGAAATTCCTGTTCCCCGGACGATCCGCGTAGCGGCTGCTCGACCACTCCGCGTAGGTGCGTTCAATCGGAAAGCCGCCGACCCAGCGGCCGGCCGTGTTCTTGACCGTCAACACATTCGTGACGTCGTGGCAACTGGCGCAGAACTCGGCACGCGTGGCCAGCGTCTGACGGAAGCCGAAATGCTTCGACGTGTCCATCTGCTCGTACGGCATCGACGCCTTGAACACGCCCGACAGGTAGCGATCCGGTTCGCCGCCGCGCGCAGTCGCGGTCAACGGACCGACACGATCGGGCGTGCCGATGGCGTGCGGCGACAGCCGGAACGAACCACTGCCAATGCTGTAGCCAAGCGTGGGACTCGATGCATCCGGCACCGCCAGCAGGTCGCGAAGGTTCGGCGGCATCGAGACCGCGCGCGGCTGTGCGTCGGGCGCCGGCACGTAGCCGTCGTGCGCGGCCGGCGCGGTGTTGTGGAACGGCGTCTCGCGCGTCGCGACCATGCTGTGGCAGACCATGCACGAGACGCCCGCTTTGCCCGAGTCGGTGTTTCGGCGCTGCGCATCGACGGTCGCAAAGGCGAGCCCGCTGCCGTCGCTCGCGGTCGGATTGAACTTCGGATCGACGCGTGCCTGCTCCACGCCGCTTCGCGGATCGACCTGGACGTTGTGGAGCGGCACGTTGTCGACGTAGTTGGTTGGCATGTGGCAGCGCGAGCACATCGTGTCGACGAGCGAGCCCGACCGCGCGAGGCGGTGATGCGTGCTGCCGATGTTGAACGACGCCGCGCACTCACCGCGCACCGCGAACGGGTTATGACTCGCGCGCGCCGTGCCGTCGGGCGGCGCGGGCACTTCGCAATCGCCGGAGGTCGACGTCTCGCGCGCCGACAGCAGGAACGCGGCGCGCCACACCGGATCGCGCCACGCGTTCGCCATCATCGAACCATTCCACTCCTCGAACACGCGGCTATGACAGCTCTGGCACTGCGCCGGGTGATCGAGCTGCTGCCAGAAATCCTCGAACGGCGGCGGCACCGTTTCAGCCTCGGCAATCACGTACGGGGCCGGCTCGAGCACGCCGTTGGGCAGTTCGACGTCGTCGGCGGCGGGACGGTACACCGCCGCGCCGAGGCTGAACACGGTGACGGCAGACAGGAGCAGATGAAGCGCGCGGGTGGTGGCCATGGCTACTGGTGGTGATGCACGCAGTCGTCGAGGTACGGATCGTGACGAACGACCAGCGGCCGCCGCGACAGCGCGCGCGAGACGATCTGCCAGGCGACGCCGACGTATCCGGCGGCGATGGCGACCTCGAGTGCGCCCCAAGTCGCCGTGCGCATCGTCTCCGGCGCGACGAGCAGGTAGAGATCGATCCAGCGGCCAAGCAACAACACGATCGCGACGATCTTCAGCGTCCGGCTGTCGCGTTTTGCCGCCCGCGGCAGCAGCACGAGGAACGGCACGGCCCAATTGACGACGACGTTCAGGGCGAACCAGACGACCCAGTCGGGTCGCGTACGCGTCTGGTAGTAGCCCGCTTCGTCAGGCAGGTTGCCGTACCAGATCAAGAGGTACTGGCAGAGCCAGATGTAGGCCCAGAAGGTCGAAAACGCGAGCAGCAGCTTGCCGAGATCGTGGAGATGATGCGCCGTGACCACGTCGCGGAGCAGCCCGCGCTCTCGGAGCAGCACGGTTGCCAGCGTGACCGCCGCGAGGCCTTCGACCAGCACACCAGCGAACACGTGGACGAAGAACATCGTGCTCGTCCAATCAGCGCACAGCGACATCAGCCAGTCGATCGCGGCGATCGGGAACGACCACGCGAAGACGACGGCAAAGATGGCAGCGGAGCGAACCACCCGGCGCTGATGGATCGCGGCGGCGCTGACATCCTGGCGTGCCGATCCGCGTCGCAGCGCGGCGGCGCACGCCGTCCACGCCGCCAGCAGCAGCGCCATTCGCAGGAACACCGCCGGGACGCTGAAGAACCACGAGCCATCGCCGGCGCCATCCGCGGATGCGCGGCCGGCGCCGGCCCACGGGTACAAGTACGCACGACCGAAGAAGAGCGCCAGCATCGCCACTGCCGCGAAGGGAAGCACGGAAGTCAGCGCCTCGGCGACGCGGCGCATGCCGGCCGACCACGCGGCGCCGGACAGATAATGAATCGCAAGGAACGCAAGGCCGCCGAGCGCCAGCGCGACGAGGAGAAATCCGTCGATCAACAGGTTGGTCCAGACGCGGGCCGGGTCGTGCGCGAAGCCGAACGCGATCGCCGCGACGCCGACCGTCGATGCAGCCGCGGCAGTCCACCGGGGCGTCCGCACGTCGAACGCACGAGGCGCAGCCGTCGCGACGCGCAGCACTGTCATGGCGCCGCCTCCGCATGCCGCCGCTGCAGCGTCTGCACGTAGGCGACGATCGACCATCGATCGGCGACCGCCACTTGCGACGCATAGGCGGGCATCCGCCCGGAGCCAAAGGTGACGACGTGGAACAGATGTCCGGCCGGCATCGCGCGAACATGCTCCGACCAGTACGCGGGCGGATTCGGGATTAGCGGGACCAGCGGGCCATCGCCGTCGCCGGACAGGCCGTGGCACACCGCGCAGAAGGTCTCGTACAACTGCCTGCCCTGCTCCACTGTCTTCGCATCCGGCGGTTGCGGAAACGACAACTCGCGCCCGGCGCGTTCAGCGTCCTCGGGAGTCTTCGCGTAGTGGATCGGCAAGAAACCCCGAGGAATAGTGCCGCGGACCGGGAGCTGCTGCGTCATCCCGCTCCGGGTTACGCGATTGCGCGCGAAGGTGTCGTAAGGCACTGATACCGTCATGTCCGGCATGTACTCGTAGCCGCGCTGCCCGCTCGTGCCGGTGCATCCGGCGGCAGTCACGGCCAACACGAGCGCGGCCACGGCGCGACCGACGCTCATCGCGGCAGCCCTCTGGACTCGACCGACATCGCGCCGTAGTTGAGGAGCAGCTGCTCGACCAGGCGTCGATCGATCGCGCTGTCGCGACAGTGGACGACGACTGCGAATGTGTCGTCGGTCGCCGATCGATCGACCACCGGTGCCGCGCCGAACGGCGCGAGCCGCGACCGGATCAACAACCCGGCGGCGGTGGCCAGGCCGGCGCCGAGAATCGTCAACTCGAACGCAATCGGGATGAACGCGAGCAGCGACGCATCGGGCTTGCCGCCGACGTTGAGCGGCCAATCGATCACCGACGTGTAGAGTTCCAGCGCCAGCGCCGCGATCAGCCCGCCGACTCCGCCGGCGAGCGCGACCAGCGGCAACCGGGATCGCGCGATCGCCATCGCCTCGTCGAGGCGATGAATCGGGTAGGGTGAATACACATCCGCAATCCGCAGGCCGCACGACCGGACCGCGTGAACCGCGTCGATCACCATCGGCTCCTGGTGAAAGCGTCCGACGACGACGTCGCGCCTCATCGCGTGGCCTCGTCGCGATGGCCGGCGAGCGCCTTCACTTCCCACATCGCGATCATCGGCAGCAGCCGCACGAACAGGAGGAAACAGGTGAAGAACAGGCCGAAGCTGCCGATGAGCGTTCCGACTTCAATCATGCTCGGCCGGTACATCGTCCAGGTCGACGGCAGGAAGCTGCGATGCAGCGAGGTGACGATGATGATGAAGCGCTCGAACCACATGCCGACGTTGACGGCAATCGAGAGCGCAAACAGGATCGGCACGTTGCGGCGAAGGCGCCGGATCCACAACAACTGCGGCGCGCAGGCATTGCAGCCAACCATGATCCAGAACCCCCACGCGTACGGCCCCGTGACACGGTTGAGGAACACTGCGCGCTCGTAGACGTTGTGGCCGTACCACGCGTTGTAGAACTCAGTGGCGTACGCGAGGCCGACGATCGATCCGGTGAGGAGCATGATCTTCGCCATCGCATCGAGGTGCCGCAGCGTGATGTAGCGCTCGAGCCGCATCACCCGGCGGACGATGATCAACAGCGTCAGCACCATGGCGAAGCCGGAGAACACCGCGCCGGCAACGAAGTAGGGCGGGAAGATCGTGGCGTGCCACCCGGGCAGCACCGAGGTGGCGAAGTCCATGCTGACGATCGTGTGGACCGAGATCACCAGCGGCGTCGCCAGTCCAGCGAGCAAGGTCGACGCCGTTTCGTAGCGCGACCAGGTCCGCGCCGAGCCGTCCCAGCCCAGGCTCAGCATCGAATAGGCGAACCGCCGCAGCGGCGATTGCGCCCGATCGCGCAGCGTCGCGAAGTCCGGGATCATCCCGACGTACCAGAACACCAGCGAGATCGTCAGGTAGGTGTTGATCGCGAAGACGTCCCACAGCAGCGGCGATCGGAAATTCACCCACAGCGGCCCGCGCGAGTTCGGGTACGGCAGCACCCAGAACGCCAGCCACGGCCGTCCCATGTGGATCAGCGGGAACATCGCCGCGCACATCACCGCGAAGATCGTCATCGCCTCGGCAGAGCGGCTGATCGCGGTCCGCCACTGCTGCCGCAGCAGCAGCAGGATCGCGGAAATCAACGTGCCGGCGTGACCGATCCCGACCCAGAAGACGAAGTTCGTGATGTCGAATGCCCACCCGACGGTCTTGTTCAACCCCCACGTGCCGATACCCGTTGTCACCTCGTAGGTGACCGACGCGGCACCGATCGCGAGCGCGGACGCCGCGACGGCGAAGGCGGCCCACCACGCGGCGCCGGGGCGCGAGGTCAGCGGCCGCATCACGTCGTCGGTGATGTCCCGCAGCGTCGGATCGCCGTCGATCCACCGCGTTCGACGCCGCGACGGCGGCTCGGCGTGACGATCGGCTGCCGGCGCACTCCACGCGATCACAGCCTCGTCTCCGTGTGCGGCGTCTGCTCGCGCTCATCGTCGACGACGCGCATCAGGTAGCCGACGTTCGGCCGCGTGCCGAGCTCCTCGAGGACCGTGTAGTGACGCCGGCCGGCCCGCAACTTCGCGACGCGGCTGTTCGGATCGTTGAGGTCGCCGAACACAATCGCGTCCGCCGGACACGATTGGCCGCATGCGGTCTGGATGCGGCCGTCGGCGAGCGGCCGATCTTCACGCCTGGCGGCAAGCTTTTCGGTCTGGATGCGCTGCACGCACAGGCTGCATTTCTCCATCACGCCACGAGCGCGCACGACGACATCGGGGTTGAGCACCATCCGCTCGAGCGGATCGGTGAGCGTGTAATCGAAGCGCTCGTTGCCGGCGTACTGAAACCAGTTGAAGCGGCGTACCTTGTACGGGCAGTTGTTCTCGCAGTAGCGCGTGCCAACGCAGCGGTTATAGACCTGCTGGTTGATGCCATCGGAGCTGTGCACGGTGGCGAGCACCGGGCACACCGTTTCGCACGGGGCATTCTCGCAGTGCTGGCACATCATCGGCTGGACCGCGGTCGTCAGCTGCGCATCGGTGCCGCCGTAGTAGCGGTCGACGCGAATCCAGTGCATCTCGCGGCCGCGCCGCACTTCGTCGGCCCCGACGACGGGCACGTTGTTCTCCGCCTGACACGCGGTGACGCAGGCTGAACAGCCGGTGCAGGCGTTCAAATCGACGGCCATCGCCCAGTGATGCTGTCCGCCTTCGCGCGGCGGGTAGAGCGTTGCGAGCGGCGCTTCGACCGCGGCGTCGTGCTGCCGCAGCTGGTCGCGGGTGAGCGTGCGCACGATCGGCCGCCCCTCGACGGAGTGATGCGTCTGCGTCGCGGCGAGCGCCTGCTGCCGGCCGGTCTTCGCGAGCGTCACCACGCGTGCAGCAGCGAAGCGAACGGCGTTCGCGCCGACGCCGGTGCCGACGCGACCAGCGCGTTCGCGTCCGTATCCTCGGGCGATCGACACGGTGTCGGACGATTGCCCCGGCTGCACGAACGCCGGCAGTTCGACGACGCGATCGCCGCTGGACACGCGAAGGACGTCGCCGGACTCCACGCCCAGTCGTCCGGCGGCTGCGGCAGACACCGCGACGAAGTTGCCCCACGTGATCTTCGATACCGGATCGGGCAGCTCCTGCAGCCACGGGTTGTTCGCATGGCGGCCATCGCCCAGCGCCACCGTCTCGTAGAGGTGGAGCTCGTATTCAGTCGAGGAGCGATTCGCAGCGTCGCGGGAGCCGCGCTCGATTTCGCTCGCCGCCGCCCGCCACGCGTCGGTCGGGAGCGCGAGCCTTTCAGGCGAGCGCGACGGGGCGACCGGCGCGGGGCGCGTCTCGAAGACGCCGTCGTGCAGCGAGTGATCCCAGAATTCGTCGAACGATTGATAGCGCGTCTGCCGCGGGAAGCGGTCGCGGCGCCATGTCTCGCGGATGTAGCCGTAGAAACCCGGCGCCCGGCCGAGCCAGACCAGCAGGCTGTCCTGTACGGCGCGGGTGTCGAACAGCGGGGCGATCGTCGGCTGCGCGAGGCTGAACGATCCGGCCACCGGCTCGGCGTCGCCCCACGCCTCGAGAAAATGGTGATCAGGACAGACGGCGTGGCAGTGTGCCGCCGTTTCGTCGACGCGATCGGCGAAGGATACGGTCAACGCGACCGACTCCATCGCGCGAACGAAGCGCGACGCCTCGCGGTAGTCGTAGACGGGATTTGCGCCGTAGACGAGCAGCGCGTGGACGTCGCCGCGTTCCATGTCGTCCACGAGCGCGGCCACCGCGGCGTCGTCTCCCTGTTTCTGCAGCGAAGGCGCATCGAGATCGACGGTGGTACCGACGTTGCCGAGCACGCCGTTGATCGCATGGACGATCACCTGGACGGACGGTTCGTTCGAGCCGCTGACGACGAGTGAGTGCCCGCGGTCGCGCCACAGATCGTCGGCGGCGACGGCGATCGCGTTGTTGTCGACTGTCGCATCGAGCGCCAACCCGTCGATGGCGACCCCGGCGCGCGCCGCAATCTGCCGCAGCAGCGCGAGCGCCGTCGCCCCGTGCGCCGATGGCGGCATCAGAATGCGGCGATCGGCATTGCTGCCGGTCAGCGACACACCGGCCTCGAAGTGATGATGGCGGACGCGATCCTGGTCGAGGGCGCGCCGGCGGCGGCCCGCGTATTGGCGCGTGAACTCCACCGGCGACAGCCAGGTGCCGAGGAAATCGGCGTCGAGGCCGACGATCGTGTTCGCCTCGTCGAAGCGGAAATGCGGAACCGCGGCGACGCCGAACACGCGCCGCGTCGCCTCGCGCAAGCCGCTGAACGAGACGGCGTCGTAGACGATGTGGCTGAAATGCGGAAACCGCGACGACCACTCCGCGATCAGCGCACGCGTCGATGGGCTGGTGATCGTCCCGGACAACAGCACGACGCGGCGTTCCGCGGCGGCGGTCAGCCGCGGCTGGATCTCCTTGTCGATGGCCTCCCACGTCGTCGCGTTGCCGCGCCACACCGGCCCGCGCGCCCGATCTGGATCGTAGAGCGACAGCACCGTCGCCTGGCCGGCGGCGCAGGTGCCACCGCCGAACAACCGCGACTCCGCGTTGCCTTCGATTTTGATCGGCCGGCCGTCGCGCGTTTTCGCGAGCAGCGCACACGCCGACGAGCAGCCGCCGCAGGTCGTCGCGTACCACGACGCCACACCCGGCGTGATCTCCTCCGGTTTGTTGAGAAACGGAATCGCCTGCTGCACGGGACCGCGCGAGCAGCCGGCGAGCGCCGACGCGGCCAGCGTGAAGCCGATCCGCGTCAGAAAGTCGCGGCGGCTGGTGTCGGCCTCGGGCCGTTCGCGCCAGAAGGTCAGGGGTTCGGCCATGTCAGTAGTGGCACTTGCCGCAATCGAGGTTCGCTGCCGGCACCGTGAAGTCGGTCCGCCGCTGCCGATGACAGTCGATGCACCACCCCATCGTCAGCGGCGCCTGTTGTTCAACGCGCGTCATGCGCTCGACGTGGCCATGACACGCCTGGCACTCGACGTGCGCGGTGACGTGCTGGCTGTGGTTGAAATAGACGAAGTCCGGCAGGTTGTGCACCTTGATCCACGCGACCGGGCGCTGCTGATCGATCAGTTCTTTCAGCAGCTCCAGGTCGGTCGTCTGCTTCTGGAGCAGGCCATGGCAGTTCATGCAGACGTTCGCAGGGGGAATCCCGGCATGCCGGCTGGTGCGCGCGCCGAAATGGCAGTACAGACAGGGCACGCGGAAATCGCCGGCGTGGAGCTTGTGTGAGAAGGCAATCGGTTGCGCGGGCGCGTACCCCTGGTGAACACCGACCCGCGACAGCTCGCGGGCCAGAACCGCCGCGGCGATGGCGCACGTCAAGGCCGCGGTCGCGGCCGCGAGCTGCCAACTAACCACGTCGGCGCTCCTCCTCGGACCAGACCGCCTTCGCGCCGACATTGCCGACGGACGCGACGGTCAGGTGCGCGTGTGTGAGTCGAGCGCGCGACGCGAGCGTCACGATCGTACGAACCGACCGGCGCAGACGCGCGACGAGACCCGCGAAGGCGTCTCCGAACGGCAGGAGGGCCAGCGACGCAAAGGCGCCGAGCACGTGAAGACGGACGAGGAACGGCGTCGACGCGACCAGATCGACGCGCGGGTGCGTGCTCGGGAGCGACAGCACGTAGGGCGTCAGCGTCACGACCGACCACGACGAGGCCCAGCGATAGGCGAGCGCGATCGCGACGCCCGAGACCATCATCACGCTCGCCACCGAGAGGTGGAGCGTGCGGCCGATCGATTGGTCGGGCGACCGGTCGGTAAACAGCTGCCGCCACAGCGCGACCAGCGCCGCCGCCGCACAGGCACATCCAGCGATCGCGCCGCCCGCTTCGAGCACCATCAGCCGACGCACGTCCCCGTTCCACCGCAGCACCGCTTGCGGCGCCGCGAGCAGCAACAGATGCTCACCGGCGACTGCGGCGAAGGCGACGAGCAGCGACGCGCGCGCCGTCGTCCACGCCGCCGGCGCACGCCGGTCCGAACCGTCCGCGTCGCGCCGGCAGACGACCACGCAAGCGATCGCGCAGGCGATGAGCGCCGCAACTGGAACCTCCGAGAATACGTCGTTGGTCATCTCCGTCCCCCGGCGGTGCGGCTGGCCCGTGCGCGGTTGCGATCGACCTGGAACAGGAACGCTTTGACCGCGAACGCCTCTTCGTCGGTGAGCGGCGCGGCATTTTCGTTGGGGAACGCGCGCGGAAAGCACGGCCGGCGCAGGAAGTCCGACAACGCCGCGTCCTGGAATCGGGCGTAGGCGTGCGTCAAGTCGCCGCCGAAGGTCCCGCCGCTCGACGTGCGGTCGTCGATCTGCACCGAATGACAGGACGCGCATGAAGCGCCACCGCTTCGCGCCGACCTGGCGCCGAAGAACACGTCGCGACCCAGGGTGATCTCGGCGACCGCGGCGGTTGTCGCATGGCGGGCGCGACCGCCGCTGGATGTGAGCGGACCGCCAGCGGCGAAGTAGTCGAGCAGCGCGCCGATCTCCTGCTCGGACAACGGCTGATCGGGCATGCGCTCGCGCTTGAATTTTTCGAAGAGTGTGAGCGCCGTGCTGTCGCGCGCCGTGACCATGCGCTGCGACGATCGGATCCACGCCAGCAGCCACGCCCGCGCCCGCCGATCGGTCACGCCCTTCAAGTCGGGCCCGACACGATCACCGTGGCCGAATGTGTGGCAACCGCTGCACTTCTTCGCAAACACCGCGGCCGGGTCCTGCGCGCCGTAGGCAAAGCCGCCGCATAAAACGACGAAGAGAGCGATAGCCGCACGAAACGCTATTCGTGCTGACGTCATAGTCTGAAAACGCTTGAGTCGGGGAAACCGCACGTCGCAGAGGCGGTGCAGTCCTGCGCGACCTCGGTTGCAGGCATCCTACGCACCGGGGTAGTAGTGGTAAATGCCTCTAAAGTGGGACGAAGCAGTCAGCCGACGCAGAGAAACGCGAGCCTTCGCATCCAGAATTCCGCGGTAGCGCTTGAGTCGCGCGTACCTCTTGCTCTTGACCTAGAGATAAAGAAGCCGCAAAGGCCAGGCGTGGAGCGGCGGATGATTACTTGAGGCCGAACACCCAGACCGCGCCGCCCTCAGGCACCTCCGGGTACTCTCCGGGGAACAACCCGTTCAATCGAGCCTGCATCGCCCGCGCGTCGATTCCCCACCCCGACTGCACCGCGACGTACTGCCTGCCGTCGGCCGCGAACGCCGACGGTTGCCCGATCACGCCGGAGTTGGTCGGAAACTCCCACAAGACCGCGCCCGTCGACGCGTCGAACGCGCGAAACAGCCGATCATTGGTGCCGCCCGCGAAGACGACGCCGCCGCCGGTGGCGAGCATCGGACCCCAGTTGGCCGACGTCGCGAAGGGATGAGTCCAGACACGCGCACCCGTATCGACGTTCCACCCCTGAACTTCCCCGATGTGATCGGCGCCTGGCGCGAGGAACATGCGGCTGGTCCCGCCGGTGTAGGGACGGCCGGCGGCATATGTGACCTGGCGGCCGATCATCGCGTCGCACAGGTTCTCGTTGGCGGGGACATAGATCATCCGCGTCTTCGGGCTGAACGCGATCGGCGGCCAGTTCTTGCCTCCCCAGTGCGAGGGACAGAACTCGGCGCTCTTGCCAGTGCCGGGCTGGCGTTCCGGATCGACGTCGGGCCGGCCGGTCTTCGGATCGATCGTGCGGAAGACGTTCTGCTTGACGAACGGTTTCGCGTCGACGAAGTTGATCCGGCCGGACGTGCGTTCGAGGAACCACAGGTAGCCGTCGCGGGCGACGTCGATCAGGCCCTTCACCGTGCGGCCTTTGCGCGTGAAGTCGACAAGGATCGGTGGCGACACCTCGTCCCAGTCCCACGATTCGTTCGGGTTGTACTGAAAGTGGCCCTTGATGCTTCCGGTCGCGGCGTCGATCGCGAGCGTCGACGCGGTGAAGAGGTTGTCGCCGGGACGCTGATCG
>Ga0075435_100000679_pt1 | contig 21089 bp, 19 predicted proteins | sample RhiMethybrSRZTD4_FD_75302 | JGI IMG/M metagenome (GOLD analysis project Ga0075435, IMG submission 75302) | Populus rhizosphere microbial communities from Tennessee, USA - Rhizosphere MetaG P. TD hybrid SRZTD4 | ecosystem: Host-associated > Plants > Roots > Rhizosphere > Soil | place: USA...
GGCTCGAACGCGATCTCGCCGCCGACCGTCGGGATGCCGATGCTGTTGCCGTAGCCGGCGATGCCGGCGACGACACCCTCGAGCAGGCGCCGCGTGCCCGGCGCGTCGATTGATCCGAATCGCAGCGAATTCAACAACGCGATCGGCCGCGCACCCATCGTGAAGATGTCGCGGATGATGCCGCCGACGCCGGTCGCCGCGCCCTGATACGGCTCGATGAACGAAGGATGATTGTGCGATTCGATCTTGAAGACGGCGGCGAGGCCGTCGCCGATGTCGACGGCGCCGGCATTCTCGCCCGGTCCCTGAAGAACCTGCCGGCCCGTGGTCGGCAGCGTTTTCAAATGCACACGCGAGCTCTTGTAGCTGCAGTGCTCGGACCACATGACCGAGAAGATCCCGAGCTCGGTGAGGTTCGGCTCGCGGCCGAGGAACTGCCGGATGCGCTCGTACTCATCGGGCTTCAGGCCGTGCCGTTCGAGAAGCTGGGCATCAATCATGATCAATGGGGGTCCTAAACGGTCCGCGCCACTGGTTGCAAGGCGGGTCTGTCGGCTCCGCGCGCGAACCACGTGACGATCGATTCGAAGATCATCCGTCCGTCCACACCGCCGAGGAGCGGCTCACATGCGCGCTCGGGATGCGGCATCATGCCGACGATGTTGCGCGACTCGTTGCAGATGGCGGCGATTGCGTTCACCGACCCGTTCGGATTCGAGTGCTGATCGACCCGACCGTTCGGATCCGTATAGCGAAGGATGACCTGGCGATTGGCTTCGAGCTTCGCCAGCGTCTCGGGCGGCGCGAAGTAGTTGCCTTCGCCGTGGCCGATCGGAATCCGCAGAACTTGACCGATCCTGGCCGCGCTCGTGAACGGCGTATCGGTCTGCTCGACTCGCAGGTGAACATGCTCGCAACGGTACTTGAGCGTGTCGTTGCGCAGCATCGCGCCTGGCAGCAGACCCGATTCGAGCAGGATCTGAAATCCGTTGCAGATGCCAAGCAGCGGACCGCCCCGCTCGGCGAACGCGCGCACCTGATTCATGATCGGCGAAAAGCGCGCCATCGCGCCGGTCCGCAAGTAGTCGCCGTGCGCGAACCCGCCGGGCAGAATCACGACGTCGGCGCCTTTGAGATCGGAGTCCTTGTGCCAGAGGTATTCGGCTTGCTGGCCGAAAACCTCCGTCGCGGCGTGATAGGCGTCCTCGTCGCAGTTGCTGCCGGGAAACACCACGATGCCGAAGCGCATTCTGAGAGACCTTTCTTATCTGCTCACTGCGGCGCGCTCGCCGGCGGCACGATGCCGTTCATGCGCAAATAGACGACGAGCTGACCGTAGTGATCGGTCGCATGCCACACCGCCAGCGTCGAAATCCCCAACCTCGTGGTCGGACCGCCGTAGGGACCTTCGACCTTGTCCATCGCGTTGGCGGGCGTGAGCTGCCGCATCACCTGCGTCGCATAGGTGAACGATTCGCGGAGGTACTGCATCAACTCCGCTTTCGTCTGCGCCGGACTTGGACCGCCGGTCTCGCAGCCTTCGGGCGGCGTCTTGTGTTCGACCTGATTGAAGAACGCGTAGTTCGCGCACGCGACGTGCTTCACCTGCTCCGCAAACGTCCGCACGCCTTTGAACTGGCCGTCCTTCGGCGCAAACGACCATTTGTCGGCCGGCATCGCCTCGGCGAGGCTCACGAACTGATGCTCGACCATCGTGAAGTACTGGGTCACGGTCGCAGCCATCGCATCGACGCCTCGTGCCGGGCGTTGCGCCGCCGACGCCGGGATCGCGGTCGCCAGCCAGGCAACCGCCAGAAGGATGCACCTCATCTCAGTCGACTTCGATGCGATAGCTCTCGATGACCGGGTTGGCGAGCACTTTGTCCGCGACTTCCGCAGCGAGAGCCCGCGCCTGCGCCGCCTCGCTCGTCGCCAGATCGAGCTCGAAGTATTTGCCCTGCCGCACCTCCTCGACGCTGCCGTAGCCGAGCGAATGCAGCGCGTCGGCGATCGTCCTGCCTTGCGGATCGAACACGGATGGCTTCAACGTGACAAAAACGCGCGCACGCATGCTGTTGATCACCTCGCAGAGACGGTCTGAAAGACGCGATCGAATACGTAGTCCACATGCTTCAACTGCTCGTCGAGATCGAACGCGCGCTCGATGTCTGACGTGGCGAGCACGCGTGTGATGTCGGGATCGTCGAGCAGCAGCGCCTTGAAGTCGCGGCCTTCCGCGAACGAGCGCATCGCGTTACGCTGGACCCACTCGTAGGCCTGCTCGCGCGACACGCCTTTCCTCGCGAGCTCGAGCAGCACCGTGCCCGAAAAGACGACGCCCCGCGAACGATTGAGGTTTTCACGCATCCGATCGGGATAGACGACCATGCCGCGGGTAATCCTCGTGAAGCGGCGCAGCATGTGATCCAGCGCGATGAAGCTGTCGGGCAGAATCACGCGCTCGACCGACGAGTGCGAGATATCGCGCTCGTGCCAGAGCGCGACGTTCTCGAGCGCCGCGTGCGCGTTGGCGCGCAGCAGCCGCGCCAGGCCGCAGATCTGCTCACAGCCGATCGGATTGCGCTTGTGCGGCATCGACGACGAGCCCTTCTGCCCTTTGGCGAAAGGCTCCTCGACTTCTCCAATCTCCGTTTTCTGGAGGCCGCGGATTTCGAGCGCGAACTTCTCCAGCGAGGCCGCCGTGATCGCCAGCGCCGACAGCAGCTCCGCATGACGGTCGCGCTGAATGACCTGCGAAGCCACCTTGGCCGGGGTCAGCTGCAGCCGCCGGCACACGTCCTCTTCGATCGCCGGCGGCAGATGCGCAAAGGTGCCGACGGCGCCGGACAATTTGCCGACGTTGATCGTCGTGCGGGCGCGCTGAACCCGTTCGCTGTCACGCTGGACCTCCGCGTACCAGAGCGCCAGCTTCAGCCCGAACGTCATCGGCTCGGCGTGCACGCCGTGCGTCCGTCCGATCATCGGCGTCCATCGATGTTCGAGCGCGCGGTCGCGAATCGCTTCGGCGAGCGTGTCGAGATCGGCGAGGATCAGATCGCAGGCCTCGCGCATCTGTAAGGCCTGAGCCGTGTCGATGACGTCCGACGAGGTCAGTCCGAAGTGGAGCCAGCGCGCCGAAGGTCCGACGTTCTCGGCGACCGCGGTCGTGAAGGCGATGACGTCGTGCTGTGTGACCTGTTCGATTTCGTCGATGCGGGCGATGTCGAAGGCGCCGCGGTCCCGGATGTCGCGCGCCGCCTCGGGCGGTACGATGCCTGCGGCCGCCATCGCCTCGGCGGCAGCGGTCTCGACGAGCAGCCAGGTCTCGTACCGACGCTGGTCGCTCCAGATCCGCCCCATCTCGGGGTGGGTATACCGGGCAATCATTTAGTCGAGATCGAGACGTTCCCTCGGAATCTGCAGCCCGTTGACATTGCCGAGGATCGTCGCCGCCAACGATCCGTTCTGAAACAGATCCGCCGCGACGCGCTGCACGTCGGCGGCGGTGACGCGCTCGATGCCTTGCAGCGTTTCGTCGAGACCGAACTGCCGATCGAAGTAGATCTCCTGCCGGGCGATGTGCGACATGCGGCTGGCGGTGTTCTCGAGGCTCAGCATGAGGCTGCCCTTCAGATGATCCTTCGCGCGCTGCAGTTCGGCGTCGGGCACCGGCGCGTTCTTGACGCCTCGCAATTCCTCGACGACGAGATCCACGACCTCGCCGACCGCCTCGTTCGAACAGCCGGCGTAGATGGTAAACGACCCGGCGTCGCGATACGCGCTCAACCCGCTGAACACGGCATAGGCCAGCCCGCGCTTCTCGCGAACGTTCTGGAACAACCGCGAGCTCATCGAGCCGCCGAGCAGCGTGTTCAACACGTAGCTGGAGTACCGATCGTCGTGGTTCTGCGGATAACTGCCGACGCCGAGGCACAAGTGGCTTTGTTCGAGCTCCTTGTTCCTGATCAGAATCTTCGGCACCACGCGCGGCGCCTGTTCGCCGACCGGCTCACCCTGTTCGGAGACCGATCCGAACTTCTCGGCGACGAGATCGCGAACCCGCTCGTGCTCGAGATTCCCGACCGCCGACACGATCAGATTCCGCGCCGTGTAAGCGTTCTGAAAATAGCTGCGCAGCGAATCTGCGGTGAACGACTCGACGGTCTCTTTGGTGCCGAGGATCGGCCGGCCGAGCGGGTGATTCTCCCAGAAGCCCTGCGTGAAGATCTCGTGGACGAGGTCGTCCGGCGTGTCCTCGACCATCTTGATCTCTTCGAGGACGACTCTCTTCTCGCGCTCGATATCCTCCGGGCCGAACGCGGGATTGCGGACGATGTCGGCGAGGATGTCGATGGCGAGCGGAAGGTGTTCGTCGAGGACCTTGATGTAGTAGCTCGCGTACTCCTTGGCCGTGAACGCGTCGAGCTGCCCGCCGATCGAATCGATGGCCTGCGCGATGTCCTCCGCCGACCGCGTCGCGGTGCCTTTGAAGAGCATGTGCTCGACGAAGTGCGCGATGCCGCCGCGCTCAGCCGTTTCGTGGCGCGAGCCGCGCGTGAGCCACACACCGATGCTGATCGAACGGACCTGCGACATCCGTTCGGTGAGAATCCGGAGCCCGTTATCGAGAACGTCTCTGACGATGGGTGCGGTCGACAAGATGAAACCTCATGTTACCATTGAAGGTCTGCTAAGCGCCGGGTACCAAGAGAGATACCGTGTCCACCGCGTCCAGCCGACTCGACCTCGCCGAACTGGAACGCCCGGCTCTCGAGGCGGCGCTCGATCTGCGCGGACATCAGCGCTTTCACGCAGGACAGATCTTCCGCTGGATCTATCACCGCGGCGTCACCGAACCCGCGGCGATGACCGATCTGTCACGCGATCTTCGCACGACGCTCGCCAACGACTTCACACTCTTCACGCCTGAGGTGGTTCAGCGCGAAACGTCGACCGACGGCACTGAGAAATTTCTTCTCCGTCTCGGTGACGGACGCACGATCGAGTCGGTGTTCATCCCCGACACTCCGTCGATGACGTTCTGCATCTCGACGCAGGTCGGCTGCGCGATGGCCTGCGCGTTCTGTCTCACCGGCAAGATGGGGCTCGCGCGAAATCTGACCGCCGGCGAGATCGTCGGCCAGGTGCGCGTGCTCGTCGACGCGCTCGACATGCGCGGCGTGCGCTTCAACATCGTGCTGATGGGCATGGGCGAGCCGCTGCACAACTACGACGAGACGATGAAAGCGCTGCGCATTCTCGCCGACGAGCACGGATTCGACCTCGCGCCGCGGCGAATCACCTTGTCGACGGTCGGCCTCCTGCCGGCGCTCGAGAAGCTCGCCAGGGAACCGGTGATGCCGAACCTGGCGATCTCGCTGCACGCGCCGACCGACCCCCAGCGCGGCGAGCTCGTCCCGATCAATCGGAAGTACGGCGTCGCCGACATCATCGACGCGTGCAAACGGTTCCCGCTGAAGCGGCGCAGCCGGATCACATTCGAATACGTGCTGCTGGCGGGCGTCAACGATCGGCCCGAGGACGCGCGCCGGCTCGCGAAGCTGCTCGCCGGCGTGAAATCGAAGGTGAACCTGATTCCATTGAACGCCGCCGCCGGAATTCCATTCGACCGGCCGACGGATGAAGCGGTCAATGACTTCGCCAGGATTCTCGCCGACCATGGCCTGACCGTCTCCGTTCGCAAGAGCCGCGGCCGCGACATCCGCGCCGCCTGCGGTCAATTGATCGTCGAAGGTCCGAGGAAATCAGCCGCCCAGCAGCTCGCCGTCATGATGTGACGTGACGCGGACGCGTACCCAGTGGTTGCGCGGATGCGCAGCCGGCACGCGCAGTTTCAAGTAGTTGCCGGTCACGACCAGCGATCCGTCTTCGAGCGTCAACGCTCGATGGATGGTATCGACCTGCGAATCGCGGAAGCGTTCCGTCAAACGCTGGCCGATGTCTCTCACGCGGCGTCCACGCTCGCGCACCACCGGACCTGGAACTTTGCCGCTCATCGCCGAAGCCTCGGTGCCCGGCCTGTCCGAGTACGGGAAGACGTGCACGTGCGTCAGGGGCGAGCGCTCGAGATATGACGCCAGCTGCTCGAAGTCGTCGTCGCGTTCACCGGGAAAGCCGACGATGATGTCGCTGCCGATCGATGCATTCGGGATCCGTGCGCGGATCTGCCCGACCAGGGATGCGTAGAACTCAATCAGGTACGGCCGTCGCATCGCAGACAGGACGCGATTGCTCGCATGCTGCAGCGGCAGATGGAAGTGCGGTGCGAAGCAATCCGATGTCGCGACGAGATCGACGATGTCCGGTGTGCAGTCCATCGGCTCGAGCGAGCTGATGCGGAACAACAGCCGCTCGGCTGACGCCTTCACGCTCCACGCGCTCGCGAGCGTCTCCAACAAATCCGTCAACGAAGCGCGCCGCGCCAGATCGCGGCCGTACGACCCGAGATGCACGCCGGTCAGCGCGATTTCCTTGAATCCGGCCGCGGCGACGCGTTCGACTTCACGCAGGACGTCGGTGATTGGCACGCTGCGCGGGCGGCCACGCGTCGTCGGGATGATGCAGTACGAGCACGGCTCGGCGCATCCGGTCTGCACGCGCAGCGTGAACGCCGTTCGTCCGGCGACACCCGGTTCGATTGCCGCGCCGCAGCCGCCGTCGCCGTTGCCGAAGCGTTCGGCGGTCGTCTGGTCCGGCTGACGCCGGACGCCACCGAAATCCGGCTGAAGGCGGTCTCTCCGTACCAAGGGCAGAACGATCGGCAGGAGCGTCGGTTTGTCGTCGTTGGGCACGACGCGAATCACGTTCGGCAGCGCGGCGATTTCGTCGGGCCGGCGCGTCGCATAACAGCCGGTGACCACAATACGCGCCGACGGATTGTCACGCGCCACGCGCCTGATCGTCTGGCGCGCGCCTTGATCCGAAGTTGCCGTCACCGAACAGGTATTGACGACGACGAGGTCGGCGGACTCGGGCGGCGCAGCCGTCGCTCCCGCGGCGCGCAGATCTTCCTCGAAGCCGAGCGAGTCGGCTTGATTGACCCGGCATCCGAACGTGATGATCGAATACTTCACTTCAGACTTCAAACCGACTTCAGACTTCAGACTTCAGACTTCAACGCCTTGCGGCCGATGTCGCGACGATACTGCATGCCTTCGAAGTGAATCGGCATGACGCCGGCGTAGGCGCGCGCGGTCGCCTCGTCAAATCGGGATCCGCGTCCGACGACAGTCAGCACCCGGCCGCCGGCGGTCACGACGCGACCATCGTGCGTCGCGGTGCCGGCGTGATACACCTCCACACCGGGAATCGCCTCGGCCTCCTCGAGACCGTCGATCCGCTGCCCTGATTCCGACGACTCCGGATAACCGCGCGACGCGAGGACGACGCAGGTCAGCCGGTCGTCGGCGAGCCGAACCGACGGCTGATTCAGCGCCCCCTTCGCCGCCGACACCAGAAGCGGCAGCAGCGGCTCGTCAATCAGCGGCAGGATGACCTGCGCTTCAGGATCTCCCAATCTCACATTGAACTCGATGACCTTTGGTCCGTCTGGGGTGAGCATGAGACCGGCATAGAGGAATCCTTTGAACGGATACCCTTCCTCCGCCATCCCGCGAACCACCGGCTCGACGATTGATTGCATGATGCGCGTCTCGAGCGCGCGTCCGACGAGAGGACTCGGCGCGAACGCGCCCATGCCGCCGGTGTTCGGACCACGATCGTCATCGAAGATTCGCTTGTGGTCTTGCGCTGTTCCGATCTGAAGCACGTTAGTGCCATCGCTGATGACAAAGAAAGACACTTCGGGGCCGGTCAGACATTCTTCGATCACGAGGCGATCGCCTGACGATCCGAATCGCCGTTCTGTCATCGCCGCTGCGACTGCGGCTTCCGCCGTCGAGGGATCCTCCGCCACGACCACACCCTTGCCGGCCGCCAGACCGTCGGCCTTTAGAACGACGGGCAGGCCGAACTCGCCCGACCGGACGACGGCAAGCGCTTCGTCGGCTGACTCGCACGTCCGAAACCGTGCCGTCGGAATCCGATGACGCGCCATGAACGCTTTCGCGAACGCCTTGCTGGTCTCGAGGCGCGCGGCGGATGCGCTCGGTCCGAACAACAATCGCCTCTCCGACTCGAATCGATCCGCAATGCCCAGGCTCAGGGGAAGTTCAGGCCCGACGATCGTGAAATCGATCGCCTCGCGATCGACCAACGCCAGCAGTCGGTCGAGATCAGTAACCGCGACGTTGGCCGTCCTCGCCATGCGCGACATACCGGCGTTCCCGGGTGCGCAGACGATCTCCGATACGTCCGGTTCGCCGGCCAGACGGCGGGCCAACGCGTGCTCGCGCGCGCCGCTCCCGATAACGAGAACTCGCATTATCTGAATGAGTTAGGGCGTGCGCCCAGCCTTCACACGCATGTGCCGGGAACTGGAGTATTTCGTTGACGGTTACTGGGGAATGCGCCTAGAATCCGCGCTTGCTGTGATAGCCTAGCATATTTGTCGTCACTGTTAAGGGGGTGTAAGCGAGTGGCTGAAGTCAAGATCCAGGAGGGCGAATCGATCGAAAGCGCTCTTCGCCGGTTCAAGCGGAAGGTGCAGCAGGAAGACATCATCAAGGATATCAAGAAGCATTCCTTCTATCTGAAACCAGGGGACAAACGCCGAGCCAAGCAAGCGCTCGCGCGCAAGCGTAATCGGAAAAAGCTGCGACGCGAGTCGGAATGACCGACCCCGACGAGGTGGCGACCGATGGAGTTCCAAGACCGAATTCTCAGGTGCGTGGATTGCAGCACGGAGTTCATCTGGACGGCCGGCGAACAGCAATTCTTCGCCGACAAGAACTTCAAGAACGAGCCAAAACGGTGTAAGGCCTGCAAGGGCAAGCGGGCTGCGCGTCCAGCGGGCGCCGGCATGGCTCGCGAACGCGTGGAAACGGTGACCACGTGCTCAGCGTGCGGCAAGGAGACGACGGTGCCCTTCAAGCCGACACAGGGGCGCCCCGTGTTCTGCAAGGAATGCTTCCAGTCCCGCAAGTTCGCCGGGGCCGGCGGCGTCTAAGCTCCACCCGAGTCTCGATCTCGTCGAATCCCGATCACACCTCACGCGGGGTCTCTTCGGTCGCGCGTGGGGTGTGTTAAGCTCACACGCGGTCCATTCATCTGGAGCGTTTCCATGCAGATCGAGGAACGGTCGACCGGTGACGTCGTAATACTCGACCTGAAAGGCAAGATTACGCTGGGCGAGGGGGACGAACTGCTCAAGGACAAGGTCAACAGCCTGGTCAATCAGGGGCAGAGAAAGATCGTCCTGAACCTCGCGGACGTCCCGTACATCGACAGCGCCGGCCTCGGTGAGATCGTTCGCACATACACGACCGTCAGTCGCCAGGGCGGCAGCCTCAAGTTGCTGAATCTGACCAAACGCATCACCGATCTGTTGTCGATCACGAAACTGTTGACTGTGTTCGAGACCTACGAATCCGAGAACGACGCAGTCAGGAGCTTCGCCGCATCGGCCAAGGTTTAGTTCTCCCCGCGCTAGATGGCGCGCAGCACTTCTTCCCCAGTGACAGCTTCCGATACTCCGATCAGCGGGGTATCGGGAGGGTCCTTCGCTCTGAATCTTCTCATCGCGCTACGGCCGAGCCAGTGGACCAAGAACCTGCTGGTGTTCGCCGGCCTGCTGTTCGGCATGCAGTTGTTCGTGCCGTCGGCGGTCGTGCGCGCGCTGGCCGCCTTCGTCATCTTCTGCGCGTTGTCGGGCGTCGTGTATCTGGTGAACGATATTTTCGATCGCGACAGCGATCGGCGCCATCCGATCAAGGCGAGACGCCCGATCGCGTCGGGCGCGCTGAGCGTGCGGGCGGCGACGGGTTCCGCGATCGCCATCGCCGCCTTTGCGCTCGCCGCCTCGCTGGCGCTCGGCTGGCCGTTCACGCTCGTCGCCGTCACCTATCTCGGGCTGCAGGCGCTTTATTCGAGCTCCCTCAAGCACGTCGTCATCATCGACGTGCTCACGCTGTCGCTCGGGTTCGTCCTGCGCGCCGTCGCCGGCGCGCTCGCCGTCAATGTCGAGTTCAGCCACTGGCTGCTGGTCTGCACGATTCTGCTGGCACTGTTCATCGCCTTGAACAAGCGGCGCCACGAGATCACGCTGCTCGCCGACGACGCGGCGACGCACCGGCCGATCCTCGGTGAATACAGCGAATACCTGCTCGATCAGATGATTGCGGTCGTCACCGCGTCGACGCTGATTTCCTACGTGTTCTACACGATCAGTCCGGAAACTCAGGAAAAGTTCGGGACCCAATGGCTGGGACTGACGATTCCGTTTCCGTTGTACGGCATCTTCCGGTATCTCTATCTGGTGCACCGCCGCGAGGGCGGCGGCAGCCCATCCGAGCTGCTGCTCACCGATCGCCCGCTTCTCGTCTGCGTCGCGCTGTGGGCGATTGCCGTCGCCGCGATCATTTATCGCCCGGTTTGAGCTGATAGCTGAATATGCCCGATTTCAACGTTCGCTCCGACTCCGTGAACGTCGAGCAGATCATGGAGCAGATTCGCGCGCGGATCCGCGAGAAGCGCGGCGTCGACTACACGGAGCAGCAGATTCGCGATCTTGCCGCGGTCAAGCTCGAGAAGTTTCTCGATCCGAAAGGCGTGCGATCCGATCTGCTCGAGCGCTATCGCAGGCTGCAGCCGGCCTACGAGCCGCCGGAGCTGCCCAACTACGAATTCGAAGACTCGACGCTGTACGAAACACACCGCGGTCCGCTGCGGTTCATCCGCAAGCTGCTCAATCCGCTGCTGAAGCTGTTCTTCAACCCGAACAAGCTGATCCAGGCGCTGCACATCCAGTCGAAGCTCAATGCGATGTACGCGGAGCGTGAGGCGCGGCGCGAAGCGGCGCGCCGCGCGACCGATCAACTGACCTACGAGCTCATTCACAACCTGGTCGTCGAGACGACCCGGCTCGGCATCGAAGTGAAGAACCTGAAGATGCGCGTGGAATCGGTCGGCAGCCGCCTCGAATTCAACGAGCGGCGCGCCCGCGCACTGGAAAGCGTCGTCGCCTACAAGCCGGGGGAAGGCGATGTGGTTGCACCGCCGCCGCCGCGGGCGCCAGCGCCGTCTGCTCCGCGTCCGCAGCAGCCGCAGTCTGCGCCGATGCCGCAACCGTTACAAGCGGCGCAGCCGCCGGCCCCCATGTTGCCCGGCGCGCCTTCACCTGAAGGTCCAGGTCAACGAAGCCGGCGCCGCCGCAGGCGGCGGGGCCGGCGCGGGGGAGGATCGGCCGCTGGCATCATGGGCGGTCAGGGCGCGCCGCAGCCTGGCGCACCAGAAGCATCCGGACCGGCCGGTCAAGAGGGCGCGGACGAAGGCTCCGACATCGAGACGATGGATGAAGGGACGGACATGAGCGCTGTTCCGACCGACGATCTCCAACAGTTCAGCGGCGCGAGCGCGCACCCGTCGGAGCCGCTCACGCGTCCGCAGCCCAGCGGATCCGCTGCCGTCGAACCCGCCGACGCTGGACCGACCGATGCAGGACCACGTCCCGTGAAGACCGAACCCGACCCGCAGTGAAACTTGCCGTCGTCGTTCAGCGCTACGGTCAGACGATCAACGGCGGCGCCGAACTCCACGCGCGCTACATCGCCGAGCATCTGGCGAAGCACGCAGAGGTCGAAGTGCTCACGACGTGCGCCACCGACTACGTGACGTGGCGCAACGAGCTGCAGCCGGGCGTCGAGACCGTCAACGGTGTGGCCGTCCGCCGATTCCGGGTCAAGCGGGAGCGCGATCCGCGCGTCTTTGGACGGCGATCTGATCGCGTGTTCGCGCACCGGCACTCGCTCGGTGACGAGCTCGACTGGCTCGACGCCGAAGGGCCGACGAGCCCGGCGCTGGTCGATTACATCGGCAAGCATGCCGACGAGTTCGACTTCTGCCTGTTCTTCAGCTACCGCTACTATCACGCGTACTACGGCGCCCGCGCCGCGGCGTCGCGCGCGATCCTCGTTCCCACCGCCGAGCGGGACGAAGCGATCGGCCTGTCGATCTTTCCCCCGTTGTTCCGGGCGGTCCGCGCGCTGATGTACAACTCACCCGAAGAGCGGGCGATGATTCACGCCGTCGCCAGTAATCAGGCGATTCCCGGCGTCGTCGTCGGCGTCGGATCCGAAGTGCCGGGCAATCCGCAGCCGGGACGCTTCCGCCAGAAGTACAACATCCGCGGTCCATTCGCGGTCTACGTCGGACGAATCGATCAGAACAAGGGCTGCAAGGAGCTGTTCGAATTCTTTCAGGGATACCTGCGCGATCCGTCGGGCCGGCTGACGCTGGTGCTGATCGGCAAGGAGCTGCTGCCGATTCCGTCGCATCAGCGAATCCGTCATCTCGGGTTCGTCGACGACACGGACAAGTTCGACGCGATGGCGGCTGCCGATTTGCTGATCATGCCGTCGTACTTCGAGAGCCTCTCGATGGTCGCGCTCGAAGCGTGGGCGCTCGGCAAACCGGTCCTTGCCAACGGCAAGTGCGACGTGCTCAAGGGGCAGTGCATCCGCAGCAACGCCGGCCTCTACTACGAGAACTACGCCGAGTTCGAGGAGACGCTCGCGGCGATCGAACAGAACCGATGGCTGAGCGGCACGCTCGGCCGCAACGGCCGTCAATTCTTCCGCGAGCACTACGATTGGCCGGTCATCGAGCGCAAGTATCTCGAGATGTTCGACCGATTGAAGAAGGAGACTCCGGCAAAGGCGCTCGATCCGCTGCCAGGATGGTTCGATCGCCGCCGGCAGGACCTGCCTGCCGCCGAAGAGGTTCTCGCCAAGCTTCCGACCGAGCCCGCGACGCCGAGGTTCGCGCCGCGTGCGGAGCCGGGCGCGCCTTCGACGTCCCCGGGACAGGCCCGCTCGACAGGGTCGGGACAGGGGCGGAGGCAGGCTTGATCAAAATCCACCAGGTCCTGGCGACTCTGGGGTACGGCGACGCAATCGGTCATGAGGTGCTCGGGATTCAGCGGGTCTTGCGGGATGCGGGATACGAATCGGAGATTTTCGTCGAGACCGCCGACTACCGGCTCGAGGCACTGACGCGCGATTTCCGCGAGCTCGTCGACTTCAGCGATCGCGACAACCTGCTCCTGCACCACTTCTCGCTGGGATCGAAGGCGTCCCGCACCGCGTTCGCACTGCCGGATCGGATGGCCCTCATCTATCACAACATCACGCCGCCCGAATATTTCGTCGGGGTACATCGGACGCTGGCGCGGCAGTGCTTTCGCGGCCGGCGCGAGCTGCGGGCGTACGCCGAGCGATGCGATCTGGCGATGGGCGATTCCGAGTTCAACCGGCAGGATCTCGAGGCGCTAGGCTTTCCGCGGACCGCCGTACTGCCGGTCGTCCCCGACTTCTCACACCTCGATCGCTGCCCGAACTGGATGGTCGCGCGCGAATTCGACGACGACTGGACGAACGTGATGTTCGTGGGCCGCGTCATCGCCAACAAGAAGATCGAAGACGTGATCCGCTTCTTCCACGCGTATCAGACGTTCTTCAACTCACGGTCGCGTCTCCTGATCGTCGGCGCGCAGAGCGGATTCGAACGGTACCTGGCGGCGCTGACGCAGCTGACCGCGTCGCTCGGCGCGCATCACGTTCACTTCGTCGGCCATGTGTCCGACGAGGAGCTGGTGGCCTTCTACGACGTCGCCGATCTCTTCCTCTGCGCCAGCGAACACGAAGGCTTCTGCGTACCGATCGTCGAAGCGTTCTACAAGCGGGTGCCGGTGCTGGCCTACGCGGCGACGGCGGTGCCTTCGACGATGGACGGCGCCGGCGTGCTCTACGACGACAAGGATCCGATGCACGTCGCGGCGCTCGTCGACGCGATCGTGTCGAACGCGACGCTGCAGGACGCGATCGTCGACGATCAACTCGCCGCGGTCGAGCGGCTGCGCGCGAAGGATTTTGCGGGCACGCTGCTCGGATTCGTCGATCAGATTCGGTCGCAGCCGCGCGCAGCGGAGCCGCGGGTGACGTTCGATTTCTGGAACCAGTTCGACGCGGCGCAGCAGCTGGAAGAGCTTCGTCTCTACCGCCCGTCGATCTACAAGGCGCTGCCGGAGCCGTCGTGATCGTCAACCAATGGGTGCCGGCGGCGCACAAGGGCGATGCCATCGGCGACAGCGCGCGCCGGGTTCGCGATCTGGTTCGCGCGCTGGGACACGAGTCGGAGCTGTACGCGCTGACCATCGACGACGAGCTGAGGCACGACGTCCGGCGCTTCGCCGAAGCAGGATCAAGGCGCGGCGACGTGACGATTTTCCATTACGCGCTGCCGTCGCCGATGACCGATGCGTTTGCGTCGCTCGATTCGGGCCGTGTGCTCCAGTATCACAACGTGACGCCAGCCGCGTACTTCGCCGCCTTCGATCCGGCGCTGTTCCGCCTGGCCAGGCTCGGCCGTGAGGAACTGGCGACGCTCGCCGGCCGCACGGACCTGGCCCTGGGCGACTCCGAGTACAACCGCCAGGAGCTCGAGTCGCTGGGCTTCGAACGGACCGGCGTGTTTCCGATTGCCGTCGATACGACGCGCGTCGCCAGCCGCGCCGCGCGGCCGTCGCTCGAGCAGATCCTCGACGATGGGCTCGTGAACTTTCTGTTCGTGGGCCGGATCGCGCCGAACAAGAAGATCGAAGACATCATCAAGCTGGCGGAGGTCTACAAGCGCTACGTCGACGCCTACTACCGCTTCATCTTCGTCGGCCGCTACGACGTGGTGCCGCGTTATTATTCGATGATTCGCGCGCTGATGGCGGAGTACCGGCTGCTCAACGATCGCTTCGTGTTCACCGGCCCCGTTCCAGACGAAGAGCTTGGCGTCTACTACCGCCACTCGGCGGTCTACCTCTCGCTGAGCGAACACGAAGGCTTCTGCGTACCGCTGATCGAGGCGATGGCGGCCGATGTGCCGGTGCTGGCGTACGCCGCGGCGGCCGTTCCCGACACGCTCGGCGGCGCCGGAGTCCAGTTCGCACCGAAAGATCTCGAGTATGCGGCGGAGCTGCTCGGCGCGCTGGCCTTCGACGACGATCTGCGCGCCGCGGTGATCGCGGGTCAGCGGCGTCGGCTCACCGACTTCGGCGACGCGCGCATCACGCGCGAGCTGACGTCGCTCCTGCATCGATTCTCGTGAAACTCGCCTTCGTCATTCAGCGCTACGGAACCGAAGTGCTCGGCGGATCCGAGCACCTGTGCCGGCTCGTCGCCGAGCGCCTCGCGGTGACCCACGACGTCGACGTCCTGACGACCTGCGCGCAGGATTACGTCACGTGGAAGAACGAATATCCCGAGGGCTCGGATCGGGTGCGCGGGGTGACCGTGCGCCGCTTCGCGAACGCCCGCACGCGCGACATCGAGGCGTTCAACACCTACTCGGACTGGATCTACAACACGCCGCACGGCCGCAACGACGAGATCGAATGGCTGAAGCAGCAGGGACCGTGGTGTCCGGGCCTGATCGAGTATTTGAAGAAGCATCAGCAGCAGTACGACGTCCTCATCTTCTTCACCTATCTCTACGCGCCGACCGTGCTCGGACTCGACGTCGCGCCGGCGCGCGCGGTCCTGGTGCCGACCGCGCACGACGAGCCGGCCATACGCCTCGGAATCTTCAACGACGTGTTCCGCAAGCCGGCGGCGCTCTGCTACCTGACGGAAAGCGAGCGCGACTTCGTCCATCAGCAGTTTCCCGATCGGCCCCTCCTCGAAGACATCACCGGCGTCGGCATCGAGATTCCACCGTCGCAGCCCTATCCGCGGATGCCAATTCCCTCCGAGGAGGAGATGCAGGAGGCGGCGGATGACGGCGATACGTCACGAACCGACGACGCCTCGCGCTCCGAGAGCGCGAACGGAGACGAAGTGGTCCGCGCGCGCGCCTACCCATCGCACCTCAGCGCGCGTGGCTCGGTCTTTCGCCGTCGTCATCGGCTCTACGGTCCGGTCGTGCTCTACGGGGGCCGCATCGATCCCGGCAAAGGCTGCGAAGAGCTGATTCAGTACTTCAGCGAGTACGTGAAGGAAGGCGGCGATGCGACGCTCGCCCTGATGGGCGTCAAGCTCATGTCGCTGCCCGAGGAACCGTTCATCCGCTTCGCCGGACTGCTCTCGGATCGCGAGCGGGTGCAGGCGCTCGAAGCGGCGACCGTGGTGGTCTGCCCGTCACCGTACGAGAGCCTGTCGCTGCTCGCCCTCGAATCGCTGGCGGTGGGCACGCCGATTCTCTGCAACGCACGCAGCGCCGTCCTCGTCGAGCACTGCGTCCGCAGCAACGGCGGTTTGTACTACGCGGATCGCGACGAGTTCGTCGAGGCGTTGAAGCTGCTCATCGGCGACGGGCGCCTGCGCGCTGCACTCGGCCGCAACGGCCGCGACTACGTCCGGCGCCATTACCGGTGGGATGTCGTCCTCGGCAAGTACGAACGGATCTTCGCGAGAATCAGGAACGCCCGCTGACGCGGGATCGGCGCGGCTCGGCGCGGTGCGAGTCGGGGATGCATCCGGCGAACGCGCTCGTGTCGAAGCGGTGATTCACGGAGAAGTGAGGCACATAGGCGTGCTGGACTTCGGCCAGCGGACGGATCATCTCCTGGCTGTCCCGGGCCGCGGGCTCGAAGAGAAAATCGATGTCCCCGGCGCGATACACGACCCATGCGTGCTGTCGATCGCGATCGAGCTCACCATCGACGATGACGCGGCCGACGAAGAACTCGGCCTCCAGGCCGATCTCGGCGAGCTTGCGCCAGGCCCACAAGGCAAAATCCTCGCAGTCGCCGCGCCGCAGCTCTTCGAAGACGGTCGGATGCTGCCAGAAGTCGCCCTTGTCGAAGAGGTCCGGGTCGCTGACGTACTCACACTGCCGCAGCCACGCGGCGATCTCGTCGATCGACTGCACGTGCACCGAGCTCTCGCCTTCGAAGTAGAGCGCGAAATCTTGGCGGGAGCCCGGGCCGAATGCGCTCTTCGGGACGCGCATCTTCGTGCGGTCCCACGGCGATTGGGGCGCCGCCGCGCGGCCGAGTAGTCGGAGAAGCCGTGATAGCAACGACCCCTATTTTTCCTCGAGGGCCTCGGCCGGCGTCAGCGGTCCGGCGACCGTGGGTGGCGACGGCTGCTGTTCGCGCGGCGGCGCGGCGGGCTCGACGCCGTTGCCGTTGCCGTTGATCATGCGCTTGCGGCGCGGCCGGATCTCGTAGCGTTTGATCATCTCGTTGAGTGTCGTCGGCTTGATGTGCAGGAGCTCGGCGGCCCGTTTCTGGACGCCGCCGGCCGCCTCGAGCGTCGATTCGATCAGCTTCTTCTCGAAATCGGTGATGACGTCCTTGAACGAGATCCCCTCGGGCGGCACGACGAACTGCGGCATCTGGAAGTTCGGCGCCTTGCGGACGTGATCCGGAATCAGCTCGATGCCGATGCGCGGCCCGGCGGTGAGCACGACCGCGCGCTCGATCACGTTCTCGAGCTCGCGGACGTTGCCCGGCCAGTCGTACTCGGTGAGCAGATCGAGCGCGTCGGGCATCAGCTCGAGATCGCGCTTGCGATTCTCCTCGCCGTACTTCTCGAGGAAGTGGTGGACGAGCAGCGGGATGTCGTCCTTGCGGTCGCGAAGCGGCGGCAGCTGAATCGAGATGACGTGGAGGCGATAGAACAGATCCTCGCGGAACTTCCCCTCCTCCATCATGTGCCGCAGGTCGACGTTGGTCGCGGCGATGATGCGGACGTCGACCTTGATCGTCTCCATCCCGCCCAGGCGCATGAAGTCGCGCTCCTGGATCACGCGCAGCAGCTTGGCCTGCGTCTCGAGCGGCACGTTGCCGATTTCATCGAAGAAGATGCTGCCTTTGTCGGCGAGATCGAACATCCCCTTCTTCGGGTAGACGGCGCCCGTGAACGCACCCTTGACGTGGCCGAACAGCGTCGACTCGAGGAGATCCGGAGGCAGGTTGCCCGAGTTCACGGTGACGAAGGATCGCTCCGATCGCGAGGAGTTCGCGTGAATCGCCCGCGCGACCAGCTCCTTGCCGGTTCCACTCTCACCCTGAATCAGAATCGTCGACCGGCTCGGCGCCGCCTGGATGATCAGATCGAAGACCTGCCGCATCCGCGGGCTCTTGCCGATGATGTTGGCGAACTTGTGATACCGCTCCTGAATGTTCTGGCGCAGGCTGCGGTTCTCGTGCACCAGCCGCCGCCGCTCCATCGCATTGCGGACGACGACCAGCACTTCGTCGTTCTTGAACGGCTTGGTGATGTAGTCGAACGCCCCCGCCTTCATCGCCGAGATGGCGCTTTCGACCGACGCGTAGGCGGTGAGGATGACGACCGCGAGGTCCTCGTCGATGCGCCGCAGCTCGTCGAGCGTCTCGATGCCGTTGATGCCGGGCATCATGATGTCGACGATGGCGGCGTCGAACGGCAGCGCCCGCGCCAGCTCCAGGCCTTCCGCGCCCGATGCCGCCAGCCGGACGTCGTAACCCTCGCGCGTCAACAATGTCTCGAGAATTTCGCGCATGATTTCCTCGTCGTCGACGACGAGGATCGTGCCGTTGCGTGATGTAGCCATAGGCGTCATGGAGTCCGGATCCGGCGCCGGACGCTACCGCGTTGCCGAGCGCACGCCGGCCGTCGCGAGCGGCAGTACCAGCGTGAAGCGTGTCCCCTGTCCGACTGCGCTGTCGCAGTTGATCGTGCCATCGTGCTCGCGCACGATGCCGTAGCTGATCGACAGGCCGAGGCCGGTGCCGCGGCCGATCGCCTTGGTCGTGAAGAACGGGTCGTAGATGCGTGCGAGCTGCTCGGCGGGAATGCCCGAGCCCGTATCGGCGATCTCCGCAACCACGCGATCGCTGTCGATGCGGGTCGTGACCGAAAGCCATCCGCCGCGCGGCATCGCGTCGCGCGCGTTGAGGAACAGATTCAGGAAGACCTGCTGCAGCTGGTGTTCGATGCCGAGCACGCGAAGCGGCGCCGCCACGAGCTCGCGGCGGACCTTGATCTTGGCGACCGTGAACTGGTGCTCCAGCAGCGCGAAGACGTCGGTGATCACCGCGTTCACGTCGACCTCGACCCTCTCGTTCGACGCGGTGCCGGGGCGCGACAGGTTGAGCAGACCGTTGACGATCTTCGCCGCCCGGAACGTCTGCCGCTCGATCTTCTCGAGCAGGACCGTCCGCGGATCGTTCGGGTCCGCGCCGTCGAGCAGCATCTGCGTGAAGCTGGAAATGCCGGTCAGCGGCGTGTTGACCTCATGGGCGACGCCGGCCGCGAGCAGACCGATCGACGCCATCTTCTCGGAAATCTGCAGCTGCTCTTCGAGGCGCACGCGATCGGTGATGTCTTCGAGCAGCAGGATGTGTCCGACGACCACCGACGAATCGCCGGCCGGATTCTGCAGCGGCACCTCGGTGGCATTGACCAGGAGCTTCACGTGCTCGTCGCCCGCGCCCGGCGCCGCCGCCTCGCGCCGCTGACGTGAGGTGAGCGGAACGCGGTAGAGCGTGGCGCCGTAGGGATGGTCATGGCGCGCCGCGCGCAAGGCATCGATGAACGGGACGTCGAACACCTCGGCGAGCTTGCGGCCGATCGCCACGTCCTGGCCGAGGCCGTAGAAGCTCTCGAGCGCGCGATTCCACCGGACGATGCGCTCGTCGACGTCGAAGACGACGAGCCCGTCGTCGAGCGATTCGAGAATGTTCTCGTTGAATTCGCGCATCCGGCCGAGCTCTTCGGCCTTCAGACGCAGCTCGCGATAGAGCCGTCCGTTCTCGATCGCCGTCGCGACCTGGCCGGCGACGGCGGTCAGCAGCGCCAGATCTTCGCTGTTGAACGGCTCGTCGGTTTCTTTCCGGCCGAGCGCGAGCACGGCGATCGCGCGCCCTTCGAACACGCAGGGCACGAAGTAATAGGCGCCGGCGTCGCGCCAGAACTCGACTTCCTCGGCGACGAAGCGGGCCGCCGCGATCGGATCGTCGAGCGCGACGGTGTAGCCGGCGTCGAGGCGCGGCAACAACGACGAGCCGCGCGACAGCCGCGGGACGCGCTGGACGAACCCGTAGTCGCCGATCGACGTGAAGTCGCTCGATCGCTCGTCGGACAGCATCAAGGCCATGCGATCGATGACCAGCGTCTCGACGATACGCGCGACCAGCCGCCGACTCAGGCGCACGACGTCGAGGTCGCTGTTCAAGTCGCGCGCGAACGCGACGAGCGCACGCCGGTAGTCGTATCGATCCCGGTAGAACACGCGATCGAGCGCGTTCTGGACCGCGTCTTTCACCGGCTGCGCCAGCAGGACCACGACTATCGTCGCCAGCAGCGCGATGATCCAGTTGTGCTGATCGGCGTCGTTGCCGACGAGGAACGCCGTCAGCTTCAGCATCGCAAAGTAGAGCGCGACGCTGGCAGCGAGAAACGCCGTGTAGGCGAGCCCGCGCTTGACGATCACCTCGACGTCGCGAAGGCGATAGCGCACGATCGCCGATGCGAAGGTCAGCGGCACCAGGCCGAGTGGAATCGCCGTCAATTGCAGCGCGAGCGGCGGATCGACGCCGAGCGCCCACGGCAACGCGTAGAAGAAGGCAAAGGGTCCGGCGCCGAGCGCCGTTCCCCACGCGATCCAGCGGAGCTGTCGGCGCGCCGTGACCGCGGTGATGTCCTGGAAGGCGCGCGCGAAGACGCCCAGCGCCGCGACCGCACACAAGAAGAGATACAGCTGTTCGGCGCGATCGAGCACGTTGATCGCGCTCGACAGCAGCTCTCCGTGCGACGATCCGCGCGCCACCGCGAACACGCGACCCGCGCCGAGCAGCAGCGCCGGCACGTAAATCAGCGGCATCAGCCAGTCGGTTCGACGGGTGTCGTCGGTGAACCGCGGCGCCGGCTGCTCGGGAAACACGATCGTGAAGTGCAGCAGCAGCGGCGGCAGGAGCGCCATCGCCACGACGTCGCCCCAGTAGAAGATCCAGTCGAGTCGATCGAAGGGACCGTTGA
>Ga0075435_100000680_pt1 | contig 21088 bp, 18 predicted proteins | sample RhiMethybrSRZTD4_FD_75302 | JGI IMG/M metagenome (GOLD analysis project Ga0075435, IMG submission 75302) | Populus rhizosphere microbial communities from Tennessee, USA - Rhizosphere MetaG P. TD hybrid SRZTD4 | ecosystem: Host-associated > Plants > Roots > Rhizosphere > Soil | place: USA...
TACCGTTCGGGCCCGCGTGACAGGGCAGCCTGAATCCGAGAGCCTTTTTCGATCTTGCTCCCTGGCCCGGGCGTAGTGGAGATCACCATGCCACGGGCCACCGTTTCGCTGTACGTATCTTCGAAGTCAATTGACAGGCCCGACTGGGCCGCCATGCGCGTCGCCTCCAGCTTGCTGAGTGAGGCAAGATCAGGCGCTGTGGTGAACCGACCCTCCGTCAAGTACCAGCCGGCGAGTGCTGCTGAGGCGGAAAGCATCAAGATCAGCAAAAAGGCGAGCCACCCCCTGCGACGCTTACGCGCTCGGCGGTCCCGCTCGGCGGCCAACCTTTCCGGCGACGGCTCATGCAGGTGTCTGGCGACGGCTGGCGGTGGAGCGTCGATGATGGTCCGCGTACCACCAGAGTGCCGAGGCTGCACACGACCGGGCAACGGCGCCGGAACCTTCTGAGTCACCTCGTAGTCAGCCCGCTCTCGCACCCTTGGCCTGACCGCGGGCGCTGGTAACGCGGTGCGCAGCTCACGCGTGAGCTCAGGATCATCGGAAAGCCCACGTTGCAGCGCGCTGCGCGCCCGCCGCACGTGAGCGAGAAACACCTTTGCGTCATGTTGCCGCAGGTTTGCATTCCGCGCCGTCGCGCGGGTGACCAACGCGTCCACGTACGGCGGAATCTTCCCGGCAGTCAAGCTGGTGGACGGCGGCGGTACGTCACGATGCACATGTGCGTACGCAATCTGGATCGGAGTGTCGCCAGTGTGTGGCTTGCGGCCGGTGAGCAGCTCGAAGAGAACCACGCCGGCGCTGTACACGTCAGATCGCGCGTCGGCGTTCCCAGACATGACGAGCTCCGGCGGGAGATAGGAGACGGTGCCGATCAGCAGCCCCTGGGTAGCGGTGTTCGTCTGGGACGACACCGCTTTGGCCAGCCCGAAGTCGGCGACCTTGATCTGACCACGGTCGCTGATCAACACGTTCTCCGGTTTCACGTCGCGATGCACGAGCCCCGCGTTGTGGGCCACCGCAAGGGCAGCAAGCACCGGCTCCATGATCTCGAGTGCCCGGCTCGGCGGCATCGGCGCTTCCCGATTGAGCACGTCACGTAGCGTCTCGCCCTCGACGTACTCCATCACGATGTAGGGACGGCTGTTCGCGCCTTCCCGATCTTGACCTTGATCAAAAACTGAGACGACATTGGGATGGGACAACTTGGCTGCCGCCCGCGCCTCACGATCGAACTTGCGGGCGAACTCGGCGTCATCCCCGAGCCCGATGTGCATCACCTTTACGGCGACCGTACGGGTGAGGCGGGTATCGACCGCTCGATAGACGGTGGCCATGCCACCGCGAGCCAGCCGTTGGGTTACCTCGTAACGACCGTCCAAAAGGCGCCCCACCAACGGGTCGCCAACGGTCGTCATCGTCACGTCTGCTCCGTACACGGTGGGGAAGGTGGCCATGCTGGCACCGGGCCTGAGTCTAGAAGTGACCTCGTACTGCCACGGCAGAGGCGCGCCGCCGTTGGTCGATTCCTCGCGCATCAACGGTTAGTCGATCCGTCCGGCATGAGTCGAGGATGCCTCAGCGTAACGGCGAACCGGAATACGGCCTGCGGACCGAGCCAGTCGACCGGCTCGCACTGCATACTTCATCGCCTCGGCCATGCGGACGGGATTTTCAGCCCTGGTAACCGCGGAGGCCAGCAGTACGGCATCGCATCCGAGCTCCATGGCCAGGGCCGCCTCGGATGCGGTACCGATGCCGGCGTCGAGTACGACCGGCACCGCAGCATGCTCGACGATCAGCTCGATGTTGTGTGGATTGCGGATGCCCAAACCGGAGCCGATCGGTGCACCCAGCGGCATTACCGCGGCGCAACCGGCATCAGCCAGCTTGCGGGCCAAGACCGGATCGTCATTGGTATAGGGGAGAACGACGAATCCGTCGGCGACGAGGCGCTCGGCAGCATCCAACAGCTCGATCGGATCAGGTAGCAGGGTGATCTCGTCGGCAATGACCTCCAGCTTGATCCAATTGGTCTCCAATGCCTCCCGCGCTAGCTGTGCGGTCAGTACCGCATCCGCACTGGTGTAACAACCAGCGGTATTGGGAAGCACCGCGATCTGATGGCGATCAAGGATGTCGAGCAGCGAGCCTGGCGTCGCGACGTCGATGCGACGCATGGCGACCGTGGTCAACTCGGTCCCCGACGCCAGCAGCGCCGCCTCCATTACCTCTAGGCTGGGAGCTCCACCAGTGCCCATGATCAACCGCGAGGTGAATTCCTTGGCCGCAATGATCAATGGATCGGCTTCGGTCATCGGCTCTGAACTGACAGTTGGGCGTACCTCAACCACCTTGCACCGCCGTAACGATCTCCACCCTGGCCCCCTCTGTTAGCTCGATGTCGGCGTGCTGGCTCCTGGGAATCACCTGGCCATTGACTGCCACAGCGACACCGCGCCGCGCGGTGCCACTCTCGGACAGTTCGAGCACCTCACTTAGCCGCACGGGCGGTGTCACCTCTCGGGATCGTCCGTTGACATGGATGATCATCGGGCGTGCCGCCCAGTTGTCAGCGCAAAACGGTCAATGGTGAAGGGTGCCGCAGCGCCGTCCAGCTCGCCGCTGATGATCAAGGTCGAAATAATGTCGGCGGTGATCGGTGTAAGGAGCACGCCGTTGCGATAGTGCCCGGTCGCCAGTACCAGTCCGTCCAGATCGCAGCCTCCCAAAATGGGCGCATTGTCTGGAGTACCAGGTCGCCAGCCGACCGAGGTTTCCGCCAGCGCGTATTCAGCGCTCATGGGCATCACGGTACGTCCGTCCCGCAGCAGCTCATACATTGCGCCAGCAGTCACCCGGTGATCGAAGCCAAGCTCCTCGACAGTGGCACCCAGCACCACCTCGCGGCCCCCTTCGCGAGGAACCAGGTAAATCTCCGTGCCGCGCACGTACGCGCGGATGGTGAGACTCGGAGCGGGCAATCGACCGGGATCGAGGCGGATGATCTGGCCCTTGACCGGTCGCACGGGAAGATAGGGAAGGCCATCGACCTGGCGTGCCCAGGCGCCGTTTGCCACCACGACCCAGCGAGCGTCAATGCTGCTGCCGTCAGCGAGCTGTACGCCGGTCACCCGGCCCTGCGATGAGGTGGCCTGATGAACAAACCCGGCCAGCTCGCGTACGCCGATGCGTTGCGCGGCTTCCATGAGAGACCGCCACAGCAGCCGGTTGTCGCAGCTCCAATCGCCTTCGACAAGCAGTCCAGCGCGAACTGACGGTGCGAGCAGTGGCTCATAGCGCCGGCATTCCCGGCTGGTCAACTGCTCGCCAGCGTGACCAGCTCGCGCCAGGAAATCGGCGAAAGTCGCCAGCCGGCCGGCGTCGTCGCCGTCGTAGGCGATCGACAGACTCGGCGTACGGCGGAGCCCTGCTGGCAGGCCACTGGCTGCCTCCAGCTCGTCCACGAAATCCGGGTAGCGGCGGAGTGAGGCGATATTCAGTTCCAAGAGTCGCTGCTCGGTGAACGTCGTCTCGGTGATCGGGGCAAGCATGCCAGCGGCAACCCCAGACGCGGCCGCGGAACGCTCGCCGACGATCATGACCACATCAAGGCCGGCTTGCCTGAGCCGCCAACTGATCGCGGTACCGATCAAGCCGCCGCCGATTACGACGACGTCAGGGGTCGAGGAGATCCCGGCCGAAGTCACCGAGTCAGTTTAGTGTTGCGCCACTGAGGTGCCCTGAGCTTGGCAGAGCAGTACGTCCACTAGGGTGCCCACATGGGTCGGCAAGTCGCTCGCTATCAACGCGACGACCAAGAATTCGGCCGTGCCATCGGTTTCTTCGACGCGACGTACGCTCTCGCCCTCACCCGGTCGCGTACCTGGCAGCGCCTATCATTGCCCAGCTGTGCTGGCTGTTGATCATCCCGATTCGAGTGGCCGCGCGCCGCTGGGCGGGCTGACTCGCTACGCAGATGACCGACTTCGGCGGCTGAAAAACCTCATTCAGCTTTGGCGTTGGACCTTCCCGGCGCGGTCACTCGCCCGGCGATGACCTGTGCGGGGATCAGTAAGAGCAACCCAAACAGGCCGATGCTGGGTGAGAAGAGCGAAATGATCAGGGCGATAAGGATCGCGCCAACGGCGAAGGCACTCCCGACGACATGCTGGCGACTCTCAGCCGCTGCCTCGCCATCGGTGAGTTCGGGGTGATGGGCGAGGTAGTTAGCGATGAGGAGGTTAAGCACGGAGACGACCAGTAACGTGCCGATGTACAACGCCGCGAAGCCACCGTCGATGCTGTCTGCGATCAACGCAGTTGGAAACGGAAGAAAGACGATCGCGGCAAGCCAGAACATGTTCAGAGAGACGATGCGCCCGTTGCGGCGCCGGAGTGGCCGGAAGAAGTCGTTATGAATTGTCCAGAAGTTGGCGATGACGGCGAACGAGAGTGCGAAGGCTCCAATCTCTGCGCTGTTCTCAACGACGATGTCGGCGAGCGACGCGTGTTCGGCCGGGTGGATTTCGGTCAGCGGCAGAATCAGGAGAGTAATTGCGATCGCGACAACGCCGTCGCTGAAGAGAATGAACCGTTCGACATTTGCCTCTCCTTCATGTGCCATCTGCTCGCTCAGCCCTTTCGTCAGATCAACTTCCGCCGTTGGCAATGGCAAAGTACCGGAGACCGCGTGCGGTACCGGAGACCGCGTGCGCGACCTGAATGAGATCGCGTCCAACGCAGATGGCCGCCGTGTTCGTCGAACACGTCGGGCGAATCAGTTCTACGCGAAGATTTACGGCATTTCGCACGCGCGTGAGATAAATCCCGCCAGCACCTGGACATTTAGCCAATTCTGCGCGCAAATAGTGGAAGGGTCGATACAGGGGGAGAGGCTCCAGCTAGGTGGCGGCTCAAGACCTGGAGCTAGCTGGAGTCTCCTGCTGAAACCTACCTCTTGCGGTGCCCAGGTTCCTCTTCGCCGGCCCTGTGGCCTTTGTCATGCGCTGATGATGCGGTCCATCGAACGAGGAAGATGGCAGCATGCGCGAAGTGGTCGACGGGGTCATTGAGATCCCCATCACATATGTCAACGCCTACGCCATCGTGGTCGACGACGGGGTCGTGCTGGTCGATACCGGACTGCCGGGACGGGTCGAGAAAGTGGCGACTGCTGTGCAGCAGATGCGAAGCAAGATCGGTGAGGTGCACACGATCTTGTTGACGCATTGGCATCCCGACCATGTTGGCAACGTAGCTGAACTGCGTCGCCGGTCCGGCGGACGGATTGTGGCACATGAAAACGATGTACCACCGATCTCTGGTGCAAGATTTCGTCCAAGGAGCCGCTTCCTGCGTTTCGCAGCGGCGATCATGCCTGCCGCCGAACCGGTTCCGGTTGACGAGGCGCTGACCACCGACGGCCCAATATCAGTGCCAGGCTTTACCGCATTCCACACTCCAGGTCATACAGCCGGACACACCTCATTCCTGCTCGACCGAGCCGGCGGCGTGCTGTTCGCCGGTGATGTGGCGACCGGCGGGGAGGTATCCATCGGTCGCCACGTTTCGTCGCCGAAGACCGTGCGGCAGAGTCGGCAAGCATCTCGCGAATCGCGGACCTCCAATTCGAGTTAGCCGCATTTGGCCACGGCCGGCCGATATCTCATGATGCTGCGATGCGATTCCGCGAACTTGCGGGGCGCGACTAGCAGATCGCTGGCCTGAGATATCACCCGGTCGAGAACAGTGCGTGGCAGGATGCAGTCGTGGTCGACCTCCAGATTCACGGCGTCTCGGAACCCACTCGCCGCAGCCTGTCAGCCGAGGCGAAAATTCGTGGCGAATCATTGCAGGAATACCTTCTCGATCTCCTTGATCGTGAGGCGCATGATCTCGACAACCGTCGACTTATCGAGACCCAGCCGGTTGATCTTGTGAAGGTCATCCACCGCGACCGAGCCCATCAGACGACCTAGTCACGCTGTACCGCGTTCTCACGTTGCTGTCTTCAGCCCCGAGCGGAGCGAGACGAGCGCAGCAATCAAATTCGAGCGGAGCAATCAAACTCGCACCACTATCGTGGCCTCGTGACCGTGCTGATGGGCCTCGAGGCCCGCCTTCGCCTGGCCCGGCTCTATCTCTGCACCGACGCGCGGGAGCAGCAGGGCGATCTGATGAGCTTTCTGCAGGCGGCGTTTGCCGGCGGTGTGGACGTTGTCCAGATTCGCCAGAAGGACATGAAGCCGGAGGCAGAACTCGAAGCTCTGGAGATCGCTCGGCAGGCGGCCGCGCCCTACCAGGCCATCGTCTGCGTCAACGACTCAGCCGAGCTGGCTGGGCGTTTCCAGGCCGACATGTTGCATCTGGGCCAGACCGATGGGCCATCGGCAGCGGCTCGCCGACATCTACATCAGTGGGCGCTGTTAGGCCGCTCGACGCATGCGCCGCGTCAGACCGATAAGGCGATCAGGGATTCCAACATCGACTACTTCTGCGTTGGGCCGGTGTACGCCACCTCGACAAAGCCCGACTACGAACCAGTGGGGCTCGACCTCGTTCGGTATGCCGCCAGGAAAGCTCCGGTCGCCTCGATCGCATCCAAACCATGGTTCGCCATTGGCGGGATCTCGATGGACAACATCGACGACGTGATCGATGCGGGCGCTCGGCGGGTTTGCGTGGTGCGAGCCATTGCCAAGGCCTCTGATCCGCAGCATGCGGCCGACCGACTCAGCCAAAAGCTTCGATCAGCCTGGAACGCCGACCCCGCTATGGAGCAATACGTGTTCCAGGCACTGTCGCCTGACTCGAATCAGTCCCCTTAGAACTCGCGGCGTACGGCAGCCTCGGCAAGAGCCGTCAGGCCGGTGCGGCCCTCATCCGTGATCTCGGTATCGTGCAACGCCTTGAGGGCTCGCTCGTGATTCTCGTTGATCATGGATTCCACTGCGTCGCGCGCGCCGGACTCGGTGATCACTTCCTGCAGTTCATGGATTCCGGCTTCATCCAGTCCGGGATCGCCCAGTCGCTGTAACAGCAGCTTCTGACCGGCCTCGCCGGCGTGAGCGTACGCGTGCGCAACCAGCACCGTACGTTTGCCTTCGCGAAGATCATCTCCGGCCGGCTTTCCGGTGATCTGCGGATCCCCGAAAACGCCCAGAAGATCGTCGCGGAACTGGAAAGCCCGACCGAGCGGTGAACCGTACGCGCCCAGCCCGAAGTACAGTTCGTCGTTGCCGCCACCGAGCGCCGAGCCAATCTGGCACGGGCGCTGCACGGTGTAACGCGCCGCCTTGTACTCCACAACGCGGCTGGCATCGTCTAGTGCCAGTTCAATCGTCGGCCGAAGCGAGCCGATGGCCGGCGCTCGCTGCCGCAGCGGGTGAGCCTGGGCGACCATGTCAAGGTATTGGCCGCATGTCACTTCGGTACGCATCGCCTCGACGATCGGTAGCGCCCGCTCCAGAGCGGACTGCTCCAGGCCGGCTCCGTGCAACATCTGCACCGACCACATGACCAGTAGATCGCCAAGCAGAATTGCGCCGGCTTTGCCGAATGCGGCAGAGTCACCCAACCAGCCGGCGTTGGCATGCAGCGCCTCGAACTGGCGGTGAGCAGCCGGACGCCCCCGCCGCAGATCGGATGAGTCCATCAGATCGTCGTGAACCAAGGCGCTCACATGGAGCACATCGAGGCTTCCTGCCGCTGCCAGCAGCGGCTTGAGTTCCTCATCTGACGGGATTCCGGCGGCGGCGACGTAGCCCCAGACGCAGAACGCGGGTCGCATGCGCTTGCCACCGCAGAGCATCTGGCTGGCCATCAGATGCACCGGGACAAGCTCTGGTCCCATCGAGTCGAGCACCGCTGACTGCTCGGTGAGGAAGGCGCTGATCTCTGCCGACACCACATCCCTGAACACCTGCGCCAATGGCGCTTGGGGATCCAGCACGGCCTCCGCGCTCGTTACCAGCGGTTTATTGACCACATGCTGAGCCTACGAAGTCCGGCTATGAACTCCTTCTTAGGGTGTTCGCATGCCGGGCCGCGATCGTCTCTGGCGCCCGCGGACACCCAGCATCGCCGACCTGCTGGCCGCGCGCGATCGACCGTTGTTCTCCTTCGAGTTCTTTCCGCCCAAGGACGAGATCCAGCAGCGCCAGCTCTGGCAAACGGTTCGTGAGCTGGAGTCACTGGGCCCCGATTTCGTTTCGGTGACCTACGGTGCCAGCGGCTCAACCAGAGAACGCACCATCAGGGCCACTGAGGCGATCGCGCAACACACCACACTCCGGTCGATGGCGCATCTGACGTGCGCCAGCCAGAGTCGCGACCAGTTACGACGGGTAGTCGGTTCTTATGCCGCGGCAGGCATTCATCACATTCTTGCCATCCGCGGCGACATGCCCGGCGGGCCCCGGGTGCTTTGGGAACGACATCCCGAGGGGCTGCACAACGCCACGGAGCTAGTGGCACTGGTGCGGGAATTGGGCGACTTCTGTGTCGGAGTGGCAGCGTTCCCGGATGGGCATCCGGAGCGGAATGACTTTGATCTTGACGCGCAGGTGCTGGTTGCGAAGGCGGCGGCCGGCGCGAGCTTTGCGATCACCCAGCTATTCTTTACCGCCGACGGTTATTTCGCCCTGGTTGACCGGGTTCGGGCACTTGGTTGCACGATTCCGATCATCCCCGGCATTATGCCGATCACCAACGCTCGCCAAGTAATCAAGTTTGCTGAGCTATCTGGGGCAGCCTTGCCGAAGTCGGTGACAGACCGAATCAATGAGGTTGCCGACGACGATGATCAAGTTCGGCGGGTGGGGATCCAGATCGGAACTGAGCTGTCAGAGGACTTGCTGAGCCGCGGCGCACCCGGACTGCATTTCTTTACCCAGAACCGTTCCCGGGCTACTCGAGAGATTTACGCCAACCTGAATCAGGTGCGGCGTCGAGCGTGACCAGCCGCTGTGTGGGCCGAGTGAGTGCCACGTAAAGTGCCCGCACGCCACCCGGCGACTCGGCGACGATGTCATCGGGTGTGATCACCAAAACCGCGTCGTACTCCAGCCCCTTTGCCTGCTGCGCTGTGATCACGACGATTCGCTCGGCGCCTTCCAGCCCAGCTCGCTCGACAGTGATGGCCAACTCATCCTTTGTCGATGGCGGGCAGATCACGCCGATAGTGCCTTCCACCTCACTCAGCAGCGACCGCACGATGTTGATCATGGCGGCAGTCACAGTCGGATTCTCCGGGGCGGCCTCTGACGGCACCAGGAGCCGGGGCTCATGGCCGGTTGAACGTACTGCTGTGGGCAGGTCAGCCTCGGGGAAATCCACGAGGACGACCTTCGCGGCAAGGTCGAAGACCTCCGCTGGGCTGCGATAGTTCGTGCTCAGCCGGAAATGCCGTACGGGTGAAGTCCCGATGATCTCCTCGATCGCACGATCGGCTTCATCGGCGTCTGTCAAGGAGCTCTGCGCCGGGTCGCCGACGATGGTCCAGCTGGCGCTCGCGCCGCGCCGCCTGAGCATCCGCCACTGCATCGGGCTGACATCCTGCGCCTCGTCAACGAGGACGTGCGCGTACGTCTGGTGCGGCAGTTCGAATGGATCTGGCTCTCGTGCCGGGGACAACAAGTCAGCGGTTGTGATGACCTCTGAAACGCTGGAGTCAAGATCAGCAAGATCGGGCACATCTTGATCGTTTTGAATTGGCACCGGGCCGAGGAGATGCACAAGCTCATCAAGCAAGGCGCCGTCCGCCGCCGTCCAATCGCTCATCTCCCGATAGCTCGCGCTGAGCAGCTCGCATTCGGAGTTGGACAAGATCGACGTCGAGACCCGCTTCAACAACTCAAGATCGGCTAGCCGGGACAGCGCTTGAGATGCGCTCACCGCCGGCCACCAAGCATTCAAGAACATCCTGAACGAGGCCAGTTCGGAGACTCGATCACCGAACTCCTCACGTTCGTGATCAGGATCGAGCGCGTCGTCTGAGTCCGGTCTGAAGACCCGCCAGAGGGCGTTCAGCAGCTCCTTCTCCACTGCCTCCCGGCCGGTGTTGAGCTTATGGTGAGCGAGGACGTGAGAACGGATCCGCGCCAGCGTGCCAGCCGGTAGCGCCAATACGGCGCCGTTCACCGTGATTCGCAATTCAAGGGGTATTTCCTGCGGCGGCTCTTGCACCAATCGGCGTAAGACCTTGACCATGCGCAGGCTGCCCTTGATTGCGGCAGTCCGCGGGTCGTCGACACGATCACCGGTGATCCGAACGACGTCGGACGCCAGTGCGCCAATGGGACGCAGTGAGACCGAATCCTCGCCAAGGGAGGGAAGCACGCGCGCGATGTAGTTCATAAAAACCTGGCTGGGGCCGACTACCAAGACACCGCCAGATTCAAAGCGTCGACGGTTGGAGTACAGCAGGTACGCCGCCCGATGCAGGGCCACGACCGTCTTCCCCGTTCCAGGTCCGCCAGAGATCATGGTGAAGCCCTGGTAGGGCGCCCGGATCGCCTCATCCTGCTCGGCCTGGATGGTGGCGACGATGTCTCGCATCGTGTGATCACGAGCCCGGCTGAGCGCGGCTAACAGCGCACCCTCCCCGATCACGACCAGCTCATGGTCGGCGTGCCCACCGTCGAGAAGATCATCTTCAATTCCGACCACGCGAGCGCCCCGGCAGCGCAGTACCCGGCGGCGGATGACGTCCATCGGGTCGCTGGGGGTAGCCCGGTAGAAGGGCTCGGCCGCAGGTGCTCGCCAGTCGATGACGAGAGGCTCATAGTCGGCATCTCGAACGCCGATCCGGCCCACGTAACGGATTTCGCCGTCAGTCCGGTCCAACCGGCCGAAGACCAGCCCTTCCTGCTCGGCATCCAGGACCGCCAGACGGCGGGCCGCCTGGAATGCAAAAACATCACGCTCGTACAGGCCGGTCCCGTCCTCCTCACGTACGAAGGAATTGCGGTCCGACTGATAGAGGGAAAGGCCGGCCCGGGCTACCCTTTGGGCAGACCGGGTCGCTTCGGCTAGCCGCGCATACACCAGATCCACATGGGCCTGCTCTGCGGCGAGCTCGCGCTCGATGGTGTTGGCGGCGGGAGAGGCGCCTTCAACAGGCCCCATAGTCACGCTGTCGGGACCCGGGTCGCGCTGCGCGTGTGTCAAGAAGGAAGATCCTTACTCAGAAGAACAAACATCTGAGTATACGGAAGTTGTCTGGGTCCCCAAAGTCGCTGTGATCAACTGTGTTGAATTGCGACGCTCGCGCTCAGATAGTCGTGGCAGCCGTAGGCAGCGAGAGCGGCCGACAATACGACGTGAGAAGCGTTCGCGCCAGCAGGGGAGAAGGGGCCTGCGGTGTAGAGGCCTGGAACTTCCGTCGTCACCGGTGGGCGGCGGAGCCAGCTGGCGAAGCCATTCCATGCCACCCCGTACGAAGGCCGGGGAAACATCTGTTTGCAGTCATGAACGGTCCGTATCCCGCTGTCGGCTGCCTGACGTAGGTAATTGACGGTTGGCACGCCGGTCTCGCCCAAGGTGATTGTTTCGGTGACTGGTGCGGTAGGCATCGGCACCTGCTGATGGGTGATGTTTGGGGCGGCTGCGGGAGTCAGCTCGCGTAATTGACGCCGGATGCGCGGAGCTGCGGCCAACGGTACGAGTGTGTTGAAGGTCTGCCATGGGTCACAGGTCGCCACCACGGCTGCCGCAGGGCGCTCTCCGTCGCTGGTGAGGACCGCGCTTGCTCGCCGATTGCGGAGCGTGACGCTTTCGATCTTGGAGTCCAAGTGAACTGCCACCTTGCGAAGCGCGAGGCGTGCCGCGAGGGCCTCCACGAGAACGGAAGATCGGCCGACATCGAGCGGCGAATCGGCCTCGAGTGGCTGCACTTGCCATCGCCCGAACGTACGCATGAGGTAGAGCTCCACCGCTGCAAAAGCCGGAGTGTTCTCGGGCCGGGAGCCTGAACGGTACGCCACACTGCGGAGCAAGGCGCTGAGATGCTTGTGATCAATCGAGCTGGCGAGATCAGCGACGGTGGTGCCCGTTCCGAAGCGGCTCGGTCCGAATAGGCTCCGCCGCGCCGTACGGTTCAGTTGACGCCGGCTGCGCAGTTCCGCCTCGAAACCGAGTCCACGAAGGGTCTGCCATACCTCGCCGAAACGATCAATGAGTTGCTGCCAGCGCTCGGCGACCGACCCGCCATAGGCGTCACCGAGAGCTGAGTACTGGCTGCCGCGGTCTGCCGGGAGGCTGAGCTGGGTACCATCGGCGAAGATCATCATCGGCGGCTCGGCGGGCGCCAGGGCGTAGCCCATCCTGGCAAGCTCGGCCTCCAGCGGACGACCGCTCTTGCGGAACAGATCGCGCCATGGAGCGGGAAAACCGATGATCGATGGCGCATCATCAACCGTCACGCCACCCTCGAGCTGATAGGGCGCCCAGGTGCCGCCCAGCCTGTCTGACTGCTCGTACAGCTCGACTGCGTGTCCAGCCTTGGCAAGCCGCGCGGCGGCAGCGAGCCCGGCCAAGCCGCCGCCGATCACGATCACCGGATCAGTCATGGGCCCCATGCGTAAGACAGCAGTTCATGAGAGGAGCCTAGGGGGCGGCGCTCGCAGCCGTACGCTGACGACATGCCAGATCTCGAGCCTGTTGATGAGTCGTGGAGCACCGCCCTGTGCGTAGTCGCGCATCCAGATGATCTTGAATTCGGAACCGCGGCAGCGGTGGCTCGCTGGACTGATCAAGGAAAGAGCGTGGTGTACGCCATGGTGACCAGCGGCGAAGCCGGCATCGACGGCATGGATCCGGCCGAAGCCCGGCGCGTACGAGAGGCGGAGGAGATTGAGTCCGCAAAGATCGTCGGCGTTGACACCGTGGATTTTCTCGGTCTACCCGACGGCGTACTGGAGTATGGGCTGCCGTTACGCCAAGCGATCTGTGCGGCGGTACGGCGGCATAAGCCCGAAATCGTGATCACCAACAATTTTCGGGATAGCTGGGGTGGTCAGGCGCTCAACCAGGCCGACCACATTGCCACCGGGCGAGCCACCCTGGACGCCGTACGTGATGCCGCAAACCGCTGGGTCTTTCATGAGCAGATAGCCGACGGGCTGGAGCGCTGGGACGGCGTCAAAGAAGTGTGGGCGGCCTTCTCCCCGGACGGCATGCACGCTGTGGAGACCACTCAGACGTTCGATCGGGGAGTCGCCTCGCTCGCTGCTCATAAGGCCTACATCGATGGGCTCGGATGGGAGTTCTTTGATCCCGCTGAGTTCTTGGAGAGCGGAGCGCGACAAGCCGGAACTCGGTTCGGAGTACCCATGGCGGCCACTTTCGAGGTCTTCAACATGGGCTGGGGTGGTTAGCGCGGGTCTGCCCCTCGTCGTCGGGCTCTACTCAGGTTGCTGACGGTCTGCATACGTTGCAACCTGTGCACACCGTCAGCAAGCTACGTGCACGTAGGTTTCGATCAGCGCGCGGCGAAGCGGTAGCCCAACTGGATGAACTTGTCGAAGCCGCGGTCTGGCAGGATTCGTTCGGCGAGCAAGATGCCTCGCGCTCCGCCACCGACCACGTACCGGGTATGCGGTTTCGGGCTCTGCACGGCTTTGGCAATGGCCTCTGCAACGACTTCGGGACCAGACGCCAGCGGCATGCGATCAACTGCGCGCAGCGCCGCTCCGATGATCTTGGCTTGTCTAGCGTACGCCGTGTTGGCCGACGTGGCCTCCAGCTGGTCGGCTGCGATTCCAGACCATTCACTTCGGATGCTTCCCGGCTGGATGATCACGACCTTGATGCCGAACTCCGCAACCTCCACGCGGAGGCTGTCGCTGAGTCCCTCGACGGCGAATTTGCTCGCGTGGTACCAGCTCCCCAGTGGCTCCCAGATCTTGCCGCCCATGGAAGAGATGTTTATGACGTATCCATCCCGCTGCGCGCGCATCTGGGGCAGAACGAGCTGCGTAAGACGCGCCAGTCCGAAGAGGTTGACCTCGAATTGCCGTCGGGCCTCCTCGATCGGTACGTCCTCCAACGCGCCGTAGAGGCCGTAGCCGGCATTGTTCACCAGCACGTCGATACGTCCGGTCTCGGCAATGATCGCCTCGACCAGCGCCACCATGGTTGCGTCGTCTGTGACATCGAGCGCCCTGGTGCGGATGCCGCGATCGGCCATATCCGACATCCGCTCGACGCGCCTGGCGCCGGCGTAGACGGTGTAGCCGAGCTCGGCGAGTTGCACAGCGGCGGCCTTGCCGATGCCGGATGATGCGCCGGTGATAAGGGCGGTCTTGAGGGAGTTGTCGGGCATGAGCTGGATCATAGGGCCCTGGATCGTACGGCCCCGGATTAGAGGTCCCCGAAATCACAGCATCGGTCAGTCACAGGACACCGAGCGCATGGGCCACTACTACGGCGGATGCCGCCGACCAGGCCTGCGGGCGGCAGGCAACTGGATAGGGAATCGGCCGGCCTTCGCCGCTCCACAGTTCCGGTAGCCGTTGCTGGAAAGCAATCGAGGCATGTAGCAGGCCCTCGATGAGACCTCCCGCGTACTCAACCAATCCGGCGCGTACCAGACCGGCGATCACGATCGCGGTGTCATGCGGCCATACGGAGCCGCAGTGATAGCTCAGCGGTGCGTAGCCGGCATCGCTGCTCGACATGGTGCGTAGGCCAAGTCCAGAATCTAAGGCTGGGCTTGCCACCAGCCGGGCAATCAGCAGTTCCTCCTCGGCGTTCAAGATGCCGGTGCCTAGGAGGTGGCCAATGTTGCTGGTCAGTGAATCCACCGGGCGCTTGGCGCCGTCGAGCGCGAGTGCCGGATAGCGATCGTCGTCGGTTCCGCACCAAAACTTGGCCCGGAACCGATCGGCCAGCTCCGCCGCCCATGACCGGTAGCGGTTGCCTCCGGGACGCCCGAAGAAATCGAGCAAATCGGCACCGGCCATGGCTGCTTCGTACGCGTAACCCTGCGCCTCACAAACAGCAACCGGGCCTTCAGCGACTGCTCCGTCGTGGAAGCGGATCGAGTCGTACGAGTCCTTCCAACCGTGATTGGACAGGCCATGCCCGCTGGCGTCTCGGTACTCCAGAAAGCCGTCCTCGTCGGCATCCCCCGAGTCAACGAGCCAAAGCAGTGCTTGCTCCAGCGTTGGCAACAACTCGGCAACATCAGCGTCCGGCAAACCGACCTGCCACGCATCGTGCAGCAGGCAGATCCATAGCGGTGTGGCATCGATTGCCCCGTAGTAAACGGGTGGCAACCAGCTGGTACCCAAGCGCAGCGTGGTACGCCGCAGCTCATGCAGGATTTTGCCGGGTTCCTCAGCAGCTGAAACGTCCATCCGGACGCCCTGTCGTCGGGCCAGCGTACGTAGCGTGCCGCGCGCAGGTCCCAGATCTATGGGCAGCACCATCCGTGCTGCCCAAATACTGTCGCGCCCGAAGAGGGTGAGATACCACGGCGCTCCGGCAGCGAAGAAGCCTTCCTCGGGTGCATCGCGCGTCGCCATCCACAGGCTGTTGAGGTCCTCGAGCGATTTGTCGAGCCACGGTCGGAGGGCATGGTCGAGACTCCCGGTATTGGTTTGGTGTGTGATCGTGAGTGGTGGCGCAGAGGGGACAACGACGACGCTGCCGGTGTCTTGGACGCACAGTCGCCACAGCAGGTTGACCTGATCATCGGCGGGTACCTTCACCCGCCAATTGAGAGTCAACCGGTGGCGATCATCAGATGCCGTTAACTCGGCTCCGTCAGCCACCACTGAGAGCGCCATGTCCTCGTGTAACCAGCCGTAGCGATCTCCTGACGGCTCCGGGAACTCAGCGGGTGTGGTGGGCAGGCCGACTCTGATCAACTCCAGGGGTGCGAAGTCGGAGGCCAGTTCAACTTGGACGTCAACGTCGACCGCATCCAGAAGTTGCGAGCTGATCGCCAACGTCTCGGCCAGCTGGCCGGGCTCGACGAGGCGGAACCAATCCAGTCTCAGATGCGCGTCGGCCGCGATACCAACTCCCTCGCCGGCCGTAGGCAGCAAAAAGGTGAACTGGGCGCGATTGCCGTCCAGCAGGGTCGCGATGTGCTCGCCCGACTGACCATTGATGGTGACGGTGAGCCCACTCAGCACTCGTACATCGGCGTGAATCAGACCTTGGACGGTTGGTCGAACGTACGAGGTGACGATCTCGCCGTTGGGTTGGGAAAGCACTTGCGTCGGTGCAGCGAGGACAGTGATCAAGTCATGAAGAAACGGCTGATGCTGCGGCACAGTCTGTGACTCCTGACCTGCTGAGTTGTCAGCCTGAATGTAATGCGATCTGATCATCACCGGGTCGAATTCAGCGGTTGCTTGTTCAGGGCTCGCTGTATCCACGGCTTGGCTGTCCAGAGACCTGCTTCACGCCGCCGCGTCGCCAAAACTTCGCAAGTCCGTCAGCGTAAACTCACTTGACGAGCTGTCGGGCGTACGGTGTAGCGTAGGTCGTGTTCGAACAAGCGTTCTAAAAAGGGCCGTTCCGAAGAGGTCCGTGCTAAGAGGCTCTGTATCGAGTGAGCACTCGGTATGGGGCTGCAATAAGGGCGCCGGGCTTTCTGATGTGCGTCTTCTGAGCAACACAGCTTCTAGGCAACACAGCTTTGAAGCAATACAGCTTCTAATGCAGATGAACCTCGACCCTCATCTGCACCGCGCTGTCTGCGTCGAGGTCGCCAATTCGGGTCGAGACAACAACTCCCGATATCGACCAGAGGACATGACTTTGATGGTCAGCAACGACGACCTGCAGCGTGCCCGCAGCTCACTTGCTGAAGCTGAGCTCGCACCACGGCCCAGTGATCGCTATCTGGCTGCACACCTAGCGGCTCTCCGCGTGGTGGCCGTCGTGCTCAGCCACCGCGCGCCTCCGACGACGGGGCGCCTAAATGGTCGGACACGGAATGGCCGGTCCCAGAACAGTTCGGCGCAGAACGGTCGATCACAGAATGGTCGGCGCCAGAATGCCTGGCGCATGCTTGCCGAAGTCGCTCCCGAACTTGCCGAGTGGGCTGCCTTCTTCGCAGCCACGGAGCCCAAGCGTGATGCCATCCGCGCTGGAGCCACCTCCATTGTTAGCGAACGCGAGGCAGACGATCTTGTCAGGGATGCAGAGGCGTTTCTACGTGTAGTGGAGCGGGCGGTCGGGTTCTCTGCCGGCTTCAGGGCCGGGTTCAGCACCGGCTTCAGGGCCGAGGCGGCGTCCACTCGAGGATTCAGTTCTATGTCGGAGCGCTCCAGCGACGCGGCTTCACACTAGCTGTCAGTGGACCGGGCTATCGTAATATCGAACAATGATTCGATAGGAGGCTGTCATGGCTGCCACGGCACACGCCGCGACGAGAATCGTGATGCACGTGGACATGGATGCCTTCTATGCCTCTGTGGAGCTACGTCGCCGCCCTGACCTGCACGGAAAGCCCGTGATTGTCGGAGGTTCGCCTCGGGGAGTCGTGCTCTCCGCGACATACGAGGCGAGGGCCAAGGGCGTACGGTCCGGCATGCCCTCGGCGGAGGCGAGGCGTCTGGCTCCGCATGCCACCTTCCTTGCGCCCGACTTCGACAGCTACACCGCAGTGTCGAAAGCAATTGTTGCCGTCTTCCGATCGGTCACAGCGGTGGTCGAGTCGGCCTCGATTGACGAGGCCTTCCTCGACCTAACTGGTGCAGTGCGGATGTTCGGCAGCCCGGCGGAAATTGGTGAGTATGTGCGTGCTGTCGTCTCTGATGAACAGCAGATCACGTGCTCAGTCGGCATCGGTCCCACCAAGTTCATCGCCAAGGTAGCCTCACGGGCCGCCAAGCCGGACGGCCTGATTGAGGTATTGCCGGATGGCGTCGTTGCCTTCCTGCATCCGCTCCCCGTAGAGGCGATGTGGGGCGTCGGCAATGCGACCGCCCAAAAGTTGCATCGACTTGGCGTCTTCACGGTCGGCGAGCTCGCTCACACGCCACGTGCCACCCTGCGCCCAACCTTCGGTCCTCATGCCAGCGGCATGCTTAGCGAGCTCGCGTGGGGAAGAGACCGTCGCCGGGTGACTCCCATGGAGCCAGAGCACAGTGTCGGATCCCAAGAGACATTCGGCCGAGACACCGACGACCCGGATACGGTGCGTCGCGAGCTGCTTCGGATGGCCGATCGCACCGCCCGTCGGATGCGAAAGCAACGCAAGCTGGCTCGTACGATCTCGATCTCGGTACGGTTCGCTGATTTCAGCGAGTTGACGCGTTCCGTAACGATGCCCACACCGACTGACGTCACCGACGACATCTATGCGCAGGCGCTGCAGCTCTACGAGCGGCTCGGTGTCGGACGGGCACGGATCCGCCGTGTCGGCGTACGTGGCGAGCAGCTGGTGGACCGGCAGCGGGTGTACTGGCAACCCCAGTTAACCGACCCGGAACGAGGATGGCGGGAAGCTGATCTTGCTATGGATGCGGCGGTCGGAAAATTCGGCCCAGGAGCGGTTCAGCGTGCGATACTGACGCGTCGTTATTAGCCGCCCCGCGGGGTGGTCAATTGGCGGTTTGGGTGTTTCCCATACCCTGCGCCGCAACCTAAACTGGAGCCACATCGCCCAGCTCTGGACGGGACCAGCGAACGATAAGGCATGGTGCACAAATCACGCGTCAGTGGGTATTCAGTATCCAAGCGGATCAGATCTGCTCATTACGCATGAGGGGCGTATCATGACGGCACGCGTACGACGAGACCTTTGGGAGGTGGCCAGTGGCCCTCTCAGATGAGGAGCAACGGCTTCTCGAGCAGATGGAAGCCGCGCTCGCGGCCGAGGATCCCAAGCTGGTCAACGCTATGCGAGGGACCAGCGTACGGCGAGTCCATCGGCGTCGCGCGGCACTTGCCGGTATCGGATTCTTTGCCGGCCTCGGCCTCCTCATCGCAGGTATTTCGATCAATCCATTCCTGAGCGTGCTTGGCTTCGTGATCATGGTTGCGGCGGCGGTGATCGCTATCTACTCCTGGCAGCACGTTGGCGGGAACGCCGATGCCGCTCATGGTCGCGATCGAGCAAAGACCTCCCAGACGTCCCGCGCGCACGAGGGCCAAGGCTTCATGGACAAGATGGAGGAACGCTGGCGGCGCCGCCGCGACGAGGGTCTGTGATCCTCGACACAGCTGAGCAGTCTGACTGCGCTCCAGCACCCGGGCGCAACAATCGTTAGGGCCTGAGCGTCGCTACTGCTCCTTGCGCGTACGCCGGAACAGCGACCGTGGAAAGAGCAGCGCCTTCGCCTTGTGTCGCCAATTTGTGGGCGCGGCGACTCCATGCCGAATGTCAGACGTCATTTTTGGCAGCTCGTTCACTGCACCTCCATCGTCGAACGTCTGCGCATAGCGCGACCGCTCAACCAGCGTGGCAACCCGGCTCATCGACTCAGATTCGTCCTCGTCGAGCCGGGTCGCCATTTCCTGACCAATCGCCCGCGGCGAGCCATCTGGCCAGGATCCGCCATAGTCCACGACGGTGTCTCTGATCTCGGCCCAAGCGGCCTCTACCTGTTCCTCAGCCGGACCGGTTCCGCTGAGCCGGTTACTGCGGCGCCGCACCCGAACAGTGGCCGGCGCCGCCAAGATCAGCAGCAGCAATACCGCAACTGCGGTCCAGACCAAGGTGCGCTCCCACCCGGCACCAGCCGTCTGGCCAGGCACGTTCGGTTGCACGCTAGGCGCCAATGATGTCTCGTCGCCCGGCGACACGTCACTGTCGCTCGATTCAGACGTCGGGTTGGCAGAAGGATCAGAATTGGACGACCCGCTGTTTTGGACCGTCCATGCCGGCGCTGAGCCAGTGACGCTGGCTGGCGTCGGCTCGAACCGGACCCAGCCGAAGTTGGCGAAATACAGCTCCGGCCAGGCGTGCATATCGCGAATAGAGACCGTCCAGCCATCTTCTCCCTGCTCGCCCGGCAGGAAGCCGACCGAGACTCGGGATGGAATGCCGACTACCCGCGCCATCATCGCCATGGCAGATGCGAACTGCTCGCAATAGCCTCGGTGATCTCGGAGCAGGAAGTTCTGCATCGCCTCATATCCGCTGCCCGGTAGGGGCTCGGTGCTGTAAGTGAACTGGTTACTGCGGAGATAGCCTTGAATGGCGGCCGCCTTGGCCGCTGCAGTGTCAGCCTTGGCCGTAATTCGATTCGCTAGCTGGACCAGGTTGTCTGGCAGATCGGGTGGTATGGCTGCGGTCACTGCGGCGTCGGCCGGCGTGCCGGCGACTGCATCGTTCAGCTTGCTCGGGTCAGGCTCGACGTCAACGCTTTCTACCGTGTACGTCAGCCGGCGCAGTTCCTGTGCACGGTTATCGGCGTTCACCACGATCAGCGAGTTGGAATCGAATCGCCAGTCGCCCGGCGCATCGAAGCTTCTTGGCGCGTACGGCAGTGGTAGGTATTGCGAGGCGAAGTCGAGCACCTTGATCGTGGTCTGACGCTTCTTGGACGGCTCCCCGCTCAATCCTGGAATCGCCGGCAGATTCTGTCCGTTGTTGAGCCGGATCTGCACGTTGCTCCAGCCGTTCGAGCTCAGTTGGGGCAGCGAGGCTAGCCGGAGGTAGACACCGCCCGAAGTAGTGGTCTGGTACTGGATGACGTCGCGGTCCTCGGCCTGATTGAGATTCCGACGCAGATCGAGAGTGGGATCGGTCAGCTGCAGCGGACCGCTACCACCCGGTCCATTACCGAAACCGATACCTGGCAAGTACAAGGTTGGCAACACAAAGCCGAGCACCATCGTCGCGATGATCGCCGGAACGGCAAGATACCCGGCAGCGCGCCACACCACGGGGGTTGCGGTGCCGAATCCCTCAGCTGAATCCCGGGAGAGCCCACGCGTCCATCGCGCCGTGGTGTTCAGGCCCTCCGCGATCAAGATCGCTAGATAGCCAACGGCGATGTAGCAGAAGCTGATCACTCCGGTGTCAGCGCCCAAGCCGAGCGCCGGCACCAGAAACAGCGTGGCCGGTGGTGCGATCGCCCAGGCCGGTCTGCCGACTCCGGAGACCAGCAGATCGGTC